>OCVV011333066.1_pt1 | contig 14885 bp, 10 predicted proteins | sample 1539721 | NCBI WGS metagenome assembly OCVV01 (sample SAMN02144230, study PRJEB22623) | gut metagenome | biome: sheep rumen | host: Ovis aries | place: New Zealand
AACCAAGCCACATCATCGTGGGACCGGGGCCTGGAACTCCAGCCGAAGCAGGCATTTCAATAGAAGCAATCCGCCATTTTGCTGGAAAAGTGCCCATTCTTGGTATCTGCCTTGGCCACCAGGCGATAGGGGCTGCTTTCGGGGCAAAAATCGTGGGGGCAAAATACATCCGTCACGGAATTGTTGAGGAAATCAAGACGGACGGCCGGGGAATTTTCCGCACAATCGGACTTAAAGGCTCTTTCACCCGCTATCATTCCCTCGTGGTTGACGAAAGCACTTTGCCTGAAGAATTTGAAGTCTCTGCCAGGGCAAAAGACGGCGACATCATGGGAATCCGCCACAAGACTCTTGTAATCGAGGGCGTTCAGTTCCACCCGGAATCAATCGCCTCAGAAAAAGGTGACGCACTCTTCAAGGCATTCCTTAACTACAGCCGGGAAAACATTTCATCAGTTTTGATTTTGAATCAGCTGATTGACAAAAAAGAACCTCTTTCTCGGGAACAGACCGCAAGCTTTATCAGTGAGCTTACTGACGGCACTATGGACGAAAAAGTTGCTTCTTCCGTGCTTACTGCAATGGCTGCCCGGGGCTTGCCTACAGCCGAAGAAATGGGCGGTGCTGCTGAAGTCATGCTCAAAAAGAAGACAGCCTTCCCTCTTGAAAAGGCGGGACTGGCCGAAATCGTGGGAACGGGCGGCGACGGCAAGGGCAGCTTCAACATTTCTTCGATGTCGGCTCTCGTCGCTTCAAGCTGCGGTCAGGTCATGGCAAAGCACGGAAACAGGGCTGTCTCCTCAAAATCGGGGGCGGCTGACTTCTTCGAGGCTCTGGGAATCAACATCATGGCGAAACCTGAGAAAACGGCCGAGCTTATCAAAAAAACAGGTTTCGGCTTCCTTATGGCGCCGGTCTATCATTCGGCAATGCGTTTTGCGGCTCCCATCCGAAAGGCGCTGGGAATTAAAACGATTTTCAATGTGCTCGGACCTCTCCTGAATCCTGCCAACGCTGAGTACGAAGTGCTTGGAGTCTATTCAAAAGACCTGCTCAAAGATTACGCCCATGCGGCAAAATCACTGGGAGCGAAGCGGGTCATGGTAGTCAACTCTGATGACGGCTACGATGAGATTTCTCCATGCGCAAAGACTCATGTCTATCAGATTGATGAAAAAGGCAACGAAAACCAGTATGTAATTGACCCCGCAACTTTCGGCATTTCTGACGCTGACGAAAACGAGCTTTACGGCGGAAACGGAAGCGACAACGCCAAGCTGGCCATGGAAGTCCTAAATGGAGCTGGCCGGAAGACAATCCGCTATGCCGTGGGCCTGAATGCGGGGGCAGTGCTTTATCTTTGCGGAAAGGCTCGCACCCTAAAAGAGGGCTACAACATGGCACTGGAAGCAATCGACTCAGGAAAGACACTGGCAAAGCTCAAGGAGATTCAGTTTGTGAGCAAGCAACTAAATCCGCAGCAGGATGTTGCGTAAAAGCAAAGAGAGAATTTTTCTGAAAGAAAAATTCTCGTACGAATCCGAAAATCCACGGATGGATTTTCGGTTCGAGAGATTCAGTCTGTGAGCGAGGAATTGAGCGCATAAAAATCTACTCTGCATGTTGATTTTTTGAAAAATCCGCTTATAATCTTAATTAGCCGAAGTGTATTTTACCGAAATTGATTTGGGCGAAATGTATTTCGGTGAAGTTGATTTCGGTAAAGCGAGGGTTATCATGCAGGATATTTTCAGGGGAAGGGCGACCGAGCTTAAGGTTCTGGATAATAAGTTCAAAAAAAACTCATTCGTTATGGCAATTCTCTATGGCAGACGGAGAATTGGTAAAACCCGCTTAGTCAATAAATTCATAAGCGAACACGATTGCAAAAGCATTTCTTTCACGGCAGTTGAGCGTGGTGAATCGGAATTATTGTCAATGCTAACGGAATCCGTGCTTACATCTGTTGCGCCGGAACTTCTTGGGCAAATCAACTTCAATTCCTTTGAAAAACTGTTCGATTTTATCGGAAAACAGGCGGAAAAAGAACGAATCATTTTTTTTATTGACGAATATCCTTATCTTGCAAAAGAATGTCCGTATATTCAGTCCGTATTGCAAAAAGAAATCGACACAAACTGGAAGAACGGAAATCTCTTTTTTATTATATGCGGCTCACTCGTAAGTTTTATGAAAGATGAAGTTCTTGCAGAGTCCGCTCCCCTGCATGGACGAAGTGATTTAGAAATGAAACTGCACCCCTTCAATTATCTGGAAACCGCCCAATTTTTGGAATCCTACACGAATGAAGAAAAGGCTATCTGTTACGGACTTACCAACGGAGTCGCAAAATATATAGAACAATTCGACACAAAACTTTCCCTTGAAGAAAACATCATCAATCAGTTTTATTCAATAGGCGGATATTTTTCAGAAGATCAGATTAAGACCGTAATTACAAATGAAAAGCAGAATCCAGCTTTATACAATTCAATAATTTCAGCAGTCGCAACGGGGCACACAAAAAACAATGAAATCGCAGGCTTTGTTGGCGCAGACGACATCACATATCCATTGAAAGTTCTTACAAATGCCGAAATCCTCGAAAGAAGAGTGTCAAAAAAGCCCTATTATGTTCTAAATGATTCTATGCTTGAATTCTGGTTTCGTTATGTGAATAGGGCGACAAGTCTTATAAACGCAGAAAAAGGTGCGGCTTACTATCATTCGATGGTAAAGAATCATCTGCATGACTTTATGGGAAAAATCTTTGAGAAAATGGCAAAGGAATACCTCTTGATTCACGCTGGAGCAGATGGTTTCCCGCTTCTCACTGAAATCACTGATTATCAGGCAACGGTAATTGATGAAGATAAAAAGCCCCGCCAAATAGAAATAGATTTGCTCGGAAAAAATGCAAAAGACATAATTCTTGTCGGAGAATGTAAATTCAAGAACACCGAGTTTGATAAGGCTGAATATGAAAAGCTGCTCGAAAAAATAAAATATCTGCCTGTCTCAAATCCTTTAATTTGTATATTCTCACTAAGCGGATTTTCAGATTATGTGAAAGAAAATGCTCAGGGATGTAAGCTGGTTGGCATTGATGAAATGTACGAGTGAAAAATTAGGGCTGGTTTTTCTACATCAGCCTTACATCAAAAGAAAAATCATGCACGCTCACGACCTGGACATCCTTGTAATCCTTGTGAAGGGGATTCAAAATTACATTGCAGTCATGCTCATATTCATAAGGAAGAATAACGGAAGGCACTTTTAACAAGAGGCCTTCTTTTTGTTTCCTGCAATCAATAAGGAATAGTCACCGTGACCTGGCAGCCTTCATCGGGGGCAGAGTTGAAAACGACCTTGCCGCCAAGACTTTCTGCCCGGCGCTGGATGTTTTTCAGGCCGAAATGCTTTTTCTTTTTGAGGGCGCTTTTTAGGTCAAAGCCCGCGCCGTCATCGGAGACGATAATCTTGAAACGTTTTTCGTCCAGCGTTCTGACCAGCAGGCTCACGCTTTCAGCGCCTGAGTGCTTTACGGCGTTTCCAAGGACTTCCTGCACGATTCTGTAAATGTTCAGGTTCTTGTCCTTGGAGAAATTTATAAAGTCCTGATTCTTTCTCACTTCGTCCTGAATAAAAAAGATGATTTCGACCCCGCTCTGTTTTTTCAGGATGTCGCAGAGGGAAATGAGGGCCTCGTAAAGACCTTCGTTCAAGTCGGATGGAGTAAGGGCGTAGCAGGAGTTCCGCACATCAGAAGCGATTTTCTGGCAGAGGGTAATAGATTCTTCTTCTTTTAGCTGAAACTGCAGGACCCGCAAATCCTGGCAGACCGTGTCGTGAAGCTCGTTGGAAATGCGCTCCCGCTCTGCTTCCTGAGTCTGAATCATCTGGGCGGTAAAGGCAAGGTTTTCCTTACGGCTTTTGGAAGTGACAAGATAGAGGACAAGGAAAATGAGCGACATGAGCAGGGCAAGAACGATTACAAGAATCAGGATTCTGTAGGAATAATAAACCTGGTCGAGCTGAAAGCGCACGAGATTTTTCTGAAGGATTTCCCAGCTTCGCACATTGTCGGAAATCTTTTCCCTGTCGCCGGCTTTTATTCCCTCAAGAATGTTTTCGTGGATGACCTTTGCCTCTGGAAAATAGTAGACGATGGTGTCGGAGGGAGCTGCCTTTTCAACTTCGACAGAGAATTCTTCAAAAAGCTTTTCTGACTTGTCTTGCTCAGAGCCTTCATATTCAAGCCATTTTTGCGTAATGGCTTCAGGCGTAAGATTTTCTGACTGTTTTTTCGCCTCGTGGGGAAAAGCCTGAAAAATAAAAAGAAGAGAGAACAGGAGGACTGCGAAAAGTTTCATCTGTCTACTATAGCTGGAAAATGCCAAAATTTCAATTTTGCGCTCCGGTCTGACAGGATTTCAAGAAATATGGTAGAATTAGGGTATGACTCTTCACTTTGAATCAGCGGGCCGGAAAAGGCTTTTATTCTTTGTCTTAAGCATTGTCTGCGGCCTTTTGGATTACCTCATCTGTGACCTTGTGGCCTGGGCAAATCACCTGCCCCTTTTCTGCGACACGATTTTCATTATGGCGCTCAGTTTTCTTGCAGGCCCCTGGTGGGGAGTGCTGGCCGGATTTTTCTATCATCTGATTGATTTTGCCCTGAACCGCACGCTGGAACTGGGGCACATATTCATGCTCTGCCACTTTCTTGCGGCCCTGACTGCCGGCTACTACAAAATCTGTTTTATGAAAAAGACCGACACGCCTGCCGTAACTTTTATAAAACTTGTAATCTTAAGCATTGTAATGATGCTGGTCATGAGCGTATCTGGCGGCATCATCGGCTACATTTTGAGCAATATCGAAGCCTACAAGGCCGCCAGCAGCCAGACAGATTTTCTTACCTTTTTGTGGCAGAACAAATTCCACTCAAAGCTGCTCTTGCAGATTGCCGTGCGCATCCCGGTGAACATCGCCGACCGCTTCATCTGTGTTTTTGCCGCCTGGGGAGTATTTTGGCTGGGGAAGAAGGGAATTTCGCTTAGCTGTAAAAAGTAAGATTTTTAAAAATAAAGAGCACTATACTTGCAGAAAAATGTAGATTAATGTAATATTTTGCAAGTAAAGGTGCTTATATTTGCAGGTATTTTAATTTTTAGGGAGTTCTTGAAAATAAAATGCAGCTTATTCGCGAAGATTATCTAAAACTTCTCCGCCCTTATTATGATGTTGATTTGATTAAAGTCATAACGGGAATAAGACGTTCGGGAAAGTCTGTCTTGATGGAAACGGTAAAAAATGAGCTTCTCTCAAAAGGCGTTTCCGGCTCTCATATAATCAGCATAAACCTTGAAGATTTGGATTACTCCTTCATCACCAGCATAAAAGACATGCATGATGAAATCAAAAGCCGCATCGTTGATGACCAAAAATATTACATTTTTCTGGACGAAATCCAGCATCTGGAAAAGTTTGAAAAACTTCTTGCATCTTTAAAAGCTAAATTCAACTGCTCTATTTTTGTTACGGGAAGTGACTCAACAATGCTTTCCGGGGAACTGGCAACCCTTCTGACCGGGCGGACTGTTGAATTTGAAGTTTTTCCTTTCAGTTTTAAGGAATCAGTTGATTATCTGGAATTGAACAAAATCCCTTGCAATCCGGACGACTTCATAAAGGATTACATCAAGTGGGGCGGCTTTCCGCTCAGGTTCAGCTTTAGGGAAGAGAATTCCATCAAACGTTTTTTAGACAATCTCTATTCAAACATCGTCAACCGGGATATTGTAAAAAAATCCAGCAAGATTGACAGAAAAGCCTTTAAGGACATTTCCCTTTACATCATGTCAAATGCGGGAAAGGAGTTTTCGGCAGAAAATATTGCCGCATATTACTCTGCAAAAAACAAAAGCAGCGTCAGTGCCAGAACAATTTACACATATCTGGAAAAACTCCACAAATCCTACATTCTCCATTCCTGCAAAAAATTCAACATTGCTGGAAAAACAGCCCTGGAAAAAGCTGATAAATTTTACGCCACCGATACAGGACTCCGCACACTGAACACAAACACAATTCATTACGAAGATACCTTCTTTCTGGAAAACATCATCTACAATGAGCTTTTGATTCAAGGGTTCACCGTTTTTACAGGAAAGACATTTAAGGGCGAAATTGATTTTGTGGCAGTTAAGGAGCAGAAAAAGTGCTTTATTCAGGTTGCTTATCTTCTTTCAAGCGAAGAGACAATTAAAAGAGAATTCGGCGCATTTGTAAAAATTACAGACGCTTCTCCAAAATATGTGCTTTCTTTAGACAGGATTGATCTGAGCCACGACGGCATTGAACATCTGAACATCGTGGACTTTCTATTACACAAGGTGCAGCTTCACCTGTCCTAGAAGAGGCTACGACAGATATATCATCTCCCTCTACAAATATCTTTCCAGCTCGTAGCGGTTCTTTACATTAAACTTGTCGAAAATGCGGGAGACATAGTTTTCTATGGTGCGCTTGGAGACTGCCAGGCGCTGGGCCAGTTCTTCGTTGGAAAGGTGCTCGCTCATTAAATCTACCAGTTCCCGCTCTTTTTTGGTGAGGGTGACAAGAATTCCGCTTACGAACATCATGTCGGGGAGGAGATTTTTCTGAATGTAGGTTTCGCCTGAGAAAACGGCATGAACCGCCTCTAGGATTTCCGACTGCAGGGCATTTTTGGTGATGAAGCCTGTGATTTTGTGCTCCATGGTTTTTATGACATAGCCCGCATTTGAAAAAGAAGAGTACATAAGGCACTTAACGCCCTTTTTAAGCAGAAAATCAGCGACCTCAAAGCCGCTTCCTTCTTCAAGCTTGATGTCCAGCATGGCGAGCATGTTTTTTAGTTCTTCGGGAGACTTTGACTCGATAAAGGGCACAAGTTCTGCTTTTGTCTTGCAGGAGTGGCAGACCCGTATGTCTTTTGTCTGTGAAAATACCCGCTCCAGGCCCAGGCTAATCATTTCGTGGTCGTCAACACTGATAATCTCAATCATAAAAGCTATTTTACTTCATCTGCCGGTGTCAATACCATAGAGAAAACTCACTGAAAATCTTACAAAAACATCGTCATATAAACCGGAATGCTTAAGACATCTTTATACTTTCCCAAGTCCTTTGTGTAGGCAAGATACTTATTCAGAATGCGAGAGGAATATTTTTCACAAAAGACATCAAGGGAAGCGTGGGTTTTATAGCCAGAGGATTTTATTTCTATTGGACAGACCTTATTCTTTCGCGCGAGAAGAAAATCGATTTCAAAATTGTGCTTTGATTTCTCATCAAGGAATGTGTAATAAAAAAGCGCGTTTCCATTTGCCTTTAGAATCTGTGCGACAACATTTTCATAAAGGTAGCCAAGATTCACAGAAAGCTTGTCGCTGAGCAGCTTTTCATAAATGATATTTTCTGTAAAATCTTTATCCATAAAAAGCATGGTTGTAAAAAGGCCTGTATCGCAGACAAAGAGCTTGAAGTTTTCCAAATCCTTTGTTCGTGTAAGTCCTGCATTCGGATCATCTGATTTATAAGACACAAGAACCGTCTTGGAACTTTCCATTTCTGAGATAAGTTCAAGGACTGTAGAGTTGCGCTGATTTGCCAGAACCGAAGAAACCTGATACCGGGATGCATTTTTTTCAAGCTGAGATGGAATGGATTTGAAAAGAAGCGCAGCCTTGCCAGTAGAATCAATCTTCATGAAATCAGATTCATAAAGACGAAGAATATCCCGCTTTTCTTCGTCAACAAGTCTCATACTATTTGTTTCGATATAAGTACTCACAGCCTTTGGCATTCCACCCACAAGCATATAAAGCCTGAAATCACGCATCATCGTACGATTCAAATCATCGCCAAGCGGCTGATATTTTTCAAAAGATTCCCGCAAAAGTTTTATAGTAACAGTGTCCCCCAAAGCCCATTTAAATTCTTCATAATCCATCGGGTACATCTGAACCGTGCGTTCCTCGCTGGGAATAAGAATATCCTTCACATTTTTCCGAATCGAAATCAAGGAGCCGGTTTCAATATAATCATAGCGGTGGTCAGCAACAAGATGCTTTATTGCCTGCCGGGCCTTTGGACAGAACTGAACCTCGTCAAAAATGATAAGGCTTTTTCGCTCGTGAAGCTCTTTATGATAGATAAGCTGAAGCCGCATGAAAATGTAATTCAAGTTAGAAATGTCGTCAAAAAGCTTAAAAACTTCCTGCGAGGCTTTCGTAAAATCAATGAGGATATATGATTCGTATTCGTTTTTTGCAAATTCCTCAACAATGGTTGATTTTCCGATACGACGCGCCCCTTCAACAAGCAGTGCCGTTTTGCCGTCCGAGTTTCTTTTCCAATCCAAGAATTTATCGTAAATTTTGCGCTTAAATGTCATAAAACCCCAAAATCGTTAATTTTATAATGGTATATTAACACAAAATCGTTAAATTCGAAAGTGTAAATTTCAACAAAATCGTTAATTTCCCCCCCTCATTCTTCCCGTGCATAATCTTAGTTAGAAAACTCACTGAATTTCGATGAGTTTTCTCTGTTTACAGGAAAAAACTGGCTTTTATAATAAGACTATTATTATTTTTAAAGGAGATTCATATATGAAAAAACTAGCGAGGTACCTTCTTTTGCTTGCGGCTATGGGGCTGGGTTTTGTCTTTGCTTCATGTAAGGCAGATGATGATGATGACACATCACAGCCACCTGTATATTACACCGTAAGCTTCAATTCAAATGGCGGAACAGAGGTTAAAAGCCAGAAGGTTGAAAGCGGTAAAAAGGCCACAAAGCCGGCTAATCCAACAAAACAGGCTATCTCTACTGAAACATACGCTTTTGAAAACTGGTACACATCAACGGACAACGGTACGACACTTTCTGATACTGCCTTTGACTTTAATACTCCAATCACAAAAGACATTACCCTTTATGCAAAGTGGGCGGTCAATGCAGTTACACACACAGTGACTTTTGACACAAAAGGCGGAAGCACGTCTCCTGCGGAACAGACAATCGTCCACGGAAAAAAGGCCACAAAACCCGCCGACCCGAAAAAGCAGGCTACAGAAACAGAAACTTATACCTTTGACAACTGGTACACTTCCATAGACGGAGGAGCAACCCTTTCCGATACCGCTTTTGATTTTGACACAGCGATTACTGATAACATTACGCTTTATGCAAAATGGACAGTAAATGCAGTTACACACACAGTGACTTTTGACACAAAAGGCGGAAGCACGTCTCCTGCGGAACAGACAATAGTCCACGGAAATAAGGCGACAAAACCCGCCGACCCTACAAAGCAGGCTACAGAAACCGAGACTTACGCCTTTGACAATTGGTACACCTCAACAGATGGTGGCACAAGTCTTTCTGATACAGCATTTGATTTTGATACAGCCATCACAAAAGACATTATTCTTTATGCAAAGTGGACTGCAACTGCAATTACACACACTGTTACATTCAACACAAATGGCGGAAGTACGGCTCCTGCGGAACAGACAATCGTCCACGGAAACAAGGCTGCAAAGCCAACTAACCCGACAAAAACAGCCACAGAAGCAGAAACATACGCTTTTGACAACTGGTACACTTCTACAGATGGCGGTGCAACACTTTCTGATACAGCATTTGACTTTGACACAGCAATTAAAGGAGACATTACGCTTTATGCAAAGTGGACAGTAAATGCAGTTACACACACAGTGACTTTTGACACAAAAGGCGGAAGCACGTCTCCTGCGGAACAGACAATCGTCCACGGAAATAAGGCGACCCGCCCAACCGACCCGACAAAAGAAGAAACAGCTACAGAAGCATTTGTTTTTGACAACTGGTACACTTCTACAGACGGAGGCACAAGTCTTTCCGATACAGCTTTCAATTTTGACACAGAAATTACAGAAGACATTAAACTCTACGCAAAGTGGAACACAAAGGCACTGTATAAAGTCAGCTACACAACCGAATATGGAACAACACCTTCCACTATAACAGTCGAAGAAAATAGTATACTTACAGATAATCAGCTCCCTAAACTAAGCTACTATGACGGTTACACTTTTAATGGCTGGTATGATGATAATACTGAAGCCCTGCCAAAAAAATATATGGTAACAAAGAATGTCACACTGACAGCTAAATGGGATGTGCCAAAAGCGATACCCTTAAAAACCTGTTATACAATTCATAAACTATTTTTCAAATTGGCCGGAAGTGAACCTCATCCATGGATTGGTGGTTGGACAATCAACAAAACCGTTATACGCTTTGTAAAGTCAACTACAAAACCAGAAAATGTTTTATATTATCTTGATAAAGGTGAAAAAGAAGTTCCTTTATGGTACGATGAAAGCGTAACAACTCTTTATTACTATATTCCAGAGGGAAGAGCTCTTGGGCTTACAGTAAGCCGTGAGGATGTGGAAAACGCACTCTTCAAGAATATGCAAAAACTTGAATATATAGATACCTGTGATTTTGATACAAGTAACGTTACTGATATGACAGCTATGTTCAGTGGCTGCTATGCATTGACATCACTGGATGTGAGCAATTTTGACACCAGCAAGGTTACTGATATGAGCAGTATGTTCAGTGGTTGTGATTCACTTACAGCACTGGATGTTAGCAATTTTGACACTAGCAAGGTTACTGATATGAGCAGTATGTTCAGTGATTGTGATTCACTTACAGCACTGGATGTTAGCAATTTTGATACTAGTAATGTTACTGATATGAGATGGATGTTCGATGGTTGTGATTCACTTACAACTATTTATGCATCAGATAAGTTTGTTACAGAGGCAGTTCAAACCTCAGACAATATGTTCTTTTTTTCCAATGAGCTGAAAGGTGGTGCAGGAACAAAATATGACAGCGATAAAATAGACAAGGAATATGCCCGCATAGACGGCGGCACAGAAAACCCAGGCTACTTTACGGCAAAAACAAACTAACAGGAAATAATTTGTTCCGTCCTGTAAAGGCAGGGCGGAGTTTTTTTAAGCAGGAGAAAATATACAATGGCATTATTTGAGTTATCACCAATCGGACTCATAGATTTGATTTTTAAGTTTTTCCCAGACGATTCACAGAAAAAACAAAAAGCAGCAATTTTATTCCGTTCGCTTTATGCAGAATGTGTAAACAATATTCAGATTTTAAATTCTTTCAAAAGAGATTCTTTTTCAAAGGAAAATACAATGCGGGCGGTAAAAGCAATTGCTCCACTTTTGAAAAATGACGCAGGTCAGCTCATTCTTTTAGGAACCGACGGTTCATTGGAAGAACTAAAACTTATGCAGGAACAAATCGAACATCTTGAACTGGAATTAGAAGATAATAATTCTCAGGAAGAGTTACATGAAGCAAAAACCATCCGTCAGGCAATTTCGTTCTGTGTAAACAAAATTCAGTTCCTTAAAAACTATTCCCAGATTGATGAAAACAATGCAGATTTGTTTACAGAACTAACATTAAAAACAAGACTCAACAACATCTACAATTATTCAAAACAAATCAAAAATCAATTGCGCATACACATGCCTGCTATGTTCGATTAACTGTCATTTAATTTTCCCGCCTGCGCAGCTTCCATGCGCAAGGGATTGTAGGGGCTGCCTGCAAGGGCAGTTCCGAAGTGGCGGTGGTTGAGCGGAGTCGAAACCACCAGAACGGAGGAATGAAGGCGTAAGCCGGAACCCCGAAAAGCCCGACCGGCTGCCGGCAGGCAGACGGATGCGCCCAGGGAGCCAGAAATATAGGCCGATTACAAAAACATGGTCATATATACTGGCAAATAGATTATGCCATTTTCTTCCCTGAAATCAGCGGTGTGGAGGACAAAGCAGCTTCCGGCGTATTCTTCATACTTTTTCCTGAATTTGTTCAGCGAAGCGAGGGTGTATCTTTTTGTGGATTTGACTTCGATTCCCTGAATGTTGTGGCGGGCTGTGACTTTATTCTTTGTAATCAGAAAATCTACTTCCATGCGGGAAGAGGCATCTTCGTTATCTGATTTTGAATAGAAATAGAGTTTATGGCCGCTTGCAGTAAGCATTTGTGCGGCAATATTTTCAAAAATCATTCCCTCGTTTACTTCAAGTTTTCCGAAAAGAAGCTTCTTGTATATCTCTTCACTTATGATTCCATTTTCATCAAAGGCATGGCTGATTAGAAGTCCTGTGTCCGCAAGGTAGCATTTCAGGCTTGCCCTCGTCATGTTCATTTTTAGTGCGATATTCGGTTCGTCGGCGTTGTAGCAGATGTTCACGATTCTTGAGTCATTCAGCCACATAAAGGCATCATCATAATCACGCATTCTCGCCTCTTTTTTTAGTGAGGAAATCTTGAATTTCTTTTCGTGCTTTGAAAGCTGGGCTGGTATTTCATCAAAAATGGCTTCTGCTTTCAGTTCGGAGCCTTTTGCGTGTTTTTTTATGTCATTGCGGTAAAGCTCAAGAATTTCACGCTTAATCCGGTCAACCCTCTCAAAGTCCTTGGACTCTACATATTCTTTTACAGCCTGGGGCATTCCGCCTACAATCAGGTAAAGCCGGAATAAATCCATTGCCTTTCTGTGCAAGGCCTGGCCCAGCGGAATTTTCTTTTCAAAAGAGTCCTTCAGGACTGGAAGCAGGCTTTCATTTCCAAGGGCCAGAAGAAATTCCTCAAAATCCATGGGATTTATTTTTAAATGCCTTTCTTCTGACGGAATCAAAATATCCTTGGTATTTTTGCTTATTGAGAGTAGGGAGCCGGTTTCGATGAAGTCATAGCGGCCGTCGGCAACGAGATATTTTATTGCAGCTCTGGCACGGGGGAAAAACTGAACCTCATCAAAAATGAAAAGTGTCTTTCGTTCATAAAGATTTACGGAATAATAGGCAGAAATCCTCAGAAAAAATGTATCCAAGTCAGAAAGGTATTTTTCAAAAATTTCCTTTACTTCGTCGGGAGTGGCATAAAAATCTATGAGTATGTATGAATCATATTCATTTTTTGCGAATTCCAGGGCAAGGTAGCTCTTTCCAATTCGCCTGGCTCCATCAATCATGATGGCACACTTGCCTTTTTCTTCGTTTTTCCAATTCAATAGTTCCTGATATGCCTTTCGATACATAAGAGCACCTTTTTGACCTTAATTTTTTCTGGTTTTCTACACCTTTTTGACTTTAATTTTTATGATTTTCTACACCTTTTTGAGGTTAATTATATTAAAAATATACACCTTTTTGAGATTATCAGCAAGGAAAATCACCGCTCCATGCAAGAGTTTACTTAATTCTGCATCAAAGCATAGGTGAAAATCATGTTACTATTGACATAGGGAGCGACCCCGAAGGGGGCAAAACTCACGAGGTGAGTTTTGAGCGAGTCTCGCTCGAAGCTGTGCTTCGAGCGCCTCAGGAGCGACGGCGAAGCCGGCAAAACCTGTGAGACAGGTTTTGAGCGAGTCTCGTTCGAAGCTGTGCTTCGAGCGTCTCAAGAGCGACCCCGAAGGGGGCAAAACGCTTGAGAAGCGTTTTGAGCGAGTCTCAGAAAAATCTGTGATTTTTCTGCATCAAAGTATAGGTGAAAATCATGTTACTATTGACAGAAACACCATCTTTCTGATACTATAAATAGAAACATTAAAACCCCTGACTGGAATTGCTATGAACATTCTTGATACGATTATAGAAAAACGCCGCGCTGACATTAAGCGGCTTGGACTGGATTTCGGTATCTCTCTCCCAGAAAAGCGGGAGCGCTCCCTTCATCCCTTCCTTGTCAACAAAGGCGTCATTCTCGAAGTAAAGCGAGCTTCTCCCAGCAAAGGCGACATTTCACCCGACCTTAACTCCTACGAGACTGCATTTTCTTACGCTGAGAGCGGGGCAGGGGCAATTTCCTGCCTTACCGAGCAAAATTATTTCAAGGGGAGCCTCTCAGATTTGATGAATGTCTGCCGGGCCGTCGATGATTTTGAGGCAAAAAGCGGAAAGAAAGGGCCTTCTGTCCTCCGAAAGGATTTTCTTTTGACAGCCGGTGAGGTTGAGGTCGCTTTTAGGGCAGGCGCAGACGCAGTTCTTTTGATTGCCCGCATTCTTGAAAAAGATAGCCTGCTTGAAATGGCCCGGGCTGTCGTAAAATTCGGAATGTCTGCCCTTGTTGAAGTTCGCGCCGAAGAAGATTTACAAAAAATCTCATATGTTTTTTCACAGCCTGACCTGACATCACTCACAGGTGCAAAGAGCAATTTTGTCTTCGGCGTTAACAGCCGTGACCTTGCCACCTTCAAAATTGACCTTCTTCGCCCCGCCATGATGACAAAAAAAATCTGTCAGGCCGTTGGCGGCAATGCCCGCATCGTTTTTGAAAGCGGTGTCCTGAACGCCTCTTGTGCTTCCGCCGTCGGTTCAATGGGCTTTTCCGGCCTTCTTCTTGGGGAAGCCGCCGCAAAAAATCCTGATATGCGAAAGGCTTTCGTAGATTCCTTCATGGCCGCAAAAGAAACAAAAAATTCTCACTTTTGGCTCGAATATGCTCAATGCATCACAGAAAAAGGCTGCTCAAAAGCTTCTGTGAGCGAAGCGCACCACCTGAAAGTCACTCCAAAAGTAAAAATCTGCGGCTTAACCCGCATTGAGGATGCCCTCCTTGCCCAAAAAAACGGAGCTTCATTCCTTGGCTTCATTGTTGGAGACGCTTACCCCAGGAGCCTTACAAAAGAAAACCGTCTTGAAAATCTTCTCCCTCGTATCGGCGGGCTTCAAGCAAAAAAAGTCGCCGTGATTGTGGATACGACTTCTCAAGAGGCAAAAAAAGCGATTCAG
>OCVV011159828.1_pt1 | contig 14878 bp, 18 predicted proteins | sample 1539721 | NCBI WGS metagenome assembly OCVV01 (sample SAMN02144230, study PRJEB22623) | gut metagenome | biome: sheep rumen | host: Ovis aries | place: New Zealand
ATAAAGATCCGTGCTCCGGGATTTTTCAAAAGAAAATCCTCATAACAGGTATAGACTGTCACATCCAGATCCTTCCAGTAATCCATACCGGCGCGCTTTAACTGCTTTTCGCTTAATGAAAAACCGAGCGGCTCTATCAAATGAAGACGGGACCCGGTCGCAACACAGGTCCTGCCGATATTTCCGGTATTTGCCGGGATCTCCGGCTCAAGTAAGACTATGTTCATCTCTGCTCACTTCTTAATCGCTCAATAAATACCTTCATTCGATCGAGTGCGATCTTTAAGTTATCGATGGAATAAGCATAGGATATCCTTAAAAATCCTTCTCCGCACTGACCGAAAGCCGTTCCGGGAACAACAGCGACCTTTTCTTCCTGAAGGAATCTGGTCGCAAATTCATCGCTTGTCATACCGAATTCTTTTATGCTCGGGAAGACATAAAACGCCCCAAAAGGCTCAAAACATTTAAGACCCATTTCCTTAAATGTATGCATGAGGAATCGTCTTCTCTCGTTATATGCCTCTCTCATCTCCGCCACATCGGCATCGCCGTTCTTTAATGCTTCCACTGCCGCATACTGACTCGTGGTCGGTGCACACATGATCGCAAACTGATGGATCTTTGTCATCTGCTCGATTATCTCTTTCGGACCTGCAGCATATCCGAGTCTCCATCCGGTCATCGCATAGGCTTTGGAAAAACCGTTTATGAGTATGGTCCTTTCCTTCATGCCGGGAAGCGATGCGATGGATACGTGCTTTCCGTTATAGGTAAGCTCGGCATATATCTCATCGGAAAGGATATAAATATCCTTTTCCTCTATGATCTTTGCTATGGCTTCAAGATCCTTTTTCTCCATTATCGCTCCCGTGGGATTATTGGGAAAAGGAAGGACCAGAAGCTTTGTTTTATCCGTAATGGCATTTGAAAGCTCTTCGGCCGTTAGCCTGAATTCATTTTCTTCTTTTAATTCGATTATGACAGGTTTCCCGCCTGCAAGTATCGTACAGGGCTCATAGGAAACATAGCTGGGCTGGGGGATGAGCACTTCATCTCCGGGATCGAGCATCGCACGCATGGCGATATCGATGGCTTCGGATCCGCCCACGGTTATAATGACCTCATCTTTGGGCTTATAGGAAAGGCCCTGATTCCTGCTTAAATAACTGCAGATCTCCTGCCTCAATTCCATAAGTCCGGAATTTGAGGTGTAGAATGTTCTTCCTTTTTCAAGGGAATATATACCCTCATCCCTTATATGCCAGGGAGTATCGAAGTCAGGCTCGCCGACACCTAAAGATATGGCATCCTTCATCTCGCTCACGATATCGAAGAACTTCCTGATCCCTGAAGGCTTTATGTCCCTTATCTGTTTTGACAGCGGGTCTCTCATGGCGTCACCTGCATTCTCTCGTCCTGATATTTCCTGGCAAGTATGGTACCGTGGTCTTTATACTTCTTTAAGATGAAATGAGTCGCAGTACTTAAAACATAATCCATCGTGGAAAGCTTATCCGTAACAAAAGAGGAAACCTCCTTTAATGATTTCCCTTCAAGACATACGAGAAGGTCATAGCCTCCCGAGATAAGATAAACAGCTTCGACTTCGGGATATTTGTATATCCTCTCGGCGATGGTATCAAAGCCCTGACCTCTCTGAGGAGTAACCCTTACTTCGATAAGAGCACTCACCTTATCAAGGTCGGTCTTTTCCCAGTCGATCATCGTATGATAACCGCAGATAACACCTTCCTCTTCAAGCTGCTTCAACGCGTTCGCCACGTCGATCTCACTCTCGCCGAGTCTTATGGCAAGCTCGGATATCTCCACGCGACTGTTCTTTTCGATAATACGTAAAAGTCTCTCCCTCATATTATATTCTCCTTATGAAGTGCTTTATACAGTTCATCAAGCGGAGGCGGCGTTAAAAATCTCTTTTCGTCTCCGTTTATGATCACCCTGTCGTTTCCTTCGGTAAGTCTGCCTATGACAGCAGCATTTATTCCTTTTTCCTTAAGAGCGCCAACGAGCTCGTTTCCGTTGCCGCTGACTATGAGCATGCTTCCGGAACTCATAAGCTCATAGGGATTTATATCAAACGCATTGCAGATCTCAACGGTCTCCTGCTTTATCGGTATGCTCTTTAAGTCGGCGGTAAGTCCGCATCCCGCACTCTCGGCTACTTCCCAGAGTGCACCGAAGATCCCGCCTTCGGTAATGTCATGCATTCCGTGAGTATCTTTAAGATCTCTGGCTACCGCAGCCTCACCTATGACCGAAAGATATCTCTCAAAATCTTTTGCCGCATCCGTAAAGGATCTTGAAAACTTTGAAGAAAGGAGTGCCTCCTTTTCCTTTGCGAGAATGGAAGTGCCTTCAAGACCCACCCATTTTGTGACAACAAGATCGTCTCCGGCCTTTCCTCCGCCGGTCGCAAGGAATCTGTCCTTTTTGACCTTTCCCACTCCCGTAACGGTAAGGAGCGGAGTCTTTACGGCATCGGTAACTTCGGTATGTCCGCCCATTATACAGATACCAAGCTCTTTGCAGGCTTCATCGAGATCGGTCATGATCTCTTTTAATTCTTCCTCCTGCGTCCCCGGAGGAAGAAGCGCGCTGACTAAGATACCGACATTTTCCGCACCGCTTGAAGCGATATCGTTACTTGTGACGATGACCGAGAGCCTTCCGATATCCTTCGTTGTCCCCGTGACCGGATCTACGGAAAATACGGATACTTCATCGGGTCCTAAACAAAGGGCGGCACAGTCTTCTCCGACTCCCGCTCCTTTGAATACCTCATTTCTTTTAACGCCGGTGCGTCCAAACACCTGTCGTTTTAATATGTTTTCAGGTACTTTTCCCTGTTCCATGTCTTTTGCCCCGTCTTATTGTGCGGGCTGTTGCTGTGCGGCTGCCTGTGCTGCTGCCTGTGCTGCCGCCTGTGCATCGGCTTCCTGCTGAGCCTGTGCAGCTGCCTGTGCTGCTGCCGCTTCAGCTGCCTGTTGCTGCTGCTGTTGTTGCTGCGCAGCTGCCGCCTGCTGCTCAGGTGTCTGGGGAGGAGGGCTTCCCGCAAGTGTAGCCTTAACGAAATCTATACTCTGGGTCGCTATAGCAGCCCTTATCGCCTGACTTACCGCAGGATCGCTGGTCGCGGTCCCGACTGCTGCCGTTCTGGGCACCATCTTATATACGCTGGAATTGATGACTTCCCTGCTCTGTTCCACTCCGTCAACGGTCACTATCTTCCAGTACTGTGCCTTGTATCCGGTATGTGCGGACTGAACGCTTATATAGCCGACGGGCTTGCTAGAATCGGCAACACATGCCTCTCCCTGAGGAGGAGTAGTCTCAAGTACCTCACTCTCAAACGAAACCTTTCTGCCCGCGGGTCTGGTCTCAACACCATAAATGGTAAATGTTATCTTCTTGTCGGAAGTGGTATAACCGTCTATGTAGATCGGATGCTCCAGATTGTTTGTGAACCTGAAATCCTTTGCGGTACCGGAGATCGCCGCATCAGCCGAGGGATCAACATATCCCACTATCATCGAGTGATTGTGTCTTTCGTTTACCTGAAGCTCCGCCCTTAATACCGCATTATATAATGTAGTTGATACCTGACAGATACCTCCGCCTAAGGAATCTACAACAAGGCCTCCCGAATAGGAACCTGCCATATAATAACCATTTTCTTCGGTAAAGGGGCTTATGGCTTTGTATACGGAGAAAGATTCTCCCGGATACAGCGTATGTCCGTTTATGAGCCTGCATCCGTTAGCTACGTTACCCGACCTGTTTGAGCTTGAAGTCGAATAACTCGTAGTAAACGTACCGAGCACGTCCTTTACTTTGGAGAGCTCTTCCGTGGTGCCTCTCGGCTCATCGGTCGCTACCACAAGATCTATCGCCGTATCCTGGTAATTCCATTCGCCCGTCAGATAGGAAGCTATCCTGTCGGCACTTCCGTCCACATCTATGACAACACCGGTCTGTCCGGGTTCGATAACGAATTCACCGTTCTCACGCTTTAAGGTCGCATCCTTCGCGGATACGTTAAACTGCGTACACTTATCCTCTATGATGGATGCTATCGCATCTCTGTCAACTGCAAGATTTAAGGGGAGCACAACATTGTCATACTCAAGATCCTTTAATGCCTTATATCTTTCGACTATGTTCCCGCTCTTGCCTAAAGTCACTGCCTGATCTACAACATCGGCATTGATCCACATGATACCGACATCATTTCCGGATATCGTAACGGAATTGTCGTTCATGGCATTTAAGGTGATCTTTTTCTGCTCCAGAGAATTGATATATTCCTGGATGCGGGCCATGGCAAGCTCTCTGGTAAGGCCGGAAACATTGACCTCTCCTATATATACACCGTTTTCGATCACATCGGTCTGAGGCGCCGCTTCAACATCCTGTGCTTTCTTCACGCCATATGCCGCCGTTACGACAAACAGTGTGGCAAAAACCAGAAGCACCGCCTTTGTTATCCTTTTCATAATTTCATCTCCTCAAATACTTCCTCACCGCACAGCTTTATGTTATACTGAAAGCTAAAGACGGTGAACTGCAGATATATAAAATGCGCGTTTACATCACGGTTGCCACTGCTGCCCAGCCTAAAGGTATTATCATGGCAAGGATAAGAATCACTACTATTATGCGCGCTATTATCTGTTTTTTCTTATTTTTATGCATCCTACTCACCTTCTTTACGAAAGGATATTATAAACCATGATACTCTTTTTGGCAATAGTAATAAGCTTTTCCGTAGCGCTTTCCATCGCTAACAGCAGGCAGAAAAGAGCCGAAGAAGAAATCATGAATGCCTATTACGAAAAAGAACGCACCGCCAACAATGTCAGGAAGAAATCCTTAGACGGTCTTGATTATATAAACGTCCCTCTGGAATTCATTCCCGAAAGCCTTCTGCCCGACAACGAAGAAGTCTCCGACCTGATAAGGACCTTAAAGGAGCTCTCGAAGTCAAAGATCTTAAATCTGACAGGCATAAGCAACACGGATCTTAAGCTCGAATACGGCACGGCAAATATCAACGTCCTTTCAAAATATGACGAGAACTACACAGTCTACGCCCGATCGATGCAGCGTCTTTCGGAAATATATTTTTCCGAAGGGTATGAAGCAAATGCCCGCCTGCTCCTCGAAAAGGCCATCGAGACCAGAACGGATATCACGGCTGCATACGCTCTTTTATCCGACATATATTTAAGACACGAAGAATACGAAAAGCTGCGGAAGCTCTTAAAGACCGCAAGGTCATTAAACGATCCGGCAAAGCGGACCTGCAGCAAAGCAGTACTTTCCCGCATACCCGAAAGCGAAATGCCCGGGGAAGATGAAGAATGAAAAAAAGAACCGAAAAGATATTAAAAAGGCTGGATGAATACTACGGCACCGACACAAGGTGTTCCCTTGACTACAAGACCCCGTGGCAGCTGCTCATCGCCACCATGCTGAGTGCGCAGTGCACCGACGAACGCGTGAACATAGTCACTAAAGATCTGTTTAAGAAATACAAAAGCGTCAAAGACTTTGCGAAGGCCGATCTTAAAGAGCTTGAAGATGATATTCACTCAACGGGTTTTTATCACAACAAAGCAAAGAACATCATAGCCTGCTGCAATATGCTGCTCGAAAAACATAACGGTGTCGTTCCTTCCTCCATTGAGGATCTGACATCCCTTCCCGGAGTCGGAAGAAAGACTGCCAACGTGATACGCGGCAATATTTTTAACGAGCCAAGTATCGTCGTAGACACGCATGTTAAGCGCATATCATACAGGCTCGGTCTTACAGCTAACACCGATCCCGAAAAAGTCGAATACGACCTGATGAAAGAAGTCGATAAGGATCATTGGATACTCATCAATATGCATCTTATCACATTCGGCCGTGAAATATGCTCGGCCAGAAATCCCGGATGCGACAGATGTTTTTTAAGCGACCTGTGTGCTTCCCGCAAATGATACTTTTAAATGATACCCCCACAGGGATCAAATAAACCAGACATGAAAGGAGAATGTTTATGGAACCTATAGTTATCACAGAAGAAAATTTTGATGCAGAGGTCATCGCCTCCGATGTACCCGTACTTGTAGATATATGGGCAAGCTGGTGCGGTCCCTGCAGGATGCTCTCACCCGTTGTAGATGAGGTTGCTGCCGAGGCAGACGGCTTTAAAGTCGGAAAGATCGATGCGGATGATCAGGGCGCACTTGCCGCAAGATTCGAAGTATCCAGCATCCCTACTTTACTCGTCTTTAAGAACGGTGAAGTGGTAAACAGATCTGTCGGCGTTATATCCAAGGACGAGATCCTCGCTCTTGTAAAGTAACCGTAACACGGCTTTTCATGCCGGCATACGAGGCACAGAATAATAAACACCGGGGAGGGAATGTTCATGTATGACATAATCATAATCGGAGCAGGAACAGCCGGTCTTACGGCTGCCATCTACGGCAGGCGCTCCGGAAAGAACGTGCTCGTTATCGAAAAACTGACCTACGGAGGCCAGATAATAAACACCCCCGAGATCGAGAACTATCCGGGAATACAGAAGATATCAGGATTTGAATTTGCAACCGCTCTTAATAAGCAGGCAAAGGATTTAGGCGCCGAGATCGTAAGCGGTGACGTTACGGGCGTTTCGGCAAACGGACCTGATAATGCATCCTTTACGGTAGAGACCGGTAAAGCCAAATATGAAGGCTCAAAAGTCATAATCGCCACCGGATCCAAAAACAGGCCTCTCGGCCTTGAGCACGAAAAAGAGTGGATAGGAAAAGGCATTTCCTATTGTGCGACATGCGACGGTATGTTTTTCCGGGGAAAGACCGTAGCTGTTGCCGGAGGCGGTAATACCGCGTTGGAGGACGCTGCCTTTTTATCAAATTACTGCGAAAAAGTATATCTGATCCACAGACGTAACGAATTAAGGGGAGAGCAAAAGCTCCAGGACAACCTGAGAGAAAAAGAGAATGTCGAATTTGTACTTAATGCGGCTATCGACGGTATAGACGGTCAGGACAGGCTTTCATCGATAAACGTAAGCGACAAGGAAACCGGAGAAAAAAGAAACATACCGATAGACGGTCTTTTCATCGCGATAGGTCAGATGCCTCAGAACGAGGTCTTTGTCCCCCTTGTCGAGCTTGATGACAAAGGATATATCATAGCAGGAGAAGACTGCAAAACAAAAACTCCGGGCATATATGCTGCCGGAGACTGCCGTACCAAAGAGGTAAGACAGCTTACAACAGCCGCTGCCGACGGAGCAGTTGCCGCTCTTGCTGCTTCAAAGGATGTCTAATCCTCGTTTACATGCTCAAGTCCCTGGGCGATCACCGTACTTACATGATCATCCGCAAGGGAGTAGAATATGAGCTTTCCATCACGCCTTCCTTTAACAAGGCGACTCTGTTTCAATAATTTCAGCTGATGTGATATTGCGGACTGGCTGATGTTTAAGCTCTCCGCAATATCGCCCACGCATAATTCCTTTTCAAAAAGAGCAAACAATATCTTTAATCTTGTCTCATCCCCAAAGACCTTAAACAGATCCGAAAGATCGGAAAGCTCCGCTTCATCCGGTTTATGTATGATATGTCCCATTGATCTTCTCCTACATTTTCTTTACAAACAACGCTCTTATTGCATTTAACACAGCTATTATCATAACTCCTACATCAGCAAATATAGCTATCCACATATTTGCGATACCAAGCGCACCGAGAAGTAAACAAAGCACCTTCACTCCTATCGCGAATATGATGTTCTCATATACGATGCACATGCATTTTCTCGATATCTTTATCGCCTTGGATATCTTTAAGGGATCGTCATCCATAAGGACAACATCCGCTGCCTCTATGGCGGCATCCGATCCGAGCGCCCCCATGGCGATACCTATGTCAGCTCTTGAAAGGACCGGCGCATCGTTTATCCCGTCTCCGACAAATACCAGCTTTTCGCCGTTCCTGTTTTCCCCGATCAGCTCCTCAACTTTATCCACCTTATCTCCGGGAAGAAGCTCGCTGTAAAACTCATTTACCCCAAGCTCATCCGCAACCTTTCCGGCAGTATTCTTCCTGTCGCCGGTCAGCATTACAAGCCGCGATATACCGTTATCACGCAGTTCCTTCATGGCTCTTACGGAATTGGGCTTTAACTGATCGGCTATGACTATATGCCCCATATATTCTCCGTCTATCGCCATGTGCACGATCGTTCCCGGACTGTGGCAGTCTTTAGCTTCGATCCCGAGATGTTCCATGAGCTTTATGTTTCCGGCTGCAACCTTTTTGTCATCCACCGATGCTATAACGCCCTTGCCGCTTATTTCCTCGATCTGACCTATCCTTGACTGATCGATGCTCTTTCCGTATGCACGCAGAAGGCTTTTGCTTATCGGATGCGATGAATGACTCTCTGCGAGAGCTGCGTATTCTATCAGCTTCTCATCTTCCATCTTTCCGTGATGTATCGCATCCACTTCAAATACACCGAGTGTCATCGTACCTGTCTTATCAAAGACTACGGTACCCGTCTTCGAAAGAGCCTCTAAATAGTTGGATCCCTTTATAAGCACTCCTGCTTTGCCCGCTCCTCCGATCCCTGCAAAGAAAGTCAGCGGGATGCTGATGACAAGCGCACAGGGACAGCTTATTACGAGGAATGTAAGAGCTCTGTATATCCATACTCCCCAGTCTCCGGACGCATGAAGTATCAGCAGATTTATCACCGGCGGAATGATCGCAAGCATAAGCGCTCCGATGCAGACCGCGGGGGTATAGTACCTGGCAAACTTACTGATGAAATCCTCGGATCTTGATTTCCTTGAGCTTGCGTTTTCCACAAGATCGAGCACCTTGGAAGCTGTCGATTCCCCGAACTCTCTGGTCGTACGGACTTTTATAAGGGATGATGCATTTATGCATCCGCTTATGACTTCATCACCGATACCGGCTTCTCTGGGAATACTCTCCCCGGTAAGAGCTGCCGTATCGAGAGTCGTCGTTCCGAATGTTATCACACCGTCAATCGGGATCTTCTCGCCCGGATTTACGATGATCTCGGTACCGATCATAACTTCATCGGGATCTACTTTTTCCATTGTCCCGTCCTTTTCCACATTGGCATAGTCGGGACGGATATCCATGAGCTCGCTTATGTTCTTTCTGCTCTTTCCGACGGCGTAACTCTGGAAAAGCTCTCCGATCTGATAGAACAGCATAACGGCAACTCCCTCGGTATACTCACCGAGCGCAATGGCTCCTACGGTGGCTACCGCCATCAGGAAATTCTCATCAAAGACCTGTTTGTTAAGGATACCTTTAAATGCTTTTTTTAAGATATCATATCCTATGACCAAATAGGGTATCATGAACAAGGCCAGCCTTATCCATCCCGTAACGGGGATGAGCAAAAAGACCAGCATGAGCACAGCCGCCACTATTATCCTTATCAAAACCTTTTTCTGTTTCTTATTCATTTTTACCCTTCTTTACTCAAGTCACGATTCTATAGAAATATCTCGCAATCGTCTTCAACTTTTTTGCAATTCTTAAGAACATCCTGCATTACGTTTCCGGGCTCAGCCCCGTCCTCGAATTCAACTATCATCTTAAGTGCCATGAAGTTGACCGTAGCATCCTTTACTCCTGCCGTTTCCTTAGCTGCCTGCTCCATCTTGTTGGCACAGTTTGCACAATCCACATCGATCTTGTATGTCTTTTTCATAATGCTTCCTTTCCCCCTGCGGGCTTATGTTTTATCATTTTATCATATGAGCAATCATTCATATGTATGTTATAATTATACACCTCCCGACTTATATGTCAAGAGGTGTATTTGATCTTTTTTTTATTTATACATTTTCTTCTTCATCGTCATTGTTATCGTCTTCTTTTTTGTCGTCTTTCTCTTCTTCGTCCTTCTTATCTTCTTTAACAGGTTCGGCAACATCTTCGCTGACCGTTTCCTGCTCTTTTACAGCCTCGGAAGGATCCGCTAGGGGCTTAGTGGTAACATCACCCTGTGCCCCGCATGCACATAAGCAGAATGCGATCATAAGTACAAGGATTATTGTGGTTTTTCCTTTAAATATTTTCATCTTGTCGACTTTCGTTTATGATAATGTCTTTATGTCATGATAACGTCTGTAAATCGACGGTTTTTAACAACAAAACTGATCTGTTCACCACCTATTAATTTACTAAAAAACAGAGTGTTAGTCAAACTTTCGTGGCATTTGAGGGGCGTGCTCGGGCAAGTTTCAAGGTCGATCTGCCTTCGCAAAAAAATAAACCCGCAGGCCTATCACCTGCGGTATCGTCCTATATCTTTGAATCTCCTATCAGAACCTCACATCTCCCTTAAGAGCACTCCTTAAAAGCTCAGGATGTTCATCATAATACCTGGTCTTGTCTTTGACCATCCTTTCATATGCGAATCTGAATACACGATGTATTTCCTTTCCGTCTCCGGCTACGCTTCCTCCTGCCGAAAAAGAAACCCTGGGGTTAGCCTTGCCCAGATCCCTGATGGCCTCTACCATCCTGCCTATCTCATCTTCGCTCACTCCGGTCAGGATGATGGAAAACTCATCCCCTCCGGCCCTGAAGATCTGTTCTTCGTCAAACAGGCTCTTTAATGCTTCGGCACTTTCCTTTAACAATATATCTCCGGCTGTATGGCCGCTCTGATCATTGAGTTTTTTGATGCCGTTCACATCCGCAAATATCACGCCTACGGACTGACCTTTTGCAACCTTTCTCCTGAAAAGATCGGACACATAATTGTTCATTTCGTTCCTGTTCATAACACCCGTGAGCAGGTCTCTGGTACTTGAGATCTTAAGACTGTCTATGAGCAGATAATTTCCTATCTCGGATCCGAGAACAAAAGTTGTAAGTTCGAGCGTCTCTTTTATCTTAACCGCATTATCGGCATTAAAATTGATCGCCCACATATAACCAAGCAGCCTGTTTCCGGATTTTAACGGAAAAAGAACTATATTCTCCCCTCCCGCCGAAATAAGAGATTCATACCAGACCGGATTTTTTTCTTTTACATACGCCCTGTCCGAATCGCTTTTCATGATGATACAGTTGCTTCCTCCGATGGTATCCTCCCAGCTTTTGGCTATATCATAAAATTCTCTGTTAAGATATGTTCCCATAGGAAGAAGATCGGTATTGTCGGAGAATGCCTCACCAAGGACTTCACACTGCATATTATAATCATCTATAAGGAGTATGCAGCAATGCTCGGCCTCGCAGAGGTCACGAACTCCTTCTATGACTTTCTTCATGGCGGCTCTGAAATCGGTTGCTCCCCTTAAAAGAAGACATGTCTCAAGGACTCTGGATGCCGTCTCTGCGGAGAAATTTGACAAATTACCCGGATCGGCAGAAAAATTGATCTCCATCATGTAAAGGCAATATGAGATATTCTCATCTCCTCCCTCAACAGGAATAAAACTCATATTAAACCATACAGGGATCCTCTCCGGATTGACATAGGAATGAAGACATTTTTTCTCAACCGCAGCCTGATAACAGTATTCTTCAAAATTAAGATCTCTTGTAAGATATCTGGTATATTCCGAATCGGGGATAAATTTATCGGTGAGCATTTCTGCTCCCGGAGCGGGATGCTCTATGGAATCGATGTATTTTTGATTTCCGGTGACAATACGGTATATCGGGCTTTCATCGCCCTTTGGTATCTCAACCGAAACAACACATGTTGCAGCATACATTCCGTCAACTATCGCCTGAAGATCCATAATATCACCTTTCTGTAAGTCCTTCTGATAAGTCGGTGTTTAATAATTCTTCATAAAAATTATAGCATAATAATTCTTTTCGTGACAAGGCACGAATTCACTGCTCTTTAAGCTCCTTAAGTACTGAAACCGCAAAAGGGAGTGTGATAAAAAAAGTCAGGACATCCGCCACTGTCTGAGTGATCTCCACACCGGTAAGTCCAAAGATCCTCGGAAGGATGAGTATCACAGGTATAAAGCATATACCGTTCCTGCAGGATGAAGTGATCGATGCCTTAACGCCTTTACCTATGGACTGGAGAGTCATGTTTGTGATTATGAGCATCGCGTTTAAAGGAAGTACGACAGCCTGGCAGCGAAGCGCGATCTTTCCCACTGCAACGACCTGTTCATCGTCCCTGAAGAAATGTATAACGTCAGGCGCAAATATAAAAAATATGACCGCAAGAACGCTCAGGAAGATCGTTCCGTACTTCACGCAGAACCAGTATCCCTCATGAACTCTCTTCTTTCTCTCAGCTCCGTAATTAAAAGAGCATACCGGCTGATATCCCTGTCCGAACCCGAGCAGAGCAGATATAAGGAGCATCATCACCCTTGTCGTAATGCTCATTCCGGCAATGGCAGGATCACCTCCAAACTCTCCTGCCGCCCTGTTTAAGAGCATGGTCGATACGGCCGCAAGCCCTTGTCTGAAAAGGGACGGGATGCCGCCGTTAATGACCTGTCCTATATAATACCCGTTAATGCGGACATTTTTAATACTAAGTCGGATATTTTCTCCTCGGGTGCTCCCGAATAAAAGCACAAAGAAACTCGTGATCTGTCCGGTGATCGTAGCTATAGCGGCGCCGCGTACTCCAAGCCCCAGTGCAAGTATCAGGATGGGATCTAAGATCACGTTCATAAGAGCTCCGCAAAGGAGCCCCGCCATCGCATATACCGCGCTTCCCTGGAACCTGAGCTGGTTGTTTATGACAAACTGGCACATCATAAAAGGTGCGCCGATAAGTATGATCTGCGCATATTGGCCCGTCATGGCCACCGTATTTGCGGAAACATCATCAGAGACCAGTATATTTACAACTGTATTTATGAATACATTTCCCAAAACGGCGAGGACGGTACCGGTGATGAGCGCCATTGCAAATCCCGACGACGCCATTTCATCGGCTTCTTTTATCTCTCCGGCGCCCAGTTTCCTGGAAAGGAAATTTCCCGATCCGTGGCCGAACATGAATCCGAATGCCTGGATCACGGCCATCATCGGAAATACTATGCCGACTGCTGCCGTGGCCTGCGTTGCATTCTCCGGTATCTGTCCGACAAAATAAGTGTCGGCCATATTGTACAGCGCGGTCACCAGCATGGATATTATGGTCGGTATCGCAAGCTTTATTATAAGAGTGGGGACCGGTGTTTCGGTCATCATGGTAAAGCGGTCAGGTTTCCCTGTTGATGTCATAAGATGTACTCCATATAAGTCTTTTGAGGTCTAAGCCCCATCTTCTCGTAAAAGTGCCTTGCGCGATCATTACCCTCCCATACATTAAGAGTTATCTCGTAACAGCCCCGCTCCTTTGCCCTTTCTTTCACGTATTCGTAAAGAGCTTTTGCAACCCCTCTGCCTTTTTCTCTTTCATCAACGCAAAGATCATCAATATACATGTATTTAAACTGTCTTAAAACAGCTGTGTCAGGCTGATCTTTAAACGCACAGAAACAATAGCCCAAAAGCTTCCCTTTTTCATCAAACGCTCCGTAAACGGGAGTGTCATCATCGGCTATGAGTACTTTCAGTTCTTCCCTGTTATACTTGGTCGTACCATGCACAAAGATGTCCGGCCTTATATCGGCATGAACCTTTAGCACCTGCTCCAGAAGATCCAATATACCGTCAATGTCTCTTTCTTCGGTCCTTCGTAACTCCATTTCATACCTCATCTTTTAATGACATCACATAAACCTGACAGGGATTGGCTTCATCCCACAGATCCGGAAATACCTCAAATTCCTTAAAGCCGACCGCAAGATAAAACCGGTTTGTCCTGTCATATTCTTCGTACATTCCCATCCTCACGGTCTTAACCTGAAGAAATGAATATCCGTTTTCTTTTCCTATGCGGCGAACCTCATCAACAAGTTTTCTTCCGATACCGCATTTATGATACTCCTTCAGCACCCCGAGCACATATATCTCCACGGTATCTTTTCCCGTCTCCGTCAGGCATATGAACCCTGCGGGCTTATCATCTTCAAATGCACAAAGGAACAGTTTATCACCGCTTTTCTCTATGAATTCCTCTCTGTACTCCCTGACCTCAAACCAATCGATCAGCGCCTCGAGGATACTCCTTGCGATCTGTCTCTTTTCGTTTGCATCCTTTATTTCTTTTATCGTAGTCATTTATTTTATCCTTATCTTGACATCCTGAATTTGAGGAAGAGTTTTTCCACTGTTTCAGGGTTTGTTTTACCAATTTCGCCTTCAAGACCCATAACGCTCATGACCGTGATGGCCATAAGTTTTGTCTCCTCGAGCGGATTGTATGCACTGGCCGAGAAAACTATGGACTGGGCCATACTCATACCTGTATTTTCTATCAGTTCGCTTGTATGCTCATATCCTCTTGCATCTGATATTACATCTATCAGGTTTGCGAAATTGGCATTTTGAAGCGACTTGTTTCCTGTCTTATCAAAGCCCTTGGCAAGTTTTTTGATCGCGTTTGAGTCAAAGAGTTTCTCAAAATCTGCGGGATCATTTGCCAGCTCATATATGGACGCAACAACCGAAAGACGTATCGCATCAGCCTGCGCGCCTTTGATCCCTGCTTTCTTAAGTTCATCCCTTATCTTCTTCGAATTTTAACCTTAAGTGACCTTAAATGATCCTTCTGCTCGTCCGAGATCCTGTAGCTTTCCACACTTTTCTGAATGGCTTTGTTATGCGTCCAGTCATCAAGTCTTTTCTCTTCGATAAACGGAAGGATCCTCTCGTATTGTTTTGCAAGCGCCGTGGCAAAATACCACGCGATCATCATATTC
>OCVV011326166.1_pt1 | contig 14877 bp, 12 predicted proteins | sample 1539721 | NCBI WGS metagenome assembly OCVV01 (sample SAMN02144230, study PRJEB22623) | gut metagenome | biome: sheep rumen | host: Ovis aries | place: New Zealand
AATGCCAGCAAGTAATGTAGTAATAACACCAATATATGAAATAATAACAGTACCAGATACAGAAAAGAATAAAGATTATACACTATATTTTGTACTAGCAGGACTAGCACTTGTATTAGGAATAGTTTACATTTTATTAAATAAAAAGAAAAAATAATTGAATAAACAAGTTAACATATTGTATAATAATATTGGAAAGAAAAATATCCATAAAAAATGGATAGACTTGATTCAGTCTCAAGCACTTTCCTTTCGGATGATGCCTAATATACCTTTGGGGATATCAGGCCTTTTTTATTTTAAAAGTAAGATTATTACAATTAAGAATAAAAGCCTATCCAATATAAATATTAGATATAAGTAATAAAAATGACTAAAAATAACCACCTTTTTTTCTTTTTTATTACCAAAAAAAAACCATATAATACAAAAATAATAGTTTCAACCATATTTTACTTGCATTTTTTTATGTTTTGTGTTAGAATAGCAGCCATCAAGTCGTAATAGGGGTTATTGCGAGATGGTTGAATACATTCTAGTATTTAGATAAATAAGAATAAAAAGGAAAAAAGAATAATCTGGGGTTGAAACTAAACATTAAAAGAATACATCACAAAGTCCCATACTGCGTGATGTATTTTTTTGGAATAGGGGAATTGGTATGGAAAAGAAAAAAAATAAAATATGTTTGATATCTTCTTCAGGTGGACACTTCGAACAATTGTTAATGTTAAGAAAACTTGCTAATGAAAATAACGATATATTTATTGTTACTGAAAAAACAAAATACAATAAAAAAGATAAAAAAATAAAACATTTTGTTAAACAAGTTAATAGAAAAGAAATACTATTTATTCCTAAAATGATAATGATATTTTTTAAATCATTATACATTCTTATAAAAGAAAGACCTAATGTAATAATAAGTACTGGAGTTCTTTCTGCAATACCAATGTTATTTTTAGGACATTTGTTTAAGAAAAAAGTTATTTACTTAGAATCATTTGCAAAGATAAGTAGTCCTACAATGACAGGTAATCTTGTATATAAAAGAAAATGGGCAGATCAATTTTATGTACAATGGCCTAAAATGTTAGAGTTTTACCCTAATGCAATTTATCTAGGAGGTATTTACTAATGAATAACCAAAGAAAAGTATATATTGATTATCTAAGAGTATTTGCTTGTATATCTGTTATACTAATTCATGTATTTACTTCAGCAAGAACAGATTTTATAAATCATACAGATTTTGAAGAAATAATATCAAAAATATTTCAAAATATTTTACATTTTGCTGTACCTGTTTTTTTTATGATTACTGGATATTTATTTCTTACAAAAGACAAAGATTTAGAATATAAAGATTTTTTTAAAAAGTATATTTTAAAGTATATTGTTGCTATTTTTACATTTGGATGGGGATATGCAATCATCGAGGAAATATTTAATAAAAATTATTGCTTATCAATGCCATTTACTGCACTTCTTAATACAATTCAAGGAAAAACTTGGGCTCATATGTGGTATTTATATTCACTTGTAGGTGTTATGTTATTAATTCCGATAATAAAAAAATTATTAGACAAGGATGAAAAAAGTATTAAATATATAAGTACTATTCTATTAATATCATCTTTTGTGTTTCCATTAATAGAATTAGTTTTTGATATTAAAATAGGATTTGATTTAATAATAGTGTCACCATATTTATTATATGCAATTATAGGTTATTATTTAGGTAAAAATAATCTAGAAAAGGACTCTATTAAATACATAATTGGATTATTTATATCATTAGTAATAATCATAATTGCTCAAGTAGTCACTGTATTATATTGTGATGATGCGATAATTAGTAAAATTTCATTTGTAGGAAAATATAACTCAATCATAATTCTATTGCTTGCAGTATGTATTTTCATATTATTTAAGAAAATAATTACTAGAAATAGAATAGTAGAGTTTACATCAAAATATACTTATGGAATTTATTTAGTACATGTTTTTTATATTAACTTAATATATAAGTTTTTTAATATAAATATATATGGTAATTATTTTTTAATAAAATCGTTAACAGTATTTGTAGTAGTATTTTTATTTAGTTTAATTACAACTATGGTTATGAAAAAAATACCATTGTTAAAAAATATAGTGTGAGGTTTTAAAAATGATATTAGTTACAGTTGGATCTCAGAAATTTCAATTTAATAGATTACTTTCTAAGATAGATGAATTAATAGAAAAGAAAGTAATTACTGATAAAGTATTTGCCCAAATAGGTGTAAGTGATTACAAGCCTAAAAATTATGAATTTGTTGATTTCATGACACAGGATGAATTTAGCAAAAAAATGGATGAAAGTGATTTGGTTATTACTCATGCAGGAACTGGTGTAATAGTTAATGCAGTAAAGAAAGAAAAGAAAGTAGTAGCACTTCCAAGACTTGCTAAATTTAATGAACATGTTGATGATCATCAAATACAATTAATAAAAGAATTTGAAGAATTAAACTTTATTGAACCTGTATATGAAATAGAAAACTTAGAGAAAGCAATTAAAGAATCTAAAAATAAAAAATATAATAAGTATGTTTCAAATACAGATACAATAATCAAAAGTATAGAAGAATATATAAACAAGTAGGTGATAGTCATGAAAGTGTTAATGATATTAACCTCAAGATTTCATCATAGTGGAATAACTATGGTTGTTTTAAATTATTATAAGGAATTAATAAAAAAAGATGAGTGTTACATAGACTTTATTGTTCCAAATGAAATAGATGATGATTTATTGGAAAATTTTGATAAATCAAAAACAAATTATTATGTTTTACCCATGAAATTAAGAAGACGCAGAGTATTTTCTTATTACAAACAATTGAAGAATATTATGAAACAAGGAAAGTACGATATAGTTCATGTGCATGGCAGTAGTTCAATAATGGCTATAGAATTAAAAGCTGCAAAAAAGGTTGGAATAAAAGGTATTGTTGCACATTCACATAATACAAAAACAGAACATCCATTTATTCATAAATTATTTTATCCATCATTTAATAAAAGTTATAATTATGCTTTAGCTTGTAGTGATGAAGCAGGTAAATGGTTATTTAAGAATAATTCTTTTGAAGTAATTACAAATGGCTTTAATATTTCAAGATTTAAATATGATGAAGAAAAAAGAAATCAAATAAGAATACAATTAGGAATTAAAGAAAATGAATTTGTATTAGGTCACATTGGATTATTTAATAATCAAAAAAATCAAATATATCTTATAAAAATAATGGATGAATTATTAAAAACAAAAACTAATGTAAAATTATTACTTGTTGGTAAAGGTGATTTGAAACAAAGCATAATAGATTATGCAAAAGAAAAATGTGTTGATGATAAGATTATCTTCTATGGTGAAACGTCAACACCAGAATATTTATATTCTGCTATGGATATGTTTTTAATGCCTTCAAAGTATGAAGGACTTGGTATAGTTGCAATTGAAGCACAAATATCTAATTTACCATGTATTATTTCAAACAACGTTCCAAAAATAGTAAAAGTAAATGATGATGTTGTTTTTCTACCAATAGATGATAATAGTATTAATGAATGGTGTAATGTTATATCAAAGAATATAAATAGCAAAAGAAAAGGTTTAAGTGATAAAGAAATAAATAAATTTAATATGTACAATATTAAAAACTGTGTGGATAAATTATATGAAGTATATTTAAAACTAAAATGAGGTGAGATTATGAAAGTAGGAATGATTACCTGGTGGCGTTACAACTATGGTTCAATTTTACAAGCTTATGCTCTACAAAATAAACTAAATGAATTAGGTGTAGATTCTGAAATAATATGCCAGTATGGTAAAAAAACAGTTTCCATGACTAATTTCAAAGAAAAAATAAAAAGAATAGGTATTCGAAAAACGGCTAAAAGAGTTTTTTGGAAATTTGGTTCTAGCAAATTAAGAAGTAGAAATAAGAATATTGAAAGTTTTATTAATGAAAATTTAAAAGTTTCAAATCAAGAATATAATGAGCTAAGTATTAAAGAAACTAATAAAATATATGATACTTTTCTTTGTGGAAGTGATCAAATATGGAATCCAAAATTAACAGAATTTGATAGTATGTATTGGTTAAATTTTGTAGATGATAATAAATCAAGAATATCATATGCTCCAAGTATGGGTGTTAGTTCATTAGATATAGAAGATTCAAAAAAGTTAAAAGCCAATTTAATTAAATTTAAAAGTATATCTACAAGAGAAGAATCAAGTACAAAAATGATAAATAATATTTTAAAAAATAATAGTTGTCAAACAGTTTTAGATCCTACATTACTTGTAGAAAAAAAAGTATGGGATAAGTTTAAAAGTAAAATTGAAATAAAAAATAAATATATTTTTGTATATATGTTAAGAGGAACAAAACAACAAAGAAAGCTAATTGAATCATTTGCAAAGAAAAAAAGGTTACAAATAGTAACAATGCCATTTTTAGATAATGAAAAGATTTCGCTTTATGATTTAAAGTTTGGAGATGTTAAAGTTTGGGATGCAGATCCAAAAGATTTTATTTCATTGATTAGAAATGCTGAATATGTTTTTACGGACTCTTTTCATAGTATGGTATTCAGTACAATATATCATATTCCGTTTTATACATTTCCCAAAATAGGTAAAGCTCAAGTAAATAGAATAATTGATTTTCAAAAGATGATAAATGTAAAAGATAGAATGATTTCAAAAGACACAGATATAAATAAGATTGAATCAATAGGAAAAATTGATTGGAATAAAGTAGATGAAATAATAAAAAATAAAAGAAAGGAATCTGAGAAGTTTTTAAAAAGTTCTCTTGAGTAGTTTAATTATGAATAATGTATATGCATATAAAAATACTAAAGAAGAACTTCTTAGAAGTTCCTCTGGTGGTGCTTATATAGCTATTTGTAGTGTATTTGAAAAAAAATATGGATTTGGAAACGTTTCTTTCTATGGCGTAACATATGATAATGATATGAATGTCATACATAAAAGAGTGACATCTGCAGAAGAATGTCATATATTCCAAGGTTCCAAATATGTTAAAAGTAATTATTCTTTGGTATTAAAAGAAATAGAAAAGGATATAGAAAATGGAAAATATATTCTTTTTTCTGGAACTCCATGTCAAGTATTTTCATTAAAAAAATACTTAAAAATAAAAAAAATACATTATGATAAATTATATTATATAGATATTATTTGTCATGGAACACCACAAGTTAAATTTTGGAATGATTATAAAAAATGGTTAGAGAAAAATAATAAAAGTAAACTAATAAATTATTCTTTTAGATATAAACCACAAGGATGGAAAGCATACCCTGGTTATGCGGAATTTGATAATGGTAAAAAATTGATTAATACTTATGAGACGTCTATATATTCAAAATTACATATGAAGGGATATATAACAAATAAAGTATGTTTTTCGTGCCTTTTTTCAAATATGAAAAGAGAAGGTGACATAACTTTGGGAGATTATTGGGGAATTGAATTTATTGAACCTAATTTTTATGATAAAAATGGTGTTTCATTAGTTATATCAAATACTAAAAAAGGAAATAAAATAATTGGATTATTAAAATTAGAGAATAAAAAATCAATACTAAAAACAACTAACAATGAATTTTTAAAGTATCAGCATAACTTATCTAAAAATACTGAAATGCCGGTAAATTATGATGAATTTTGGAAAGATTATGATGCATTAAATTTTGATAAGATATTAAAAAAATATTTAGGCTATAACATAGTATATAAAGTAAAATTTAATATAAAAAAAATGATAAGGAAAACCTTTTTAATAAGATATATAAGAAAATTTAAAAGAAAAAAGGTGGTAAAATGAAAATTTTAATTGTTAATACTTTTTATTATCCTAATATGCAGGGTGGAGCTGAACAAAGTGTGAAACTTTTGGCAGAAGGATTAGTAAAAAGAGGACACGATGTAGCAATTTATTGTGTAGATTCAAAAGATGGAAAAAGTGAAGATGTATTATTTAATGATGTTAAAGTTTTTAGAAGGACATCGCACAATTTTAATTTATATGAGTTTAGTTATGAAAAGAAAAAGATGAATAAATTAAAAAAAATAAAACAAAAATTATTGTGCTACTATAATTATAAATGTGCACAAGATTTTGAAAAAATATGTATTGATTTTAAGCCTGATATTGTACACACAAATACAACATATGGAATTTCACCTTTAATATGGAAAAAAGCATATAAACTTAAGATACCAATTGTGCATACTATTAGGGATATAGGAATTATTTCACCTGTACAGTATGGGCATAAAGTTAATTGGTTGATTAAAAGAGCTCATTTAAGTTATATGAAAAAGATGACTAAGTTTGTTACTGGGGTTACTGCACCTTCATCATATACATTAACTACTACTTTAAAAGAAAAGTGTTTCAAGAAAGCAAAAATAAATAAAGTTATATTTAATAGTGTAGATATTGATTATGAAAAAATGAATAATATTATTTCACAAAAATTACAACGAAATAATGAAATTATTAAATATATGTATGCAGGAAGATTAATATATTTTAAAGGTATTGAACATATGATTAATTCTTTTGAAATGATTGATAATGAAAATTGTGAATTACATATTTGTGGAACTGGAGAGATGCAAAAATATGTTGAAGATTGTTCAGCAAAAAATGCTAAAATAATATATCATGGTAAATTGAATAATGTAGAATTAGCAAATTGTTATGAACAGTGTGATGTTTTATTGGTTCCATCGTATTGGCCAGAACCTTTTGGAAGAGTCTTGATTGAAGGAAATATGTATGGCTTACCTGTTATTGCAGGTGATTGTGGAGGAATGCCGGAAATAATTGAACATACAAATGGTGGATTACTATATAAACCTAATAATAAAGAAGAGTTGGCAATAAAAATGAAAAAAATGCTTAATAGAGATTATATTAAAAGTTTTTTTAAGAATATACAAGAAAATATTAGTATTTATGACATTGATTTACAAATAGATAAATTTGAAAAACTATATAATGTAATAATAGGTGATAGACATGAAAAATAAGAAATTTAGTTTTTTCGTTTTTTTCCTTATTTTTCCATTTTTAATACCAATGTTTTTTTTAACATTTAGTTTTGTAAGAGATATAGTAAAGGGTTGGAAAATAATTGATGGTATAATTGCTCTTACCATTATTATTAAGAAAAAGAAAATTAATTTTACAGTATTACTTTTAACACTTTTTTATGGAGTAATAATTGTTTCATCATTTTTTCATCAACTAAGTATTGTGTCATTATTAGAGGATCTTTCATTTTTATATATAATATCTTATGTTACAGATGAAAAAAGAAATAGAAATGATTTTTTGTATACATATATATTTATTATGACTATATTTGTCATCATAAATTTTGTTACAATGATTGTTTATCCTAATGGCTTATATTCATCATCATTGTATGATTTGAATTGGTTTTTGGGTTATAAGAATGGAATAATTAGAAAGATTTTACCATTTATTGTTATTCTTTTATATCATAAATATGATGAAAAAAGAAAATTAACATTTTTTGAAAGAATGGGATTAATTTGTTCTATACTTTCAATATTATTATCAAAATCTATTAATAATTATATAGGTGTATTTGTTTTTTTTGTTGCTCTTTTAATAATGAAAAAATCAAAATTTGTTAAAGTAAAATCAAAATTAACATCAATATTTGTTTTATACGTAATTTTGTCTATTATATTATTAAAAACTAATTTAATATCTAATATTAGTTATTTGATAAACACTGTCCTTAATAAGTACGCGTCAATGAGTGGTAGATTTGCAATTTGGGATATAAGTATGAATCTGATAAAAAAGTCTCCAATTATAGGATATGGAGGACTAGATCCAAGATATTTTAGTAATTTTGCAATTAGTGTATCTCATCCTCATAATTTATTACTTTATATGTTCTTGCAAGGCGGTATTTCATGTTTGATTGTATTATATGCTACAATGAGAAAAATTGATAAAAAATGTGTGAAAAAAAATAATAATACAAACGTTTTTTTTGCATATTATGTATCATCTTTTGCTACAGGTTTACTTGAGTCATTAATTGGTTCAACATTTTTAATACCATTTTTGATGGTTATATATAACATTAACAAGGAGGAAAAAGAGATATGATAGGAATTTGTACACCATATAAAATTAATAATTATGGAACTAAACTTCAGGCTTATGCAGTTCAAGAAAAAATAAAAGAATTAGGCTATGATTGTGAAATAATCAATTTTAATAGAAAATCAGATTTAAGAATAGGGTCATTAATTAGAAGATATGGAAATATTGAATATTTTCAAACAAAATTTAATAAAAATAAAGTGCGTAAAGCAGACGTTAATGATATAAAGATTAGAAACGATGCTATAAATTCATTTGATTTAAATCATTATAATTTGACAAATGAAATACATGGATTTAAAGGACTTAATAATATTTCAAATAGATATGATGCCTTGATTTGTGGGAGTGACCAAATATGGCTTCCTACATCTGTCAATAATCCAACAACAACATTAGCCTTTGGAAGAAAAGAAATTCGTAGGATTTCATTTGCACCTAGTTTTGGAATAAGTCAGATTCCAAAAAGAAAAGAATCTTATTATAGAAAGTTTCTTACAAATTTTGATTATTTATCTGTACGAGAGATGCAGGGCGCTCAAATAATTGATAAGATTATTGGTAAAGAAGCTACTGTTGTATTGGATCCAACTTTAACAGTTAAAAAAGAGGTATGGGATCAATTAGTCAAAGAAAGTAATTTAAGAATAGATGATAAATATGTATTTTGTTATTTTCTTGGTAATGAAAAAAAGCATAGAATATCTGTTTACAATTATGCTAGAAAAAAATCGTTAAAAATAGTAACATTGGCACATTTTAAACAATTTAATGATTCTGATGAAGAATATTCTGACATAAAACTATACAATGTTACACCATGTGATTTTATCTCATTAATAAAAAATGCTGAAGTTGTTTTTACAGATTCTTTTCATTCTACTGTTTTCTCAATTCTTTACAATAAAGAATTTTTTACATTTGAAAGATTTAAAAATAATGATAAAAAATCTGCAAATTCACGAATTTATTCTTTATTAACTCAATTGAATTTAAAAGATAGGATATGCGGGGAGAAAGAAGATTATAAAATACATTTAAGTAAAATAGATTATAATGAAGTAAATAAAAAGTTAAATGTGTTAAAGAATAAAACAGATAAATATTTAAATAATGCATTATCCGGTTTAAAAAAACATAGTGATAATACTTATAATTTTGAAGAACCATTAGAAAAAAATTGTTGTGGATGTACTGCGTGTTCCTCAATTTGTCCCAAAGGATGTATCAAAATTGTACAAGATGCTTATACTGGTTTTCATTATCCAAAAATGGAACATCCAGATAAATGCATACATTGCGGTTTATGTAGTAAAGTATGTCCAATTAAAAATAATAAAAATGCAATACATTCCATTTCAAATCCATTATTTGTGGAATCAAACAATATTGAAGTTAGAAAAAATAGTTCTTCTGGTGGCGTTTTTTATGAAATTGCAAATTTAATTTTAGATAAAAATGGAGTTGTATTTGGGGCATCATATGATGAAAGCTTTACTGTAAAACATATTATGGTTGAAAATAAAAATCAGTTAGAGTTAATTGTTAAATCAAAATATGCTGAAAGTTGTTTAGACGATACTTTTAAAATAATTAAAAAATTACTACAAAGTGGAAAACTAGTTTTATTTTCAGGAACGCCATGTCAAATTAATGGGTTAAAGAGATATTTAGTAAATGATTATGAAAATCTTATAACTTTCGATTTATTATGTTATGGAATTCAATCACCTAATGCCTGGGAAAAGTATAAAGAAGATATTTCTCATGGAAGAAAAATAAAAAAGATAAATATGAGAGACAAAACTATTTCATGGCAAAATTATTCGATGAGTATAGAATTTACAAATGGTGAAAAGTATCTTAGTTCTAAAAAAGAAGATCCATATTTAAAAAGCTATAGCAAAGGATTATTTATAAGAGAATCATGTTATAATTGTTCTTCAAAAGCATTCCCAAGGAAAAGTGATATAACTGCAGGGGATTTTTGGGATATTGATAAAATAATACCAAATCGAAATGATGGGTTAGGAGCAAGTATAATTTTTGTTAATACTAATAAGGGACAAGAGATAATTGATGAACTAGTATATAATAAAAAAATAATCATTAATACAATTGACCAAGAATTACTAAAAAAATATCATCCTTTATTTTGCTTGAATTCAAAAAAAAGTAAAAAAAGTAAGAAATTTTTTAAACTTTTGAATGATAATATACCATTTAATAAAATTGTAAAAAGATGTGAAGAAAGTCACACAAAAACAAAGATTAAAAAGTATATAAAAAAGATAATAAAAAAGTGAAGTGAATATTTATATGAAAAATAAAATAAAAAATAAATATAACAATATGCCACCGATTGCAAAAGCATCGCTATGGTTTGTTATTTGTGGCTTTTTGCAAAGAGGAATATCTATTATTTCCACTCCAATTTTTACTAGATTACTATCTACTGAAGAATATGGAGTATTTAGTGTCTTTAATTCTTGGCTTGAAATTATCACAATTTTTGCAACATTAAAACTAGGATATGGCGTTTTTACTCAAGGACTTGTAAAGTTTTCAAATGATAAAGAAAGATTTGCTTCCTCTTTATTAGGACTTGCTACAACATGGTTATTTGTTACATTTATCATCTATATTTTATTTCATAATTTTTGGAATGATTATTTTGGATTATCAACTACTATGATGTGTTGTATGTTTGTAATGATGATTGCAACAGTATCCTTTAATTTTTGGGCTGCCGAGCAAAGAAATGAATTTAAATATATATCATTAGTTAAACTAACTTTGATAACATCTTTATTAAAACCATTATGTGGAATAATTGCAGTAATAATGTTTAATAACAATAAGATTGAGGCCAGAATTATTTCTTTATCGGTTATAGAATTATTGTGTTATTTTGGTTTATATATTAAATTAATGAAATCTGGTAAAACATTCTTTAATTATAAATATTGGAAATATGCATTAGCATTTAATCTTCCTCTTGTTCCACATTATCTATCACAAGTTGTTTTAAATCATTCTGATAGAATAATGATTAAAGAATTAATTGGTATTGATAAAGCTGGAATATATAGTTTGGCATATAGTATTGCAATGGTTCTAACAATATTAAATACTGCTGTTTTAAATTCGATTAGACCATGGGTTTTTAAAAAATTAAAGTCAAAAAATGAAAATGATATTCAAAAAGTTGGATTTACTTCTTTAATAATTGTTGCTTGCTGTAATTTGCTTTTAATAGTATTATCACCAGAGGTGGTACATATTTTTTCACCTTCGTCATATGGTAATGCTATTAGTTTAATTCCTCCAATAACTATGGGAGTATATTTTGCATTTATGTATAATTTATTTGTTGATATTCAAATGTATTATGGTAAAACTAATTCTATAATGATTGTTGCAATTATATGTGCAACTATGAATATAGTATTAAATTATATTTTTATAAAAAAGTATGGTTATATAGCTGCCGCATATACTACATTATTTTCATATATATTAATGGCAATATTACATTATGTTAATATGCGAATTAAACTAAAAAATAATAATGTGAAGAAAAATGTTTATCCATTAAATAAATTAATGCTTATAACAATAGTGTTTATAGGATTAGCTGTGTTAATGGTAATTCTTTCAAATTATACAATAATTAAATTTTTTGTTCTTTCTCTACTTTTACTAATTTTATTTATTTATAAAAAAAAAGTTACTTCTCTTATTAAATTGGCAATTTCGTGAAAAAACAAAAAAATTGAATTATTATCTAATCAAATAAAAATAATCTATTATTAAATTAATTACAATCTTTTAAAAAATAGAATAAATTACATATATGTGACTTTTAGTAGTTTATATTTGATTATTCATTGGGGAAAGGAAATAGAGTATGAATAGTAAAAATAGAGTACAATGGATTGATATTTGCAAAGGAATAGGGATAATTCTTGTTATAATTGGACATTCTCCAAGAGATATAATGAGGGAAAAATTTTTTTTAATCGATTTTATATTTAATTACATTTATTTATTTCATATGCCATTATTTTTTATTCTTTCAGGGTTATCATATAGATTATTTAAATATAATAAAGATAATACGTTAAAAGAAAAATATAGTATGAAACAGTTTATTGTAAGTAAATTTAAGTCTTTATTTATACCATGGATTATGTATACACTGTTAGTATTTATTGCTATTTTTATTCTTAATCAATTACCAGTATTTGGTGAATTAATTACAAATACAAGCTTAAAAATAGAACCATTTTTTTACTATATTAAGGAATCATTATTAATGAATAATAAGTATTCGTTTCATTTATGGTTTATTTATGTATTATTCATTGTTCAAATAATATACAATATAGTTGATAATATTTTCTGTGATAGAAAATATATAAATCTTTTTATTTTGTTTATACTATTTTTTTCCTTTTTTATAGATATGAATATTAGACTTTTACCAGCAATTATGCATTGCTTATATTATTTTTGCATTGGGGTTATTATTGGTAATTATTTGAATAAATTTAATTATTTGAAGAAAGAAGTAGTTTTATTTGTTATTCTTTCATTAATAACTTTTTTTACATCATTTCTAAGAATTGACCATCAAAATTATGCCTTTTTATTGAATGTGTACAATGTTATTTTTTGCCCACTAATGTGCATTTCAATAATAGTATTGTTCAAGAATAAATATGAAAGTGAAAAACAAAAGAAAATGAAACTACTAAGTTATTTAGGAATTAATTCATATAATATATATTTACTTCATCAACCTATTGTAGCTTTTTTTGGTGAGATACTTGTCAAAAAATTAGGACTTAGTTTAATTTCTTGCTTATTTATTATGATATTCTGTATTTGTATTTCAATCGTTATACCACTTGTTACGCTTAAAATAATAAAATTATTGAAAATGGAAAAAGGATCTAAATTATTATTTAATTTAAAATATGTTGAATTTAGTGAGACTGAATAATAAATTTAATGATTTCATCATATTTTAATTTAGTGAAAAATACATAAAAATGCTATAAAATGCTGGAAGTTGTATTAGTAAATTGACGTATAAAGGATTATATAAAATAACTTGCAAATATTTAAAAAAGGTAGTACAATAAACAACAATATTTGAAGGGGGAAATTGTTAGATATGAAAATAGCAGTAGCAGGAACTGGTTATGTTGGTTTATCTCTAGCAACATTACTAAGTGAAAAGAATGAGGTAGTAGCACTTGATGTTATACCTGAAAAAGTAGAGATGATTAATAATAGAAAGTCTCCAATAAAAGATGAGTATATTGAAAAGTATTTTGCTGAAAAGAAATTAAATCTTAAAGCAACACTTGATTATGAAGAGGCATTTAAAAATGCTAAATATGTTATTATTAGTACTCCAACTAATTATGATGAAGTAACTGGATATTTTGATACTTCTTCTGTTGAAGATATTATTAAGAAAGTTAAATTAATGGGAATTGATACTACTATGGTAGTTAAATCAACTATTCCAGTTGGATTTATTAAATCAATGAAAGAAAAGTATGATATAGATAATATTATGTTTTCACCTGAGTTTTTAAGAGAAGGTAAAGCATTATATGATAATTTATATCCATCTAGAATTATTGTTGGAGAAAAAAGTGAAAGAGCAGAGATATTTGCTAATTTATTAAAAGATGCTTCACTAAAAGAAGATGTAGTTATTAAGTATATGGATTCAACTGAAGCAGAAGCTGTTAAGTTATTTGCAAATACTTATTTAGCTTTACGTGTATCTTATTTTAATGAACTTGATACTTATTCAGAGATTAATGATTTAAATACTCAAGATATTATTGAAGGAGTATGTTTAGATCCAAGAATAGGAAGTCATTATAATAATCCATCTTTTGGATATGGTGGATATTGTTTACCTAAAGATACTAAACAATTACTTGCTAATTATAAACATGTACCACAAAATTTAATTGAAGCAATAGTTAGAAGTAATGATACTAGAAAAGATCATATTACTAAAATGATTTTAAAAAGAAAACCTAATATAGTAGGTATATATAGGTTAACAATGAAAACTGATTCTGATAATTTTAGAGCAAGTGCTATACAAGGAATTATTGAAAGATTAAAAGATTATAATATTCGTGTAGTTATTTATGAACCAACATTAAATAAAGATTCATTTAATGATTGTGTAGTAATAAATGATTTTGAGTTATTTAATAATTTATCTGATGTAATACTTGCTAATAGATTAGATGATGTTATTGGTAAGTATAAAGATAAAGTTTATACTAGAGATTTATTTACTAGAGATTAATAGATATGAGCTAACGCTCATATTTTTTTATAGAAATATTATATGATGCTAATAAAAAAAGTTAAATGGAAGAATGTTACTTGAAAGAATAAATTATTTAAAGTATTAGGAAGACCATCAATAAGTATTCTAGCGTTTGGATTAAGAGTAAGAGATTTAATAAGAAGATAAAGAAAAGAAAGATATAAGTAGTTGAAGTTGTAAGATAAAAGTAGACACAAAAAAGATGTGTTTACTTTTTCTTTGCTATAATTTAATAAAGGAGATGATAAAATGGCAAGT
>OCVV011346888.1_pt1 | contig 14871 bp, 9 predicted proteins | sample 1539721 | NCBI WGS metagenome assembly OCVV01 (sample SAMN02144230, study PRJEB22623) | gut metagenome | biome: sheep rumen | host: Ovis aries | place: New Zealand
GAAGCATAGAGATCCACGTCCTCACGGTCAGGGAATGTATGTGGCACCATGCCCATCTGGATATTTCGTGCGATACGCAGGTCACTCTCAATACGTTCCTTGGCAGTAGTGGTCTCCTCGAGTTGGTCATAAGCCGTGAGCAACTGGTTATGGGTCTCCTCCAATTGTGTGTGTGCCGCCTTCAGTCGCTTGGCAGAGCGGTAGCGGAAATAGATGAAGATGATGAGAGCCAGCACGACGATCGATGCGATGATGATGATGCTGCGCATCTGCTGCTCTGCCTGTTCCATCTTCAAGCGGGCCTGTTCCTGGGCCTGTCTCATCTTCAGCTCGTCGACCTTGAAGATGGTGTTCATCTCTGCCAGTTTGCGTTTCGAGTCATGACGATTGATGGAGTCGTTGATCTGATACATCTCCTTGTAAAGGACTGCAGCTTCGCCGGTCTTGCCCAGATTCATCATGATTTCAGCCCGCTGCTGCTTCACGCGCACCAACTCGGCCATGTCATCAATACCGGCCGTCTGCACTGTCAGTCTGTTATTATATGAGAGGGCTTCCTGTAGTCGATTCTCTCGCTGGCTAAGCCGTGCCATGTAAAAGAGCCATGAGCGGTAGACGTCCTCCTCTTCAGAAAGGATACACTCACGCGACTCTTCAAGTTGTTTGGCAGCTGTTGGAGCATCGCCCAATCCGATGGCTGCCTGGGCACAGGCAATATGGTAATATGCCAATAGGGGGCGGTATCCGGGGTGGTCTTCCGGAATCTTCCAGTCGATTAGTATCTGCGAAAGACATTCCTTCCATTTGGCGGTGAGTGCGCGAAGCTGCCGATAGCTATGCAACTGCTCCAGCACATCACAATAGGACGAGAAGAAATTGGGAAGATCCATCGATACAGGATGTATATGCATCAACAGGTCGATACACTTCTGATAGGCATCGGCAGCCTCCTGCATGTTGTTCATGTTGTAGTAGGCATTGCCCATCACGCTGTAGGCCAGTCCCAACCCTGCTTCATCATTACGTTCCTTTGCATCGGCATACATCTTCTCTGCTTCCTGCATACCCAGCGTCACGGAACCGTCGTAGACATAGGTGTTCACCAACAGGCTCCACACACGATAGTAAATCTCCCATTGCTTGTTTTCCCTAAGGAAGTTGAGATCATCAGGGGCGTAATAAACCAGCGAATCGTTTTGGTCGTTATTGTAGAAGAGGATGATGCGTAATTTCCGCGCTTCCCCTTCACTCTTCTTGTTGTCCTGAAGTTGCGCCTCATTCAGATAGCCGTAGAGGCAGGTCAACTGCTCATTGAACCCATCATTCTCCAAACTCAAATCATAAAGCCGCCCCAACGCCGCCAACCGTTGTTCGCCTTTCAGACTTGGCAACTGCTTCCTGATCTCTTCGGCTTCTGTACCGTAGAGAGTCAAGGTGGATACCAGCAGCAGAAGCCCTGCAAGAAGGCGGTTTACGTTCATACGCACTCGTGATTAATCAGTCGATGCTGCAAATTTACGAATAATTTCCGACATATCCAACCTTTTCACTAAAAAATACGCAAAAAGCACAATATTTTATGCGCGCGCACAAAATACGAACGCAGAGAGGGTGCACCTAAATCAGGCGCACCCTCTCTTTTTTGGGGAATTCCTTGACAGCAATTAGCCAAGCTTTCCGTCAGAACCGAGCACATCGACAATCTTGTGGATGTACATCTTCTTCATGTTCTCACGAGCGGGCTTCAGATACTGGCGAGGATCGAAGTGATCGGGATGCTCTGCCAGATACTTACGGATGGCTGCTGTCATGGCCAGACGAGAGTCTGAGTCGATGTTGATCTTGCAGACAGCGCTCTTAGCGGCCTTGCGGAGCTGCTCCTCGGGGATACCAACTGCATCGGGCAGCTTACCACCATACTGGTTGATGGTGTCAACCTCTTCCTGAGGAACAGAAGAAGAGCCATGAAGCACGATGGGGAATCCGGGCAGCTTCTTCTCAATCTCTGCCAGCACGTCGAATGCGAGTGGCGGCGGAACGAGCTTGCCAGTCTTCGGGTCGCGTGTGCACTGCTCGGGCTTGAACTTGTAGGCACCGTGAGAAGTACCGATAGAGATGGCCAGAGAGTCGCAGCCTGTACGGGTAGCGAAGTCGATGACCTCCTCAGGCTTGGTGTAGTGGCTTACCTCAGAGGCTACCTCGTCCTCAACACCAGCGAGTACACCCAGCTCACACTCAACGGTAACATCATATTTGTGAGCATACTCTACCACCTGACGAGAAATCTTGATATTCTCCTCATAAGGCAGTGAAGAACCATCGTACATCACTGAAGAGAAGCCCATGTCGATGCAGTCCTTGCAGAGCTCGAAGCTGTCACCGTGGTCGAGGTGCAGCACGATCTCAGGATGCTCACAGCCCAGTTCCTTGGCGTATGCCACAGCACCCTCAGCCATGTAACGCAGGATAGTAGCGTTAGCATAGTTACGAGCACCCTTGGAAACCTGCATGATAACAGGAGACTTTGTCTCAACAGCAGCCTGTACGATAGCCTGCATCTGCTCCATCGTGTTGAAGTTGAAAGCGGGAATAGCATAGCCGCCAGCAACTGCTCTCTTAAACATCTCGCGAGTATTTACGAGACCTAAATCCTTGTAGTTTACCATAATTTTACTTTTAAATATGAGTTTAAAATCTAATCTGACCGCAAAGATAGTAAATTCTTTCGGAAAAAGAAAAAGAAAAAAGCACGGATTACACAGATTTCACGGATTTTAAAACTTTTCCGTCATTCTGTGCAACCCGTGCGGGGGAAATGCAAACTTCGTATTGCAAAAAGAGCTTTTTACTTCTCAGCGGGCTCGATGACTTTCCAGATGCAAGCAGCCAAAGCGCCACCTACGAAAGGACCTACGATAAATATCCACAGGTTGACCAGTGCGGTACCACCCTGGAAGATAGCAGGAGCCAAAGAACGGGCGGGGTTCACCGATGTACCTGTGTAACGGATGCAAACCAAGTGAACCAGCACGAGACTCAGACCGATAGCCAGACCTGCGAAGTTGTTGGTAGCGCCATTGGTCTTGGCAGTAGCACCGAGTACAACGAGCACGAAGACACAAGTGAAGATAATCTCAGCCAGCAGACCGCCCAACATCGAGACATTGGCCTGCAGGTCGTTGGCACCAGTACCCTCCAGTCCTGGAACATTAGCTGTCAATACTGCCAACAGGGCTGAACCGATGAAGGCGCCAATACACTGGAACACCATGTACATACATCCCTCCTTGGCATCCATGCGGCCAGCAATGATGCAACCCAGCGTAATGGCCGGATTGATGTGACAGCCAGAGATACCACCAATGGTATAAGCCATGGCTACTACAGCCAGACCGAAGGCAAAAGCTGTTCCAACGACAGCGGGGATGTTGTTAACGGGATCACAACCCAGGCTTACGGCAACGCCGCAGCCCATCAATACGAGCACCATGGTGCCCACCATTTCTGCTAAATACCTTTTCATAGTTTGATCATGTTTAAAGTGATTAATGTTGCTATTTTGAGCGCAAAGATAGAGATTTTATTTTACTTTTGCAAGTTTTTTAGACGGAATTCATTACTTTTCGGTATTTATTTATAACTTTGCACCTATGAATACAGAAAACCCATACGTCAAACAATTTCCTGACATGATGGCAGGAAAGACCGTTCTCTATTGTCATGGCTTTGCGTCCAGCGGACAATCGGGCACGGTAGAACGGCTACGCATCGTCATGCCACAGGCCAAGGTTATTTCCCCCGACCTGCCCGTACATCCTGCGGAGGCCATCAATCTGCTGCACAACATCTGCCGGCAGGAGCAACCCGACCTCATCATCGGCACCTCGATGGGCGGTATGTATGCAGAGCAACTGCGTGGCTACGACCGCATTTGCGTGAACCCTGCCCTGGAAATGGGTGAGACCATGCGTAGCCACGGCATGACGGGCACACAACAGTTTCAAAACCCGCGTCTGGATGGCATACAGGAGTTCTATGTGGACAAAACGCTCATCAAGGAATATAAGGATCAGTCGGAGCACCGTTTCGAGAACCTTGACGACGAGGACCGCCAGCGCGTCTACGGTATGTTTGGCGACGAGGACACCACGGTAGACACCTATGACATGTTCCGAGAACACTATCCGCAGGCGCTGCACTTCCACGGCGAGCACCGCATGAACGACAAATCGTTCATGCACTCGGTCGTTCCCGTCATCCGTTGGATAGACGACCTTCAGTCCAAGCGCGAGCGTCCTATTATATATATAGGTATAGAGACTATGCAGGATGCCTACCTGAAACCGGTATCTTCCGTACAGAAAGCCGTGCGTCTGCTGATAGAGCACTATCAGGTTTACTTCGTAGCGTCCACTGACAACCATGAGTCAACAGCTTCGTGGCTGGAGGAGCACATCAACGTCCCTGCCTGGCACCATGTGGTCTACACCTATCGCCGCGACCTGCTCTATGGTGACTACCTCATCAGTAAAGAGAAGGAAGGCGATACCATGGCCACCCTCCTGAAATATGGTTCCGACACGTTCAAAACGTGGGAAGACATCATCGAATACTTCTCCCGTCTGGGCGGTCAGTAAGCTGTGCTATAGCGTCATGACGAAACGCGCCCCATCTGTATAGGTGGTGTCGAGTACCACGTCACCACCCAGTCGGCGGGCTAAACTTCGGGCTACCGTCAGACCAATGCCCGTTCCGTCATAGTACTCATCCAACTGAACGAACTCATCGAAGATGCGTTCTGCCTCCTTGGCTGGTACGCCGATACCCGTATCTTCTACCACAAAGCGGGCATGACCGTTCTCATAGTTGACAGCCAGCGTCACCTGTTCCTTCTTGCCCTCCACCAACATGGCATGGTAGGACTCAGCCTGATGGGTAAACTTCATGGCATTGTCAAGCAAGAGTTCCAAGATACGAACAGCTGAACGGCGATGGGTATTGAACGGTGTGTCTGTTCCTTGCCCCAGTTGCAGACTAAACACCAGATGGGGTGCCTGCTCTATACCAGAAGCCTGCACAGCAAGTTCAACAATATCCTTTGCTGACACTTCATCCTTCTTCTCCAAGACGGTCTGACTGCTCACATCCGACAGTTCCAACATCTTATTGACCAGACCTGTGATGCGCTCCGTACCTTCTATCATCTGCTGAGAGATCTCTTCCTTCTCCTTTTCCGACAAATTAGCCGTCGGAGAAGTCAGTATCTGGGTGAAGCCGCTGACTATGTTCAACGGGGTGCGTATCTCGTGGGATATCTGCTTGATGAAGTTGCTCTTCATACGCGTCGATTCTTCAGCCCTGGCATTGGCCACCAACAGACGGCGGCTCAGCAGATAGCGGTTGATACTGAACACAATGAGGAATACAAACACCAGCACGACCAGCAACAGCCAGACCCATACGGGTATGCGGAAGTTGTCAAACTGGGATACCACCTCCTGCCCATAGACTTCGTCAATGATGCCTTCTTCTTCCATCTTTCTCAGTTCTACATTGATGGCATCTATCAGTTCCTTGTTGTAACTGGCATAGCAATACTCACGCGGTTGCAGCGACAACTCGTCCGTCTGCAACTGTTCCTCCAGATGGTTCAGTCCGATGTAGTAGTTGGCCTGAAACCGATAGCAGATGACGCCGTCGTACTTGCCTGCTGCTAGGTCTACGATGGCCGAGTCCAAGTCTGTAATAGCACAATCTTCCGCTTCCGCATCCTTGAGCATCAAACCCACGGGACGTGACTTCATATAGGCAATCTTTTTGCCCTTCAGGTGACGGAAGTCAAACTGGACATATTCCTTACTGCGATAAACTATCTGGTAATAGAGTCTGAACACGGCATTAGAGTAGTTCGTCAAGTCCTTGCGATAAGAGGAGTAGACCAGCAGTCCCATGTCGTACTTGCCGGAAAGGATGCCGGGTGACATTTTGTCCCAATGGTTAGGCGAAAAGGTATACGGAATGCCCATGCGCTGCATGAGCAGTTGGGTGAACTCCACGTCATAGCCACTGGGGTGGCCTTGGTCGTCAACATACTGCAACGGGGCATAACTCGTATTCATGCCCATCACCAGTGGGCGGTCCTTGCTATAGCCCAGCTTCTGAGCCAAGGGACTGACGACGACAGCCGGCTGTGGATGAATGAGCTTCTTCCATTCCTTGCTACACGAGGTAAACAAGCCCGTGAAAAGGACAAGTACCACAAGCAGCGTCTTGGGACAACTTGTACGATGTTTCATTAGTCTTTCGGTTTTCGGTTCGCTCTTGATCATTGTAGTAATTTTTGCTAAGATTGCTGGCCGGCAACATCGGGCAGTATCACTACTCCATGCTGTTTCTTGCCGTCCATCATCACTTTCAGAGGACGTTCAAAGCGTACATGGCGCACATACTCAGTTTCCTCGACGGCAGGCATCTGGTTCAGGACGTCCATCTGCATCACCCCGTCGCCTGTATAGGTATTGATGGTAAAATAGCCCACACCGAACGAGGTCAGGTTCTGGAAGAAGTGAGTACCCTGCGAGGGGTCTACATGATAGTTCTTCAGTCCAGCCTCAACAATGAGACGTGCTGCCGATATATGCGGCCACTTGACAGGAATGCCCAGCCAAGGGTCACTGGAGCCCCAGCGCCCGGGACCTATCAGCACATAGTTCTTGTCTTCTGCCAAGAACTTGCGGTTGATCTGCTCTATCTGGTCGGCTATCACGGGGTTGTTGGCAGCCGTGAAATCGTCGTCGGTCTTGACATACACCACGTCAACGACGTCCTCGGAGATGCCATGCCCCAGTGAATTATAGGAACGCAACAGACACTGCTCATCAGGGATGGCTGCCAGGTCTTCGTCCAACACCTGTTTAGAGTCTACGATGGGACGTATTTGGAGCAGGTAGAAATCGCCTGCCACCGTACCTTGCGGCGTGGTATTCAGGTTACATGCAAACTCAATTTCTACCGGACGACGCATATCCTCAGAACCATACTTCTGGGACAGCTGCAGGATTTCGGGCAATGGGAAGATGCCGTGTTGCAGCACACCACAGAAAGAGATAACCTTGCGGCCTCCCTCGTAGATACCGTCGCGGATAATCTGGTCCGAAGGGTCATAGGTCGAAGCAATGCCGTTGAGCGACTGGTCCTTATCGGCCTCCTTGACTCGTAGGTTCAGGATGTTGAAACCGTCATCCACCTTAAAGTCGTCGCCCACATGGCTCATGTCGAGGGCATAGAAGCGGGTCTGTGTTTCACGCAGAGCGGTCTCCATCTCCGAGGTCTGCAACACCTGATGGGGATGGTAGGGCGACACGCGCAGCGTCTGTCCACCGTCCACGATATACTTGCCCAGTCCGAGGGCCAGCGAGGCAATGCCTTCTTCAGCCAGTTCGTCGCCAATGGGATAGTAGTTCAGCGAGCGCAACACACCTGAGAAGGTGGGATAGAAACGAGTTCCATAGCTATTGCCAACCACCTCTTGCAGGATGACAGCCATCTTCTCCTGGTCAATGACGTTCGACGTAGCCGTCATATAGGCCTTGGAGTCGCGATAGTAGACGGAGGCATAGACGCCCTTGATGGCACAGGCCAGCATACGCAGCATCTCGTACTTATCTTCCAGATAGGGAATCATATAGGTAGAATAGATGCCGGCAAAGGGCTGGTAGTGGGAGTCTTCGAGCAGCGAACTGGAACGGACGGCAATAGGCGACTTGACTGCATCAAAGAACGTAAAGAAGTCGGCTATCAGGGAGTCAGGCAGTTGTGCCCGCATGAAATGCTGCAGGATTTCCTCATCTGGAGCATCGCTGAGAGCAATGCCCCACAGGTTGTTCTTGTCCATGAACTCGTCAAAGAAGTCAGTACACAGCACGACAGTCTTAGGTATCTGTACGGTAGCATTCTCAAACTGGTTGAGTTCAGGATGACGCTTGATGATGTTGTCGAGGAATGCCAAGCCACGGCCCTTACCGCCCAACGAGCCGTCTCCGATACGGGCAAAGTGGGCATAGCGGTCAAACTTCAGGCGGTCGAAGACGGCCACGACACCAATGTTCTTCATCCGGCGGTACTGGACGATGGCATCGAAGATAATCTGACGGTGCGCATCGACGTCCTGCAACTTGTGCCACGTCACCGTCTTCAGAAACTGGCTGACGGGGAAGATGGCACGGGCACAAAGCCAACGGCTCATGTGGTTGCGCGAAATATGATAGAGCATCGAGTCGTTGGGAATCTTGAAGATGTTGTCCTGCAACTCCTTCAGTGACGACACGCGGCATACTTCTTCCTTGGTCGTGGGGTCACGGAACACGAAGTCGCCAAAGCCCATGTGCTCCTCTATCAACTTGCGCAGGTCAACATTCATCTTTTTCGAGTTCTTGTCTACAAAGCGGAAACCTTCTGCCTCGGCTTTCTCTTTGTTGACAATCTCCGAGCTCTGCAGGATGAGGGGTACGTACTCGTCGCGCCGGCGAATCTCCCGCAGCAACTTCAGTCCAGCCTCAGCATCACCTTCCTCCACATGGCTCAGACGACCTTCGTGGGTCTCCATCGGGAAGCGAGTGTCCGAAATGACACCCAGCACGTTGTCGTGATACTTCTCATACCAGTGCATGGCTTCTTCGTAGTTGGTAGCCAGCACCACCTTGGGGCGTCCTCGCTTTCGCTGGGCGGCAGCATGGGGGTTCAGGGCCTCGGTCGAGAAGTTCTTCGACTGGGCCAAAATATAATTATACAAGTTGGGCAGCACCGAGGAGTAGAAACGGATGTTGTCCTCGACGAGCAATATCATCTGCACGCCGGCTTCCTTGATGTCGTGCTCGATGTTCATGCGGTCCTCTATCAGTTTGATGATGCTAAGGATGAGGTTGGTATTGCCCAACCAGCAGAACACGTAGTCGAAAATGGACATGTCTTCGTGCTCAATACGCTTGGTAATGCCGTGTGAGAAAGGAGTCAGCACCACGCAGGGAATCTGCGGTGCCATCTGTTTCACGTCGCGGGCCACGGCGAAGGCATCGTTGTCGGCATTACCCGGCATACAGATGACTAAGTCGATATCGGTGGCTTTCAGCACTTCGTTAGCCTCCTCGGTGGTCGACACCTGGGTGAACGTAGGTGGATAGCGCAGCCCCAACTCCATATATTCGTCAAACAACTTCTCGTCAATGCGACCATCGTCCTCCAACATAAAGGCGTCATAGGGGTTAGCCACTATTAGGATATTGAAGATGCGCTTCGTCATCAAGTTGACAAACGAGACGTCCTTTAGGAAGAAATTATTGAATTCTTGAGGAATATTCGTTGTACTCATTTTAGTTATTTTCCTGCAAAGGTACGAAATATTTCTCAATTCATCGTTCTAAATTCTTAATTTATTTGTACCTTTGCAGCCGCAAATTATAAACCTATTTAGAAAATGTTTCATATTTACAAGGGGTACGAGCTTGTAGAAGCCTACCACAACATGAGAACAAACCGCCGCTTTCATCCCAGTGGTGGATTTAAAAAGACGGCTGAAGCAGTCATTGTAGCTATCATTACTCTGCTATTGTGGAATGCACCAGCCAGTATGTTCGGCATAGACGGACTGACCATTGTACAACAGCGCATCATCGCTATCTTCGCCTTTGCCACGCTGATGTGGATCCTGGAAGTAGTGTCGTCGTGGGCTACCAGTGTAGCCATCATCGGACTGATGCTGCTGTTCTGCTCCGACTCGGGAGTGAAATGGATGTGCGACCCGGAACAGGTGGGCGCCCTGCTGTCATACAAGAGCGTCATGGCAACTTTTGCCGACCCTGTCATCATGCTGTTCATCGGTGGATTTATCTTGGCTATTGCCGCCACCAAGACGGGACTGGACGCCCAGTTGGCCAAGGTGCTACTGAAGCCCTTCGGCAACAAGAGCGACAACGTGCTGCTGGGATTCATCCTTATCACGGGTCTGTTCTCCATGTTCGTGTCCAACACGGCAACGGCAGCCATGATGCTGACGTTCCTGACTCCTGTGTTCCGCCAACTGCCCCCCGAAGGCAAGGGCCGTATCGCCATGGCACTCAGCATTCCCCTGGCAGCCAACCTCGGTGGCATGGGAACCCCCATCGGCACACCGCCCAACACCATCGCCCTAAAATACCTCAACGACCCAGAGGGGCTGAACATGGGACTGGGCTTCGGCGAGTGGATGATGTTCATGACGCCGCTGGTCGTCATCCTGCTCTTTGTAGGCTGGTGGCTGCTGAAGACCATTTTCCCCTTCTCGCAGAAGACCGTCGAACTGGAGATTGAGGGCGAAATGAAGCGCGATGCCCATACGTACATCGTCATCATCACCTTCTTTGCTACGGTAGCCCTCTGGCTGCTCGACACCGTGACAGGCATTAACTCATACACCGTAGCCTTGGTACCCTTCGTGGTCTTCGCACTCACAGGGGTCATCACCAAGCGCGACCTGGAGCAAATCAACTGGTCGGTCATCTGGATGGTGGCTGGCGGTTTCGCCCTCGGCTACGGACTGAACGCATCGGGACTGGCAGCGAATGCCGTCAAGAGCATTCCCTTCGGGGATTTCTCTCCGCTGCTCATCCTATTGCTCTCAGGACTCATCTGCTACGTGCTCTCCAACTTCATCTCCAACTCGGCAACGGCCGCACTGCTCATGCCCATCCTTGCCGTGGTCTGCACGGCCATGGGTGACAAACTGGAGGCTATCGGTGGTACACCCACTGTACTCATCGGCGTGGCCATTGCGGCTTCAAGTGCCATGGTACTGCCCATTTCCACCCCACCGAACGCACTGGCCTATGCTACCAATCTGGTACAGCAGAAAGACATGTCAAAGATGGGACTCATCATGGGTCTGCTGAGCATGTTGCTGGGCTATATCGTACTCTATCTTTTAGGTACAATGCACATGCTTTAAGCCCACTATTTAACAAAATGTAACCTTTTACGGAAAATATTTGGGAATTTCCTTTGCCATTTGAAGGAAATTCCCTATTTTTGCGTTGTCAAACTAACAAAATGACATTACCCTATATTATATAACTAAAAATAAACTATACTATGAACGTAGAGAAAATCATGCAAGCTCTGGAGCAGAAGCATCCAGGCGAAGTAGAGTACCTTCAGGCTGTAAGAGAAGTTCTTGAATCAATTAAGGACGTTTACAACCAGCACCCCGAGTTTGAGAAAGCCAAGATTGTGGAGCGTATCGTAGAACCCGAGCGCATCACCACTTTCCGCGTGCCCTGGGTTGACGACAAGGGCGAGGTGCAGGTCAACATCGGTTACCGCGTACAGTTCAACAGCGCCATCGGCCCCTACAAGGGCGGCTTGCGCTTCCACGCTTCGGTAAACCTCAGCATTCTGAAGTTCCTCGGATTTGAACAGACATTCAAGAACGCACTGACTACACTGCCCATGGGCGGTGGCAAGGGCGGTAGCGACTTCTCGCCACGCGGCAAGAGTGAGGCAGAGATCATGCGCTTCTGCCAGGCATTCATGTGCGAGCTCTATAAGGTCATCGGACCGGACATGGACGTGCCCGCCGGCGACATCGGCGTAGGCGGACGCGAAATCGGCTACCTCTTCGGCATGTACAAGAAGCTGACTTCTCAGTTCCATGGTGCCACCCTGACGGGTAAGGGCATCGAATGGGGCGGCTCCATCCTGCGCCCAGAGGCAACGGGCTTCGGAGCTCTGTACTTTGTACATCAGATGATGGAAGAGCACGGACTGGACATCAAGGGCAAGACCGTAGCACTCTCCGGCTTCGGCAACGTAGCATGGGGTGCCGCCAAGAAAGCCACAGAACTGGGTGCCAAGGTCATCACCATCTCGGGTCCTGACGGCTACATCTACGACCCCGCAGGTCTGGACGACGAGAAGATTGACTACCTGTTGGAGCTGCGCGCCTCGGGCAACGACATCTGCCAGCCCTATGCTGACGAGTTCCCCGGCTCGACGTTCTATGCCGGCAAGAAGCCCTGGGAGCAGAAAGCCGACATCTATCTGCCTTGTGCCACCCAGAACGAGCTGAACGGCGAGGACGCCGACAAGATTCTGGCTCAGAAGCCGCTATGCGTTGCCGAGGTCAGCAACATGGGCTGCACGGCAGAGGCTGTCAACAAGTTTATCGCTGCCAAGCAGCTGTTTGCTCCGGGCAAGGCCGTCAACGCCGGCGGTGTGGCCACCTCAGGCCTGGAAATGACGCAGAACTCGATGCGTATGGCATGGACTGCAGAGGAGGTAGACCAGCGCCTGCACCAAATCATGTCGGGCATCCACCAGCAGTGTGTGAAGTACGGCAAGGAAGCTGGCTACGTAAACTACGTCAAGGGGGCCAACGTTGCCGGCTTCATGAAGGTCGCTAAAGCCATGCTCGCGCAGGGCATTGTATAGAGCTCGACGAAGTCAAGGTCTATCTGCCATGCTCGCGCAGGGCATTGTATAGAGCTCGACGAAGTCAAGGTCTGTCTGCCATGCTCGCGCAGGGCATTGTATAATGTATGAACATCAAGACAAAGATAGCTTTTATAGCAACATCCCTCACACTTGGTTTTACCCTGTTGCAGGCACAAGACTTGCAACAGGGCAAAGCCTCATATTACGCCCGCAAGTTCTCCGGCCACAAGACGGCCAGCGGCGAACGGTTGCATCATGACTCACTGACCTGTGCCCACCGCACCTATCCCTTCGGCACTTTGCTGAAAGTCTACAATCCCGCCAACGGACGCAGCGTCATTGTCCGCGTTACGGACCGAGGTCCTTTTGTCCGTAGTCGTATCATAGACCTCTCGTGGCGTGCCGCCAAGGAATTGGACATTATCGCCAAAGGTGTTGCCGTGGTTACCGTCCAGAAGGTTGACAACATCGTCGTACCCTACCTGCCGACCGATATGATAGAAATTCCTGAAATAGAACTCGAGACCAACGACGGTTCGACAGGAACCATACCCGTCTGGCAGCAAATAGAAAAAGGCTTGCGGGAATCCCGGCAAGCCCAGAAAAAATCAAAATAGTCTCTTATCTTTTCCGTCCGGTGCGGACAGTAAACTCCTGCACCTGAGAAGTAATCTCTCGGTTGCCCTGTGCCACAGCCACACGTATCACCGCCGTACCGTCCTTCAGCTTCTTATCTGCCAGGATAGTGGCCGTATAGCGGATGCCACTGTTCGGGTCAATACGCTCTACGTGCAGATTGGGCGAGATATGAATGTGCTTGTTCTCCGTAACGTCAATCACCGTAGGCTGAACGTCGTACAGCACCTTGGACGAGTGGTTCATCACCTCAAAGGTCACCTTGCACTCCTCACCTGCGCGCAGCACACCGTCGTGGTCTGCATCAATGAAGCGGGCGTTACGGATTTCAATCAGCGCATTGTACTTGATGCTATATCCAGGCTCTGCGGGAGTCTTCGTCGGGTCGTAGCTACGCGGAGGAGCAGCCGTATATCCCCCACTCCGTCCGTCGCGCGGACCGGCACCGTCAAAGTCTATGCGGTCGTCACCGCTGTTCGTGGCATCATAGCCGCTGTCGTCATAGCCGTAGTTGTCCTGCTGGCTGATGCGAGCATCACGGCGCTGGGCACGCTCACGCTTGTAGGCTTCATACTTCTCCTGTTCCTTCTGGTCGGCTGCCGCACCGATGGCAGCCCCCACGGCCGCACCGCCAGCCATTCCGACTACTGTACCGATGTCGTGACCACGCCATCCGCCCGAGATACCGCCAATAGCAGAACCCAGCACTGAACCGAATGTGGCACCGGCAAAAGCGCCCTGTCCCGTGTACGTTCCGCAGCTGCTCAGCAACACTGCCGAAGCAGCCAAAGCCATCAAACTCTTCTTCATCATCGTCATCTGCTTTAATGTTTACGGGTGCAAAGTTAACCATTTCCCACCAAACCGCAAAGGGGATATTCCCGAAAAGTGCGTAGGGGAAACCCTACTCTGCCACTCGGCGAGCAGCTTTACCTCGACGGGAAAGTAAAGTCGGTCTTCGTCACGCCATTGCCGTAGATAGTCTTGAAGTCATCGCGCATGGAGATGACGTGGTAGCCGGCCTGGCGCCATTGTTCACCTAACGCGAGAGCTTTTTCGCGGTTGGCATGGTCGCGCTGGTCGTCGTCGGCAATGAGCATGAAGGCCGCCGTCTTGTACCGTTTGTTACCCAGCGCATAGTTGTGCATGGCAGCGTCACCGCCGCTGTTGCCGAACGACAGTACGGGCTTCTTGCCAATCTCCTGAGAAATCTGCAGCACCTTGTTCGTCTTCAGGTTCTTGATGATGAGTTCGTCGGTGCGCACAAGGTCTTCCTCGCGCCCCATCGTGTAGTTCACGCCTTCCTCGGTGCCCTGGCTAGTGGAGCGCAGTTTCACGTCCATGCCAATGACTCGGTTGGAGGGGATGCCGATGCGTTCTACCAGTGCGCGGCAGATAAAGCGGTCACTGCCCGAGACGACGTAATAGGTGAAGCCGTTGTCCTTCAGATACTCAAAGACCTCGAGCATGGGCTTATAGAAACTCTCGCCGTAGGTCATCCCCGAAAAGCCGTTGGCGGGCTTGGCAGCGTAGGCCTTGACATAGGCGTCAAACTCTGCCAGCGTCATGCCGGCGTATGCCTTGGCGGCGGCGTAGGCGTGCTTCATGTCGAAGTGGTCGGGCAGTTTCTTGCCGTTGCGCACGAAGTCGCGAATCTCCTGCGCCGTCTCTACCACGTCCTTCGGAGCCTTGTAGGTGGCATCGTCCAGCGCACGGTATTCCAGCATGTTATATTCGAAGTACGACGGGTAGAGCTCGCCGACAAACGTACCG
>OCVV011356983.1_pt1 | contig 14866 bp, 11 predicted proteins | sample 1539721 | NCBI WGS metagenome assembly OCVV01 (sample SAMN02144230, study PRJEB22623) | gut metagenome | biome: sheep rumen | host: Ovis aries | place: New Zealand
ATCAGACTGATATAAAAAAATTGGGTGGGGATAAAAAATGGAAATCGTAATCGCAATTCTCTTTTCTACTGTCATATCACTTGGGGTATCTTTGTACTTCCGTATGCTTGGCAAGAAAGAAGACCCTCTGGAACGAATCAACAAATTTGCAAACAAGAAAACAAGTGAACTTAACGAAGCTTTTAATAAGATTCAGACCAGATTCAATACGATTATTTCAGACTTCAATGCACAGCAGACACAGGCAAATGCTGCCGTAAAGCTTTTAAAACAGCAGAACGAAGATTTCAATTCTAAGCTTCAGACTTTTGACCAGAGTATTAATGCCGTAAAAAACATTAAGGCTCAGATTGACGGTTATTCAAAAATTCTGGGTGAACTTAATGAAATGACCGCTCAGGTTGAAGAAAATCTCGAGAGACTTCACAAAGAAAGCGGAGTAATCACAACTTTAGACAATCGTCTTTCAAAACAGCAGCAGCAGATTACCCTGATTGAAAAACGCATTCCAGAAGTATCTAAAGAATTCTCTACAAAAAATGCAGAACAGCTTAAAGCCGTTGGCACTACCCTTCTTGAAAATTATGAAGGCTATGCATCTAAACTTGCAGCTGATATTAAGGCATCTCAGGCTAATGCAGAAAAAGCCCTCTCAGAAATCAAGCAGAATATTCAGCAGGCTTATGATCAGGCAGCAGAAAGTGCAGAAAAACTTGAAAATACAGCCTTTACTCACCTCAGCCAGCAGGCACAGGAACGTTCAGATAACTATCTCAAAAATCTTAACGACCAGACCGCACTGCTCCAGAAAGATCTTGAAAAGAAAATTCTTGAAATCAGAAACGATATTACAAACCGTACAGGAATTATTCACGACGAACTCGAAACAAAATCAACTGAACTTACAAAAATGTTCAATGAAAAAACTGCTGCAGCAGTTGCCGCATACAAGGATTCAGAAAACAAACTTATTACCGATGCAAAAACAAACCTTGTACACATCAACGAAAAGTTCAACGAAAAACTAGAACAGCTTTCCGGTGCTTTTGCAGAAAAAGTGGAAGCACTCCAGACAAAATACCAGCAGCAACTCGAAAGCATTGGCGGACGAAACGACGGTCTTATTGCAAAAACTCTTGCACGTTTTAATGAAGATAATAATAAACTTGAAGCGGAATACGCAAAACAGATTGAAAACATCCAGAAAAAACATGACGGCAACTACACAGCGTTTACAGAAAAGTTTGAAGCAGATTACAAGAAATTCCAGGAAACCTATGCTGCTGCTTTTGACACTGCAACAGCAACAAACAACACAAAAATCAATGAATTCAATCAGCTGTTTGTAGAAGAACATAAAAAGTTTGCAGATGAACACGAACGTCTTGTAGCAGACTTTACAGAACTTCTCAATAATTCTCAGGTTGAAAATGACAGAATGCTGAACACCCTTAAAGATGAGCAGAATCAGCAGATTCAGAATCTCAACGACCTTTACAATGCAGAATACACAAAAATCAAAGAAGAATATCTCGGTCGTTTTGAAGGCTTGCAGGACGAATATTCACAGCAGATTGATGGACTTCAGAACGTATTTGGAAACCGAATCGAAGAACTTTCTAATACAGAAGATGACTATAAGGCACGAATTGAAACACTCCGAAGTCAGTTCGAAACAAGTCTGCGCCAGTGCAATGAACGTTCACTTTCACTTCAGTCTGAAATCAGTGAAATGCAGAACAATCTTTCTGAGACCCTCAAGCAGGTTGCTTCTGAGGCAACAACTTCTGTAGAAAACGCACAGGCTTCTGTTGCTGCAATCAAAGCTCAATGTGATGAAGCCGAACGCAAGGCCGCTGAACTCAAGCCAGAACTCGAAGAAAAAATCAGCCAAATGAATATGAGTCTGGATAATGTTCAGAACGAAACCATTGCAAAGCTCGAAAAACTTCAGGCTGCAACTGCAAATCAGATTGAAACTATTGAGTCTGAAACTTCAGCAAAAATTATCAGCTTCCAGAATGCAGCTGATAATAAAATCGAAACTATTCAGTCTGAAACCTCTGCAAAAATCAATAGTCTTCAGAGTTCATCTGATGATAAAATTGAAAGCATTCAGAATGAAACAAGTCAGAAAATCAATGCAATTCAGTCAAAGACTGACGAACTTCTTGCCTCACTTCAGAATGATTCAACCCGTCAGATTCAGGACATCAAGGCAGATACCCTTTCTACTCTTGAAAACTTCCAGAATGGTACAGAAAAACAGATTGAAACTATAATTGCACAGACTAAAGCTTCAATCGGTAATTTCCAAAATGATGCACAAAGTCAGATTGAAGCAATAAAAACAGCTTCTGAATCTAAAATTGATGCGCTTCAGGCTGCAACAGAAAAACAGATTGAAACCATCAAAACTGACTCTGCAGCAAAAATCGGAGCACTCCAGACTGCAACTGAAAAGCAGTTCGAAACAATTCAGCATGACACCTCTGCTAAAATCGAAGCACTTCAGAACGCAACTGGTAAACAGGTTGACACCATCATCAGCGAAGCAAACACTAAATTTGGAAACTTCCAGAATGAATCTGACCGCCAGTTTGATGGCTTTAAGAATGACACAACAGCGCGCCTCGAAAGTTTCCAGAATGAAACTAACGCTCGTTTGGAAAGTCTTACTAAGATTATTACAGATTCTGTTCGTAAGGCAGTCAGCGAAAGCGAAGTTAAACATCTCAATATTCTTGAAAATGTGGACAGTCAGCTTAATGCCTACAAAAAAGACATTGAGTACAAACTCTCGCAGATTCAGCTTTCTGAAAGCGACATCGATACTTTGGAAAAAAGCCTCAAAGCCGCTATGGGTGAAGTACAGAACAGAGTTTTACGCGAGTTCGATACCTTCACTACAAATCAGAAACAAAAGCACGAAGAATTCAGCAATACTATTAAGGAAGATTCTGCAGAAATTGAATCTAAGATTACAGAAATCAACCGCTCTCTCGATGCTCTCAAAGAAACAGCAACTGGCAGCATGAGTGCAAAGATTCAGGAATTCGAATCAGAATTCAATCAAACCCTTTCTACAAAAAGCAATCAGATTGATTCTGACCTTGCTGAATGGAAACACGAACTGGATACAAAGCTCAGCACGCTTACAAATACTTATGAAGATTCCCGCAAAAAGGTTGAAACAAAATATCTTGAAGATTTCAAAACCGGTATTGAAGGACTTCAGACCCGTGCCAGTGATCAGTACACAAAAGTTGCCGCTTCTATTGAACAGACAAAGAACGACATGCAGGATTCCATCAACGAAATCAAAGAATTCATCAACAAGTTTAAGAGTGACACAGATAGTTCTATCTCTGCCCTCTCTCAGAATGCAGAAAAAGAACTTACAGATGAAATTGAACACAGTAAGGAACTCGTACAAAAGGAACTCTCAAAAACTCAGAATGAAATGCTTTCTAACTTCAAAGCTCTCGAAGAAGAACTTAAAGGCCGACAGGAAGCAAGCGCATCTTCTGTTGAAGTTGCCCTTTCTGATTTCAACACCTGGAAGCAGCAGATTCGTTCTCAGTTCGAAGCTTCAAACAGAATCTTTACAGAAGACTTCTCTAAGTTTGAAGAAAGTACAAAGGCTCACGTTGAAGATATGAGTAAAGAACTTATTCAGAATATTAATAAGTATCAGACTGCAGTTCAGCAGCAGCATAACGAAATCAACGAACGCCTCGACGATCTTAGCAGCAAAACTAATGAGTCAATCAAAGCATACGAAGAAAAATCTGCAGCTATCCTTAAGCAGATGGAGTCAATGTACAATCAGATGCTTGCCGAAGCTCAGCATAAACTCGATACTCAGAATGAAGAATCTGCGGCCCGCGTTGAAGCCTTCAAAAAAGACATTCAGGCAGCAGAAGACAAGAACACAACAAATCAGTCTAACTTCATGCTCCGCATGCAGGATGATGCAAACCTCATTCAGACCCGCATGAGTGATATTGAAAAACAGCTTCAGGATGTTAAGGCAAATATTTCAAGCTACGAAACTGCAGATAAGATGCGCCGCCAGCTTGAAGAAAATGTACAGAACCTGAACAATGCATTTACAAAGCTTCAGGGCTATGCAGACACAGCTGACAAGATGAAGGTTCAATATGCTTCAATAATGAAGATAAATGAAGAAATCAACCGTCAGCTAACCGGCATTGAAGCACAGAAGAGTCACGTTGTTACTCTTGAGCAGCAGTTCAACAAAATGTTAGCACTTTCTAACACTATTGATGAACGTATTATGTCGCTTAATACAACAAAAGATGACCTCCAGTCTATGGAAGTTACAGTGCGCAATTACAATGACCGTCTGCAGTATGTTTCAGAACAGTACGAACGTCTTGAAAAGAAAGACGAAGTCGTAAACCGTATTAAAACTGATGTTGATTCACAGTTTGAAAAATTAAAGGATCTTGAACAGAGACTTACAAACTGCAACCGTCAGGCCGTTTCACTTCCACAAGAAATCAAAGAAGTTCAGAACAATGTAGATAAGATTTTACAGAATGGTCCTAAGATAACCGATGCAATTGGAAGACTCGAAAGTCTTGATTCTATTATCGCAGATACAGAAAAGCGTATTGATGCACTTAATTCTGTACAGACAGGTATCAAGAAAACTGAGCTTGACTTGCAGGGGCTTTCACGCGATGTTGATAACAAGTTCAAGGTATTGAATCAGATGACAAAACAGGATCTAGCAAAGAATCCTAATAAAAAGAGTGCAGGAATTAATCCTCGCACAAGCGAAGCAATCCGTCAGCTGAAACGTCAGGGCTGGACAATTGCAGAAATTGCAAAGCAGCTTGAATTGACTGAAAATGAGGTTGATCTGGTATTGCAGTTGCCGGAGTAAGCCTAAAATCGAAGAAATGGCTCAGAGGCAGGCTGTGCCTGCCGACTATTTCTCCAATAAACACACAACTTCAGATTCTACTGCTTCTGATGTACCAACCGGTGGGAGTTTCTCACCGGTTTTTGCTTTAACGAAGATTTGTTCGGGCGCGGCACCTAGTACGGAGGCAATGCTTTCTATAACTTCGCGGCGGCGGGGTAAGAACTTTGGACGTTCGAGTTTTACGACACAGTCTAAATTTACGAGGTGCCAGCCGGCAGCCTGTATGTCGTGCCACACTGTTCGAAGGAGCTCGGCTGAGTCGGCATTTTTCCACTTCATATCCTCGGGCGGAAAGTAAGAGCCTATATCCCCTAGGCCAGCCGCACCAAGCAAGGCATCGGTAATTGCGTGAAAGAGCACGTCTCCGTCTGAATGGCCGTCTTCTCCCTTTTCAAAGTCGAACACTACGCCACCTAAAATTAGTTTGCGGCCTTCAATGAGGCGGTGTAAATCATAGCCAAGTCCTACACGAATCATAACACGCTCCTGTTTATCCTTCCGAAGTTGATTCAGAATTTCTTAATCAGATCCTTACCCCTTCGCAGCACAGCTGCTCGGAGACTCGCTAAAAACAGTCCACTGGACTGTTTTTGCCCTGCTTCGCAGTGCCGCTCCCTAAGTTCAGGAAGACCACTATTATAACAATTTCTCAAGATCTGCCGGATATGTAATTTTAATATTATTTATATCACCAGGAATCACTTTTACTCGTCCGCAGTATGCACCCCAGATTTCCGTATCATCTGTGTATTCATGCCCATCTTTACGAGCCTTTTTATGTGCATCAAAAAGTCTGTTAAATTCAAAACACTGTGGAGTTTGTACTGAAACTAAACTGTTTCTTACAAGATGTCTGCAGATAAAACCATCGTTATCAATTTCTTTTTGCGTATCCGTTGGTGTAACACCGGGAACAGAAGCCCCAAATTCAATAGCAGCTTCTATTGAAGAGAGAATAACTTCTTTAGTGATAAATGGCCGTGCACCATCGTGAATAAGAACAATATCTGGATTCCCCTCTACGGCTCGAAGCGCATTATAAACTGATTTTTGTCTGGTGCTATCACCAGCACAAATCGTTAATTCAATACCCGGATAGAATAAAAGGTGTAAACTATCAAGTGCATTTCTGCATTCTTCAAATCCACCATCAGGACAAGTAACAATAAAATCTGTTATTTCAAAAAGGTCATAACAGGTTTCTAAAAAAGTTTCAGCACAGCTCGAAAGAACTGTGCCTTTATTATATGGAAGATATTCTTTTTTTATACCACTGCCAATTCTTGTTGAGGAACCGGCAGCAGTTATGATAATTGCAAGTCTAGAATGAATCATCCTCGTCGTCAAAATCGTCTTCAGCATCCATTTCGTCGGTAGAGTCATCCGCTTCATCAGAATCATCTGAATTACGTCTTCCATTACCTTCAGAAAGATCATCCATCAAATCATCATCTTCATCATCATCAAGAATCATTGTATGTTTGATTTTTGGAGTTGCTCCAGGAGGTTCAAGTTTTGTATGAATTTCTGCTTCGATTTCTTTTGAAGATTTTCCAAGTGCAAATGCAATTTCATCTTCAAGAAGTTTTTTTGCAGAATCATAAAGTTTGCGTTCAAGAATAGGAAGTTCCTTAACCTTACTGCGGTTATAAAGACAGCGGACAATTGTAGCAATGTCCTTTACAGTACCTTTTTTAAGAAGATCAAGGTTCATCTGATAGCGAAGTTTCCAGTCCGAAGTAATCGGTTCAAAATCATCAGAAAGAAGATTCAAAGCTTCCTGCGCTTCTTTAGCCGAAACAATCTGGCGGATTCCAAGGTTCTCAGCATTATCAACTGGAACCATAACAACCATGTCAGAGGCCTCAATATAAATCTTATAGTAAAGAACGGTATTATCCTTAAATGTCTTTTCAAAAACGTCCTTTACAATTCCAACACCCTGACTAGGGTAAACGACCTTCTGGTCTACTTTGAATTTTGTTGCCATATTCTCTATATTATATATCAAAAATTATTAAAATTCAATCTTTGCAATATTTTAGATTTTCTCTGATAATGACAATAAATACTTAACGTGATAAAATCAGCTTATGCCTCAAAAGAAAAGCACAACAAAGAAAACTTCAAATAATTCACGTAAACCTCGAAGCACACGTCGTACATCTAAAAAATCAAATAAATCAAAAGTATATATTCCAGCTTACAAAGCTATTATTTTATGCTGTGTAATTATTACAATATGCATGGGACTTCTGCTTTTTACAACTCTCAAAACTCCAAATCAAAAACTTACTGATTCTGTTGTAGAAAGATATCAGGAAGAAAAATCAGAAAAGAAAACAGAAGTTGAAACTCCCAAAAAAGAAAGAAAAAAATCTGAACCAGCAAAGCCTGAGACAAAAAATACAGAAACTAAAAAAAGCGAAACTAAGAAATCTGAATCACAGAAAACTCCTCAAAAGAAAATTGAAACTCCACAGATAAAAGAAGAACAGAAAAAGGTTCAGGAAAAACCGGCAGAAACTCAAACTGCTCCTAAAACTGAACAAAAAAAATCAGAAACTCAAAAGCAACTTCCACCTTCTCCAAAACCAGAACAAAAATCAGAATACGGCTTTCCAGCTGCAAAAAACAATGCCCAACTTATTTTTGTTTTTGATGATGGTGGACAAAATCTTTCTCACTTAAAGCCTTTCTTACAGCTTCCCTTCCCAATCACTGTAGCAGTACTTCCGCAAATAGCACATTCTGCTGAATCAGCGGCTCAGGTACGTGCATCTGGAAACGAAGTCATTTTACATCAGCCAATGCAGTCGGTTAATCCAAATGTGAATCCGGGGCCTGGTGCAATTAAGCCTGAAATGTCTGATGAACAGATTAAAACGATTCTTTTCAATAATATAAACGAGATTGCCCCTATTGCCGGAATGAATAATCATGAAGGTTCGGGCATTACAGCTGATGCAGAAAAAATGGCTGTGATTTTACAAATGGCTTCTGAAGAAGGAATTTATTTTCTGGACAGCCGTACAAATGTTGAAACAAAGGTTCCGTATGTTGCCCATGAAATGGGATACTCTTATTATGAACGAAATATTTTTCTGGACAACGAAAAAACCGAAGCTAATGTTCTTAAGGAATTAAAAAAAGGCCTTGACCTTGCAAATAAAAATGGAAGCGTTATAATGATAGGCCATATCTGGTCGGCTGATTTTTTGCCGGCATTTTTACAAAAGGCATACCCGGAGCTTAAAGCCCAGGGGTACACGTTCAGCACGGTAAGTAAAAGCCGCGCAAAGAAGAATTAGAGGACACAATGAAAGTATTAGGTATAGAAAGCAGTTGTGATGAAACAGCCTGCGCAATTGTAGAAGACGGAAAAACAATTTTAAGTAACGTTGTTGCAACGCAGATTCCATTTCATAAAATTTACAAGGGCGTTGTTCCTGAAATTGCAAGCCGCAAACACGCCGAATGGATTTTACCTGTTGTTCGCCAGGCGCTCAAAGAAGCAAATATGTCTCTCGACGAAGTTGATGCGATAGCCGCAACTAACAGACCAGGTCTCATGGGCTCGCTTCTTGTTGGCTTTACTTTTGGAAAAACTCTTGCATGGACAACAAACAAACCTTTTATCGCAATCAATCATATGCTCGGCCATTTGTATGCCGCTCAGCTCCAAACTCCGGTTGAATATCCGTTCCTTGGTCTGCTCGTAAGCGGCGGACACTCCATCATCTGTAAAGTTAATGGATTTGATGATCTGGAAATTCTTGGAACTACAGTTGACGACTCTGTAGGTGAAGCTTTTGATAAGGTTGCAAAATTTTACGGTCTAGGCTACCCTGGAGGAGTTATCATCGATAACCTTGCAAAACAAGGCGATCCTAAATCAGCTAAATTCCCGGTTCCTAAACTTGATGAAAATGAACACCGTTATGATGTTTCATTCAGCGGACTTAAAACTGCTGTCATCCATCAGTGTGATCAGTTCTGGCAGCCAGGCTATGAACATACGACAGAAAATATGTGTGCTGCATTCCAGGAAACTGCAATCAAAACTCTTGTTGGAAAATTACTCAAAGCCGCAGATGATACAGGTCTCAAAACTGTTGTTTGTGGTGGCGGTGTTGCTGCAAATTCCCGCCTGCGTGCAATGCTTGCAGAACGTTCTGATTTGAACTGTATTTTCCCACCTCTTAAATTGTGCGGTGACAATGGTGCTATGATTGCCGGCGTTGCATATCACTTTTTACAGCGCGGTGACCGTAGTGATATGAACACTGTAACTTGTGCCCGTATTCCACAGTTTAAGCGTGGACTTGAGCAGGTAAGACACAATAAATAATTTTTGTTCTATTCTCATAGATAAAATTTCAATTATTTCTCTATTTGCGGTTTATAATTTACATAGGAGTTCTATATGACATACTATGTAAACGCAAAAGCAAAAACTAACGGAAACGGAACAAAGACATCGCCTTTTAAGACTATTAATCAGGCTGCACAAGTTGCACGCGCCGGCGACGAAGTATTAGTTGCACCCGGAATCTACAGAGAACAGGTTGTACCAAAATTCGGTGGAACTGGCGATGCACCTGACCAGCGAATCACATATAAATCAGAAAAGCCACTTGGAGCTGTAATCACAGGTTCGGAAGTCCTCAAAGGCTGGAAAAAGTTCAAGGGCGACGTATGGACTGCTAAAGTTGATAACGGAATTTTTGGCGGTTACAATCCCTACATTACTTATGTTTGCGGTGACTGGTATTTTGCACCAACTGTTCGCCACACAGGCTCTGTCGTTTTGAATGACCTGATGATGTATGAAACTACGTCTCTTGAAGAATGTATCGAAGGCAAAGCAGATCCTTGCGCATGGAATCAAAAAGAATCTGAATACAAATGGTTCTGCGAACAGGAAGGTGAAGCCCCTGCACTCCAGTATAATGATGACGGAACAGTTCCAGTATCAGCTTCTGAATATATTGTAAATGCTCAGGCAAAGGAAATCAAAAAAGGCCGCTACACAGTTTTCTATTGTAATTTCAAGGGCCTGGACCCAAACAAAGAAAAGGTCGAAATCCTTGCACGCCGTAACTGTTTTATGCCAGACCAGAATGGTCTAAACTATATCACTGTAAGTGGTTTTAAAATCTGCAACGGAGCTACAACCTGGGCACCCCCAGCTGCTTATCAGGATGGTTTGATTGGCCCTCACTGGAGCAAAGGCTGGATTTTTGAAGACCTTGAAGTATGCAATAGCCGCTGCTGTGGTATTTCTCTTGGAAAATATCGTGATGAAGAAAATGATATGTACTTCTATACAAAGCATCTCAAGAGTCCTACTCAGATGGAACGAGATGCCGTTTGCCGCGGCCAGTATCACGGCTGGACAAAAGAAAACATCGGCTCGCATATAGTACGACGCTGTCATGTTCACCACTGCGAACAGACTGGTATTGTAGGCCGTATGGGTGGAGTATTCTCTACAATCGAAGACTGTCATATTCATCATATCTGTAATTCTCAGCAGCTGGGTGGAGCTGAAACTGCAGGTATTAAACTTCACGCCGCAATTGATGTTGTAATCCGCAGAAATCACATTCATGATTGTATTATGGGTGTATGGCTCGATTGGGAAGCACAGGGAGCCAGAATATCACAAAACCTCATGTACAATAACCAGAGACCAGAAGGCCGCGAAGCTGCGAAAGGTGCAATGTTCAGCACAGATGTATTCATTGAAGTTGGCCACGGACCTACAACCATCGACAACAATCTTTTACTTTCAAAGGTTTCAATCACTATTCCAAGTGAAGGTATTGCAGTTGTTCATAATCTGATTCACGGATCATTCAGTCTCATAAATTCCGGAGTAGACAGCATTGTAAATGAACAGAGAGAACCTCGTTACACTCCATATCATATCCGCCACAGAACTGAAGTTGCCGGCTTTATGACAATTTTGCATGGCGACGACAGAATCTATAATAATATTTTCGTTCAGCAATTTGCAATTAACGACAAAACAAAAACTGCATCCGCAGCGGATTATGAAGTAGTAGGAACTGCCCCATTTGATATTTTCCCGACTTACGAGGAATGGATTAAAAACTTTATGATGGATAGGGAACCAGACATGGGCGCACTTGCTCAATATCATTTTGGACATCTTCCTGTTTGGCTTGGTGGAAATGTTTATCTGAATGGTGCAACAGTCTGCAAACACGAAACGGAAAATCTTGTTGTTTCAGGAAAATCTAAAGCAAAGGTTTCACTGAAATCAGGAAAACTCACAAGCAACCTCAAAGAACTTCTCGGCGATTACACAACCGGAGTAATCACAACTCAAGTTCTTGGTTCTGCATTTGAACCTGAACAGCGTTTTGAAAACCGCGACGGTACAGACATCATCTTCAATGAAGACTTTTTCGGTAACCACCGCGGCACTCATGTAGTTCCTGGACCATTTGCAGAACTTGCAGATGAGATTAAGGTTTTGTAAATAAATACGGGCCGTCAAGGCGGCCCTATATTTTTAGAATTTTACAACCTTTGGTGCAGCACTGAAGCTTGAAATTGTTGCAGTTGCATTCTTAAAGTAAAGTACTTCAGTGTTGTCATCATCTGCTGAATACATTGCCTTCAAATCCGGGTAATGCTCAAGCATATCTACCTTAGGCTCACGTCGATCATCGCGAACAAGTTCCCCTGCGAGGCGGAGCCAGCTTCCGGTTGCTCCATCAAAGCAGCAGAGTTCTACCTTTGGATTTTTCTGAATCTGCTTTGAAACATCCTTACTCTTTCCTGTCTGGATATAGAGTTTATCTTCAAAAAGATTGATTGTTCCAAATGGACGGTTACGTGGCTGTCCATTTTCATCAACTGTAGCTAAATAATAAGTTCCGCATTTTTTTATAAAATCAAATACTTCTTTCATTTTATCACCTCTTTTATAATATAACACATTTTCCTTCTAAACTGATAGGTAAAATCGTTGTTTTTACAAAAAAAATATGTTTCTAAAAATAGTAACAAACCACTTGACATATTTTCAACTTATCACTAAAGTGTTAGTTATATGAAACACACATATTACGCATACTATTATTACTATTATTCTCACGATTGATGCAGAGTTCTGGCAAAATAGATGCTGTGTGTAGCTAAACAGTAATTTACAAGGAACTCTGAAAAGAGTTCCTTTTTTTTTGCAGTGCACGGTAAGTAAAAGGGGCTCAAAAAGACAGAGTCCTTAAAGGAGAAACAAAATGATTATTACATTAAAACACGGTACAACAGATCAGCAGATGAATGATTTCATCGACTCTTGGAAACAAAAGGGATTCGGAGTACACGTTTCAAAAGGTGAAAACCTCACAATTCTCGGACTTCTCGGCGACACCAGTTCTCTCGACACAGAAATGGTAAGCGCAAATCCTTTTGTTGATACAGTACAGCGAGTTTCTGCTCCATACAAAATGGCAAGCCGCACCTTCCATCCGGAAAACTCGGTAATTAAAGTTGGAAGCACAAGCTTTGGCAACGGCGAGATTCCGGTAATCGCAGGTCCTTGTTCTGTTGAAACTGAAGAACAGGTTGTTTCAATTGCACGCGACGTAAAGGCTGCAGGAGCAAAACTTCTCCGTGGAGGTGCATTCAAACCTCGTACTTCTCCTTACAGCTTCCAGGGTCTTGGTGAAAAAGGACTCCAGTTCCTCGTTGCTGCAAAAAAAGAAACAGGACTTCCTATCGTAACTGAACTTATGGATATCCGCCAGTTGAAATACTTTGATGATGTTGATGTAATCCAGATTGGAGCCCGCAATATGCAGAACTTTGACCTTCTTAAGGAAATGGGAAAAGTTGGAAAGCCAATCCTTTTGAAGCGTGGTATGGCAGCAACAGTAAAAGAGCTTTTGATGTCTGCTGAATACATTATGGCAAGCGGAAACGAAAACGTAATTTTGTGTGAACGCGGAGTTCGCACATTTGATAACTACACCCGTAACTGTCTTGATGTAAGCATCGTTCCATACCTTCACAAGGTAAGCCATCTCCCAATCATCATTGACCCAAGCCATGCCTGTGGACAGCGCTGGATGGTACCAGAATTGGCAAAGGCAGCAGTTGCCTGCAACACAGACGGTTTGATTATTGAAGTTCACAACAATCCTGAAAAAGCACTCTGCGACGGTGAACAGTCACTCCATCCAACTGAGTTTGCTTCACTTATGAAGATTCTTCCACAGATTGCCGCAATCAACGGACGTAACGTATGATTTACGCAATCGTAGGATTAGGAATTATGGGCGGTTCTGTCGCAAAGGCAATCCGCTCAAACATAATTGGCCACGACGACAAAGACGGCAAAATCTTTGCACTCGACAAAAACAACGAGTCACTTTTTGCCGCCCTGACATCAGGAATTATTGACCGTGCCTTTACTCCAAGCGAAACTAAAGAAATGCTCAATCAGGCAGACATGATTTTTGTCTGCCTCTACCCTAAAGCAACTCTGGAGTTTTTACGCGAACATAAAGCTGATTTTAAGAATGGGGCAATAATTACCGACATCAGCGGCGTAAAACACGAGCTTGCCGTTGCCTTTGAAGAAATAAAACCTGCAAACGCACATCTGATTCTGGGGCACCCAATGGCCGGTGGCGAGAAAGAAGGTTTTTCAGCATCAAAAGGCGAATACTTTTTGAATCACAACTATATCCTTATTAAACCAAAAGCCGGATATGAAGATGAAGCAGCGGTAGAAAAGTTCCGAAAAATAATTCGTGGCATGGGCTTTACCCGCATTACCGAAGTTGATGCTGATACACACGACAACAAGATTGGTTTTACTTCTCAGCTCTGCCATGTTGTTGCAAGTGCTATGGTAGAAAGTGCCGGAGACCCGGAAATCACAAGCTTTGGCGGTGGTTCTTTTGAAGATCTCACAAGAATTGCAATGATAAATGCTCCGCTTTGGACAGAACTATTCCTTGCAAACCGTGAAAAACTTGTTGCTCATATAGAAAACTTTGAAAGTCAGCTGGATAATCTTAAAAAACTGATTGAAACTCAGGACGCAAATGGGCTACAATCACTGCTACAAGATGTGCGAACCAAGCGCATCCAGATGCAGAAGAATTAATGTCACCCTGAACTTGTTTCAGGGTCTATAAAAAGATGCTGAATCAAGTTCAGCATGACACAATAGGGCGATTATGGACAACTTACTTTCAATAAAAGCATACGCAAGCCGTGAAGCAGTTCCTATTATGCAGGATGAAGGCTGTGATTTTATCTGCGATTACATCAAGGAACACAACTGCAAAAACATCCTCGAAATAGGAACTGCAATTGGTTATTCTTCAATCCGATTTGCAAAACTTGCAGACGACATTAAAGTAACTACAATCGAACTCGACATAGACCGTCACCTCAAAGCAGTAGAAAACTTCAAGGCAGCAGAACTTTCAGACCGTATTACTGCAATTCACGCAGATGCTCTTACCTGTCCGCTCGAAGGTCTTTTTGACTTGATTTTCATAGATGCCGCAAAAGCCCAGTACATAAAATTCTTTGAAAAATACAAGGCTAACCTCGCACCAGAAGGCGTCATCATCAGCGATAATCTTTCGTTCCATGGCATGGTAGATGATCTTTCACTTACGCACAACTACAGCACAAAAAAACTCGTAAAAAAAATCCAGAAGTACGCTGAGTACCTCCGGACTAATCAGGAATTTGAAACAACCTTTTACGAAGTTGGCGACAGAATCGCTGTAAGCCGTCGCCGTTAATTACCAGTGAGCTGAGGCACCACCACCACTAAAGTGACCGCCTCCCCCACTGAATCCGCCGAATCCGCTGGAAGAGTGGCTTGAACTATGTCCTCCACTTCCC
>OCVV011312435.1_pt1 | contig 14861 bp, 16 predicted proteins | sample 1539721 | NCBI WGS metagenome assembly OCVV01 (sample SAMN02144230, study PRJEB22623) | gut metagenome | biome: sheep rumen | host: Ovis aries | place: New Zealand
CTGACACTTGATGTCTATGAACACTGGGAAGAAGAGAAGTGGGTAGATGTCTCTTCAGGCAGATGGCAGGAGTTCATCCTTGATATACTGGCGCCTGACCTTTTGGATAAAGGAATAGATGGATTTTTTGTAGATAATTGTGATGTCTATTATCAGTATCCTGAAAAGGAGATCTTTGAAGGACTTACTGTTATCATGAAAGGTCTCATAGCTACAGGAGCAGAGGTTGTTGTTAACGGCGGAGATGCTTTTGTTACTGCATATACAGATGAAGGCGGGGATGCAGATGATATCATAACAGGTATCAATCAGGAATCCGTACTTACAAGTATTGACTGGGACGAGGAAGAGTTCCATGAAGCTGCTGCAGATGACGAGGAATATTTTAAGGACTATATAGAGACATATGCAGATGAGGGCATTGATATATACCTTTTGGAATACACTGATGATCCGCTTTTGTCCATGAAGATACGCCGTTATTGCAAGGCGCATGGCTTTAAGTATTATATATCGGATTCACTGGAACTTGATCTCTGACTTTCTTGATCTTTAGAGGATGTTGCAGTCATGGAACTTTTATGATCTAAATGATGTACCGTGTTAAGTTAACAGAATTTGCTTGCCTGTGACCTGGAACTTTCGAATTGATATCTGTGTTCTGTTAAACGGCCCCTGTTAAGTAGTGATATTAGAAAAGGCTGCCTGACTCTATATGATACCCTAGCGCAGACAGCAGCTTTAAGTGCCTTGACAAGCGTTTTGTATATAGATACACTATACATATAAATATAGTGTATCTATATTATAAGAGGTGTATTATGGGTGCTATTTATACCAAGGCGCAGAAGGCTGCGACACAGAAATATATAAACTCAACCGATCAGATCAGGGTTAGAACGAGTAAAGGCAATCTTGATTTTATTAAGAATCATGCTATGAATATGGGTGAATCTTTTGGAGAATTTGTTAATAGGGCCATTACAGAAGCTATATATAGGGATAGAGGAGATGTTTTTGTAGAGGATACCCATAGCGATGAATATGGGATTTCTGGAAAGCTTCTTTTGTCTAAGGATAATCAGTATGAGATGGATTATATCATTGATGGTGTCCGTAAGATTAAGCTGCTTGATAAGAGAGAGGATGTACCGGAGAATTTCATTTCTGATTATGCCTGGATGTCATTAGAGAATGAGTATGAGAGTGATCTGTTAGGTGGTGAATAATATGGCTATGTTTACGCTTATGCGCAAAAATGAAGAAATAATGATGCTTCAGATTGGTGAAGACGGTAATATTGTAAAGCTTGGTAAAAAGGAGAATCTCGATATTTTGCCTTTGCAAAACAGGACCAGTCCCAGGGGTATCATCGAATGGTGGAGAGATAGAGCAATTCCTATAAAGCAGGGCAAAATTGAAAAAATGCTTAGAGAAAATGGGATCGAGACAAGTGGTCTTTTTCTTACGCACAATCTGGGCCTTAGCCTGACTGATTATTATTGGATCAGGCCTTTGGGATCTGGTCTTACATGGGAAGATGTTAATCTTTTTGATAATGATTTTAAGGAAAATCTACTGCTTGGTAACATCAGTTATAACGATGATGAAGTTAGGGAATATCAGCCCAATTCGTCTCTTCAGGGTAATCTGGAAAAGACATGGATTATAGATAATGGAATCAGAAAACTTGTTAAGGGGAACCACGATATCTATTCCAGTGAGAGCATCAATGAAGTGATAATAGGCGATGCTATAAAAGCTCAGGGCAGAGATAGTGTCCGCTATTCGCTCCTGCATATTGATGGCAAGAATTATGATTATGGCTGCATTTCCGACTTGTTTACTTCTCAGCAAAAAGAGCTTGTTTCAGCATATGCAGTTATAACAAGCGAACAAAAGCCAAATAATATTTCAAGATATGAGCACTTTATTAATGTGTGTGATAAGAATGGACTTGATAGAAATATAGTAAGAGAATATCTTGAATTTGAGATACTGATAGACTTTATTTTTAGTAATAGAGACAGGCATCTTACTAACATCTCTGTATTAAGGGATGCGGAATCTTTAAAATTTATATCGATGGCTCCAATTTATGACAGTGGTAAGAGCATGATGGTCGAAAGAGATATAGTTCCAATAACAGATAAATTTGTTCTGTCTCAGCAGGCTCAAGGGTTTAAGGAAAGTGAACTTGAACTTCTTAAATATGTTCAAAACAGGAAACTTATAGATGTTAGCTTATTGCCTGATGCCTATTATATAGAGGATATGTATCGTAAAGATTCTCAGGTAAGTGAGGAGAGAATCAAATTTGTTACTGAGATGTATCGTAGGAAAATAGATATGTATGAGAAGTTCTCTTCAGGTGCAAATCTTAGTGAGATCAGGTTTTGAAGTGATTATTTTGTACAAAGAAAGCGAATGAATACAATAGTATTTTGTCAATTGAATCATTAAGCAGTTGTTGTAAAATATAAGTAGAAAAGGAATTAAAAGTCCTTTAAAGATGTATTAACCGGAGAGTTCCTGCCGTTTAAGTGGAAGGCTTAACAACAATAGAAGCATCTTTACGGATGCTTCTATTTCTTTTATAGAAGCTTGCTGGCTCTTTTTCTGTTCATCCACCAAGTTTGTATTTTGGTCATATGCTTTGGTATATAACAGATAATTGTGCTACTATTTCAGTGTTTGACTTATTAATTATGTGGAGGATAGGAATGAAAAGAGCTAACATAATTGCGCCTTTATGCGCAGCACTTTTATTATCAGGCTGTTCTATTCCGGGAATTGAACTGCCTGGCTATAGCGATACTAAGGAAGAGGGCGCTGCCAAAGATAGCAGTGAAGATTCATCCAAAGATGAGTCTGAAGAAGATACTAAAAAGACTGATGAATCAAATGAAGATAGCTCCAAAGAGGATGAGTCCTCAAGTGATGCTGTGGCTGAAGATGAGACTAGTGAGGAAGAAATTAAAGAGGCAGATTCAGAAGATATGGAGCATAAGATTCTAGGCGTATATGGAAGCGGAGCTCCTTCTTATAAATCTGTAGGCAGATACAACTATAAATATTCATATGATAATCAGGCTGAATTATGTGAGAAGTCACAAAACTCCATAATGGTTGTCGCTGATCTTGAGGATGATTATCCGGAACTTGCCAAGACGCTTAAAGATAATGCTGATAATATGCTTGAAAACTTCGACTCGGAATTCGAAGATATGTATGATATGGCCAAGTCTCATTATGAATCTGATCCTGATTATTTTGAGGAATACTATGAGGTTGAACATCAGGAGATAACAAGATCAGATAGTATGGTACTGAGTATCCTGGAAACTGAAGATTTATATGGCGGAGGAGCTCATGGATATTACGCAGTATATGGCTACAACTACTACGTATCAAGTGGAGAGGAGATAAGTCTTGGTGATGTTTTAAACGTTTCTGAAGATGAATTAGATGAACTCCTTAAAGAAAAGCTCTTTGATCAGGTAGAAGACGGCGAAGGAACTTTCTTTGATCTTGACGAATCCCTTAGTCACTATAAGTATGATCCTGATGAAAAGAAAAGTATAGAATCCGGCGCTGAAGATTACGAGCTTGGATACAACTGGTATATGACCATAGATGGTATACATATAGTATTCAATCAGTATGACATAGCTGATTATGCATCCGGTTCATTTGAAGTTGTATTTGATTATGACGAAGAGATAGTAAATGAAAATCTTGGATTCGATACAAGTAGGACATATTGCTACAAAGAAGAAATACCTTTTTATGAGTCTGAAAATGAAGCATATGAGGATGAAAATTACATAATATATAACAGTCAGAAGAGCAGCTTTGTTCTTGTATATGGAGATGGCAGTGCTGAATTTGATGACTACTATGGTGAAGAAACGGGAGCTTACAATGTCTATCATTTTGTAATGGATGACGGCAGAGAGTATATTCATCTTTCGACTGCATTTGGCAATGATTATTATGATACATACGTATTTGATGTAACTGATGGTGGCTGTGAGAAGGTAGATATTTTTGGCTATACTGGAGTGTGGATCGATGTAGATACAGAGTATAGCGGCCCTAAGGTGCTTTCAAGTGCAGATAGTTTTATAATTGTTGACACAAGCTCAGCCCTTGGAACTTTCACTTACTACAATTATTACTCTATTGGCGATGACGGAATGCCGCAGGCGGATTCTAAAACATGCGTTATTGTTAAAGTCTCCACAGAAGATATCGTATCAGCAAAGAGTGTTAAGATGGAGAAGCTTGATGATAGCTTGGAGCCTACAGGAGATATGATAACTGTACAATCCGGTACAGACTTTACTATCGTATCAACTGATGGAGTATCTTTTGTAGATCTTCTTTCATCAGACGGGCAGTATCTTAGATTATATATTGATAACATTGGATATGAAGGAACAGTTGACGGTGTATCTATTCAGGATATCTTCCCGGGTCTTGAGTATGTTGGCTGATACATATAGGATAGGCCCCTCGATGCATCATCCCTTTATAAAATGCTTTTGTGATTAAATAATTAACTAAAGTACCGTGTTCTATTAAAATGATACAGTCTCGCGATAAGTTTAATTGTATTGTGAAGACTTATGAGACAAATAGAACCCTGTTAATTATTCTAATAATTGTTTTGAAATGATATATATAAAGAATTATGAGTTTGAACGGATAGAAAGTGTTACTGGTGAGTAGAATGAAATCTTCACAATTGCGAAGATTTTATTCTACTATTTGTTGAGCCGCCTTCTAGTAAGTATTATAATTTTACTATATTGTTTATTAGCTATTGTTTATTATTGTTTATTGGTTGAGTAATGATGGTCATTACGTTAGTAGAAAGGTTTTATTGGTATGACTATATCATACAACGGGTTATGGAAATTACTAATCGACAAGAACATGAACAAGACTGATCTTATGAAAGAGGCAAAGCTCAGTAGCGGGACCATTGCTAAAATGAGTAAGGGCGAGCCAGTATCAATGCTTGTGCTTGAGAAGATCTGCGATAAGTTAGATTGTGATTTTGGTGATTTGGTTCATTACGAGAAAAAAGGAAAAGGGGATTAGATCTTGGGAGATGCTTTTAGATTCTTTGGTTAAAAGAAGAGGGAAGAATATGTATTTAAAATCAATTAAGCTTCATAATTTCAGATGTTACGAAAATCTTTCTGTTGATTTCAATCCTGAATTTACAATTCTCGTTGGCGATAACGGGGCTGGTAAATCAGCACTGCTTGATGCTGTTTCTATTGCTTTGGGGAGTTATATAGCAGGACTCGACGGTGTTGCGTCGAACAGTATCAGTCAGGATGATGTACATCTAAAAACATATGAACTTGGGAGCAGATATGATTCCCAGAAACAATTTCCAACCGAAATAGAGACAGAGTGTAATGTGAATGGTGAATCGCTCACCTGGAAACGTGGCTTATATAAGGAAAAGGGACGTACACATATTTCTGATGCCAGATCAATTATGAACTATGCTGCTGATTTGCAAAAAGGCATCAGAAAAGGCGATGCCTCTATAATCCTTCCGATAATCGCATATTATGGTACAGGACGTTTATATATGCAGAAGAAGGACAGGACGATAGATGGCAATAAAACTAATTTTAGCAGGACTACCGGGTATGATACCTGTCTGGAATCTGCATCAAACGCCCGTATGATGATGAAATGGTTTGAACAGATGACTACTATTCAGCTTCAGGAGGGTCAGCCTATACCTGAACTTGAGGCAGTTAAGAAAGCCATGGCTGCATGTTATGCCGGGGCTGGCAATTCTTCGGACCATATTCATTTTAATTATATGGTTAAGTCTAAGGAAATTGAGATCAGTTATATTGATCATGGAGTTCCGCAGAAGATGCCGATGAAGATGCTTAGTGACGGTGTAAGAAGTACGATTAGTATGGTTGCTGATATAGCATATCGTATGGCTGTACTTAATCCACAGCTCTTTGACAGTGTTCTTGAAAACACTCCTGGGGTTGTGCTGATAGATGAGCTGGATATGCATTTGCATCCGTCGTGGCAGGCACGGATTATGGATGATTTGCGTCATATTTTTCCTAAAGTACAGTTTATTGTTACTACGCATTCGCCGAGTGTGCTTACCAATGTTAAGAAAGAACATATTTTGCTGCTGAAAAATCATGAAATTTTCAATCCTATAAATACAACATACGGACGAAAGATAGAGTCTATATTAAGTGAAATTATGGATGTGAACGTCAGACCCAAAGAAGTAAGGGATTTGATTGAGGACTTTTATAAAACACTTTCGGATGAGGATTATTCCAAGGCCAAAGAACTGTTGAATAACCTTATAAGTTTGCTCGGTGAAGAGGATTCCGATGTTGTAGAAGCAAAAGTATCATATTCTTTGGAAAGCGAGTGAAAGGATAATGATCTTAATAGAGAAACAAAGTGAGCCTGAAGAATGGAAAAAAATCAGGAGATCGCCTAATCCTGATTTTAACAGTGCTGACAAAACAGCACTAAGGAAATCGCTTCTTCAAGAACAGGGATATTTGTGTGCATATTGCATGAGAAGAATCAGAGATGACGGCAAAACACCTATAAGGATTGAACACTATGAAGCACGCAATCCTGAAAATACTTTTGATTATAAAAATCTCCTTGCTGTTTGTTCAGGAGGCGAAAGGAAAAATGAGAAGAATGATCCTGAAAGATATACCTGTGATAAGAAAAAGCAGAATGGAAAACTAACCATAGACCCACAGAATAAGGCTGATATGGAAACGATATCCTATGATTTGAGGGGGCGTATTATTTCCAATAACAAACAGTTTCAAAAGGAATTAGATGAGGTGCTAAACCTAAATGACAGTAATGGATACCTGATCAGGAACAGAGCCGCAGCTATATCTCCGATAAGGACTAAACTTAGTAAATGCGGACCTGGACAGGATGTTCTGTTGATGTTGAATAAATGGAAAGAAAAATTCAGTAAAAAAGATGATTCAGGAGAATATGAGGAGTATGTTGGAATAATTCGCTGGTATATTGATAGAGAGATAAGGCATCATTCACATAACAAGAAATAATAAAAAAGAAGGAGTTGTAGTAGCATGGATAACAGACGATTTGTATTTTTGTCTTTGTAAGTGGCTGTTGTTATTTAGAAAGGGCGTTGATTCTATGCTTTTCGGTAAAAAAGATAAAGATGTAAGACTTACAGATAAAGAATATAAGAGCCTTGTAGGCGGTATGAGCAAGAAGGAGCGCAAGGACTTTGACCGAAGACAGAGAGAGTTAAAGCGTGAAAGAGAAGATGATCGACTGAATGCCTGGCTTGACTTTGAGGATGACATGGATGATAGAGGATTGTAAATTACACGGAAGCAGTTTATGCATTTTTTGATTACCTTTTCAAGGATAAAGGAGCAAGGCGTATTTATGCCTATACTGAAGACTACAACAGGTCCAGTCAGCATCTTTGCGAGAAACTTTTGATTATTTTTTATAGTTGACAATTACAAAAGCTGAAAGTATACTAACAGAAAACATTTGATCGAAAAGCAGTAGCTGTGTAGCGTGTGCGAATGCTTTTTGCGGAGAATATCAATATGACATTTTATATCCTTGTTGACAATTTTAATAATACTACCGAAACACCCGTGAATAATAATAATCAGGGGTTTACTTTTGGTATGGTCGATGAGGATCAAGGAATATGCATAAGCTGATAACAGTATATGCATAACACCTGCTTATAAGCCTCATCAAACATACGTTTGATGGGGCTTAATTTTTTTATATAACAGGAGGAATATTATGGAACTAGTAAGAGTACAGGACTCAGATTACAAGAAGACTTATGAGCTTTATATGACTTTTCCGGAAAACGAGAATGGTTATATTAACAGCGTGTACGGCTATAACTATGAACAGTTCCTTGAATGGATCGAGAAGAAGAGAAACTGGTCTATGGGAAGAGAGCTTCCGGAAGGTTTTGTTCCAGATACAACCTTCGTTTTAGTAGATACTGATAAATATGTAGGCGTGTTTAACCTGCGTCACTGCCTAAATGATGCCTTAAGAGAAGGCGCAGGTCACATCGGCTACTGTATATCTCCCAAGTATAGAGGCAAGGGTTATGCTACTAAAGGACTTGCAATGACTCTAAAAAAAGCCCGCGAAATTAGTATTCATGAAGCATATCTTTCTGTTAACAAAGATAATCCGGCAAGTTTAAAGGTTCAACTAAAGAACGGCGCGTACATACATCATGAAGATGAAACACATTATTATACAAGAATAAATGCAATCAAAGAGGGTTCTTCCAGAAATGATGTACCGTGTTAAGTTATATCTATTTTCATGACATCAAAAAAAGGAGAATATACTGCCATGCTTAAAATATACTACGGAGATTTGGAGTCTGAGAATTATATTTTTAATCCGGATGATTTTTTCAATAATACTTATGAAGATGAATGGATAACCGACAGTTTTTCTGTTGAGATGATAAAGGATATAGATAAATCAGATGTTATTGCGCCTGGAGTTATAGACAGTCCATTTCTTGGAACTATACCTGTTGAAAGGTTGTCTCGTGGAGTTAAGACGTTGATTCTTATGAATAATGATTCCGAGCATATATTTAATGCATCTGCTTGTGGTGACAACTGTGCGACGTGGATTTTGAAAATTGCAGAGAAAAAAGATCTTACTATAAGGCTTGGATATCTGATGGATTTTGGAAAAGACAATTTGAATATTGAGATCGTGAATCTTGGGAAGACAGTTCACAATGGTGTTGATCTAGTGGAATCTGTATTGGACAATCATTTGATTTAAGGCAGCTTTCCAGGGGGATTTTGAAAATTGCTACTATAGTAGCAAAAACAAGGCGATTTACATGGAAATTGCTATTATAATAGCAATTGCGAGGAGGAGGTATGGCTATGGTCGATACTGATTATTTGTGGGATACACCGTCAGATGTTGCCCTTAGGCTGGCAAAGAGAATTAAGGCTACAAGGAAAAGAAGGAGAATAACACAAAAGCAGTTGGCAGGAAGAAGTAATGTTAGCTATGCCACTTTGCGGAAATTCGAAAAGACAGGCCAGATCTCGCTGGAATCGTTTATAAAGCTTACTATGGAACTTGGGCTGGTTCAAGAAGTAAACGATCTTTTTTCAGAGCCTGTTTATAACAGCATTGAGGAAGTTGTTAATGCTAGTAAATATAAGGTATAAATGTGGGGGATGATAAAGAATATGAGGCTCCCGATATAGTGATTGATATCATTATATCGGGAGCTTTGCTACTATATACCGTGCAATTTGTAAATGCTATCGATTTAAGGTAGAATGAATTGGTTTTAATGATTAAAGTTTTATTTGGGGACAGGGATTTATGACAACAAAACAAAAGAAAAATCAGAAAGAAAGCCGGATTGTATTCGGTTTATTTATAGTGGCTGCAGGTGTGATGGCAGCGCTATTGTTTCGTTATGGCCCGAATGCGGGCTTTTCTAAAGAGAACTATATAGTCTCTTTCTGGTGGGACTTCCTTTTCGATTCACCTAAAGATTATGCGATGAATATGTCAGTAGGTAAAACACATAGGTATCTTACAACTGAGGATGTTGAGCTTACTAATAATTCATTTTGTCTGGATGATGGTAATTTGTTCCTCTTTGACGCTCAAACGGGTATGTATGGCTTTGCTGATAAATACGGTAACTGGCTGACAACTGCCAGATATGATAATTGTGATTTTAGCCATATGGATAAAGGGGTCATTATAACTGAAGAATATACAAGATATCCTGATTACATAGATTATGGCTTATTAGACCTTAATTATAATGAACTTTTTAAGACGAGTTACAGAAATATAGAAATATATGACTATTATGCCTGTATTGAGGAATGGAGTGGGAATAGTGAGATATATTTTTACAACAACGGTGTTACTTTATTGACAGCCAAGTACACCATAAGTATTTATGATGATTTTTTCGTTGCAGAAATAATCTCTTCAGAAGATAAAGACTATCGCCCTGATGGTTATTACGGAGTATATGATAACAATGGGAATGCAATCATCGAGCCCCTTGTGTATGATTATATTATTGTTGAGAGTGTTACTGAAAGATTTATTGCAAGAGATATTGATGCTAATTACAGGCTTTTAGACTATGAAGGAAATGATGTTCTGGGAGATTCTTATAAAGATATAGATTGTTGTCACCTGGACGAAGAGGCTGAGTATCCATGCTTTTTTATTATCAAAGATGATGATGTTACATTTTTTATCTGTGATAAAGATGGTAACAAGCTAACAGATACATATGATTATATGAAACGAGTCAAAGGCAGCGATGTTCTCTTTATAGTTGGTGTAGATGGCAAATACGGAGTTATCGATTATTTGGGTAACACTTACATCGACTTTGTATATTATGATCTGAGTACGTTAAAAGAGGAGAACAACATAAAGTAATGAGTTTAAGTAGAAATAGGATTATAGATAGTTTTTTGAAGTGTATACCAGTTATATATGCTTTTTATATACCATTGAGTTTCTATTTGTATATATATGGAAGTCTCACAGGCAAAATAGACGGTATGTATGGTTACTTTTTAGATTGTTTCAAGATACTTGTAATATTACTTTTTTAAAGCTTCGTAGTTCGAACCTGTGTTTCAGAAAAAGAGAATCCGAGTAAGCATTTAGTGATTTACGCGGGAATCTGTATTCTTGAAATTGTTTTTTCTGTTTGTATACATGGTAAGTATCATAACAGTGGTATGTTTTTATATACTGCATATGCTATGTTTTTTGCAGCGGGAATAATAGCTGAGAATAATGCAATATGTCAGTTGTACAGCGAGAATGAATTTGGTTGGAAGGGATCTTTGACTTTACTTAATGTATCTCTTATTACTTTAGTATTTTTAAAGGTTATATTTGGGAATGTGGTAATTAGTTCTGCTACCCTCTGTGTGTTTGGTGGGATAATGCTTATTTACAGAGAATTTGCAAGAGTCTGTCTTATACTTGGGTATGCATATGGAAAGAAGGAAGGTGAAAGTTCCAAGGAGGGAGAGCTGAACGTTCAACAGGAGGTAAATCATGATAAAGAAGAAGTATAAACTGATCATTAGATTTAATATTATTGGATGTATATTCCTTGTACTCACGATATTTTCTTTTGTCCTGATGCATCATTTAAAAACACAGGGTTTTGAGAATGCTACCTCGCTGGCTGAAAATTATGAGGATGAGACAATTAAGGTTGGAGAGGCGTTATATGTTGATATCGTAGAGCGCCCTGTAAAGATATGCCGATATTCGGATGATGTGATGTACTATGAAATAAATGATGGCGACAGATTCTACATTATGCGAGCCGGCAAAGACTGGTATGACGATATGATGGATGGGATTGCTGAAGATGGCGAGTTTCACGTAGTTGGATCTGTTCTTAAGATAAGTGACAGTGATAAGGAGACTATCATAGAACACTTTAATGATAAGCTTCCTGATAATGTAGAACCTTGGACAAAAGAGTCTTTTGACGACTACTATAATGGCGTTTGCATACAGTACATGTATCCTGTGAGAATGGCTATGATATGTGTATATGTTGGCTTAGTACTTGCCTTATTTGCATTTCTGTTCCTCTTAATGGGAATTAAGGGATTTGTAAGCTTCAATAAGACACTGCATGGTATTTCTGATACTCAGTTACAGATGATAGACAATGAGCTTTTGGATCCCGCTACGATGGTTATTAAGGTTGCAAATACTTACCTTACACCAAGGCGTATCGTCTATGCGGATATAGATCTGGCATTTATTCCTTATGAGGAGGTTGCGAGGGCATATAGGTCTGATGCTTCTTATAAGGGCGTACATAGTGTATTTGTCACAGTCGTAACAAGAGATGGCAGGAAGCATAAGATTGCCATGATGAATGCGCTCTTCAAAGGTGTTAACGAAGCTGTTGATACGATTCTTTCGGAGATTCACAGGCGTAATCCTAATGCGGTGATTGGGGAAGAGCAGTAATGAACCATAAGAATTAGTTAAAAATGAAGCTCCCGGAATAGTGAGGTATCACTACATCGGGAGCTTTTTGGCGAAGTGTTTTTCATGAAATCGTTGATTCCTGGTACATATCGATGATCTTGTACAATTCTGCGTTAGGATCATCGATCATCTTAATTTCTGTATCCAGCAGGATTTTGACGAACGGGGATTTCGGCTGTATTTCAATAAAAACGAACGGGGATTTGCGTGGTTTTTTGATTTACTCGAATGGGGATTTGCGTTATACTTGTATCAGGAAGGTGGTTTATAGTATGGAAAACACAGTATTTAAAAGAAAAATCTATGAAGATCTTCTTGATTGGAAAGAAAATCGTAGTGACAAATATGCTCTGCTTATAAAAGGTGCAAGACGAGTTGGCAAATCTACTATAGCAGAAGAATTTGCCAAAAACGAGTTTAAATCATATATCATTCTTGATTTTGCTCATGCCAGCAGAGAAATAATAGAATTATTTGATGATACATATAATTTGGATTTTTTCTTTTTGCAGTTGCAGCAGCTAACGAAAGTGCGCCTTTATGAGAAAGAATCAGTAATTATTTTTGATGAAGTTCAATTGCTACCAAAAGCAAGACAGGCAATTAAGTACTTGGTTGCAGACGGTAGATACAAATATATCGAAACAGGATCTTTGATTTCAATAAAAAAGAATACCAAAGATATCTTGATTCCAAGTGAAGAGCATAAGATTTCAATGTATCCCATGGACTTTGAGGAGTTCTTGTGGGCTATTGGTGATGATATTACGGCTGAAACTATCAAAACTCTTTTGAAAAATAAAAAATCAGCCGGAAATGTTATGCATAGAAATCTTATGAGAATTTTTAGACTATATATGCTCATTGGTGGTATGCCCCAGGCGATTGAAACCTATCTGGAAACTAATAATTTGCAAGCTGTCGATATGGCTAAAAGAGAGATTGTAGATCTCTATGAGGAAGATTTTACCAAAATTGATAGTTCGGGATTAGCTGGCGATATATATGATGCTATACCTGCAAATTTAAGTGGAAATGCATCCAGATATGTTTTGTCAAGTGCAAGAGAGGGCACGAGAGCTGAACAGGTTGCCAATCTGATACCTGATATGCTGAGTTCATACACCGTTAACATTGCATATCATGCCAATAATCCTAGTGTAGGGATGTCATTGGAAAAAGATCCAGGACGATACAAGTTATTTACATCAGATGTAGGACTATTTGTAACTCTTGCATTTAAGGATAAGAATTACACTGAAAATGTAATATACAACAAGCTACTTTCTGATAAACTTGAAGCAAATTTGGGATACGTTTATGAAAATGTGGTTGCTCAAATGTTGAAAGTTAAGGGCAACAATTTGTTTTACTATACTATGGAGAGTGAGACTTCAAATCATTTATATGAGATTGATTTTCTTATTTCTGTCCAGGATAAAATATGTCCGATAGAGGTTAAGTCCGGAAATTATCGAACACATAAATCATTGAATGTGTTCAGTGAAAAGTTTAGTAGACGTATAAAAGACAAATATGTTGTTCATACAAAGGACTATAAATGGGAAAATGGTATAAACTATATTCCTGTGTATATGGTGCCCTTTCTGTGAGAAGAAAAATGTTAAAAAGAGATATCTGGGATCTCAAAGTGCCTGATGATAAGTGATTAAATTGAACATTAAAAAGTGCCGATGTCATCGGCACTTTTTCGTTGTTATCGGAACAAAAAAGGGCTGTCGCATCAGCCCCATTGATATTAAAACTATTTTCGATTCTAATTACAGACTGACCAGTTTGACCATGAAAGGGAGGCTGTTGTTATGTTACTATTAGTTGCTTACAAGAGGTGTGTAGCCGCTTTGCTTTACGATTGCCTGCCCCTCTTCTGAAAGTATGAAATCTATCAGGATTGGTATATTCGGGTTGGTGTTAGATGAGTTGTAGACGGCGTAGAAGCTATCTGCAAGGGGGTAGGTTCCATTGGCGATATTTTCTTCGCTTGGGTATACGCCGTCTAATGCGAGCATTTTGACATCAGAATTGCCGTTTAGTCCTGTTACATAGTATCTGAATGAAAAGCCGATCGCTCTGCCTGTTAATGCACCAAAGAATGAGCGTTTCATTTTCTGACCGTTCATAAAAGAGAGCATTGCGGTCTGGCTACCACTTCCAACGTTTCTTTGAACGGCATCTACAAGACGGTTGTCGCCTCCGACCTCAGACCAGTTTGTGTACTTTCCGGTATAAAGACCCTGAACCTGTTCGATAGTCAGGTTTTCTACAGGGTTATCTTTGCCCACAATAAAAACAAATGCTTCGTAGCCGATAGGTACCAGGGTGAGCTCGACGCCGTTTTCGCTTGCATATGCGAGCTGTTCTTCTGAGGGCTGAGCGCAGAAGATTATGTCGGCACTTCCATCAACTACTGCCTGATATGCGCCTCTTGTATTATGGAACTGTAGGGAGCTGTCTGTTGTAAAGTCAGTGCCGTCAAAGAATACGCTGTCTTTTGGATAAGTTGCATCTACAAAAGCTGAGAACATGGGATACAGAGCGGCAGCTCCGTCTATTACCGGGAGATTGCCTGAAAGCTTAACATCTGTATCAATGTGGCAGATGCCGGAGCCCTCTGTGAATGGGAGATATTCTGAAACTTCTATGGAACGGCTCTTCATTTCCGATGATCTGTTATCGATATACCTTTTGGTGACAATATTAAATATTGATATATCAAAAAGGAT
>OCVV012886205.1_pt1 | contig 14861 bp, 12 predicted proteins | sample 1539721 | NCBI WGS metagenome assembly OCVV01 (sample SAMN02144230, study PRJEB22623) | gut metagenome | biome: sheep rumen | host: Ovis aries | place: New Zealand
AAGAAACTTGCCGTGGAGTATCGCCTGCGGTCAAACCAACATACGACATCGTAACTTTAACATTCTTAATTTTCATAGTTCTCTCTTTTTTAAATGTTTCTACGTAAAATATGTTTTTATAGTGCAAAGAAAACAAAGACCTCCGCCAACTGGTGGCGGAGGTCTGGGGAAATTAATTTTTTATAAAAAAAACACTTCTATACGGTTCCTATTACTGATTTGATAATTTCATGCCATTTGGGATATGAAAAACACATGCTTGGGTGATGTATTTTAATCATAGTACATTGTTTGCCTGAATTCAGCGTGTATATATAACGCTCTGCCTTTGTATTTTCAAATATAACAGGTTTCTCACATGTGCCACCTGTTGGAGCATTATTATATGCATCTCTTCCCCATACAAAGACAACATCTGGCTCATATTCATTAATCACATCTATGAAAGGCCTTTGTGAGTTTTTATAATCCATTTTTTTCGGTTTCACGTTCCATTCTGGCACAGAAGTTTGTACATAATTGTAGAATAATATCTTATTCCAAAGTATATTTCTTTCTTCCTGGACATCTGGTTCATAGCCAAAGAATGATTTTGCGAAATTAAGGTATGTTTTAAGCCATCCTTTATATTCTACAGATGGAACTTCGCCAGTTTCTCTCCATTTTATATATTTTTCCACTGTATTGATGGTAAAGTCTGCACATCCTCCTCTATTTGCAAGGTCGCCACAATTGTCGCATCCTCCACAAACATGAACATGCCCCATTATCATTATTTTTTTTCCATTTATACCAGAATCATAGCATGAACCTACCCAAGGATAAAAAAATACATGTTTCATAATCACAAAAGTTTTAGTTAATTAATTATGGCTAATTCTCACCACATCCAAACGAATGTATATAAGTGACGGTTTTGTATTGATTTATTCAAACGCAAAGATACTGATTTTTTGGATATGCCAAAAGAAACATAATAAAAAATCAATGTTCTCAAGAAAGATTTATGCTATCGGGTCTGCACAGTACTCTCTGCGCTTGCAGGTCCTGCAGTGTTTGCCCATCCACACTTCGTCAAACTGATTCATTGCCTGTTCTACGATTTCAGGGTTATCAGTCAATATGCCAGCCTCAAAATTCCGCTTATCTTCGCCTTTCATTCCAATGCCGGCACCAGTGAGATTAGCACTGCCTACATAAACCTCCTTCCCGTCGAAAACCATCGTCTTGAAATGCACACGCGGACAGAGCACACGCTCCAAACGATCATATAGAACGGGGTACTTGTCAAAGTCCTCGCGGAAGTTCGGTCCCGGTTCTTTAGCATGAATGAGCCGCACCTCCACGCCACGCCTTATGAGCATAGCGATAAGAGCCAGGAATGGCTTCTTCTCCTTTCCTATCTCTACATAGAGGTCTTTTATGTCAGCAGTACCAATCCAAAGCATGTGCTTCACGGATTGAACCCGCGAAAGCACAGCTTTGTAATGGTCGAAGTTGGCTATATAGTTAGTCATAGACTATTATGAAACAGATATGGCATTGTACATTTTTCTCATCTTCTCAATACGGTTTTCAGTGTCAATACCTTTCTCGTTTTGAGATATTACGACTTCTTGCAACACCGTTTCTATCACGTCGTTTTTAATTAACTGATATGAGTTCTGTGTTTCTATGATGCTTCTATCCTCATTAAGATAAATGTAATTGCCAAAGTATTCACGCCAAACATTCTCGTTTACCGTTTTCAAAAATGGGTTGTAAGAATTCTGCGAAGGCTTTTGGCGTTGATACAATGTGGTAAAGACGTACGGTGAATTATCAAAATCGTGCCACCAGTATTTCCCGTATCGTCCAATGCGGAAATCCTCGTATTCTATGTAATAGTATATCCAAGGATATTCGGCTTTTTCTTTGCATTCTTCCACGTAATCATTGATTAAGGATTTTAGGTAATCATTAGTGAAAGCGGCAGTTTTCCTCAACAATTCCCTCAAGATTCTTTTTGTGTTGTCAAAACCGCTTAGGTTCTCACTCTTGTGGAAAAGAGTTTTCCAGGCAAATCCATCACTCATGTAAGACCCCAATTGGTAACGCCAACCATTTCGTTCTTTTTGCTTATAGTCGCCAATCGTAAATAATGCGCAATCAACTAAATCCCAATCGCATTTGAACAACGATTCAAACCTTTCAAAATAGTCTGGTGTATCCAGACCGACAATAGAAATTTGTCCGTAAAGTAAGTCATTATCTTCCAAAGTAAAGAGTTTCTCTGCTTTGTCGATATTGTTGTTTGTCCATTCCAATTTTATTTTTTCTTCTTCTAACTGGTATGGATTGAAATTGATACCTATAGAATCACTATCTGCAATTTTGCCTTCCAAGACAATGCTGTCCACTTGCTTTAAAATAGCCGGCATACGGTTACCACCCTGACGGTCTTCGCTGTCACTAATCTGATCGGAAGAATTTAATATCAGATTATTGATTATCCGCAAGCGTCTGCCGAACTCCTCTTTTGAAACTTTGGAAAGATTATTTCGGTATACAACGAATGAATACAGAAGAATAATTTGGTTTAATGTGAATTTGCGCCTGTTCTTTCCTACGATGTCAGCGTAATTTCTCAGACAGTCTTCCAAGAAGTTTACATTGTAGTCTGTTTTAATCTTGTTGGCAAAATGTTCATTTGATGCGAACGACTCAAAGAAACTTTGAATGTGAATGCTCTTTTTGTTTTCATCAAGCCAACAATCAAAGAATGCTTCAAGGAATTCCGCATTCTTTCTTATTCTTTCCTTGTCATCATCACTTTGTATAGTGAAGAACTCTTTTATCAAATCAAATTCATCGCTGGTTTTGGGACTTCCGCCATTTTTATAACAGATAATGTTGCATACAAATATGAAATATCGCAAGAACTCATCGTCCGTAGTATTATCGTTGTCATCTCCCAGACCGCTATTGCGATATTGCCACAGCATATCAGTCCATTCTCTGTCGATTTTGGAGCCAATACGCTCTGCCATATCCTTGTCAACCTTTTTTAACTGTTTCTCGAATTCTGCTTTGAAGTGCTCAAACTGTGTTAAGGGCTTTCCGCGTGAGTTCATCTTAATATACAGTTCGTCCGTCAATCCCATATCTCCTATTGGCAGGAAGTAGAAAGATATTTTTTCAAGTTTTGTATAAAGATTCTCTACACATGTGAATTTATCTTGAATGTCATCAAGCATCACAAGCATTGAAGATATGGTTGCGTCATGCTGCCACTCAAGCGGGAACCAATTCTTGTCTTTGATTTGTTCAGATAATGCTTTGCCATTTTCCAATGCGAGCTCTCTTGTGGTTATTGCTTCACAAAATTTTCTGGCCGAAGGTCTTGTTTCGTAAGTGAAACATTTCAAGAACCAGGTTTCACTTTCTGCAATACCTTCTTTTTTTGAGGCATACCAATAAATCAAATAAAGCGTTGTAAGCCTCTGCTGTCCGTCAAGAGGGGTTAGCACATTACCATCAATGGCACCATATATGAAATCAAGAGTGATAGGATTTCCATTGACAGCCTTTAAGAGTGAATTCAGAAAACTCTCTCTCTTGCGACTGTTCTTCGCATCGGTGCGACCGTATGCATAGTCACGCTGTATTTTAGGAATCTCTATTTTGTTGATATCAATCGTCTTGCCATACATATCGGTGTATGGCGTAAATAACGTTTTGAAAGTCTTAGTTTCCATATCATTTACTTTTCATTAGGTATATAATTTGCCAACACACTGTATATGGCTTTTACATAATCATCTCTATCATGCTTGCCCCAGAAATGTATGTTTGTTTCTTCTGTAGAGTAGTATTTCATGAACACCATTTTGGTGCAAAAAGGAATATACAAACCTTTCTTGTCCATTTCTATAACAAGATTCCGTTTAGCTTCAAATGCATAATTGCTTACGGCTGAATTTTGCCATGAAGAAAGCAAGGCCATGTTTGACAATTGATGGATATAGTCTGAGTATCCATCTTGGGGGGTAAGAGCATCAATTACTTTTTGCTGCAACGGTTCAAATCGCTCATTTACCTTTGTTGTTTTGGGATTGCGTTCTATTTCTTTAATCAGTTTCTTCATATCAGTAATCAGGTAGTCGTAATACACCATTGAGTGCAGTGGTTTAATATGGGCTTTCAACCATTCTTTCCTTTTTTCATTTGTCTGCAAACCTTCTGAGTGTTGAGCATGAATATGTTCTAAACTCCAGTTCTCTTTCTTGTGGCGCCCAAATGGAAACCTGCGTTTTCCTTCGTCTATCTGACGGACAGATTCAACATTGAACAGAAATAACAATTTTCTTATGTCGCTGTAATCATGCTCATAGTCTAATTCTTCATAGGTCTTTTTGAAATTGATACTCTCTTTTATGCAGTCGTCCAAATATTGTCTAAATTCAGTTTTCGATTTATTTGAATAATCGCACAAAATGTCAATTAGTGTTTTTGAATTGCTGGCTATCAAGTAGCCTATCTTGTGATAATATTCATGTTCAGAAAACCATTCCTTTAGCGTTAAGAAATTATGCACTATTTCATCCCATATATCTTCGAGACTTTTACCATTTCTATGCTCATCAACAAAGTAGAAAAAAGTATGATATGTTTCCTTGTCGCAGTCGGTCTTTTTAGAGATTAGATCCAGTACCAAGTCTATTCGAGTAGGGTAGCATTCGGTTTCTGAATTTGTCAGGAATCCCCAAAACTCTTCATCATGCAGTTCCTTTTCTATATTATTCCATTCGAGTGACAGTTCTTCCTGTCGTATCGCATTTCCACTTTCCTCCTTAAGGAACAGAGCTTTTACAAGTTCAGAACTGGTAAGTGGTATTTTTCCTATATTCAGACGTGTAAAAAGGTCTATGCTATTATCAGAATCTGGAACTTCATACCAAATTATTTTTACGCATTCGTCGAAGTACTTGTTTATATTTGTTAGTGTGGTTTGAAGTTTTTCTTTCTGCGTAAACCAATCTTCTATTGTTTTATATGCATTGTAAATAAAAAAGAAATCAACATTGTCTTCTTTTTTCGATTCATTTGGATTATTCAAGAAATCTGCAGATTTCTCTCGTGTTTCGTATGAAATGGAGAACTTTGGCTTACTCATAAAACCATTGCTGGCCTTGTTCATATAAACATAAACAAGATAAAGTGTTGTAAGCCGCTGCTGACCGTCTATCAGTTCGTATTTGTCTCCTAAATTACGAACTACTATTGGTTGCAGACAATAATTCTCGTTTTCGGTTTTTCTGGGTTTACCACCATATTCGTAAATATCGTTCATAAGAGTTGCAACCTCTGTCTTGCCCCAGCGATAACCACGTTGATAATTAGGAACGTAAAAACTTCCTTTAATATCACCTACTAATTTTGTTTCTAAATTTATTTCTGCCATAATGATTTATATTTTATATTTTTACAATATTTCTCTTGCTATCCATGCACATGCTTCGGCATCGGCAAGTGCGTGGTGATGATTCTCCATGTTAAAACCACAGGCTGCAGCAACGGTGTGGAGCTGATGGTTTTCAAGTTCTGGCATTACTCGCCTTGAAACACAAAGTGTATCGTAAAACTCGTAGTCGGGATAGTCCATCTGATAGCAACGGAATACTGCCTTCAGACAACTTTCGTCGAAAGGACGGTTGTGGGCCACCAACGGCAAACCTGCTATCTTCGGCTCTATCTCTGCCCACACCTCGGGGAATACGCGGGCGTCCTCGGTGTCTTCACGGCAAAGGCCGTGGACCTGGCTGCACCAATAATTATAGTAGTTCGGCTCTGGCTGAATGAGGGAGTAGTATCTGTCAACAATCTCGCCATCGCGGACGATGACGATGCCGACGGAGCAAACGCTGCTACGCTCGTTGTTGGCGGTTTCGAAGTCTATTGCTGCAAAGTCTTTCATATTATTAACTTAGTCGTTTTTCCTTAGTTTAACAGTGAATGTTTGTTCACCACTGATATTTTTTTGGACCACGGATTGCACTGATTAAACGGATTTCTGCTGCGCATGAACATTGCCATTACACTGATTGCTAACGGATTGAACAGATTATTTTTCAAACATCGGATTAAAAGTGATTATACCGATTTATTAGTCCTCCTTATATTTGTTCCACATTCTCTTTATCTTACCCGCAATCTCTTCGCGGAGCCAGAGCGGTTCAAGCACTTCTATATCCTCACCGTTCCAGAGGAGTTCTTGCTGGAAATCAAAGGTTGGTCGAAGGTTGAGAGTGAAGATGCTGTATTCGGGTGTGCACTCGGTCTCCTGCTGGGACTCATGGAGTGGCAGGGAACGGAGGTAGTTGGCTTGCGAGGGATTCACCTTCAGCGTAACGGGTTGGATGTCGGTTTTGTGGTCGGCTATCACTCCGAAGCAGCCTTCAAAGTATTCTGCTGCGTCCCAGTCGTCGGGCATACGGAAGGTGTGTTCTGTCTTGTGAAGGTATGTTATGCGGTCGAGGGCATAGATGCGCGGTCTTTTCTCGCAATAATACGTATAGGTGCTGCGAGCCACCATGTACCAGCGCTGGCGGAAGAGCTTGACGCAGTAGGGCTGCACGTCGAAGTTGTATTCCTCCTCTTTCCAGTAGCTGTGGTAGGAGATGTTAAGCACACGATTTTCCTTCATTGCCTCGAGAACGGTCTGAAGATTGGACTGCCCAGAGGGAACATACTCCAGGAGTATGCGGTCTTTAATGCTTTGGCTGTTCGCCAAGGCATTGCTGACACAGAAAGTATTGTAGAGCCAGGAACGAAGGCCATTCTTGCTGATGTCTTCCTCGTTCTCGATATAATAGCGGTACTCTCCACGGTTTTCGTTAACGATGCTGATGCCAAACATATCCCAGATGACATCACGCCAGTTGTCAAAGGTACGTTTGGGAATATCCACACCTCTGCTGATGTCATCACGAAGCCATAGTTCATTCAGTTGCTTGAATGAAATCTTCCGTCTGCGATATATGGTCTCTATCACCCAGACGTACTTTGTTATCAAACTTTGTCCTCTGTCGTTGTTCATGATTTTTCTTTTTTATGCAAAGATATATTAAGGGTGCGCCATATCGTGGCAGAGGTTTGAGAAAAAGGAATCTTACTCTACTTTTTTGCCTCATGTATTGTAGTAGATGTGCGCAACTCCATCGCAAAGTTAGGGATTTTTTTAGAGATATGCAAGAAATTTGTAAGAAATCAAGCAAACAAGAGTACGAGAGAGAGATTATTTTGTTGAATCAGGCATATTTCTTACTAAAAAAAGAAAAAATGATTGTGAAATCATAGTTTTTTTGTATTTTTGCAGTCAGAATTAGTGGAGTTTATAATAGAAAAACAGATAAATGGCGTCAAAACTACTTGATAATGCAGTATCGCAGTTCTCACGTTTACCTGGAGTGGGAAAGAAAACCGCTCTGCGTTTAGTGCTTCACATGCTTCGCCAGGATGACGAAAGCGTAAAGGCTTTTGCCGATGCTCTGACAATACTAAAGCGAGATGTAAAATATTGTAGGGTTTGTTATAATATAACGGATACAGAAATATGTCCGATATGTGCTGATAGACGGCGTGATGCTACGACTATATGTGTGGTGGAGAATATACAAGATGTAATGGCTATCGAGCAGACTCAGCAGTATCACGGACTATATCATGTACTTGGTGGTGTGATTTCGCCGATGGACGGTATTGGACCAGGTGACATACGTATTGACGAACTTATAAATAGAGTAGCTGCAGGGTATGATACGCCAGGTGGAGATACTTCTATGGTTATAAAAGAGGTGATTTTCGCTTTGGCGAGTACAATGGAAGGTGATACGACAAACTTCTATATTTCGCGGCGGTTACAGCAGTTTCAAGGATTGAAAATGTCTGTTATTGCACGAGGTATAAGCATTGGTGATGAATTGCAATATACTGATGAAGTAACGCTTGGTCGGTCAATACTGAATCGTACTCCATTATAATGTAAAATAAAAAGTGTATGATATTTGGCGATTTGAAAAAAAATGCGTAACTTTGCACGCTGGAAGTTATAATAACACTAAATAATAAATATGACAGGAAAAGTAGATGTGCTCCTCGGACTGCAGTGGGGCGATGAGGGTAAGGGTAAAGTCGTTGACGTGCTCACACCTAATTATGATGTTATAGCTCGTTTCCAAGGCGGACCAAATGCAGGTCACACCTTGGAGTTTAATGGAGAGAAATATGTGCTTCGCTCTATACCTTCAGGTATATTCCAGGGAGGCAAGGTTAATATAATAGGAAATGGTGTAGTGCTGGCTCCAGACCTTTTCATGGATGAGGCAAAAGATTTGGAAAAGAGCGGGCATGATTTGAAGTCACGTCTGCATATATCAAAGAAAGCTCATCTTATTATGCCTACGCATCGCGTGCTTGACGCTGCAATAGAGGCTTCGAAAGGTAAAAATAAGGTAGGCACTACGGGTAAAGGTATTGGTCCTACGTATTCTGACAAGATTGCACGCACAGGATTGCGCGTGGGAGATATACTTGATAATTTTGAAGAAAAGTATGCGGCACATAAAGCAAAGCATGAGGAGACACTCCGTGCAATGGGATATACGGATTATGACATTACTGAAGTAGAGAAAAAATGGCTCGAAGGAGTTGAATATCTGAAACAATTCCAGATTGTAGATTCGGAGCATGAAGTGAATAAAATTCTGAAATCTGGCAAATCAATACTCTGCGAGGGTGCACAAGGCACTATGCTTGATATTGACTTTGGTTCATATCCATTTGTCACTTCATCCAATACTATTTGTGCAGGTGCCTGTGTAGGACTTGGTCTCGGTCCCAACAAGATAGGTGAGGTATTTGGCATAATGAAAGCATATTGCACTCGCGTAGGTGCAGGTCCTTTCCCTACAGAATTGTTTGATGAAACAGGTCAGAAGATGCGTGACATAGGTCATGAATACGGTGCAGTGACAGGACGTGAGCGTCGTTGCGGCTGGATAGACCTCGTAGCACTGCGTTATTCTATTATGGTCAATGGCGTGACGCAACTCATTATGATGAAGAGCGACGTGCTTGATACATTCTCTACCATTAAGGCATGTGTGGCTTATAAGGTTAATGGAATTGAAACTCGCGATTTCCCGTATGATATAGAGAAAGGCATAGAACCAATATATAAGGAGTTGAAAGGTTGGCAGACTGATATGACCAAATATACCAGTGAAGATGAATTCCCACAGGAATTCAAGGATTACATTAAATTCCTTGAGAATGAACTCGAAACACCTATTAAGATAGTATCTATCGGTCCTGACCGTGAGCAGACAATTGTAAGGAAATAATGGCACAGAAACCAAGTATTCCAAAAGGAACACGCGATTTCGGAACGATGGAAATGGCCAAGCGGAATTATATATTTAATACCGTACGTCGCGTGTTTGAATTATATGGCTTTCGACAGATTGAAACTCCTGCTATGGAGAATTTGTCGACGCTTATGGGTAAATATGGTGAAGAGGGTGATAAACTGCTCTTTAAGATTCTAAACTCAGGTGATTTCCTACATGGCATGACAGCCGACGAGGTAGCTAATACAAGCACGTTGAAATTGGCTGCAAAGTTCTGTGAGAAGGGATTGCGTTATGACCTTACCGTCCCATTCGCACGCTATGTAGTACAACATCGTGAAGAACTGTCACTTCCGTTTAAACGATACCAAATACAACCTGTATGGCGTGCAGACCGTCCGCAGAAAGGCAGATATAGAGAGTTTTATCAGTGCGATGTCGATGTTGTTGGCTCGAATTCTTTGCTAAATGAAGTGGAACTGATGCAGATAACTGATCGGATTTTCACTGATTTCGGCGTTCGTGTACAGATAAAAATTAACAATCGCAAGATACTCACAGGCATAGCTGAGGTAATTGGCGAAGCTGATAAAATAGTAGATATTACGGTTGCTATCGATAAACTCGACAAGATAGGCCTCGAAGCAGTAAATGAAGAATTACGTCAAGACGGAATATCAGAAGCTGCGATAGAAAAACTACAGCCAATCATCAAACTCGAAGGGACGAATGCAGAGAAGCTGAAAACCATATCTCGCGTGCTTGAAGGCTCAGAAATTGGGCAGAAGGGTATAGAAGAAATGCAGTTCGTTCTGCAGACTTTGGGAGCTTATGAAGATAATAATGGTTCACTAAACAATGAATTGCAGTTAGATTTGACATTGGCGCGTGGCCTGAACTACTATACTGGTGCAATCTTCGAAGTAAAAGCTCTTGATGTGCAGATAGGTTCTATTACCGGAGGTGGACGTTACGACAATCTGACGGGTATATTTGGTATGCCAGGTTTGAGCGGAGTTGGTATCTCATTTGGTGCTGATCGTATCTATGATGTGCTGAATCAACTCGATTTGTATCCGAAAGAAGCAGTCAATGGTACTCAGTTGTTATTTATCAACTTTGGTGAAAAGGAAATAGCATATTGTATGCCCATTGCGCAGAAGGCGCGAGAGGCTGGCATACGTACGGAAGTATATGCAGATTCAGTAAAGATGAAAAAACAAATGAGTTATGCAAATAGTCTGGGAGTGTCGTTCGTTGCCCTTGTTGGTGAAAATGAAATGTCAGAGGGCAAGGTGACATTGAAAAATATGACAACAGGAGAGCAACAGTTCCTGACACCGGAAGATATGATTCAGTTTATAATCAAAAGTTAATTAATCATAGTTGTGAGGAGATATTTCATTATTATATTACTGATGTGCATGGTAGGTGTGGCTTCTGCTCAGCGCCCAGTATATACACATGAGTATAATGACAAGAAATTACTGAAGGAAGCGAAAGCTTGGTTGAAGAAAGGAGAATGGCGACAGGGCTTTGAGAGTGCATCGCCGCATGAGAGTGTCAACGTGATTGACTTCTATCTGCAATACAAAAATAATCCTGAGCAATGGAAAGCTTTGTTTCAATATCTGGCAAAGACTGATTTGCAGTCATTGGAGAAGGGAAAGCATGAAATTCCAGGAAGTAACCTTGTAATAAGCGTTGAAGATTCTGAAAACGCTCCTCTTGAAAAGCGTAATAGCGAGAGCCATTATAATAACATTGACTTTCAGTATTGTGTAAAAGGAGTGGAACGTTTTGGAATCATTGACCATGTAACATCCGTACCGAAAGATAAGTACAAGAAAGATGTAATACACTACAACTATGACAAGTCACGTGTACGTTTCTATGATTCATCTCCTGATAAATTCTTCATCTTCTTCCCAGGAGATTGGCATATAGCAAAGGTGGCAAACGACACTAATGACCAGTCTATACGTGTATGTGTAATAAAAGTTGAATGGAAGGATAACGAGATTATATCAAAAAGGAAACAACATTAATCTATGACAAGAGAAAAGAACATACTGGTATTAAGGAATTTAACAAAAGGCAACGTTTGGGATTTACAGGAGAATGACATCTTCACTATGTGGGCAAAGCCAGATAAGGATGATGCCGTGTCAGAGCGAGGTCATCACTATATGGATATTATTAAGACTGCTTTTGATGTTGAAGAGGTTCGCATAGACTCGCCTGAAGTCTTGAAAAAGTATGAGGAGCGTGGTATGCGGGTTGGTATCATACCTCTTGAAGGTAAAGACCAAAAATGGGCAATAAAGAAGCGTTCAATAAACCGCGTTACTGACCTCTCGTATGAAAATATTCGTCATATTTCTGCAGCAAAATTGCTTGAAGTTATCGATAGAAACTTCGGTGGTGGCTGGGAAAGTCTGAATCAAGGTATAAAAGACATTATTCAGTCTGCATTTGATGTGTCAACGACAACATTGCCAGTATCGCGTCTGCGAAAACCAGGTGGTTTGTATGATATTAAAACAGCTGATGGCTTTGACGTCTTGGAGATAGAAAAAGGAGGATGGGTAGAAGCTATTTTTGCAAAGCTCAAACCAGAGGCAGCCAAACCGAAGATTAAACTGAATTTGGATGGACTTAGCGAGGACAAAGGTGACGAAGACGATGATAGCGACTTTGATACATTGGATTCAGGTTGGAATTCATCTGACGATGATGATACACCTGATGATGATGAACTTACAGAAGAAAGTTATCGTACCACAATAGAGGAAGACCCAGATTCTCTTTCGCTTGATGCTGCAGAGATTTCAGAGGGTGATGATGAATATTAAACATCAGAATAAATAATTTAAAAGTACATAAGATAAGTAGGTGTACATAATTATTTATACAATCTTTGCATCACCTGACAATGCATCTTCAGCATCTGATAACGGTTGAGTAGGAGTTACTACACACCCTAATATCATGCTCTGAACCTACGTCATCATGCAATACAAATATTATAAAAATAATTATGCACACCTACTTATAGAAAAAGCCGCTACTTGATTGATATAAGATTTAGTAGCGATTTTTTATTAAATGTGAGTTCAAAGAATTAAGTGGGTAGCGCATTATTCCCTTTATTTTTTGCAAATTCGATATTTTTTCGTAACTTTGCAGTTGGAAAACATAAAAACAAAAGCTAACTATAGTAAAAAACTAAACAATGGAAAAAAAATGTTTCTTCGCCGTTGACCTCGGCGCCACCAGTGGTCGCACCATTATCGGAGCCTTGAACAACGGCAAGGTCGAGCTTGAAGAACTGACTCGTTTTGACAACAATCTGATAGAGGTGAATGGTCACTTCTATTGGGATATTTATGCCCTTTATTATGAGATAATCAAGGGTCTGAAGAAAGCTAAACAGCAGAATATCCAGATTACGAGCATCGGTATTGACACTTGGGGTGTTGACTTCGTGTGCGTGGCAGAGGATGGAAGCATCAGTCAGCCTATTGCATATCGCGACCCTCATACGTTTGATGCAATGGAAGACTATTTGGAGAACGTAATGTCACGAGAGAAGGTATATGATGTTACTGGCATACAGTTCATGAACTTTAACTCTATCTTCCAGCTCTATGCCATGAAGCGCGCAGGAAATAGTGCGTTGAAGAATGCACAGAAGATACTCTTCATACCTGATGCCCTGAGCTATATGCTTACAGGAAACATGGTATGTGAATACACCATAGCTTCAACTGCACAGTTGCTTGATCCTCGCACTAAGCAGCTTGACCCACGTCTGCTTGCATCTTTGGGACTTAACCAGAGCAAGTTCGGACGTATGGTAAATCCTGGTGACCTCGTAGGCACCCTTACCGATGCCATTCAGAAAGAGACTGGTTTGGGAGCCATTCCGGTGGTTGCTGTAGCTGGTCACGATACTGGTTCTGCCGTTGCCGCCGTTCCTGCAAAGGATGAGAAGTTTGCATATCTTTCAAGCGGTACATGGTCTTTGATGGGTATCGAAACAAAGGATGCTATAATAAATAAGGTGTCTTATGATCGCAATTTCACAAATGAGGGTGGCATAGAGGGTACGACACGCTTCTTGAAGAATATCTGCGGCATGTGGCTCTACGAGCGTTGTCGTAAGGAGTGGACTGACGCTCCTAAGTCGCATCCAGAACTGCAGGCAGAGGCTATGAAGCAGCCTGCATTCCAGAGTCTTATTAATCCGGATGATCCTATGTTCGCTAACCCATCGTCTATGGTGGAGGCTATACAGAGCTACTGTGAGCAGACAGGTCAGCATGTGCCTCAGGGCTACGCAGAGATATGCCGTTGCATATTCGATTCTTTGGCGCTTCGTTATCGCCAGGTATTCTCTTATCTCACAGAAATGGCAAGCTTCCCAATCGAGGTGCTGCATATCATTGGTGGCGGTTCGCTGAATAACTACCTCAATCAGTTCACTGCGAACTCATGTGGCGTAGAGGTTCTTGCAGGTCCGCAGGAAGGTACGGCGCTCGGAAACATCATGGTGCAGGCAAAGGCTGCTGGTGAGGTAAAAGACCTTTGGGACATGCGTAAGGTTATCGCAAACAGCTTGGAGCTGAAGAAATTCACACCAGCCGATAAGTCTGAGTGGGATGCAGCCTTCAAGAAGTTTGAGGAAATCGTTGCAAAGAAAGGATAATGCATAATTCAAAATTCATAATGCATAATTCTTCGCTCGGCACGCAGTGACGCTTTTATAAAGGCTGCAAGCCGACTAAAAGAATTCTTAACTCTTAATTCTTAATAATTTATAGATAACAAATCCAATTCAATAATTTCAAAAAAACCAAAACAATGAAAACAGAACTTATTTCAAAGGCTTATGAGGTAGCGAAAGAGCGCTACGCAGAGATTGGTGTAGATACCGAGAAAGTACTTAAGCAGCTGCAGGACTTCCACCTGTCACTTCACTGCTGGCAGGCAGACGACGTAAAGGGATTCGAGGTACAGGCAGGCGCTATGTCTGGCGGTATTCAGTCAACAGGTGACTTCCCAGGTGCAGCACGCAATATTGACGAGCTTCGTCAGGACATCCTGAAGGCTAAGTCACTCATTCCTGGTAACCACCGTCTGAATCTTCACGAGATATATGGTGACTTCAAGGGCAAGGTTGTTGACCGCGACGAGGTAACCGTTGAATACTTCCAGTCTTGGATTGACTGGGCTAAGGAGAACAACACGAAGCTCGACTTCAACTCTTCTTCTTTCTCACATCCAAAGTCTGGCTCACTGTCACTTGCAAACCCTGACGAGAGCATCCGCAAGTTCTGGGTAGAGCACACAAAGCGTTGCCGTGACATCGCAAACGCAATGGGTGAGGCACAGAATGACCCATGTATCATGAACCTTTGGGTACACGACGGTTGCAAGGACGTATCTGTAAACCACGCTCTTTATCGT
>OCVV010491922.1_pt1 | contig 14860 bp, 13 predicted proteins | sample 1539721 | NCBI WGS metagenome assembly OCVV01 (sample SAMN02144230, study PRJEB22623) | gut metagenome | biome: sheep rumen | host: Ovis aries | place: New Zealand
GGGAACTTCGGTTCCCGTTTTTTTTATTTAGAACAATATAGATAGCCAGAACTGCAAATGGGAAAAATCAGATATTATGTCAAGTATTTCAATAAGAATACATAAATATGTTTTATTAAAATGCTAAAATCGGACAAAATGTCCCAAAAAGACAAAATGGCACTTGACATATAGAAGCTTCAGAAATATAATGAACTCAGAAAGCAGTTCAAATAATTGTTTTTAGGAGAAAAAGCGATATGTGGGGAAAATTACTTCCGGATATTCGGATAAGAAAGATAACACTTACCAATTTTAGGAATATTACCTATGCCGAGATTGAGATACCCGGTGGGAAAAAAGATGATATGGCTAAGGGTGAATCATCAATCCTTGGATTATACGGACAAAATGGATCGGGAAAATCATCTCTTCTCATGGCAATAAAAGCTTTAAAGACTGCATTAATGGGCGAACAGTTTAATTACCTTGAATATGCAAGCTGTATTCAGGATGGAGCCGATAGCGCAAGATTGGAGTTTGAATTCTCTGCATATAGAGAAAAAGGTTCTGACTACGATATTTACTATTCCTTTAGTATCGGTATTGATGATGGAGAGAAGGAATCTAATCCCGATGATCTCTTCAAAAATAGAATGCAGAAAATGATTCGCTCTATTAGATCAAAAGAGAAAAGAGTGGTTATATTTGATGAACTACTACAATACTCGGAACAGCCAAAGAAATCAAAGAAAGCAAATAAACAGATCCTTATAGATACATCTGATACTGCATGTGAATTATCAGGAAAAGCATTTGGAAATAAAACTAAATATGCGCAGTTTACGGAGGGATGCAGTTCTGATATTGATAGCATTCTAAATGAGGCTAAAGAAGAGGCAAGGTATCAGTCAACATCATTTATTTTTTCCAGAGACGTTATTAATTATATTTGGCATCCGAAGAACGAATCTTATCATGAGGTTTATTTTTCTTTACTAACATATGGAGAAGCTAATCTGTTTGTGGTACTGATGCATGAAACAACAACAAATCTTATGACACTTTCTGGTTGGCATAATGACGAAGATGAAGGTGGGTTTGGATTTAAGGTTGTGATCGATATGCTTGGTCACTGTGAGGCTTCAGATGAGGAATATTTATTTGTTGAATCTGCCATTCCTAAGATTAGTTCTGTTATGTCAGCTGTGGTTCCGGGGATGTCTATTGAACTGGAAGATCTTGGAAAGACAGTTTCTGATAACGGAGAAAAAATACATGTTTTTGATCTTGTTTCAGTCCGTGATGAAAGAAGGATTCCTTTGAAATATGAATCAGAAGGAATACGTAGATTGATTTCATTCATATCATTGATAATTGCAGCATATAATGATCCGACAGTCACTGTAGCGATTGATGAAATTGATTCTGGTTTGTTTGAGTATATGCTTGGAGAACTTCTTGAAATCATGAAAACTTCTGCAAAAGGGCAACTGATATTTACCTCTCATAATCTAAGACCTTTGGAAGTTCTTCCGAGAAAGAATCTTTTGTTTACTACCAATGATCCCAAAAAGAGATTTACAAAACTCGAGGGAATAAGCGGAAACAATAATCTTAGAGATTGCTACTTCAGAATGTTAAAAGACAATGATTCATTTTACAGCTCTCCTGATAGTAAAAGTATAAAGGATGCATTATCAAGAGCCGGAGAACCTGGTTGATAAGACTGTTTTTTAGATAGAAAAGGAGATGAACATGGCTAAGACAAAATTTGAAATTGTTAGAAAGATTGCATCATGGGATTTAAATAATGGAGAAACTTTCGAATTTAATATTGTGAAATGGTATGACAATCAGCCCAAATATGATTTGAGGAGGTGGGCTAATGGAGAACCAGGAAGAGGAGCTGTAATTCCTGAAGGTGTATTGGAAGAATTATACGACGTTATAGGCAACGAATTGGATATAGACGAGGTGGATAAAGAAGAACCGGATATAGATGCTTCAAAAGATGAAGCAGATAGTGAAGAATTTGAACGAGTCATCATGGAACTTGGAAAAACTTCAGCTTTGTTAGATGGAATGAATGCAGGAAATAAGGATGGTTATGCAAAAGGATTATCTGACGGATTAAATGATTATGATTACGACGACGATTATGATGAAGATGATGTTGAAATTGTGATTCCGGATAACTATTCGGTTTATGAAGACAATCCAGATTTTGTTGAGGGATATAAAGAAAACTTCTTAATGCGTTATGGGTCATTCTATGTTAGAGGATATGCGACTGGTTATGACGAAGGTGTGGCTGAAAGAGAAAACACTGAGTCCTTTGAATCGTATGATGACATAGATTTCAAAAATTTCTTTGTGTATGGATCATATGGTGGATGTAGAGATTCTGAGCATACAGACAAAGAAAAAGTTAGAGCTCAAGTATCAATTGTAAAGCGAATCGGGGGCGTTAGTACAATAGAATTTGACGCTGTTTATTGCAGAGAGTGTGGGGCTTATTATATTTCTCAATCTGAATATGAACGAATTACCCGATCGGGAAGAGTACTTTGCCAGCTTGTTTCTGAAAAAAAATACAATGAAATGAAAGAAAGTGGACATCCAGAGCTACCACCAGATACAGAAAGCATTCTTTACAGATTCGGATATAACGTTAGTGAAAAGGATGGCTATTCTGATTCATATAGACAGTCGATATTGTCAGCTGCTATAGAATCCGGGGTTATAAGTAAAGATAAAGCAGTTAATCATCTGAGATATCTGATTGGATTGAACGAAAAGAATAGCAAATTTAAAAGGGCACGTGAGAAGTGGAATAAAGACATAGCATTTCTAAAAGGCGTTGATTATGATTCAATGAATGAAAAGAGACTTGTAGGTGTAAAGCGGATTATCAAATAACCAACTTAGCTGCCTAATATAAGGAGAGCGAATATGGAGAAACAAAATACGGAAGAGTATATTTACAATTCTTGTCACAGTTATATTAGAGCAAAACAGCGTGCAGGTCTGAATAGAAAAAGAGCGGAGAGAATGATCAGTCTTGCTCGAAAAAGAGGAATAGAGTCTTATGATTGCTCTTGGGCATTGGACAGAAGATTTCTGGATCGGAAATCGGATGTCAGAACTAAAGCCGTAGCATATAACGGTTTTTGCTTTATATTTGATCGAAATAACTATGAATGCGTAACCATTTTTCCGTTACCAAAATATTTCGGAAAGAAGAAAACATTTTATAAAACTGGTAGCATGGCATTTTCGCTTGAGGATGCAGTTTGAATAATTCGTTTCTTGATTAAGCTTAAAGAAATGACTATAATCTGACTCTTTATACGCGCGAAAAGAAAAAAGAGATTTGCAATTATCAATAACCATAAACTAAAACAATATATCTTTATTTGACATCAACTGTAAAAGAGTAAAAGTTGATTGAAGGAGAAGGAAAAATGGATTTTTATGATGACGAAGATGATCTTAATAATGAATTTGTAGATCTTGATGACATAGAAGAGGATGATGACCTTGATGAATTCGAAGCCGATGGTGAAGATGACGGCTTTCATGATGAATTTGATGACATTGATGATTATGATGATGCCGATGAATACGATGACGAAGATCCGGATGATAATGATGATTGGGAATAAGGTTAGATACCTCGAGTGAATAACAAGCAATCACTGTTTATGGGATGAATAAATGAAAAGAAAAGAATATGATGCAGAAAGAATAATATTTAATGGAATCTTTGGTGCGATTATAGGAGACGCATTGGGAGTTCCGGTTGAGTTTACCTCTAGAGAAGAAAGAGAGAAGGACCCTGTAACTGACTTTAGGGAGTATGGTACACATAATCAGCCCAAGGGAACGTGGTCTGATGACACGAGTATGATGCTCGCCACTATGTCAAGCATTGAAAGGTGTAATGGAATCGATTATGACAATATAATGCAATCTTTTTCTGAATGGTTTTATTCCGGGAAATATACACCATATGGTGAGGTTTTTGATGCTGGCAGAACTTGTGAAAAAGCCATCAGGAGATATGCTAAGGAACATAAAGATCCGCTGATGTGTGGTGGGAAAATGGAAGATGATAATGGAAATGGATCGCTTATGAGGATACTTCCTGTGTCCTTGATTTACGCTTCGATGTCTGATTGCATTCCTTTGGAGGACGATTATGAAAATGGCTATTGGAGTGAGAATCAAGTAAACGATACAGTATTGACAATTCATAACATTTCCGCGCTTACACATGCCCATCCAAGAAGCCAGATAGCTTGTGTGTTGTATACATCGATATGTCATGAATTAATAGTTTATAGAGATAAGATTTTGAATGATCAGTTCGATTATTCTGAAGTACTAATGCAGTCAATACAGTGTGCTGTAGATAAAACTTTTCAGTATTATACAGAAACGGCAAAAAAAACCACCTGGTATGATGAGGGATTTGGTGAAGAGCTGAAGAAAGATGTTTTTAGAAGGCTTAAGGATATTAGAGCTTTCAAGAAACTGTCACATGATGAGATTAAAAGTTCCGGATACGTTGTTGATACACTTGAAGCAGCAATTTGGTGTTTGGTGAACTCATCAAGTTATGAAGAATGTGTTCTAAAGGCAGTTAATCTGGGAGGTGACACAGATACAATAGGAGCAGTTGTCGGTGGATTGGCTGGGTTGATTGCTAGGGGAATGTATTTTTGGATTGATTGGAAAGATAAAATAGTTAAATATAATGAAATATATTCTGCATTGAGACAATTTGAAGAGATTTTTTTCGAGCCTTATATGAGGCAGAACAAGGATTTGTATTGGAAATATGAAGTATCTTATTTTGGTGATTCATTTACAACAGAGGATTTAGAACTATTACATGACGTAGAATATGAAATATCGGAAAAAGAGAAGAATTATACTGAAAAGAATCACCCGGGACGGGATAAATGTGATTTGCTCAGAAAAATACGGATGAAGATCGCAAAAGCAAATAACATTGATCTTAAGATAGAAGAATGTCACAATACTCATTCTTGTCTTGGAACTTGTCCTGTGTGCGATGGGGAAATACAATACTTAGAATCAGAACTCAGAAAAAAAGCATCCCGAGGCGAAATAATATCTATTTCCGGATTGACTGAAGAAGAACTTGAAGATTGGAAATATTTATGGGGGATGGATTTATGGGATACCGTGACTAAATTGAGTCCGCCACCGGATGTTGAAGATATTTTTGAGGAACGATTAATAGAAAGATATAAGAAGAAAAATGGATAATGAGAAATATCCAATATCACATATAAGCAGAGTCAGAATAGGCACAGATGGTAATGGTATTCGGACATTAATCCTTGTGTCAGGATGCCCGCTAAGATGTAAATATTGCCTAAATCCTGATACATGGAACGGAAATAGAACACCGGTCATGATGTCAGCTGAAGAATTATATCAAAAGGTCAGAATTGATTCTCTCTATATGTTAGCAACAAGAGGCGGAATTACATTTGGCGGGGGAGAACCATTGCAGTATCCGGACTTGATTTCGGGGTTTAGAAAGGTATGCGAACCGGGTTTATCGTTATATGTTGAAACTTCTTTGAATGTAGATACAAGCTATGTTGAAAAAGTTATTGATTCGGTTGATGTTTTTTATGTGGACATAAAATCTACTGATCCGGATATTTACAGATCGTATACAGGCGGTGAATTGGAAGTTGTTATGAAGAATCTGAAATACCTTTTAGATAATAAATCGCCTGAAAGCGTAATCGCAAGAATTCCAATGATTGAGGGATATAATACTATTGATATGGCAAGTGACTCTAAATACTTGCTGCAATCTATTGGTGTGAATCGTTTTGACTTGTTTTCGTATATAACTGAGTAAATTGAAATCTTTAGATCTGCTGAGATAAAGGGTATGAAATCTGCCTTTTTAATTGGCTGATAGGATAACTGCGTATTATAGTATTGGTGGTATGATTAATAATACGAGGAGATATGATATGGGTCTGTTTATGATGGCGCTACTAATAATATCTGGCGCTTTGGCTGGCATATATGAGTATATAAAAGATATAAAAAAGAAATATGATGCGCAGAATAATGGGTATAAAACATACAGAGATCATAATGGTAACCTTAGAAATAGTTATAATGGCCATTATGTATATGTGGAGGATGGAAGAGAAATTGATGGTATAACAAAGGAAATTATTTTTAATCCTTATAAAAATGAAGAAGAAAAGGAGATAGAAACATGTAAAAAACTAGGTTGGAGAGTATGTAAAGTATTTAATACTGATTTTGAACAAACTATTAATAGTATAGATGGATTTCATAAAAATATTTATAGAAAAATCGATGAATACTATAATAAATCTGCTACCCCCTATGGAAAACTTAATTGTAATTTGGGATATCAGTTTTGGGTAAATCTAAAAACTGGGATCATGGAGGAAACAGAGCTGTCAAAAAGTATTAATCATTTAGAGGTGAAAAAATATCACAAAAAATTGATAGATAATCGTCAAAGAAAAATTGATAAATACACTGAAGATTATACTCGTCCTTATACGAGAGAGGAGCTTGAGGGAGAAAATGAAAAAATCCTACAACATTTAAAAAATCATAATCATAATGTTCGCACAAGATCAAACATCCCTACTCATCAAAAATTTGCTCCGAATTGGTGTTATAATCCTAACGAAAAACAGGACGTATATAGTTATTTAAATGATAATTTAATTTATGAGTACGAATGGAAAGCAAGAAGAAGTGTAGAATCAGAAAAGGAGGAAGGATATTATGATTAATTAATGCGGAATTGTTTATGATAAGCTTTACGTTTTACTTGAGATATAGAGAGTGACAATTGTATTTTCGATTTTGACCCATTTTGAACAATTATTTAGACCGATTTAGACCGCTTAGCTGTGCAAACCCGCATGGTTAGGCGGTTTTTTAGCTGTCATTTTTATGACACATATAAGTGTTTATCATGGAATCATAAGGAAGGAGAACTGCCATGACTGTAAAGGAAGCAAGAAAGATAGTTGATAGATTCTATGATAACCAGATGCCTGATAAGGACGATGTTTTTATGTTTACTGAGGCTTTGAGCTTTCTTATTGAAGCTGAGCACAATCCTAGGGATATGATGCATCTTGGCGGATATTACTACGAGATCAAGCGGTTTGATCTGGCTCTTAAATACTATGAGCTGGCTGCAACCTATGACTATGATCCGGCATATGAGTGTCTTGGATATATCTGGTATTACGGTCGTACAGGTGAGAAGGATTACAAGAAAGCTTTTGAATACTTCTCCAGGCTAATGGAAAAGGGAGATCCGGTCAGCACATACAAGATCGCTGATATGTACAAAAATGGCTATTACGTAGAGAAGAATCAGGCTAAGTACGAGCAGATCATCGAGGATCTCTATCCCAGGGTTAAGAACATGGGCGATGTCTTTGATCCGATTCCTGAAGTTTTCACAAGACTAGCAAGGATAAGGGTTGAGCAGGGCAGAAAAGACGAGGCAATCAGCCTGTACAGATATGCCAAGGACGTCCTGGCCGAAAGGATCAGCTACAATGCCTTCTTCGGAAATATGAACATAATGAAGTGGCTTATCGATGATCTTTATGAGCTTGTCCCCTTAGATAAGAATGATTTTGATTTCTATGATCTGTACTACCTGCTTAAGAGTCCGAATAAGATCACATTCATGTATGACGGAGAAGAGCAGCATCTTGAGTCTGTGATGGAGGGCAATGAGACCACCGTATGCTTCAATGGTAAATGGTTCCACAGCAGAGATGATTTTTTCAAAGATGGTGCGATTGGTAAAAACAGACTTACTGCTATATATGACGAACTGTATGGATTTGAGGAGGAATAAAGATGAAGAATAATGACAATCTTGCAGAAAAACCTGTCTATGAAGAGGACAGATTCGAGGAATATGCCGACTTGCTGACCAGACGTGACCAGCTCATTAAAGAATGTTCATCAATTCAGCTGTGCTATACCAAGGAATTTGGAGAACAACTGATCAAGAACTTCGAATTGAAGCTGGAATGCATCAAACTGAAGAAGTCGATTAGCTACTGCCGCAGAGTGTTGAACCGTGGACAGAGCATAAATGTAAACAGCATGAATGAGGCTGTTGAAAAGGAAATGACCATCTATAAGCTTCAGCTGGGGGATATGAAAAGAGACCTGAGAGCTTCCGAGCATACCGTAACTGTGGATGCGTTCAGGTTGTCCCGGTCTAAGAAGATCTACCGCAGGCTTTCCAAACTCATTCACCCGGATGTAAACAGTAAGACCGAGACTAATGAGCAGCTCCGCGACATCTGGGAAAGAGTCTCGGAAGCATATCAACACAGCAATGTAGATGATCTTGAAGATCTTGAAATTCTGGTGAAGAAGGCCTTGGAGAATCTTGGAGATGAAGGTTTCGAACTTGAGGTTGAAGGACTCGATGATCGCATCGAGCGTATTGAAAACCAGATTAATGAGATAATCACTTCCGAACCCTATATCTATAACGAGATCCTTGAAAGCAAAGAAAAAATTGATGGTTTACATAATCAGCTTTCTGAGGAATATAAGGATTACGAGACATATCTCGAGACTTTGAAGAAATCTCTGAATGAGCTTCTTATCGGAAATGGGATCAGTACAACCTGGAAACTAAACTAACCTTTATAGCTTGAAAGGAATGCAATATGGGAACCGAACTGACAGTAACACAACAGAATATGCTTTCTACCATAACGGCAAGTCCTCTTGGAGACCTCATTAAGCCGCTGACTAATGAGATCCTGCTGTTCGATTCCTATATTGCGGGAACAACTCACATCAAGGATGAGTCTGTATTCGATGAGATAGGAGTGGGTGATAAGCTCATCCTCCAGCGTGAGCCGGATAACCGCTTTGATGAGAATGCAATCCTGGTCCTTGACGGAAAGGGAAGGAAGCTTGGCTATGTTCCAGAAAAGGATAACATTGTTTTTACCCGTCTTATGGATGCTGGAAAGTATCTGACAGCTAAGATTGAACAGATTGAAAACAAGGGTTCATTTCAAAAAATCAGTATAAACATATATCTGGTTGATTTCTGATACATTATGTCAACCAAAACTGTGCAATAAATTACCCTGAATACCTTAATTTATATCCTGAAAAATGGTATAATTAATCGTCATTCTACGCACATTTTACACATTGGGGGATGCCGATATGCCAAAGGGGACAAATCAGAAGCTGAAACTCTATCGTCTTGCTCTTATTATGACCGAACTTACGGATGACGAGCATATGATTACTATGCCGGAAATCCAGAAGGAACTCGCTAAATATGAGATCACAGCAGACAGAAAGAGTCTTTATGACGATCTGGAGGCTCTTCAGATTCTTGGCATAGAGGTCAAAGGTGAAAAAGTCGGCCGTAAATTCTATTATCATGTTTCCAATAAACAATTCGAGATAGCAGAGCTTAAGCTCCTCGTAGATGCTATTCAATCATCTAAATTCATCACAGCTAAGAAATCTAAAGAACTTATAGATAAACTGAATACATTTGCCAGTAAATATGAAGCTGATCAACTTAACCGTCAGGTTGTTGTTCAGGGCAGAGTAAAGACGATGAATGAGAGCATCTACTATTTTGTAGATGACGTTCATCGTGCTATTGCTGAAAACAAACAGATCAGTTTCGAGTATATGAAATGGGATGTCGATAAGACTATGGTTCCTAGGCGAGACAAGCCCTACGTGGTCAGTCCCTGGGCCCTTACATGGGATGATGAGAATTATTATCTCATCGCTTACGACGAAGAAGCCGGATGTATCAAGCATTTCCGTGTGGACAAGCTCAAGAGTATCCGAATACTTAAGGATAAGAGAATCGGTAAGGATAAATTCAAAGAACTGGACCTCGCCAAGTATTCCAAGATGAGTTTTGGAATGTATCACGGTGATCAGACTAAAGTAAAGATAGCATTCCAAAGGGAATTAGTTGGTGTATTTCTTGATCGATTCGGTAGAGATATAACAATCCGACCTTCGGACAAGAAGGACTGGTATGAAACATATGTAGATGTAGCGGTAAGTGATCAATTCCTTGGATGGGTATTCGCACTGGGATCTGATGTAAAACTCCTCGGACCTGAAAAGGTAGTCAAGCACTTTAAACAAGAAATAAATGAAAGATCTAAATTGTATTGATTTTGAGGAGTTATAGGTATGGCAGATATTAATAAAAGTCCTTATATGGGATCGGCTCAAATCACTCGTGAGCAGTTCTTATTCTATGAAATGAGAACCACGGCGAAGCTCATGCGTGAGGGGCTTGATGATAATGAAGTGATACAGAGGATAGTGGATGAAAACTTGTTCCAGTATCCTACGGAGAAATCCATAAAGCAGATGGCGAAGACCTGCATCAACAGACTCAGGGCTATGGAAGATGAAGATCTAATCGGGGCGGTTGCAATCCAGCCATCAGAAACCACAAAACAGATTTGTATGTATGCGATGATGAAGCAATACAGACTGATATGGGATTTCATGATTACGGTGATTGGGGAGAAATATCGGATGCAGAACTTCTCTTTCAGTCAGATGGATGTAAATGTGTTCTTTATGCAGCTGCAGGAACAGGATGATTATGTTGCTGGGTGGAGTGAGTCTACTGTAAAGAAGATGCGACAGGTTATCATTCGTGTATTAGTGGAGAATGACTATCTGGACAGTCCTAAGGCAGATCATATCAATCCGGTTTGGCTGAATCCGGTGTTAGAGAATGCTATCAGAAGCAATAATGATGACCGAGCTCTTGCGGCGTTTAATTGCTTTGAGTAGGAGGCGGAATGAGTAATATCAATGAGAGATTGGATAATCTGAAGTTAGAAATTCAGAAACCGGAGTTTCTTGAAGGCAAGGGACTAAGCAATGAGGTTAATATTCGTATTTTCTGTTATGAAGCACATGATGAAATGATTGTTCGCCATTTCGTAGAGCAGTTGATTGTAGATCAGTCCTTAGACTGTCATTTGATTGAACGGAATCTGTATAAAGTGTTCCTATCCATTTGTGATGAAAAGAGGATCACTGACAAGGCTTCTGACATGGAAGAAAAGAAAGGCAAGGATTTTCTGTATAAGAACCTTCAGAAGTTCGCAAATAATAAGAGCTTCGTAGATAAGATGCAATACGAACCGCATGAGCCTGGGGATGTGCTATTGCTGACCGGTGTGGGAGAGGTCTTTCCGTTTATGAGAATTCATTCTCTGCTGGAAGCGTTGCAGCCTGAATTTCCGGATATCCCGATACTGGTAATGTATCCGGGAAAGTATGATGGAAGGTTTGTGAGATTATTCGATAAATTGGAGCCAAATCCATATTACAGAGCATTTAATATTGTGGGAGGTGCCGACAAATGAGAATACAGCAAATGTTCTACGATGACATTGATCGTAAAATCAATGGAGTCGTTAAGGTAGATCAGGATACAGCTGATGTTCTGAAGCAGGAAGTACAGGAATATGTTATTACGCGAGATATTCGCAAGCATATGATCACCTTTTTCAATAATTATGGCGAGTCATTTCAGGAACCGACAGCTGATGTGGGCGTATGGATTTCCGGATTCTTTGGAAGTGGTAAATCTCACTTCTTGAAGATGCTGTCATACCTTCTGGAGAACAAGGAAGTGGATGGCAAAAAGGTAGAGGATTATTTCAGGGAGAAATTTGACGATGAGGCGACTTTCATGCCTATCGCAAGCGCTATACGTGGAGAGACGGATACGATCCTTTTTAATATTGATATCGAGGGTTCAATCAATAAGGACAAGACGGCAGTTCTCAGGGTATTTGCCAAGATGTTCTATAACTACCTGGGTTTCTACGGTGAGAACCTGAAGTGTGCCAAGATGGAGCAGTTCATTGACAAGCAGGGGAAGACGGAAGAATTCCGCAAGGTATTTGAGGAAAAGAACGGATCACCGTGGTTAGAGTCACGTGATGCTTTCGCGTTCTTCGAGGATGATGTTGTTGAGACCTTGATGCAGGTGCTGGGGATGTCCGAAACGGCAGCCCACAACTGGTTTGATGGTACCGAAACCATCGAGACATCCATCGCTCAGCTTGTGTCAGAGATGAAGGAATATGTGGATAAGAAGCCGTCAAATTTTCGACTCTTATTTATGATAGACGAAGTTGGTCAGTATATTGGAGATGACTTGGACTTATTAACGAATATGCAGTCGCTTGTTGAAAAAATTGGAAGCGAATGCAATGGAAAAATATGGGTGGTATGTACTGGTCAGGAAGCTATTGATGAAATTATTAAGACGAGAGAAGATGAGTTTTCACGCATTCAGGCAAGGTTTAAGACAAGACTGTCTCTAACTTCTTCATCTGCGGATGAAGTTATCCAGAAGCGTATTCTTCGCAAGAAAGAAGATGTGAGCCTTAAGCTGGAACAGGTTTATAACGAAAATGATTCTGTTCTGAGAAACCTTTTTAGCTTCACAGATGCGATATTGGATATCAAGGGTTACAACGGCCCGGGTGAGTTTGCAAAGAACTTTCCGTTCGTCCCCTATCAGTTCATTATCATGCAGAAGGTGTTTTCCGAGATCCGCAAGCACGGTAATTCAGGAAAGCATCTGTCAGGCGGTGAGCGTTCCATGCTGTCCGGATTCCAGGAAGCAGCACAGAAGATCGAGGATAAGGATGAATATGCACTGGCACCGTTCTATCTTTTCTATGATACGGTTCACACATTCCTTGATAGTTCTATCCGTCGTGTTATCGAGCGTTGCCAGAAGGCAGCCGATACCAATGCCGGAATTGAGCAGCAGGATGTGTCTGTGCTGAAGCTTTTATATTTGGTTCGTTACATTGATGATATCAAGGCTAATCTAGATAACATCGTCATCCTTATGGCTGATGATATCCGTATGGACAAGATCATCATGAGGGAACAGGTAAGAGGTTCGCTTGATCGCCTTATGAGTCAGAACTATATCGGCAGAACAGGTGATACCTATAATTTCCTGACAGATGAAGAGCAGGATATCCAGAGGGAAATCAGAAATACTCCAGTTGATACAGCCGCTATTGTGGAGCGTATCGCTCATACTGTATTTGGGGACATTTATACTACAAAGAAGTACCGCTACGGCAAGTATGACTTTTCGTTTGATCAGATGGTGGATAATACCACTGTCGGTGCAGTTACCGGAGGTATGAGATTAAAGATTTTGACTGTCGCTACAGATCAGACCGAAAAGGCAGAGCTTCGCCTTATGTCTGAATCTGCCGGACAGGCTATTGTGGTGCTTGCGGATACTCCGTACTATGAGTCGCTGGAAAATGCGATGAAAATCCGCAAGTATGTGAAGCAGAGAAATGTGGCTCAGCTTCCTAAGAGCGTGAGAGATATCATCGGAAACTATCAGGAAGAAGCTGATAAGTATGAGCAGGCAGCTCAGACAGCCCTTGCGAAGGCTATCTCTGAAGCCGAATTCTATGTTGATGGTGAAAAAATCGAGGTAAAGGCGGGGGCTGTTTCATCCAAGGAAGAAGATCCTGTAAAGAGGGAATATGAGATCCAGAAGGGCAAGGCTAAGAATGTTATCGATCAGTCCTTGGAGTATCTCGTATCCCATGTATACAGTGACCTTGATCTGATCAGAGAGAATGCGGAATCCGATGCGGATATCCTGGCATTACTGACCGGTGCCGTGAATATGATTCCGGGTACAGAACCGAACAGGGATGCTGCTGCTAAGGTGGAAGAGTATTTGGAAATGCAGGATAGAAAGCATCTGCCTACTTCTATGGCTGATGTACAGAGCAGATATCAGGCTATTCCTTATGGATGGCGTGAGATTGATATTGCTGCAGTGGTTGCTCTACTTGTAGTAGGACAGAAGGTTACCATCAAGTATGCTGGATCCACAGTGCAGCCGAATAATCCTAAATTACCGGATATGCTTAGGAAGAAGAGCGAGATCGGTAAAGTGCAGATTTCTAAGAGACATGCTCCATCGGCCACAATGATGAAAAATGTTAAGGAATTACTTAGAGATTACTTCAATCTTATGGATGTACCCGCAGATGAAGACGGTCTGATCCAGTTTATCATTGATAAGTTTGAAGGCCTGCAGAAACATTATGAGGATCTGTTGGCAAAATATGAAGGACATAAATATCCGGACAAGGTCGTAGTAGCCGATGCCGTACAGGTTGTAAAGGATGTTCTGTCACAGCAGAAGGACAATGTAGCTCTGATCGAGCGTGTATTACAGAGAGAAGATAATCTATATGATGCTCAGGAAGCAATGCAGAATGTGGAAGCATTCTTTAAGACCCAGGTGTCTGTATTTGATGCTGCCGTGAAGTTCGAGTCTGATCTGAGAAATGATCTGGACTATATCAAAAAGGATGAAGAAGCGAACACAGCGCTTAATACCATCCGTCTGATCACGATGATTCCGCAGACCGGAAAGTATGATTACAAGAGAATACCGGAACTGAACGGTCTGATGACTAAGGTAAAGACTTCCCACGATTCGATGCTGGATGAAAAGAGATCAGAGCTTCTGGAAGTTGTTCGTCAGTGTATGTCAGAGATCCATACTGCTGCAGCTGATGGCAATACTCAGGCGAAAGCAATCAGCGATAAGGCGGATACTTATTATACTCAGCAGAAAGAAAAGATCGCAGAGACCACAAGCCTTGCACTTATGGAAGGTTTCCCGATTCCGATGTGGAATTACAGGGATGATGCGGTGGCAAAGATTGATTTCACAAAGCAACCGCCGAAGCCAGTG
>OCVV011177952.1_pt1 | contig 14857 bp, 16 predicted proteins | sample 1539721 | NCBI WGS metagenome assembly OCVV01 (sample SAMN02144230, study PRJEB22623) | gut metagenome | biome: sheep rumen | host: Ovis aries | place: New Zealand
CTGAACAACTTCTCCAGACGGCAAACATATTGCGGATTTTCCGGCATCAAACGTAATAGTCATGTTGTCGGAAAGTGGATGCGCACATACTGGAAAAGACATACACAGCAAAAGTGTTATCAACAATGCTACTATCCCACATAGCGTAACTCTTTTTCTCACAAATCCTTTTGCTTTTATCATACACAACCCCCTTTCAATCCTCAAAACAAAAAACGCCACTTCTCGCGACGTTTTCTGAACAAAGAAGACTATCCTATCTTAATTCCATATCTTCTATGTGCAACTGGCTACCATAAACGTTACATCCTTAGGCCCTGAGCTTTGCGTCGCAAGATTTCTCTTGTTTTGCCAAATATTCATTACCTTTTCCATGATATCATAGAGCGGTCCAAAAAACAACATTGCAAAAGTCACGTTCTCTCTTCACGGCCCGTTTCGTTCCCTCCGGGAATTGTTCTTTCACCTGCTCTTCTCATTACCGATCGGAATACATCTTCTCATAATACTTCTGGTACTCCCCGGAAATGATCTCCTCCCACCAGTCTCTATGCTCCAGATACCACTGAATCGTCTTCTTGATCCCGTCAGCAAACTTCGTCTCCGGCAGCCAGCCCAGTTCCTCATGGATCTTCGTGGGATCGATGGCATAGCGCAGGTCATGGCCCTTGCGGTCAGTAACATAGGTGATCAGATCCTCGGACTTGCCGAGTTCCTTGATGATCAGCTTCACGATGTCGATGTTGGCCATCTCATTATGACCGCCCACATTATAAACCTCCCCGATTCGGCCCTTGTGGATGATCAGGTCAATGGCCTTGCAGTGATCCTCCACATACAACCAGTCACGGACATTCTTTCCTTCGCCGTAAACCGGAAGCGGCTTGTCAGCCAAACAGTTGGCGATCATCAGTGGGATCAGCTTCTCCGGGAAATGATATGGCCCATAGTTATTGGAGCATCTGGAAATGGTCACCGGAAGACCGTAGGTTCTGTAGTAAGCCATAACCAACAGATCCGCTCCAGCCTTGGAGCTGGAATAGGGGGAACTGGTGTGTATGGGTGTCTCCTCCGTGAAGAAAAGATCCGGTCGGTCCAGGGGCAGATCACCATAGACCTCATCCGTAGAGACCTGATGATAACGGATATTGCCGAACTTCCGGCAGGCATCCATCATAACCTGGGTTCCGATGATATTTGTCTCAAGGAAGATGCCGGGGTTCTCGATAGAACGATCCACATGAGACTCTGCCGCAAAGTTCACAACAATGTCCGGCTTCTCCTCTTCGAATACCTTTTCTACCGCCTCGCGGTCGCAAATGTCTACCTTGCAGAAGCGGAAACGGGCAGCCTTCGCCGAGTCATAATCTACATTCTTCTCGTCCAGCAACGGAGCCAGCGTAGAGAGATTTCCCGCATAGGTCAGCTTGTCGATGCAGACGATCCGATAATCCGGATGTGCATCCAGCATGTGATATACAAAGTTACTTCCGATAAATCCGGCACCGCCGGTTACGATGATGGTCATCTTTCTTATCCTCCTACTCGTTATTATTCCATCAATAAGGTGGCATCGTCTTATTCGATTGTTCGTTACAAATACCAATAAAACATCTGTAATGAGCAAAATCCTTTTTCAAATCTTTTCATTCTTTCATCACATCAGACTGTTTTTTATACTCTTTAGCTGCAAGTGAAGTGATCTTATAGGCCAATCATCAATTCCACCCTTGTCAATTTCGGTTAAAGAATCATAGCGTTCGTCAGCTAATACTATATCTTTTTTTAATACTGCATAACAATATTCATATGTCCGGCTAATACTTGCACGAGTAGATTCATCCATGATCGGCAATTCTTCGATTGTTTTCCGTATTTTTTCAAGTCTATCTCGACTTTCATTCGATAGTTTTCCATCTCGTCGTACCTCGATTTGTCCTAAATTAATGGGATACTGAACCTCATTAGGAAAAATATCCATCAGTTTTCTTAGTATTGATTCGGACAGTCCTAAAAGCTTTTCATTATCGCTTAAATCATAAGCCGTTATAAAGTTTAACGCTAATCCATTGAGATCCCCCGCCGTTTCCTCATTATACACAGTACGATCAATTTGCTCGTACATTGACTCATAATCATAGTAGTATAAATTTGACAACACTTCTGGTTCAAGATACAAAAAGTTTGGAACTATAAACGCGTCATCTGGTAGTCGTTCCAAATCTTTATTCCCCCTAGGATTTCCAACCGAAAAAACAACACCCGTATTAAAAACATATCCCATAATTCTAGTTTTCTCTTGGCTTTTCTCAATTAAAATAGGCCAGAGTTTATTATGAAATTTCCAGAAATAAAGGAACGATGTCTTATCAGTATTGAACCCAACCTCCCCATTCCATATTGCCGTCAGTAAATCGATTTCCTTCTTATCGTTATCTGATAATTCACTAAATGGGATAAGAACAGTGCAGCGTGCATCTTCTAGTGCCCTACCGGCTTCAACAACTCCTTTAAGATGTGTTATAAATTCTGGGCTTACATTCGGATTCCCAATTGGCATCTTCTTTCCAAATATAATCATTTCTTTTTTTTCAAGAAGATCAAGTAAAAACTCCGCATCATTCTTAATTTGGAATAAATCTGTAACACGATTAAATCGAATATTAATATTAGGCTTCTTAAATGTAATCGTGACATTTTTACTAGGAGAAATAACCATAGACCCTTCATGCACATAATCCTTAACATCTGGACTAGTTACTGTCGTTTCAAATTCAACTGAAGAATAATACTGTTTATCTCCTACTAACACCTTCGTTTCTCTTGTTTCCTTTATCGCAGCAACCATATTTTGCATCAGCAACGGATATTCAATTCCACTATCGTCTATTGTACCATATATAACCGTATCACCCGTATTTATTCTTTTCAGCAAGTCAAACGTCGAACTCCCCCCTATGGTTGTTGCCGTAATCATCTTAACCTGATTCGGATCCGTTATAGCACGAGGAACAATTTGGCCAAGTCCCGATCCCTGTTTTCTAACCTCGAAACTAAATTGCTTACAAAGCAAATATAATTCATCACAGTTTGGCAGAAGTTTCACAAATGGAATATTAATACTTTTTTTATTCCCCTTGTTTTTAGCTTTTTCCAAATAAACCCTTATCTTTGATGGGTACAATGACGAGTAAAAAAACTCAACACTAGATCCATCTTCATTCATATACATAACAAAGTATAGACATCCATGTTTTCGATAATAATTGCTTAAATCGTCAAGATCAACCTGGGCAGTAATCCGATTTTGATTCATATACTCCAAACTCTTATCCACGTGTCCCTTTATTTGAATCGGAACATCATCATCATAATTAGTTTTATCCGAGGCGAGAGCATCATTTTGATATAATCTGATGTAACCATCCCAACTTAATTCTTTATCCCGTTTGTTTATACATCCTTCCATTGTCGGATGATCATCAATCACCTTCTGAAGTGCAGTGATGGAACGATCTTCAATTTTACGTTTTAATGGTGACATGGAATACTCCTTATTTTTTTATCACACCTATGAAAGAAATTCTTTATTGTGCGCAATATATTTATACGTTGCCATCTTCATCAACCAATTCCATAAGCTGATCATGTATTACATAATACAAACTCGGACTAATACAGGGATTGAGTTTCATATGCCGAATCAAATAGTTGTATAATTCTTTCACTGAAATGACGTGAGATTCTAATCTATATTCACCATATCTTGGCACCATTATAGCAAGCGGTATCGATTTCCGTTCCAGATGCAGCAAGAAATCCAATAATCGATCACGATTTTTTTTGCAGGCTTGAATTCCTTCAGGGCTGTCCGACATACAGAATAATAGTTTCAGAAAATGATAGCCAAGACACACCTTCGATGGGCTCAGTTGTGCCTTGATTGAAAGCCTCTTTTCTTTCCCGTTGAAAGGCCATATCCAAACAAGTCTCCACTCCCGTTCGTAGTTCCATTCCATCGATTTATTCAGTGTCGAACACAACAGAGCCGCCTCCATTGAATACTGAAATAAGGATTGATCATTTTTAACCAAATCACTCACATCAATCGGTTTTTCAGTATATGCAACAGGGAACATACAATAACGTAAAAAATTATCCGGTAGTAAACTATTAAAATCATATTCCACGCATATCCCTTTACTATTATCTGCGTAATGTGCCCACATTAGTTCGGAATTCGGGTTCTCGGAATAGCAGCAAACTTGTGTACCAAAGTAGATTAAATCACGAAAGCTTACCCTTTGATCCCTTTTCGCTTTAGTGATTACAGGTTTTACTATTTCCTCTTTATGAGCCACCTTGAAATGCATTACATCTTGAATTCTCTCAAGCCTCTCCCATTTTTCAACAGTTTCAGATATCTTCCTTTGTATGGACTTTTCTCGTTGGACCGCCCCCTCAAAAACATCATTGAATTCGCCAACGGAAGTAAGTGTAATGCGCCCATTAATAATATCATCTAATGAATATGACGACAGCGAACTATACCTATATAGTTTCGGATACATCGAAGGAAAGACGTAGTTTCCACCTGTGTTTTGTGCCAAAAGTCCTATCACACGCCCACGAAAATCCTCATTTCCCATCAAATCAAAGAGTGTTTTCATTTCATCGCCTTCACTGTTACTATATTTCGAAGTGGGTTTATGACTTCTGTTTTCTATTTTATGCGCACATAGCATTACTTCCATAATATCATAAGGACTGTGATTCCTATCCTGCATTTTGTCTTTTGAGCATCGCCTGGACATGCAGATCAACGACATAGTCTTATATTAGTATAAGGTCGGCTCCCTTCTGAACATCCCACAAAGCATGTAATTACCGACATCTTAATCATTAATTCAGAGCGTTTCCCCAAGGTATTGAATCTTTGTCTTCCCATCTAGCAAACAAATGCATATCGAATCTACAAAACTCGGTATCTCTGTATACATATTGATGTTTAGTATTTCCAATATTTGTGATATACGGAGTGCCTATAACTCGCAAGTTATACATCTTATATGAAGCCGAATACAATAACTGTCGGAATAGTTGGTAGTTTAATGATTCATCTACTTTAAGATGGTTGCAAATATCTGCATATTCCTTTCCCTTTTTATAATCCGCAAACAACGCAAGATTGATTGCCGGCATAGCAAACAACTCACTCTCTACCCTCTTAGAAAAATATGCAACTCCATCTAAGCCAAGTTTTTTACATGCAAGCATTATACTCTGTGAAATAATATATTCCGATTTAAATACTCTTCCCGATTCCTTGATTTTATATGATGTAGCTATCATCAAAACCAACAGTTTTATCCAGTTATGTATATCATTCTTATCATGTAATTGTGAAGTATCTCGAGACATTACCGCAAGATTGAATATTCTTTGAGTCCCATCAAGTACAAATGGCGACACATTATAATCATGTTCAGATGGACATTCCATCTCTATCCAACATCCATATGACGAATTTGCCAAATACAAACTTGTTACACCTGGAATACTGAATCGATAATTTCCAGTCTTCCCTCTTAATTTGAATGGATGATGTAACATGTCTCTTGGAGCAAATGTCTGTGCTTCATTTGAAGTTCTCGCTCTAAAAAACTGAATTTCCGTCCCTCTATTCCCCGGAAATGCACGACTATCATAAAGAGTTGTAACAGATAGTTCGTTATCAGAACACCATTTGACAAGATTATTAATCCTTTGATGACACGTGATTACCCTTCCATGGTAGTAATCTCGAAGGGCCTCACACACCTTATCAGAATACTTCTCAGCAATCTTAATGCTCTCTGCATCCGCCTTTGCCTTTTTTAATAATCTCACAAATGATGTGAGTCTTTTTCGAAGATCATCATAATAGTCTGCATCTGTTGTCACAACAAATGGAGCATGTATTTCTGTATCACTAAAGGTATTTATCCATTCAAACATTAATATCCCCCTTTTCTCCACCGACAAATAGAAAGAGTTCTATGAGTATTCCGGTCGCTGTGAAACCATAGTCCGGTCATAAGGAAACCGATATTCCGGAGAGAGGAAACCGTGCTTTGGGAAATAGCGTATCGGATCTGCTCAGTAAAGCCTGCTAACGCACCGCTCCGTGGTAAACGTCAAACCACTCGCCTTCCAAGATAACCCGGATTTTGATGGACTCTATAATAATACCCATGGGATTTATATAGCGTCCCCTTATTCTTTTCTATTCAATAGAATACATTTCAGTCCACTTCTACAATAAGAAAACGAATCGGATGCCTCGTTCTCTGTCTCTGCCCATGCTCTTCAACTATTTTGATTTTTCTATCAGGGGACAGGTACTCCCATCCCTCATGAGAATTATAGAAATCATGCCATTCTATTTTATATGGCTTTCTTAGTTTTATTTTTTTCTTTTTTTCTTCTTTCGCTGAATATTGATATAAAGCAGGAATACACTTCTTATCTATCAACGAGTGACCTTTTTGGAATCGCATTTCGTCCTTTGATGGATCTTCATCTTTTTTCCAAAACAACGGATTATTTGAAATCATTATGGCATATCCTTGACCAAATGTATTTCCTTGAAAGGCCTCTGTTTTCAGTCTTTCAAGTCGCTCTATATCTTTTACATAATACAGGGTTCCTTCATCTGTCGCGCCTTGCTTATTTGTATAATAACTTTCTTCACCAACAGTATATACAACAGATCGATCCGCCAGGCGGTATTTAAGTTCAATGGGATAGTACTTTCCATTCAAAGCCACCACAATATCAGTGTATTCTTTTATTCCCAGTCGTATCATAGACTCAAGATACACCTCACAATCAGGTAATTGATGTAAGATTGCCCATGCCAATTCAATTTGGAACTGCTTTTCATTTGAAAAGATTTTTCCATTATTTGCAAGCGATTGAATTATTTTTTTCAGTTCTATCATAAAGATAATCACCTATTTTCATGTCTCATTTGACCGCGAATAATCAAAAACTCTATCTATAACACGTTCATATTGTAATCTATTCGTTTCCGTCATCTTGTAATTACATGTTAAATGAAATAGCATTACCGGTTATTCCAGCTATGGTCTTTTCCTTCCCAATCAGTTTTATCACATTAGCAATTCTTTCGTTCTTTTCCCATTCATTTCTACAATGAATATGTACAGGGCCTTCTCCATTTATCAATAACTTGTCAATAATTTGATCCGACCGTAATCAAATAACCAACTTTAAAAATATCTCTGCCAGTTATCATACACTCATAATCTCTCTCATTAAGCTCCCCCTCATACTCCTCAGCATCACATCTTCCATACCATGGCTCGATGCACACAAACGGCGCATTCTTATGAGGTGGAGACCAAATCCCAACCACTGGCGCATCAAAAGACAGTGAAACCAACATATTCTGATTCTCATCCAAAAGATCAACCCGACCAAGTTGGCACTCTTCCATCACCAATGCATCGCCGTCAAAGAGAGACACTGTCAGAGGAAGACATCCATCCTTAAGCAGGATTTCATCAAATTGATAGCTCACGCACCCATCCTTACCAAAAACTCGATTTTCAAGTCTCTTCAATGGTTTTCCATTTTGATCAAACAGTCGTAGCGAATGTCCATGCAACTGCGGGATTGCAAATGCCGGATGTGCGCCTATGGAGAACCATAGTTCTTTCTCCGCTGGATTGCTCACTTCCCACATAACACGAAGCGTCGACTCTTCCAACCGATAACCTATCCGTAGAACAAATCGGAGCGGATATACAACCAGCGTATCCTCCGACTCCGTTAGCCGGAACCAAATCTCCGTTTCGGTCTGTGACTCCAAAGTAAAGTCCTTATCTCTAGCGAACCCATGCTGCCCAATGGTATAACTCTTTCCTTCATAGCGATAGGTTTTATCCCTCACCGCACCAACGAAGGGAAATAGCACCGGTGATGTGCGTCCCCAGTAAGCAGGATCTCCGCACCACATCATTTCCCGGCCGTCAGACTTACGGATCAGACTCTTCACCTCTGCACCGTGCAGATCAATCTCACATTTCAGATGTTCATCCTCTATTGAATATCTCATATATCAAGCCCTCTATCTGTCCAAACCATATTCATTCTTCAAATCCTCGATCAGTTGGAAGGGAAACATTTCTGCGCACCCATCCGGTATAGATTCAAGTGCTTCAACGAACTTCCTGACCAGTTCCGTAGCTTCAGCACTGTGATCTCCTGTTTTGGGCATATGACGTACATACCATATCTGATCATAGATTTCAATATGTGAGAGCAACGCATATACATCCCCACTGAAATCAAATTCATTCTGTTCGTTCGCTTCTCCATAACGAGCGATAATATGGTCCAAGCGGCGGAGTATTGCCTTTTCATTCAGATCGATAGGAACATAAATGCGAATGTTGTCGCTTTCCTGATCCGGTTCTCCCTTCTGATCCTTTTTCGTTTCACAGAAAATTGAATCGTCTATCATCCAAGGTTCGTTGATGAACATAGGTGTCGTCCCCCTTGGAATCGGGTAAGGATCTAACTGATGATGTTCCGGCTCATAAAAATGCATCTGCACACCCTCCTTGTATTGGAGACAACGAGTTCCATGACACATTAAATCCCCATCATCCGTGCAACCCGAAGAATCAGATGAGCACTACTGTTTGCATTAATCTCGCCCTTCATCACCATATCAACCGCATCCTGCAAAGGCACCTTCACCACTTCAAGATGCTCATTTTGATCCAGATGCTGTTCCGATACCTTCACACAATCCCTTGCCAGGAATAAATGCATCGTATTCGTCAGTTTCGAAGTAGATTCCCATGTGCCGCCCAAATATTCCCAGGAGTCACTACTATATCCGGTTTCTTCCAGCAGTTCCCTTTTCGCTACATCCAAAGGATCCTTCTCATCCGGGTTGAACATTCCGGCCGGGCATTCGATTACTTCCATCCCACAGGCATAACGGTATTCTTTCTTCAGAAGGATTTCACCATCTGTAGTGATGGCTGCGACCATTGCTGCATCCGGGATCGTTACTGTATAGAAATCATCAATCACCGCTCCATCTGGTAACTGTACCCGGTTCTTCCTAACGGTGACATGAAAATCATCCAGCAGGACATCTGATTGCATTGTCTTCCATGTCATATTATGTTTCTCCTACGGTTACTTCTCCGGCATCAATAAGGTTTCCTTGCCAAGGCAATAATAGTGTTTTTTCTGTGACTTATGCACTTTCACTCTCAACGATGATTCAGCGCTCATCTGTTATCACTGTAATTAAGATACTGAATCTATGTCATCCTGAGGAATGCAGCAGCAAAGGATCCCATCACTCAGCCAGGGGATTCTTCGCTTTGCTCAGAATGACAGGCTCTTAGCCAAATGACATTGCATTCGTTATCACTGTGGCCTTGAACCGTCAACCCACACTCGGTGCAGAAAAGATGAACGCAACTCGTCAGTTATAAGTGCGTCGTCTATCCAGCCGTCAACCCTCACTCGGAGCAGAGAAGATAAACTCCGCATTCCCTTCAAGAACGATCTCCGGATAACCACACGGGATGATAAAATGATCTCCCTTTTTAAAGGTCTCTCCATCCAACCTCGCTGTACCGGAGATTACCGATCCAATCATAAAGGGCTCCGTCTGCTTCAGTATCTCGCGGCCATCCAAGTCACCTTTCCACACCTTATAATACTTACAAGCATAAAGTTTCTTCATCCATGAATCTCCTACCGGAGCATCTGCACGGCGTTCAACGAAGGGGACCTCGATCACATCCAGACTTTTTTCGATGTGCAGTTCCCTCGGTTTTCCATTCTGAAGGCGCCCGTAATCATATAATCGGTAAGTGATATCACTGCTCTGCTGCGTTTCCAGAATAAGTGTCCCTGCTTTGATCGCATGAACCGTCCCCGGATTGATCTGGAAGAAATCGCCCTTCTTGATAGGTACTTCACGGATCAATTTATTCCGCCGTCCGTCATGTACCATATCCGACAGTTCCTCACGTGTCTTCGCATTATGACCGATAACGATGGTTGCATCCGGAACACAATTGAGGATATACCAGCACTCCATCTTTCCAAGCGAACCGTTCTCATGCTCTGCAGCATATACATCATCCGGGTGCACCTGAATCGATAAGTCTCCGTTCGCATCAATGATCTTTGTAAGAAGAGGAAAACGGTCCAAAGGAAGATTCCCGAAAAGCTCCGGATGTTCCTTCCAGAGAACAGAAAGCGGAGTTCCATCATAGGTTCCTCCACATACGCTTCCTTCTCCATCGGGGTGGGCACTCACCGCCCAGCATTCACCGGTATGATCTGATGGCGTATCATATCCGAAATCATCATGCAATCGTCTTCCACCCCAGATCGTTTCCTTAAAAAACCGGGTTCATTCGTAGGATTTCCATAGTCTCTGCTTCTCCGTCACTGTCGACTTTCATTATAGCAAAAAACAAACTGTCCGACCACCTATTTCAAGGCTTTTATGCCTTAAAAAGGGCGGCCGAACAGTAACCTTATCTCTCCGCCAATTTCATCAATTCATCCATAAATAACTTCACCGCCTCATCACGGTCTGCAAGACAAGTTCCCTTCGCCCCGGCATAGAACTTGATGGTCGGCTCTGTTCCGGACGGGCGCACCAAAAACCACGCATCATTATCCAGGCGATAATAAAGCATATTTGAGGAATACACTCCTGCCTCCCGATCTTCACCGGTCACAATATCCATATACTTATTCAGTTTGTAATCGGATAAGCAAAAAAACCATTTATCCTTAGTATGCTGAAAGCTAATATCACATTCTCCCAGTTACTACTTAAGTGCTGCGCCATCCCTAAATGCATTTCCGACCTTCTCGCCCACGCTAAAATATGCATTCCCGAAAGGATCAAAGCTGATGGGCTTCACCTTCTTGATATCAACCACGCCATCGGTGACTACACTTTCATCCGCAGATACATTTACGATCTCACCGATCAGGATCCCGTCGGAAAAACTCTTTACTGTACATTCCAAAACAACCGGGAGTTCATCAATGAGCGGTGCATCTACAAATTCGCTCTTCGTTGCATGGAAACCGGCCTTTGCAAACTTATCCGGTACCTTTCTTGCAGACTCAATACCGACATAATCACAGGACACAACTTGATCTTCTGTAGCCAGGCTGACCGTAAAAGCCTTTCTTGCCTTGAGATTATCCGTAGTCTTATGCTCAGATAAGCTGATAGTAATCTCTTTAAAATCCGTAGTGATCCCCCATGCTGCATTCATGGCATTCGGTACACCGTTCTCATCATAGGTTCCGATGATCAACACCGGCTGCGGGTACATAAGTGGTTTTGCTCCAAAATTCACTCTGCTCATTTCTGATCCTCCTTACGCATTTCATATATAGTTTTCGGTATTCAAGCATTGAACAGAGATTGTCTGACCAATGCAATCACCCGACAGATATACGGGTGCCTCATTTATGACTATTGCAAAACCATAGAAATTCTCTACACGCAAAAATAAAAGGCACCCGCGCAAACTTGTAACGGGTGCCTTTCAGCCATAATCAATATGGCTCTCTCTGTGCAGATATATTACCACAAAAACAACCCTTTTGCAACAAAAAAATGGTATTCTCTCGATCTCTCACGAGCTTTTCTCATAAGCTTTCACCTATGGACTACACCGAGCAGGGGCAGGATCAGCTTACATTCTATCAAACTTGTTGTATTCTATTTTTGTCTTTGGCAACTGTTCTAATATATCTAAATCTTCCAGTTTTTTAATCCCGAGTTGTGCTCTGACCCTCTGAAAAGCCTGATCAACGATGCTTCCTTTAAGATTTAACAGGAGCACCTTAAAATCATTCATAAAGAGGTGATATTCCTTTACCGGGAGAAAATACTTAAAATACACGATAATATCAAATACCCTCTTACTCGTTTCTGATCTATATGAAGGTCTCAATTGCAGGATATACTTGTCATAGATTCTGCCCGAACTGCGAGGTGTCGAGTTCTGATCCTGTGCCAGGCAATACACCCTTTCATTATGCGCACATGCGTTCCTGACTTTTCTCATCCAGTGTAAGCTGCCAATAAGAAGCTTTACATCATAGTGTCCATTAGGATCTTTTATGTCAAAGAGCTCACATATAGCATGTCTTACAGTTCTCTTGCTATACTGTAAAACATCAATGAATGTCGAAAAATCAACCACTTTGATCATAATCCAGGTCGGTATATTCTCATGATGATCCATGTAAAACTTCACATATTCCAACCTGCTCTTACTCAGCTCATTGTAAGCGGAAGAAATCGTATTCATCCGAAATTGTACTCTACTATTGGGATCATACGCTGTTGTATCAAACCAGGGAACCGCTCCATTATTATTACACTCATCAAATTTGTATCCTGTCAGTGTTCTTACATTTTCTTCCACCGTTGTGATATACTTAAGCAACAGCATCCTAAGGTTATCATCAAATGTCTTCAAAGCATAAAACTGCTTAAGACTGGTATTCGGATAATAGATATGATTTCCTTGAGCATCTCTACCCGTAACAAACGGTGTTTTATATCCATTCACCAGGTTAAAGTACCCATTTCTAGCTAAAATAGCCTTATCTTCAGAGCCCTCGCATTTCATATGCTTAACATCTCTGAGTCTTTTCATTTGTTGATTATAAGACTTGAATTCCTTGTCCAATCCAACTCACCTTCTTCCAACTCGTGCTGGCCGTCATATTCAACGTGTTTATCGTCGGCGACGGTGCATGTGATCCCGGAGGGCTCTGCCGCACTGCGCCAGAATTTAATTTCCTCGCCGACGGAGATATTACACATAGAGAATGTAAACGGCGCCATGCGCCCCTGATACGCCTCGCTGATCTCCTGCGCCATGGCTTCATCTTTTTGCTCGGCAGCGGTGGCCTTCCATTTCTTCAGGCGGTGCTTATATCCGTTGATCTCGGCGATCGCCTCCAAAATGGAATAGGCGTCCTCCGGTGTCATAGCATAGAACTCTCGTATACGCTTATTGCCGTCAACTTCTTCTTGGGATCGAAGCTCCGGATCCAACTCATCAAAAGGGATCTCGTACTCTCCAGCGATGCGCTGCATCTCTATTTGATATTGGCGATAATCGTCAATATCCATCAATACATTTGAACGTACATAAAATGGATGGCTTCGAATATGTGCATCACTTGGACGGCGTTGGTATGCTCCGCTTCGTCCGTGAAAACAAAATAATTGCTCACCCGCTCACCTCTGTCGCATTACTCTTGAGTTCCGCGATCGCGTAATCACATACGATTTGGATGAACTCCAACAGGAAATTGCTGTAGCCGATTGATTCACGCTGGAAGAAATAACGCCACTCTTGAAAGAAATTGCTGATTGTTTCCAAATTGGTCTTCAGCGTAGCATCGTTTTGATGCGCCTTTTCTTTTATCAAGGAGAACAACGCCATCTTGTGTTTCTCTGGCAATGCATAGAACAGCTTGTCCAGATCGTGGATGCAATCAAAAGTACCAGTCTCTTTCAGCGTAAGCGCTTTCATTGCCAACTCCGCGGCAAGTACACCGTTTGTCACCATGGCAGGTGTCAGATATGGGCGCCTCCCAGCATCGGCTTCCTCATGATACCTTTTCTCTTTCTCTGGGTCATGGGGAATACGGCAACATTTTTCCAGTTCGCAGAAAACGATGTAAAACGCTTTGCAGTCCAGCAGGACGCCACTGGCATCATACGGTTTCTGAAACAGAAGTTTCAGAAAGTCACAATCGGCAGCGTTATCGCAAGATTGGCACCTCTTCGGTTGTTTAATCTCGTATTTCTTTGGCATTCCTATACCCCTTTATGAGTTGCGTTCATCTCCGTCCTGCTGCTCTGCATCAAATCTCGTTTTACTCTCCACAACAGCATCTAGCATTTTGTAGTTCAGCTTAACAAAATGAGAGAAAGCCTCCGCACATTCTAATAACGGAGCATTTCGCTTTTCAGGCAAATCATGACCGATCTGTAAAGCTATTTTTCCATCACTTACATCTGCCACGGTTTGGTAAAAAGCCTTTTCGGACAAATGGACAAATCCACTGGCTTGATTATAGACCCGCGCAAAAACACTGTCATATTGGCTGATCGCATTTTTTAGATAGCCGTCTGTCATCCGATTTCCAGTAGTATCTCTCTGCGTGTTTATGGGCGTTCCGTCAATTATGCAATTGATAACTTTGGTTCTATATCCGACAGTTCCTCACGTGTCTTCGCATTATGACCGATAACGATGGTCGCATCCGGGACACAAGGATATACCAGCATTCCATCTTTCCAAGCGAACCATTCTCATGCTCCGCAGCATATACATCATCCGGATTTGCAATAAATAAAGCGTTCTGATCACTAGCTGCAATAAAATTTACAAGTTCGTTCATATGTGTTTCTTGATTCAAACCCGAAGCAAGTCCTTTGAAAATCCGTCGGGCTCTAACCTCATCTGCAACACTAACAACATCCTTTACTGCCGTAATGATTGCTCCTATCACTGGATCCGCTATAGCTCCCCCAGCTGATGCCGTTGATAATCCTGCCTGTATCTCGGATCGATTAAGAATACTTATAATTTTGTCTTTCATATCTATTTCTCTATAAACACCATATGTTCATTAAGTGTTTCAGATATTTCATCTATATTCTCAACGATATTAAAATCCTTGGTCCATTTTTCAACATTTGCTTCGATGTTGTCCTGGCTTTGTAGAAGATAATTCAGGAACAAACTATTCATTG
>OCVV011359730.1_pt1 | contig 14854 bp, 12 predicted proteins | sample 1539721 | NCBI WGS metagenome assembly OCVV01 (sample SAMN02144230, study PRJEB22623) | gut metagenome | biome: sheep rumen | host: Ovis aries | place: New Zealand
GAGCGCCAGAATGAGATTTATCATGCGGTGGCTCATCGTACGCAGAAGCGAAATGAAATGTCCTGCTACGAAAATTCGCTGCAGGACATTAAGGTAATGCTTAAAAAGAATACAGGCTACATGAGTTGCGAACAATTTCAACGCCTGCAGTCCGACATCCATAATTATTTAGGCACGGATTAACACGGCTTTATAAATAAAGACACGGCTATTGTTAACGAAAAAGCAGCGTTTCTCTAAAAGAGAGCCGTGTAATCCGTGCCTAAAATCTCTATACGAACGTTTCGAGGAATTTGACGGTTCCTTCGATTTTTACTTCTGTGCTGGTGGCGGGGAGCAGGATGGTGTCACCCATGCGGAAGGTCGTCTCCTCACCGTTGGCTTTGATGGTGCCTTCGCCCTTTACGGCAATTAGGATCACAAACGAGTCCAGTTCGCTGTAGTCCAGTGTCATGGGCTCTGTCAGGTCGTAAACCGCTGTGGTGAAGTAGGGGCATGATGCCACTTGTACACCCTCGTTCTGCGTGCGCTCATACTCAGCGCGGTAGTTAGGCAGCACAGTGTAGTCGATGCTCTCTGCAGCCAGTTCGGTGTGCAGCTCACGGTAGTTACCGTTCTTATCCTTACGCTTGAAGTCGTAGATACGGTAAGTCACGTCGCTGGTCTGCTGGATCTCTGCCACGAAACAGCCGGCACCGATGGCGTGGATACGTCCTGCAGGGATAAAGAACACGTCGCCCTCGCTCACCTCGTAGCGTGCCAGTGCATCCGTAATCGTATCGTTCTCCACCATCTGTTTGTACTGTTCAGGCGTAATCTGCTTTTTCAGTCCGTTGTACAACTGGGCTCCTGGAGCCGACTCCAGTGCATACCACATCTCCGTTTTACCGCGACTCTTGCCCTGTCGGTGTGCAATCTCGTCGGTAGGATGCACCTGTATGCTCAGGTCTTGTCGTGCGTCGATAAACTTAATCAGCAGTGGGAATTCGTCACCAAAGCGCTCGTAGTTCTCCTGGCCCACCAGCTTGCCTTTCAGCTCGCGTACCAGTTCGTTCAGGCTCTTGCCTTTTTCTGGGCCCTCACTCACGATGGTCTCGTTGTCCTTTACACCCGAAATCTCCCAGCTCTCGCCTACATTCTCGAGTGTCTCATTCAAATGCTTAAAGGGGATAATCTTGTCGCCTCCCCAAAGTGTCTGCTTCAGCAGCGGTTCAAATTTGTACATTGTCTTAGTTATATTATGTTGTCAATTATCACTTCTCACTTTTTTCAGTTTTCTTTCCAAAAGGTGCGTGTAAACAGCACCAGCACCGTCATAATCTCCAGTCGTCCCATCAGCATCAGCGGACACAGAATCCACTTGATGTATTCGGGCAGTACCGACCACGACATCACCGGTCCTATCTGTGTGCCCAGGGTTGGTCCCACGTTGCTCACGCAGCTCAGTGCGATGGTGATGGCATTGGTGTTGTCGATGCCTGCTACAATCATGATGGTGGCCGTTACCAGCGTCATCAGGATGGTGAGCGTATAAAAGGCAAACAGCGCCACCAGTTTCGACTGGGGGATGTTCATACCGTTAATCTTCACTGGCAGCACAGCGTTCGGATGCAGAATCTGACGGAAGTTGTTTCGTATCACCTTCAGCAGCATCACTCCTCTGATACACTTAAAGCCACCGCTGGTGCTACCCGCACAGGCTCCTAAGTACATCACCACGCCCAGTATCACCCAGGTGATATGTGGCCAGGCGCCTGCATCCTCGTTGAACATGCCCGTGGTGGTGATAAACGACACCACTTGGAACAGGGCAGCGCGGAAGGCATGCTCCAGGTCGTAGCCCAAGCGCGTCAGCAGCAGATACATAATCCACAGAGTGGCACCCACCACCACGCTCACATACAGTTTGAATTCCGAGTTTGTCAGTAGCGACTTCAGACGCAGCTTCACAACACTGATATATAATAAGGTGAAGTTGATGCCCGACAGAAACTGGAAGGCAATCGAGATATAGTCGATGGTGGGCGAGTGGAAGTATTCTGTGCTCTCGTTATGTATGGCGAATCCGCCCGTGGCGGTTGTTGTCATCGCATAATTCAGCGCCTCAAACCAGTTCATGCCAGCAGCAAAGTACGATAGTCCGCAGGCCAGTGTCAGTATCAGGTAGATACTCCAAATCCACTTGGCCGTAGTGGTCAGTCGTGGGTGCATCTTCGCTTTGATAGGTCCTGTTGCTTCGGCAGCAAACACCTTCACGCTACCTCCCACCAGCGACGGCAGAATGGCGATGGTGAAGAACACGATACCCAGTCCGCCAATCCATTGTGTGAGTGATCGCCAGAACAAGATGGCGTGCGGCAGGATCTCCACGTCGTCGATAATCGAGGCGCCCGTGGTGGTGAATCCCGATGTGGATTCAAAGAAGGCATCGGTGACGTTGGTAATGCAACCGTGCGTCAGGAATGGGAACATGCCGAACACCGAGAACACCAGCCAGGCCGCTGTTACCAGTAGGTAGGCATCCCGTCGGTTCAGACTGTTGTCAGCGTTTCGTCCCAGGTACATCAGTGTAAATCCACTGCCGAAGGTTGTCAGCAGCGAGAGCAGAAACGCCATCAGGTCGTCCTCATGATAAGAGAATGACATCAGTGCGCAGAGCGACATGAATAATGCCTCAATGAGCAGCAGCGAGCCTATGATTTTACTGATGATACGGAAGTTTACCATATCGTATTCTTCTTGAAGTACTTTTCTATGTTGTTCAGTTTCTGTTCATGACAGAACACCATCACCGAGTCGCCTGGCTCAATCTGTGAGTTGCCGTTCACCAGCAGTCCGTGCCCGTTTCGCACCAGTCCGCCGATGGTCATGCCGAACGGCAGTCCCAGGTCCTTCACTGGTTTCTTGGTCACCTTCGATCCCTCAGCAGCCGTAAACTCTGCCACCTCGCTATCCACCATCATCAGCGATCTCAGGTTGTTCACGTCGGCATCCAGCAGCATCTGGTAGATATGACTGGCAGCGATGGTCTTCTTGTTGATAATGGTGCCGATGTCCAGACTTTCTGCCATGCTCACGTAGTCCAGGTTCTCCACCATGGCTACTGTTTTTCGCACGCCCATCTTCTTTGCTGTCAGACAGGCCAGAATATTGGTCTCCGCATTTTCCGTCAGTGCCACAAAAGCCTGCGTGTTGCGGATGCCCTCTTCTTCCAGCAGTCCCAAGTCGCGTCCGTCGCCGTGAATCACCATGGTATCCATATTCTCCAGCAGCTCGTTCAGCTTCTCGCAGCGTTTGGCATCCTTCTCAATGATTTTGATATGCATGTATTCGGGGGCGGTGAGTGCCGCGCGAACGGTTGTTTTGCCGCCGCCCATCATAATCACGTTCTTCACATCGGTATAGTGCTCCTTACCCACAATCTTGCGGATGTAAGGAATATACTCCTTGGTGGTCATAAAGTAAGCCAGGTCGCCCACTCTCAGTTCGTCCATACCGCCAGGTATCAGTGTGTCGCCGCCGCGCTTGATGGCCACAATATGGTAGGGGTCGTCGGGACCGCACAGGTCCTTCAGCGGTTGGTTCAGTATCTCGGCCTGAGCTCTCAACTTGATGCCCAGCATCGTCAGTGCGCCATCGTGCACGTCCCAACGCTGTCGCACCCAACTCAGTTTCAGTCCGTTGTTGATGTCGATAGCCGCCAGCACCTCCGGGTAAATCAGCGAGTCGAGACCCAGGTTTTTGAAAAACGGCTGCAGGTTAGGGGCCAGATATTCGTAGTTGTCGATACGAGCCACTGTCTTCTTGGCACCCAGTGCGTGTGCCAATATGCAGGCGTTGATGTTCGTGCTCTCCTCGGGTGTCACTCCCACAAACAGGTCGGCGTTAGGCACGCCAGCCTCTTTCAGCGCTCTGATGCTCGTTGGCGATGCACAATAGGTCATCACGTCATACTCGCTCATCTTGGCCAGACGCTCCTCGTCGTCGTCGATCAGGATACAGTCCTGATGCTCTCTCGATAGCAGTTTCGACAGGTGAGTTCCCACGGCGCCTGCACCTACGATAACGATTTTCATGACTTCTGCGTGTTAGGTATTAGGAGTTCGAGAATCGCTTTTTTAATTCCCTCTTCGTCGATGCCCACGATATGTTGCAGTTCCTTCACGGTGCCGTGCTCCACAAATTCATCGGGCAGTCCCAGTCGGGTCACCTTCGGTGTATAGTTATGATCGTTCATCCACTCCAGCACGGCGCTGCCCAGTCCGCCCTTACGCGCACCGTTCTCCACCGTTACGATGTATTTGAACTTTCGTCCCACCTCCTCGAGAATAGCCTCATCGATTGGCTTCAAGAATCTCATATCATAGTGGGCTACTTTCCACTTTTCACTTTCCTTTGTCAACTGTTCTATCGCGCGTGTCACATTGTTGCCAATCGGGCCTATGCTCAGCACTGCGATGTCGTCGCCGTCCTGCAACTTGCGTCCTGTGCCCACTTTGATTTCCTCCAGCGGGCAGCGCCAGTCCTGCAGTTCGCCGCCACCACGGGGGTAGCGAATCACAAACGGGCCCTTGTCGGGCAGCTGTGCCGTGTACATCAGTCGGCGCAGCTCATGCTCGTCCATCGGACTGCTGATTGTCAGGTTCGGAATCGGTCTCAGGGCTGCCATGTCAAAGGCACCATGATGGGTGGCACCATCCTCGCCAACCAGTCCCGAACGGTCGAAACACAGCACCACGTTCAGGTTCAGCAGTGCCACGTCGTGTATGATATTGTCGAAAGCGCGCTGTGCAAAGGCACTGTAGATATTACAGAAGGGTATCAGTCCGTCTTTGGCCATACCGCCGCTGAAGGTCACGGCGTGTCCCTCAGCGATACCTACGTCGAATGTGCGTTCCGGCATCTCTTTCATCATGATGTTCATCGAGCAGCCGCTGGGCATGGCAGGTGTCACGCCCACAATCTTCGGGTTCTGCTTGGCCAGTTCCAGCAGTGTATGTCCGAACACGTCCTGGTATTTCTGTGGCTTTGTGGGGTCGTTGTCCACCAGTCGCTCACCCGTATCGGGGTTGAATTTGCCTGGTGCGTGCCAAACCGTCACATCCTTTTCAGCCGGTGCATAGCCGTGCCCTTTCTTCGTGTGCAGGTGCAGCAGTTTCGGTCCCGTCATGTTCTTCAGCTGACTCAGTATGCGCACCAGTTCCTTCACGTTATGTCCGTCGAACGGTCCGAAGTATTGGATGTTCATGCCGTCGAAGATGTTCTGCTGGTGACTGATGGCGCTTTTCACGGCGTTGCTCAGTCGTATCAGTCCCTTCTTGCGGTCGTCGGGCATCATCCCGTGGTTTTTCAGCCAGCGCACCGTTTTAAACTTAAAGCAATTATACGTCTCGTTGGTGCTTAGGTTCAGCAGATACTGCTTCATGCCACCCACGCTGCGGTCGATACTCATGTTGTTATCGTTCAGGATAATCAGCAGGTTGTTGGGACTGCTCGAAACGTTGTTCAGTCCTTCAAAAGCCAGTCCGCCGCTCAGTGCGCCGTCGCCAATCACCGCTACCACGTGACGATCGTGCTTGCCTTCCAGCTCAGCCGCTACGGCCATACCCAGGGCAGCCGATACGGAGTTACTTGCGTGTCCGCAGGCAAACGTGTCGTATTCGCTCTCCTGTGGCGATGGGAAAGGCTTGATACCACCCAGCTTACGGTTCGTACAGAATCTGTCCTTTCGGCCCGTCAGTATCTTATGTCCATAAGCCTGGTGTCCCACGTCCCAAACAATTCTGTCTTCGGGGGTGTTATATACATAATGCAGTGCGACCGTAATTTCGGCCACACCTAAGCTCGATGCTAAGTGTCCAGGGTTCACTGCCACCTCTTCGATGATGTCGCGTCGCAGTTCGTCGCACACCTGTGGCAAATCATCCACCTTCAGTTTGCGCAAATCATCAGGTGTCTGGATCTTATTTAATAGAGTAAACTCAGTTTTTTTCACACAAATAATTGTTTATTTCGAGTGCAAAGATATACATTTATTATTAAACGGCAAAATATATTTGCATTTTTCTTAGTTTAAATCTGCCCGCTTTCCACCATCAGCACCACGCGTTCGGTCAGTCGGTCCACGCCCTGTGCATCGTACTCCTTTTTCAGACTGGCGCCGAATCCCCAGGCAAACACCTGCCAGAATCCTGCTCTCAGTGGTCCCATAAAGGCTTTGATCATCTCGTAGCTGCTTGAGTGGCATTCGCGGTCAATCAGTTTTATCAGCAGCTTTCCTTGGCTGTATGTTAGTTTTTTCATCTTAGGTTTGTATGTTTTAAAAATGTCTGCCTCCACGCGCTTCATGTGTTCCGCCTTTTCCTTATCAGTCTGTAGCGTCTCCAGATATTCGGTCGTTTCAATCAGCATCATGCGTGCCTCTTTGGCTATGGGCAGCACTTTTTTTACGTTGTTCACCAGGCGCATATACTGTTGTGCCTGCTTTTTGTTTTTAAAAGTCAGCTGTGGATACACATACACTGGGTTCATCTCCATATATTGTATGCTGTCTCCCTCGTGCAGTACTTTTCCCACCTTCACGGTAGGCACAAAGGTCGGTGAGTCCATCTCCGCCAGCACCTGCTCAGCGGTAATCCGTTGTTCCTCCTGCGCCTGTGCGCCAACAGCCCAACAGAATAATGCGATGATCAACCCTTTTCTCATTTCGGCTGCAAAGGTACAAAAAAAAACGCAACGACATCATTCCGTTACGACTTTTTAAACTTTCTGATATGATTGTCAATTGTCAATTAAGAATGAAAAATCTTCATTGGCTTAAGGGCACCGTCGCAATTCGCGACATTGCCTACCACTTGATCAAAGGATTCTACGATGGCAATATGAGTGCCACCTATCGTCTGTATAAGGAGTATGGCTTCCTTGCGCTAATTCCTTTAAAGCAAATTCACTGTATTTGATTACCAATTTCAGTGAATTTGCTTTTCAATTTCACTGAATTTGTTTTTCAAATTTACTGAATTTATTTTGTTGTTTCTAAATTTTTCTATACCTTTGCACCGTCAAAAGATTCGCTAAATTAATGAAACTAAGATTATCATTACTACTCTTACTGCCATTCCTGGGCTTAAAAGCGCAGGAATCGCATGAATGGGAGACGTACTTGAACCAGGTGATGACGGCTGAGGATGCGGCTTCGGATGGTTGGCAGCAGACTTACGACCTGCTGAGCGACCTGGTTCAGCATCCCATCAATATTAATACTGCCACCCGCGAGCAGTTGGAGGCCATCCCTTTTTTGTCGGCACAACAGGTAGAGGAATTGATGGATTATCTGCATCACTATGCGCCGATGAGATCAACGGCCGAACTGCGACTGATGAAACTGTTGACACCAGCTCAACGTGAACTGCTGAGTTACTGTGTTTATACCGGTGAGCGCGAAACTAAACGCTACCTGCACCATGAGCTGACTGCCACCGCTAAACTGCCACTGAGCGACGGACACTGGTTTCGTTACCAGATGCAATATGGCGATCGGTTGAAAGTCGGACTGGTGGGCGATGCGGATGCCGACGAACCCTTTCTGCGCGATTGTAACCGATGGGGCTACGACTATTATGCACCTTATGTGCAGCTGAACCACTGGAGGCGCCTAGAGACATTGGTGCTAGGCAGCTACAAGGTAAGCATGGGTATGGGACTGGTGATGAACAACAGCTTTAGCTTGGGAAAGATAGCCATGCTGCAGAACTTGGGTCGCAGCACCAATACGTTAAGGGCGCATGCGTCGCGTTCGGAATACGCACTGCAAGGGGTAGGCGCTACTCTGAAATTGGGCCGTGGCTGGCAGGCAACAGCGTTTGTGGGTGATGTGCCGATGGATGCCACACTCAACAAGGATGGCAGTGCCCGTACGATACTCACCACAGGCTACCACCGCACCGACAGCGAAATCAGCAAGAAGCATAATATGCATGCCTTGAAAACGGGCGGCACCCTGCGTTATACGGGGCACGGACTGCACTTAGGACTGAACGCGCTCTACGTGTACCTGAGTCGTCCGTTACAACCGAACATCCAACAACTATACAACTTGTACAAACCGCAAGGTAGCCGATTTGTGAACATGAGCATGGAGTATGGTTATGTCAATAGTCGCTGGGCATTGAATGGCGAAACGGCCTTGGATGGCAACGGACATATAGCTACGATTAACAGTGCGAGCGTGGCGATGGGCAACGGACTGACGTTGATGGCGCTGCAACGATTTTACCAGTATCGCTACACCTCACTGGATGCACAGAGTTATAGCGACGGTGGTAGCGTGCAGAACGAGAGTGGCTTGTACGTGGGAGCCACTTGGCAGACTTCGAATCAATGGCAGCTGATGGCTTATGTCGATTGGGCTTATCATCCATGGGTGAGGTATCGACAACCGGCTGGCACTTATACGACGGACTATCTGTTGCAGGCAATGTACACCACTGGCAGCTGGAAACTGAGCGGCAGATTCCGTCTGAAATCGCAGCATCAGGAACGCCGCACACGGCTGACGGCAGAGTATAACAGCAACAGCGGATTAGTGATGCGCACCCAACTGGATGGCGTCTGTATGGGTGAAAAAAATACGGAAACGGGTGCCATGGTGAGCGAGAGTCTGGCCTATACCTATCAATGGTTGCGACTGAATGCAGGAGCAGGCTATTTTCGTACGGACAGTTACGACACCAGAATGTTTGTATATGAGAACGGACCGTTATATACTTATACCATGCAACAGTTGTATGGCGAGGGCATACGCTACTGGCTGATGCTCCGGGCAAAAATCGGACAAATGATGCAGCTCACAGCTAAAATGGGGGTGAACAACACCTTCTCTCGTCCATCCAAAACGGATGCGCAAGTTCAACTGCGACTTAAGATCTGATGGTAGAGCTGATGAACCTGACCGGCGACATCAAGACCGGCGAAACGCTGCACATACTTCTGACTGCGCAGGATGCGCTCCTCGCGGTTGGGACTACCAACGAGCGAACGGCGGATGGCATCTGCCATGCCTAACACATCGCCAGGTTTGACATAGATGCTGTCGGGACCGCCTGCCTCTTCTAAGCACGAACCGCTACAAGCCACTACTGGCAGACCGCAACGGATGGCCTCGATGATGGGAATACCAAATCCTTCGTAAACACTGGGATAGACAAAGGCTTCGGCCATGGCGTAAAGGGCGGGCAGATGCTCGTCGGGCACGCCATGCAACACACGCACGCGCTGCTGCAATTGGTGGCGCTGCGCAAAAGCCACCACCTGCTGGGTGTAAGGGGTGGGGCGGCCAATGATGACCAGTGACACGTCGGAGGGCAGATAGGGCAGCGCCTGAACGGCCTGTAGCACGTTTTTACGAGCTTCGATGGTGCCTACATTCAGAATAAATCGTTGGGGCAACTGGTAGTGATGAGCCACCTGCTGCAGCATGGCGGCATCGGTCTCGGCACCGAAACGCTGCGCACAGCTCTGATAGATGAGCGAGATGCGATCGGGCGACACTTGACCGAACTCGATGATGTCGCGACGGGTGCACTCGCTGATGGCGATGATATGGGTGGCCTCGCGCAGGGTGCGACGGAACTTCCAGGTGTAGAGACGCACATCGATGGGATTGTAGAACTCAGGATGGCGCAGGAAGATGAGGTCGTGGATGGTGACGATGCTGGGGATGCCGCTCTCGCGGATGCCAACAGGCAACTCGCCCGACAAACCGTGATAGAGCTGCACACCATCACGCAGAAGATCGCGGATGATATAGTGACTGCGCCACAGCGACGGCAGGTGGGTGGTGAGCACGGTGTGGGGATAGCGGAAAGTGATGTTGGGACGCTGGAGTATCTGATTGCGCAGATGCTGGCGACCAGCATCTGGGGCATAGAGACTGAGCTGCAGAGGATACTGCGACAAGTCGTTGACCAGCGTGCGGCCATAGGCGCCCAGGCCTGTGCCGTTGCGAACGATGCGCTTGGCATCGAAACCGATGTGAAGGAGTGTGTCGCTCATGATAAAAATGCTATTATTGTGGGGTTTTCTTGAAATGCTTGAATACAAAACGCACCATGACAAAATTGGTGGGCACGGCGATGGCCAGCACCGCCAGCGGGGCAACCGCACGGCTGAGTCCTATCCATAGGAAGAAGTTGAACAGCACGATATGCAGCACGTAGTTGACCGCATGGGCGCCACTAAAACCGATGCCGTTGCGGGCAGAAGTTTTTTCGCGGAAGGTGAAGTGGGCCGACAGATAGTAGTTGACCAAGAAACTGACGATATAACCCACGGTATAGGCAATGTTAACCTCGATAAAGTGCTGCAGCAACCAGTACACACCATAGTGGATGGCGGCGGCGGTAGTGCCCACGATACCGAAGCGAACTATCTGGAAAAATGTTTCTTTATCCAACATGAATATCAAATTTTGGTGCAAAGATACAAATAATTCGGTATAATTTACTACCTTTGCACCAAATTATACTAATTATTATCATGATACTACTGAGTTTTGATACCGAAGAGTTTGATGTGCCCCGCGAGCATGGCGTGGATTTTACATTACAACAGGGTATGGATGTATCTAAGGAAGGCACACGCCGCATACTTGACTGCTTGAAACAGAATGGTGTGCAGGCAACCTTTTTTTGCACAGGTAATTTTGCAGAGAATGCACCCGAACTGATGCAACGGATTATGGACGAAGGGCACGAAGTGGCCTGTCATGGTGTGGACCACTGGCAGCCCACAGAGAGTGACTTTGTGCGCTCGAAAGAGATTGTTGAACGCGTAACGGGCCGACAGGTGTACGGCTATCGACAACCGCGCATGTTCCCCGTGGTGGAGAGTGAAATAAAACGGGCGGGCTACCGCTACAACTCGAGTCTGAACCCGGCGTTCATCCCCGGGCGATATATGCATCTAACCGAGCCCAGAACATGGTTTATGAAGGACGGGGTGATGCAGATACCAGCATCGGTGACACCGCTGATCAGATTCCCGCTATTCTGGCTGGCACTGCACAATCTGCCGCAAAGCCTGTATCACTGGATGGTGCGACGGGTGCTGAAGAAAGACGGCTACTTTGTGACTTACTTCCACCCATGGGAGTTTTACGACCTGAAGGAACACCCGGAGTTTAAGATGCCCCTGATTATTAAAAATCACAGCGGTCGCGAGATGGTGGGCCGACTGGACCGACTGATTAAGATGCTGAAAGCCCAAGGGCACACATTCATAACCTATACGGAATTTACTGACAAGCAACTATAAGAAAACAGCAACGAATGTATGAAAACGATTACAATTATACTACCTGCTTATAACGAAGAGTCGTCGTTCGAGCTACTGAAAGAACGGATGAGTATGGTGGTGAAACAGAACCCAGGGTACAATTGGGAATTTCTATTGGTTAACGATGGCAGTAGCGATCATACGCTGCAGCAGATGGTGAAACTGCACCGTGAGGACCAACACTACTGCTATCTGGACCTGAGCCGCAACTACGGCAAGGAGATAGCGATGATGGCTGGCTTTGACTATGCCAAAGGAGATGCAGTGATAGTGATGGATGCCGACATGCAACATCCGATAGATGTGATACCCGAGATGCTGCAATACTGGGAGCAGGGTTACGATGATGTGTATGCCACCCGCATGGACAGTAAGGAGAGTTGGCTGAAGCGTAAGACATCGCATTGGTACTACCAACTGCTGCAATCGGTTACCAAGGTGCCCATACAGAAGGATACCGGCGACTTCAGACTGCTGGACCGCTCGTGCGTAGAGGCCTTGAAACAGATGCGCGAAACCGAACGTAACACCAAGGGTATGTACTCGTGGATAGGATTCCGCAAAAAGGGTATCGGCTACAAGCAACTGGAGCGGCAGAAGGGTGAAAGTAAATGGAGCACGCGTGCGTTGCTGCACTTGGCGCTGAACGGCATCATGTCGTACACCACAGCACCGTTGCGAATAGCATCGGTGATGGGACTCATTGTGTCGTTTGTGGCTTTCCTGTATCTCATATATATCATTGTGGTAACAAACCTGTATGGCGATCCGGTTCAGGGCTATCCTACCATGATGGTAACGATACTCTTCTTGGGTGGTATTCAGCTGTTGAGCTTGGGTGTTCTGGGTGAGTATGTGGCAAAGATTTTTAATGAAGTGAAGGGCCGACCGGGCTACTTCCTGAACTCGTATAATGGCGAACGAAACCATGTGGCAAAAAATTAAGAACATTAAGAATAAAGAACAGATATTATTTTGGTTGGGACTGATTATTATGGTGGCAGCAACTGCCATCGAAACGCTGCGTGGCAGGGCCAGCAACTACTATGTGTACAGCGATGCCACCAACATGTTCTGGCACGGACTGACACCTTACACCCAACAGTTTATTACCGACCATGGGCGCTATTTCCTTTATACTCCCGTGTTTACCACGCTGTTTGCACCTATCCTACTGCTGCCCAAATGGTTTGGGGCGTTTGTGTGGAATTGCGGATTATATGCCCTGATGGTAATGGCCATCAGAACACTGCCGGGCGAGGTGAACAAATATCGAACCAAGATTTTTGCCTTTCTGCTGTTGTTGATTGTACAGGGGACCTTCTGTTTTCAGTATAACTTAGTGGTGTGTGCGCTGTTCCTGCTGGCCTTTACGCTGATGGAGCGCAACCATCCGTTGTGGGCGGTGCTGCTGATAATGATTTCGGCTACCACTAAGATTTACGGCGGTATAGAGCTGGCGCTGCTGTTGTGCTACCCCAAAATGTGGCGTAACTTAGGCGCTGCGGTGCTGATGGGCGTGGGGTTGCTGCTACTACCAGCCATGAACCCGACGTTTGAACACCCGCTGGATCTGTACCGACAGATGGGCATGATGCTTACCCAGCACGGCGATTCGGGTACCTGGGCAGGACTATTGTTTGCACCTGTACTGCGCGATGTGCTGTTGCCCAATATGCGTGCCATACAATTGGGCGTGTTGGTGGTCTTGGCCGTCATCTTCTTCTGGAAGAAGAAACTATGGGGCGATTTCAGATTCAAAGTATCGGCGTTAGCTGTGATGATGGGCTACGTGATACTGTTTAGTGACAGTCCGGAAACGCATACGTACATCATCGCTTTGGCAGGCTACCAGATGGTGTTCTGGCTGCAGCCTAAGCGTACAAAAACAGATTGGGTCATCTTCTGGCTACTGTTCGTCAACTTCTGTATCTTCCCCGTTGATGCGCTCTGTCCGGTGGCTGTATATAAATTCTTTCACTATAATTTCTGGTTTGATATCTACTGCATGACGTTGGCTTGGGGCCGCATGATCTGGGCGGTGGTCAAGGCATAGTCCTTGGTGAGTAGCTCGTAGATAAGTTTGAACCAGATGATAGCTACAGGCAATGCTTTGAGTGAATAGGGCTTGATGAGTTGGCGCCATACCTCGCGTGGAAACAGGTCGGATGGCGACATCGACGTGATGATAAAAGCGAAGATGATGAGTGCCAAGTCCCAGCGGTTGCGCTGCCAGGGACAGGTGAGATACCAGATGGCAACACCGGGCATGGCGATGATATAGCTGTACGACTCGGAACAGGTACTGAACAGCACCACCGTCATGAGCACCGAAGCCACGATTGCCAGGCGGAATGCCTGATGGCGATACTGCGACAGGCGCAGATAAGGCAGACCGAAACCGATGGCACCTGCCAGCAGAAGCCAGATGTCGCTATAGGTGGCGATGCCTGATATCTTGCGCACCATACCAAGCAATGAGATATTCTGACCGGCAGCAAACTGGTTGAGGTCGTTCTTGTGCACCAGCACATCGTACCACGCGACGTACTGACTGCTGATGTAATCCACACCGAACACCAGCATGGGCAGTAGCGACAGGATGACCATCCAAGCCACAAACCAACCTAAGAACCGGCCCTTGTGCTGCGAGAAGGGGAAGAACGCCAAACCCACGATGCCGTAGATCTTGGTCACCGTGCCCAAGGCGATGAGAAACGCAGCCCAACAGTCTTTCTCCTTCTGCGTGAAGTAATAGGTGAACAGGATGCAGGCGAGAATAAGGCTGTTGCTCTCGGAATCAAGAATGCAGGTATAGGCCTCGACGGCCACAAACCACAGAATGAACAGCTGCTGACTGCGGGTGAAAAACGACTGGCGGATGCTCCAATAGGGTACCAGCGTGATGAGCAACATCCAGATGAGGCGCCCCAGTTGATACGGTAGTACCGCCATGGGCGCCATGAGCAGCGGGAAGAGTGGACCGTATAGAAAATAATTACCATCTTCGGGATAGATGATATAGAGCGGCATCTGTTGCCAGGCATGCCAGAAGGAGTGGTAGAAGATGGAATAATCGAGGTCGAACTTGCCCTTGAGCCAAATGCGCAACCAAGGCACGATGGCCATGATGAGCCATGCGGCAAAAACGACACGAAAATCGCTCAGGTAGTGTTTTATCTTAGAGGTTAATACAGATTGTTTCATTATCAAGGTACTTAATTCTTGGCAAAGATACAAAAAAAATGCATATTTTGGTATAAAAAGCTAAAAAAATTGTAACTTTGCACCCAAATAAGTTGATTATGGAGAAGGAAATGAATTTTCTGGATAGAAATGAGTTCAATTTCGAACCCAGTGAGAAGGTGGTAGAAGCTATCCGCAATTTTGACCCAAAGACATTGTGTTTTTATACCCGCATTTACGATCAGGGCAAGAAAAGCGTTGTATCGGTAAAGCTGAGCGAGATATACGGCGTTCCCGAAGAGCAGGTGCTGCTGGCTTACGGTGGTGAGGACAT
>OCVV011040742.1_pt1 | contig 14852 bp, 12 predicted proteins | sample 1539721 | NCBI WGS metagenome assembly OCVV01 (sample SAMN02144230, study PRJEB22623) | gut metagenome | biome: sheep rumen | host: Ovis aries | place: New Zealand
ATATTACCTTATAATATATTCTTCATTATAGTTATTTGTATTTATCTCTTAGGTAAGAAAAAATGAAACAATTAATTACTGTATTTTTTTTCATTTTTCATTCTAATAATTAATTGAAACTTTATTTCTTTTTTAATTAATATTTTATCTATTTTTTCTTTTTTTGTATATTGTTGGTGTTCCATTAATTGTATCTTTACAAACGTACAATCAAAAATTAAAAAAATTGTTGACTTTATGATGCTAATGATGATATATTATTAGTGCTGATTAAATATCTTTGCGTAGGCAAAGTTTTATTTAAAGGGTAAAAAGATACACCTGGATGTGTGTAGAGAAAGGAGATATGTTTTATGCCTACAATTAACCAATTAGTTCGTAAAAATCGTAAAGATAAGGTTAGAAAAAGTAAAGCACCAGTTCTTGGTGTTGGTTTAAACACAATAAAGAAAAAAGCTACTGATACTAATTCTCCTCAAAAACGTGGAGTTTGTACTCGTGTTGGTACTAAGACACCAAAAAAACCAAATTCTGCTTTGCGTAAATATGCTCGTGTTCGTTTATCTAATGGAAAAGAAGTTGATACTTATATTCCTGGTATTGGACATAATTTGCAAGAGCATAGTGTTGTTTTAATTCGTGGTGGACGTGTTAAAGATCTTATCGGAGTTCGTTATCATATTATTCGTGGTACTTTAGATACAGCTGGTGTTAAAGATCGTAAACAGGGTCGTAGTAAATATGGTGCAAAAAAAGCTAAGTAATTTATAAAATTTTGAAGGGAGGATTTAAAAATGCGAAAAAGACGTGCAGTAAAGAGAGATATTTTACCAGATCCAATATATAAGTCAAAAGTAGTTGCTAAATTAATTAACACTATTATGTTGGACGGTAAAAAAGGAATTGCTCAATCAATTGTTTATCAAGCTTTTGAGACAGTTAAACAAAAAACTGGTCAAGATGCTTTAGAAGTTTTCAATAATGCAATGGAAAACATTAAGCCTCAATTGGAGGTTAAGAGCCGTCGTGTTGGTGGATCAAATTATCAAGTTCCTGTTGAAGTTACACCGGCTAGAGGTTTGGCATTAGCTTTGAGATGGTTAACAAAATTTTCTCGTGAACGTGGAGGAAAAGGTATGGCAGATAATTTAGCTAATGAGATAATTGATGCATCAAATGGAACAGGTGCAGCAGTTAAAAAACGTGAAGATACTCATAGAATGGCAGAAGCTAACAAGGCTTTCGCTCATTATAGATGGTAAGAAAGGAATAGAATATGGCAAGAGATACGTCATTAGAAAAAACAAGAAACTTTGGAATAATGGCTCATATCGATGCAGGTAAAACTACTTGTACTGAAAGAATCTTATTCCACACAGGGGTTAATCACAAAATAGGTGAAACTCATGAAGGTGAAGCAACAATGGACTGGATGGAGCAAGAAAAAGAACGTGGTATCACTATCACTTCTGCAGCTACTACTGCTCACTGGAAAGGATATCGTTTTAATATTATCGATACCCCAGGACATGTAGACTTCACAATTGAAGTTTCTAGATCACTTCGTGTATTAGATGGGGCGGTTGCTTTATTAGATGCACAAGCAGGTGTTGAACCTCAAACAGAAACAGTTTGGAGACAAGCATCTGAATTTAAAGTTCCTAGAATTATTTTTGCAAATAAAATGGATAAAATGGGAGCAAACTTTGATTATACATTAAAAACTATCAAAGATCGTTTAGGAGTTAATGCTAAACCTATTGAATTACCAATAGGAGCAGAAGCGGACTTTAATGGTGTTATTGATTTAGTTACTATGAAAGCTTATCATTTTGATGGTCAACAAGCTGAAAATGCTCAAGAAATTGAAATTCCAGCAGATTTAAAAGATAAAGCTGAAGCAGCAAGATCAGAATTAATTGAAGCGGTAGCTGAATATGATGACGAAATGATGATGACATACTTAGATGGTGGAGAAGTTACAGTTGATATGATTAAGAAAGCAATCCGTAGTGGATGTTTAGCTGCAGAATTCTTCCCAGTTATGTGTGGAACAGCTTTAGGAAATATGGGTGTTAAACCTTTATTAGATGCTGTTATTGATTATTTACCAAGTCCAGTGGATGTTGAATCAATTAAAGGTACTACTTTAGATGGTCAAGAAGCAGAAAGACATCCAAGTGATAGTGAACCATTTGCAGCTTTAGCGTTTAAAGTTATGACAGATCCATTCGTTGGTCGTTTAACATTCTTTAGAGTATATTCAGGACATTTAGCTAGTGGTTCATATGTATTAAACTCAACTAAAGATACAAAGGAAAGAATTGGACGTATTCTTCAAATGCATGCTAATAATCGTAAAGAGATTAGTGATGTTTATACAGGAGATATTGCTGCTGCTGTTGGACTAAAAAATACAACTACTGGTGATACTTTGTGTGATGAGAAGAAAGCAATTATTTTGGAAAGTTTGGTTGTTCCAGAACCAGTTATTCAATTGGCTGTTGAGCCAAAATCTAAAGCTGATCAAGATAAAATGGCTTTAGCATTGCAAAAACTTGCAGAAGAAGATCCTACATTTAAGGTTCATACAGATCATGAAACTGGACAAACAGTTATTGCTGGTATGGGTGAATTGCATCTAGATGTATTGGTTGATCGTATGAAGAGAGAGTTTAATGTAGAGGCAAATGTTGGTGCACCACAAGTTGCTTATCGCGAAACAATTAAGCAAGAAGCTGATTGTGAAGGTAAATATATTAAACAATCTGGCGGACGTGGACAATATGGACATGTTTGGGTTAAATTTGAGCCAAATCCAGATAAAGGTTATGAATTTGTTGATCAAATCGTTGGAGGAGTTGTTCCTCGTGAATATATTCCTGTTGTAGATAAAGGATTACAGGAAGCTTTACAAACAGGTGTACTTGCTGGATATCCTATGATTGATGTTAAGTGTACATTATTTGATGGTTCATATCATGATGTAGACTCTAACGAAATGGCATTTAAAATTGCTGCTAGTTTTGCTTTAAAAGAAGCTAAAAATAAATGTAAACCGGTGTTACTTGAACCAATCATGAAGGTAGATGTTACTACTCCTGATGAATATTTTGGTAATGTTATGGGTGATTTAACATCTCGTCGTGGTAAACCATTAGGTCAAGAATCTCAGGGGAATGCTGTTAAACTTAGTGCTATGGTTCCACTTTCTGAAATGTTTGGATATGCTACTAACTTGCGTAGTAATACACAAGGAAGAGCTACTTTCGTAATGTTTTTTGATCATTATGAAGAAGTTCCTAAGAATATTGCAGAAGAGATTATTAAGAAGAGTGGAAATTAATTAAAAACTATATTAAAATAGTTGATAAATTTTAAATTATTCGATAAAATATATGTTGTAATTAAATAAGGAGGAAATTATATTATGGCAAAAGCAAAATTTGATCGTTCAAAACCACATGTAAATGTTGGTACAATTGGACATGTAGATCATGGTAAAACTACTTTAACTGCTGCTATTACTGCTTGTTTAGCTGGAAAAAACGGAAATGAAAAAGTTGATTTCGCTAACATCGATAAAGCACCAGAAGAAAGAGAACGTGGTATTACTATCAATACTGCACATGTAGAATACAGTACTGATAAGAGACATTATGCACATGTTGACTGCCCAGGACATGCTGATTATGTAAAGAACATGATTACTGGTGCTGCTCAAATGGATGGAGCAATCTTAGTTATTGCTGCTACAGATGGACCTATGGCTCAAACACGTGAACACATCTTACTTGCACGTCAAGTTGGAGTACCAAAAATGGTTGTATTCATGAATAAATGTGATATGGTTGATGATGAAGAATTATTAGACTTAGTTGAAATGGAAATTCGTGATTTGTTAAACGAATATGGATTCGATGGAGACAATACTCCAATTATCCGTGGTTCAGCTCTTAAAGCTCTTGAAGGAGATCCTGCATGGACACCTAAGATTGATGAATTAATGGATGCCGTTGATACATGGATTCCAACTCCAGAGCGTGATACTGAAAAACCATTTTTAATGAGTATCGAAGATGTATTTACTATTACTGGACGTGGAACAGTTGTTACTGGACGTGTTGAACGTGGACAATTAAAACTTAATGATGAAGTTGAAATTGTTGGTATTAAAGAAACTAAAAAGACAGTTGTTACTGGAATTGAAATGTTCCGTAAACAATTAGACTATGCTGAAGCTGGAGATAATGCTGGAGTATTATTACGTGGTATTTCTCGTGAAGAAGTTGAAAGAGGACAAGTTCTTGCTAAACCTGGAACTGTTACTCCACATCATAAGTTTAAAGCAACAGTTTATATTTTAAGTAAAGAAGAAGGTGGACGTCATACACCATTCTTCAACAATTATCGTCCTCAATTCTATTTTAGAACTACTGATGTAACAGGTGTTATTTCTTTACCAGAAGGTACTGAAATGGTTATGCCAGGTGATAACGTTGATATGGAAGTTGAATTAATTCATTCAATTGCTCTTGAACAAGGAACACAATTCTCTATTCGTGAGGGTGGAAGAACTGTTGGTGCTGGTTCAGTTACTGAAATTGTTGAATAATTAATTTATTCTTAAGATTATAGGGTTAGCGTATTAAATGCGTTAACCTTTTTATATTCTATAAAACGATTAAATAGTATAGTAGGAACAATACAATGTAAAAGTATATTTGTGAACAAGAAACTGGAAATATGTATGAAAATACTTTCAATGGTTGTACTTGATTATTTAAAAAGTACTCATGTAATAACTGTCCATAATAAGTTTTATATACAATAGAAAAACCACTATTAGTAGTGGCTTTTTATTTATTTTTATTTATTTTCATGTACCAATTATAAGCAAATTTATTTAGTATGATATCAAATTCTCCAATATATTCTGTAACTGTTGTATTAAAACCAAGTTTTGATTCATTTAACTCACTATATTCGGTTTGATTTTCAAAATCTCCAACAATACCATCTAGGTTTAGATACTTTAAGCCTTCGTTATTGTAGTCTGTAATTGCTTGCCATTTTATTAGGTAGTTTGGATTTAGGTGTTCAAATTCAGCATTAGCCCCTTCTGTGAATAAATATGCGGCATTATCATACTTTAAAATCATCGCTCCAGCAATAATGATGCCATCTGGATTTGTTTTTAGTAATTCAGTGGCTTTTATGAGATAATTTTTGTATGCAGTAATTAATTTGTCTGATTCCATTTTTTTGTTTAAATAGTCATTTCTGTCTTTTTCTGTTTGAGACATATCTTGAACTCTTTGTGCTAAAGATTCATTATATTCAATTTCTTTTTCATAGCTTCTTCTACTATTTATTAAAAAAGCCTCTGTATTTATTTTTGCATAATATATATCTACATTATTTCCAAAGCTTTCACATATTGTTTTGTAATATGAAAGAGGCTTTTTTTCTTTTTTTTCTATAAATCTATATAAAGTTGTAATATCTTTTGCTGTTCTTTTTATAATTTCTATTCCGTTGTTTTTTGCTTTTCTAATTTTGTTTCTTGTTCTTTTGTCTGTTTTTGCAAAAATTTCTCTTATGTCTCTTTGTAATATTACTAAAGCTTCCCATCTTGGTTTTTCTGTTTCAAAGTATAGGTTCTTTCCTTTATAAGTAAAGCCTGCATTTTTTAAGTTTTCGGTAATAGCATTTGCTTTGCTATTGAAATTCATTATATTTCCTTCGGAGTCTCTGACTGTTATTGGGATATAAGGATCTATTCTAAGAAACATAAAGTTTTGTCTTCCTAGGACTTTTTTTAATTTTTCAGTTAAATCTTTTACTTTTTCCATTTCTTCGTAGTTAAATAGAATTCCTCTAGGAGCATATGCCAGTTTATTTCCCATAAAAACTTGTTTATAGAGGATTAGTGTTGCTCCTATTAGTTTATTTTGATCATTTACAAATCCTAAATATTTAGTTCTGTATCCAAATTTTATCATAACATTTGCATACATAGAACTTTGAAAGTAATTGCGATATCGGTGAGTTTCTGCAAATTTATCAAATTGAGTAGCACTTAATTTTACTATTTTCATTTGCCCACTTCCTATCCATTCTCTTATAATTATATCAAATAGAGTAAATTCTTTCAATAATAAAGAATTATTTTAGCTAGAAAAGATAATTTTTATCTAAAATATGATAAAATAGTAGTGGGTGATTAAATTGAAAGATACTTTTTTAAAGTTAAGAGAAGAATACCCAGAGTTCATTTACCAAGATTTTATTGTTGAGGAAGATGATAATGAATATAGAGTTAATTATAATTTTCAATTAAAAGAATTGGTGTTTAAACCAGTTATTATAGTTTCTAAAGATAGTATAACTAATTCTAATATTGATGAAGAATACTTAAATTATTTATTCTTTCAATATGGGTTATTTGATTTAATAAGTTATTATAAATTAACTTGTTCTCCTAAGATTATTATTAAACCGATGTATATTGATTCTAAACAAAGTGAATTTTTTAAAAAGGTTCTTTATAATGGATTAGGTGAATATTTCTATAAAAATAACATTGAATTAAACTATGATGAGTTTTTAGATATTGTAGTTGAAAGTGATAATAAGTATAATTTACCAAGTTTTACTGATAATTATGAAGGTAATTTGATACCTATTGGTGGGGGAAAAGATTCAATTGTTTCTTTAGAATTATTAAAGGATTATGATAATAAAATGTTTTTATTAGATAGAAATCTTTATCCTAAAAATAAAGCAGCTTATGAGTCTATCTATAAAGCAGGGTATAGTGATAGTGATATTACTGTTTTTAGAAATGAATTAGATTTACAATTACTAGAATTAAATAAAAAAGGTTATTTAAATGGACATATTCCAATATCTGCTTGTATTAGTATGGCTAGTTTTATATTAGCTTATTTAAATAATAAAAAGTATATTGTATTATCAAATGAGGCTAGTGCTAATGAAGGTAATTTTACTGGATTAAAAGTTAATCATCAGTATTCTAAGAGTTATGAATATGAATTAGATTTTAGAAATTATGCAAAAGAGTATTTAAATCCTAATATTTCATATTTTAGTTTATTAAGAGGATGGAATGAATATCAAATAGTACAAGAGTTTTTAAAACATAAAGAATATTTAAGTATATTTAGAAGTTGCAATAGAGGAACTAAGGAAAATATTTGGTGTAATCATTGTAGTAAGTGTTTATATGTTTATATTATGCTTTATCCATATTTAACAGAAGAAGAGTTAAGATTAGTATTTGATAAAGATATGTTAGATGATAAGACATTAGAAGAAGAATTTTTAGATTTAGTAGTTTCTTCGCGATTAAAGCCCTTTGAATGTGTAGGTACTAGATTAGAAATTAATTATTCTCTTCAAGAAGCTTTAAGAAGAAAAAATAGTTATCCATATTTATTACAATTATATAAAGATAATTATATGATTAGTGATATAGATAAAAATGTAGTTGAAAATTATTGGAATAAAGATAATTCTATTCCAGAAGAATATTTAAAGTTGTTTGGTGATAAAAATGAAAAATAAAATATACGAGTATTTAAAAAATAAGGGAAGTATCTTAATATTAGGTTTTGGTAGAGAAGGTAAATCTACTTATAATCTTATTAGGAGTGTTGATCCGTCTATTCAATTAGGGATAGCTGATTTAAAAGAGATTACTGATGAAGAAGTAAAGAATGCTCCTAATGTTAAGTTTTATATTGGGGATAATTACTTAGATGCTTGTTATCAATATGATGTTATTATTAAAGGACCTGGGGTTATTATAAAAGATTATTTACCAGTAGATGTTAGAAAAAAGATTACTTGTCAGACAGATTTATTTGTTAAGTTTGCAAGTGCTAAAACTATAGGTATTACAGGTACTAAAGGAAAATCTACTACTACCTCATTGCTTTATCATATTTTAAAGAACATTTCTAAGAAAGCTATTCTTATGGGAAATATTGGTATTCCTGTTTTTGATAAGATTGATGAAATAGAAGAAGATAGTATTTGTGTTATGGAACTTGGTTGTCACCAATTAGAATATATGAAGAATTCTCCTAACATTAGTGTTATTTTAAATATTTATGAAGAACACTTAGATCATTATTTATCAATGGATTATTATGTTAATAGTAAGAAGAATATTTATCGTTATCAAAATTCAAATGATTATGTTTTACTAGGTAATAATGAATATTTGAAAGATAAAGATATTAAGAGTAATGTTATATATGAGGGTAATTTAACTAATAATTGTTTTTATAAGGAAAATGGTAATTTAGTTATAGATATCAATTCTAAAAAAGAGATAATTCCTATTACTAATATAAAGACGCAATTACAAGGTGAACATAATTTAACAAGTATATTAGTGTGTTTAACAATTATTTCAATTTTAAATTTAGATATAGAAGAAGCAATAGCTACTATTCCTAGTTTTAAAGGGCTTCCACATAGAATGGAATATATAGGTACATTTAATAATATTTCATATTATGATGATAGTATTGCGACATCTATTCCATCAGTTATATTTGCGATAAATACATTAAAAAATGTTGATACTGTAATTATAGGTGGAATGGATAGAGGATTAAATTATACTGATTTAGTAAATTATTTAAATAAATCATCAGTAACTAATATTTTATTATTACCTGATACAAATATTAGAATTAATAAATTGTTTGAAAATGTTTCTACTAATAAGAATGTTTTAATAGTTAAAGATATGGTAGAAGCTGTTAAAATAGCTAAAGAAATAACTAATAAAGGTATGAGTTGTTTGTTATCTCCAGCAGCTGCTAGTTATGGTTTTTATAAGAACTTTGAAGAACGGGGAGATCATTTCCAAAAATTAGTAAAAAATAATTAGAAAGAGAGGATAAACTATGAAAATAAAAGATGTTATAGGAAGAGAAATATTAGATTCAAGGGGAAATCCTACTGTAGAAGTAGATGTAGTACTTGAAAATGGTATAATTGGGCGAGCTGCAGTGCCAAGTGGAGCATCAACTGGAGAAAGAGAAGCACTTGAACTTCGAGATGGTGATAAATCTAGATACTTGGGAAAGGGAACTTTAAAAGCTGTAGCAAACATTAATGGCCCTTTAAAAGATTTGGTTATTGGAATGGATGCTGCTGATCAGAAAGCTTTGGATTATGCAATGATTGAGGCAGATGGAACAGAATCTAAATCTAAGTTTGGGGCTAATGCAATTTTAGGTATTAGTATGGCTGCTATGAAAGCTAGTGCTATTGAAGCTAGGGTTCCATTGTATCGTTATGTTGGAAATGGTACAACTTTACCTGTACCGATGATGAATGTTATTAATGGTGGTGCTCATGCTGATAATAGGCTTGATTTTCAAGAGTTTATGATTATTCCTCAACGCGATACAATTCATGAAAGAATACGAATTGGTGCTGAAGTATTTCATAATTTAAAGAAAGTTTTAAATGAAAAAGGTCTTGCTACTGGAGTAGGAGATGAAGGTGGCTTTGCTCCAGATTTACAATCAAATAGAGAAGGCTTTGAACTTATTATGGAGGCTATTCGAAGAGCTGGGTATGAGCCAGGAATAGACGTGTGTTTAGGAATAGATGTTGCGGCTTCAGAATTTTATAAAGATGGTAAGTATGAACTAGTTGGCGAAGGGAGAAGTCTTACTACTGATGAATTAATTCAATATTTTGAAGAATTGATTCGTGATTATCCAATTATTTCTATTGAAGATCCTGTTGATGAAAATGATTGGGAAGGATTTGTTAAAATTACAGAAAAACTTGGAAATAAAATTCAACTAGTGGGAGATGATTTATTTGTTACAAATAAAAGGTGTCTTCAAAAAGGAATTGATATGCATGCTGGAAATGCAATTTTATTGAAAGTAAATCAAATTGGTACGATTACCGAAACATTAGAAACTATTGAGCTTGCTAGAAAAAATGGTTATTCAACTATTATTTCACATCGATCTGGGGAAACTGAAGATACAACTATTGCAGATTTGGCAGTTGGGCTTGATTTGGGACAAATTAAGACAGGGTCTATATCTAGAACAGATCGTGTTTGTAAATATAATCAATTAATGAGAATAGAAGAGGAAATATTAAAATAGTATTTCTTTTTTTTAATTCTATTGTGAAATAGAAAATGGAGTGTCAAATTTTTTTTTGCTTTGTTTGCAATTCTTTTGATTCTATGTTATTATATTAGTACTTATGGAGGGATTGTCATGAAAATTGCTTTATTGGTTATTTCTATTTTGTTAATTATTATTGTTTTATTACAAAGTGCTAAAGCAGAAGGTGGTGCTCAAATTATTTCTGGTGGTAAAAGTGAATTATTTGCTAACCGTAAGGAAAGAGGATCAGAGCTAGTTATTACTAGAATAACTGCTGCTTTGGGAGCTGCTTTCTTTATTCTTTGCTTACTATCTATGTTTATTTAGGGCGGAAGTCCTTTTTATTTTGGAAAAGACTAGTTATCTTTTTTGAAATACAGTATAATGAATATAATAGAAGGTGATTTTTTGAGAGATAATATTATTAATGTTTTAAAAAACTGTGATAAAGCAATTTGTATTGATGAATTACAATCATTATTAAATATTACGACTGTTGAAGATGCTACTTTGCTTAGTGAAGAGCTTCGTAAACTAGAAGATGAGGCTATCATATATTGCTCTAATAAAAATAAGTATATGATGATTGAGAATAGTCATTTACGTAAAGGTGTTATGCGAGTTAATAAAAAGGGTTTTGGCTTTGTTGAAATTGATAATATGGATGATGATATCTTTATTTCTGCCGATAATATGAATGGTGCTATTCATGATGATGTTGTGTTAGTTGAAATTATCAGTAAAATGAACTTGGACAAATTAGAGGGTCGAGTTTTGAGAATTATTGAGAGGAGAATTAAGAATTATATTGGTTTAATTTCTTTTGATAATAAGGGAATTGGTCATATTAAATTGGATGATTCTAAAGTAAAATTAGATATTGAAATTCCTCGAGATAAAGCTTTGAATGCAGTTGATGGGCATAAAGTGGTTGTTGAACTTAATAAAAAAATAAATAATAGTGGTCGTTATGAAGGTAAAGTTGTTGAAATTATTGGACATATTAATGATCCAGGGGTTGATATATTATCTATTATTTATAAGTATAATATTCATGTCGATTTTCCAGATGATGTAAAAAAAGAAGTTTCTGAAATGCCAATGGAAGTGCGAGAAAGTGAAATAGGGGGAAGACGGGATTTAAGAAGTCAGACTATTTTTACAATTGATGGTGATGATACAAAAGATATTGATGATGCAATTTCCATTGAAAAATTAAAAAATGGGCATTATAAATTAGGGGTTCATATTGCTGATGTTAGTTATTATGTAAAAGAAGGAAGTCCTTTAGATAAAGAGGCCATGGATAGAGGAACTAGTGTGTATTTAGTAGATAGGGTTATTCCAATGCTTCCTCATGAATTATCTAATGGAATTTGTTCCTTAAATCCTGGTGTTGATCGATTAACTATTTCTTGTGTTATGGAATTTGATAATGTAGGTAAACAATTAGATTATGAAATTTTCCCTAGTGTTATTAAATCTCGTATTCAAATGACTTATAAAAAAGTAAATAGTATATTAGAAGATAACTCTGTTCCAGATGGGTATGATGAATATGTTGATTCATTAAAATTAATGGAGGAATTAGCTACTATTTTGCGTCATGCAAAAGAAAAGCGTGGTTATATTGATTTTGATGTAGATGAAGCAAAAATATTAGTAGATGAAAAGGGTATTCCTTATGATGTTGTTTTAAGAAATCGTGGGAAGGGCGAAAAGTTAATTGAGGATTTTATGATTGCGGCAAATGAATGTGTTGCTAGTCATATTTATTTTATGAACTTACCTTTTATTTATCGTATTCATGAGTATCCAAAAGAAGAAAAAATACGTGACTTTTTAGGTTTTATATCGCGGCTTGGGTATTCTTTAACGGGTGATATTAAGGATGTTAAACCTACAACTATTCAAAATATGTTATATCAATTGAAAGATAAGCCTGAGTATCCAATTTTATCTTCTTTATTACTTCGTTGTATGCAAAAAGCTGTTTATCGAGCAGAAAATTTAGGTCATTATGGTTTAGCAAGTAGTTGTTATACACATTTTACTTCTCCTATACGTCGTTATCCGGATACAACGGTACATAGATTACTTCATACTTATCTATTTGATGGAAAAATTGATATGTCTACTATTCGTAAATGGGAAGAAAAACTTGTTTATATCGCTGAACATTCTTCAGAAAAGGAGAGAAATTCCGTTGACTGTGAAAGAGAAGTAGATGACATGAAGATGGCTGAGTATATGGAAAGTCATATTGGAGAAGAATTTGAAGGAATGATTTCTTCTGTCACTAGTTTTGGAATGTTTGTGGAACTACCAAACTTAATTGAGGGGCTTGTCCCAATAAAAGATATGAAAGATTTCTTCCATTTTGATGAAGACTGCATGACATTGACAGGAGAAAAAAGCCATGTAAAATATTCTATAGGCGAAAAAGTTTTAGTTCGTGTTGTTCGAGCATCAAAAGAAGAAAAGATAATAGATTTTGAGGTGTTAAGAAAGGTAGTTTAGTTGGTGTAGTAGTATGGCAAAAAAGAAGGTAAGATTTAAAAAAAAGATTTGGTTATGGATTTGTTTGCTTTTTATTATTTTGTTGGGATTAGGGGCTTTCTTCTGTTTTAAAGGTTTAATATCAAATAAAGAAAAGCCAGAAGAAAAAAAAGTTTCACTAAAACAAAAGAAAGAGCCAAAAGAGTATAGTGCTAAAATTTTTATGGTTGGTGATGCATTAATTCATTGGGGGGTTTATAATGATGCAAAACAGAATGATGGTTCATATGATTTTAAACCAATGCTAGAAGCCATAAAACCTATTTCATCTAAGTATGATTTAGCCTATTATAATCAAGAAACTATTTTAGGTGGAGCTAGTTTGGAGTATTCTAGTTACCCTAGATTTAATTCTCCTCAGGAAGTAGGAGATGCTTTTGTTGATGCTGGATTTAATATGGTTTCTTTAGCAACAAATCATACAATGGATAAAGGTGAAGTAGGGGTTATTAAGTCTGTTGAATATTGGAAAAGTCAAGAAAATGTTGTTGCTTCTGGCCAGTGGACTAGTGAGGAAGAAAGAGACGCTTCTATTACTAAAGTATATGAGGTTAATAATATAAAATATGCTTTTATTTCTTATACTATATGGAACAATGGCTTAGGGACTCCTGCTGGAAAGAGTTATTTAAATAATGAATATAGTTCTGAGAAGGCGGCAACAGATATTGCAAAAGTAAGAGATAATGTAGACTTTGTTATTGTTGCGATGCATTGGGGAACAGAGTATTCTTTTGCAGTTGATAATAAGCAAGAAGAAATTGCTAATTATTTGTCTGAATTAGGAGTTGATTTAATTATTGGAGCTCATCCTCATGTTGTTCAAACAGCGGAGTATATTAATAATGGGAAAACATTTGTTATTTATTCATTAGGCAATTTTATTAGTGATCAAAATGAAGTTAATCGCTTTACAGGTTTAGCTTTTGAAGTTACATTGAGAAAAAATGTGGATATTGAGGATAATGTTTCTCATTCAATTATTGACCCAAAGGCTGAAATAATTTATACAACGACAATTAAGAGAGGTTCTGTAAATCACAATTTTAAAGTTCTTCCTTATCCACAATTAACAGATGCTCAATTACCAAATCATACTAGCCTTTATGAAAAATATAAAAATATTGTTAATGAAAGATGTCCAAATCTTACTTGGGGATTAACTTGGGAGTGATAATATGGAAATTTTGAATCGAAAAGCTAAATTTGATTATTTTGTAGAGGAAGCATTTGAAGTAGGAATTGTTCTTTCTGGAACTGAGATTAAGGCTATTCGCAATGGTAATTGTAATATAAAAGATTGCTATGGAATTATTAAAAATGGTGAGATATTTCTTTTAAATATGTATATTGGTGAATATAAGGAAGGTAATATATTTAATCATGATACGACTCGTAGTAGAAAGCTTCTTCTTCATAGAAAGGAGATTCAAAAGATATCTAAGATGGTCGAACTTAATGGTTTAACTTTAGTTCCTTTAAAAGGTTATTTTAAAGATAATAAATTTAAAATTTTATTAGGCGTTTGTCGAGGAAAGAAAAATATTGATAAGCGAGAAACAATAAAAGAAAGAGATATTAGAAGAGAAACACTAAAAAAATTAAAAAATTTTAAGTGATTTTCTTTTTCTTTTTGTTTTATGAATTCATTAATTTGACTTTAATGATATAAAAACTTGTAACTATCTTTTTTTTAATAATTATGGTATACTATCGTTGTATATTCATATGGGGCTGATTTGGTTTCGACGGGAATAGTAGAGCATAGATGGCAGGTCGAATGTCCACGTTACGGACAAAAAAAAATAAATGCAAATAAATTTAAAAATGCTGTAGCTAACTTGTTTGGTGGACGCCAAGCATTTGCTTATGCTCTTTAATTAATACGAGCCAGCGCTTCTTTTTAGTTCTTACCTAGGAATTATTTAGAGGTTCATTTCTTATAGGTTATGTCTATTCTTTATCTAGGGGATAGAAAGAATTCTTAGATTAGTATACTTTCTTGGTCGTTAACTACTTGGATAGTATATGAATATAATTAGTTAACTAAGCTTGTAGAAGTTTATGTAGCTCTATTTTCGGACAGGAGTTCGATTCTCCTCAGCTCCACCA
>OCVV011349936.1_pt1 | contig 14852 bp, 12 predicted proteins | sample 1539721 | NCBI WGS metagenome assembly OCVV01 (sample SAMN02144230, study PRJEB22623) | gut metagenome | biome: sheep rumen | host: Ovis aries | place: New Zealand
ATGAACGCATTTGAGAAATTGTTCGGAAAGGGACCGGATACTTTTTATTCATTCCTTACAGGGGGCAGGTTCCCTGTTTTGTACCAGGAGGTGAATTCCTTCTTCGGCGGTTCAAGACTTACGAATGCGCATTGTGAGCCTGTCACGCTGCTTGTAAATATCGGGATATTCGGAACACTTTGCTTTTACGGGATGCTCATAAGCTTTCTTATCATGGGATTTAAGAAGGCTGCGGCAGAGACCGGGAGCATAAGAAGCGGAATAAATGTTCCGGAGTGCGATGCCGGATTTGTGTTTGGATGCACTCTTTGCATTCTTGCTTACATGGTTAATAATCTGTTCAGCTTTCAAACGCCTATGAATCTTTCACAGCTTTCTGTGATCCTGGCATTCGGCGCATCGGCAGTTCTGAACACGGGAGTGAAATAATAATGGACGGACTTAAGGCTGTTAAGGTTGCAGAGCTTCGAAGCAGGCTTTCTGCAATACCTGCCAAGATAATACTTGCGATAGTCGTGGTGACTGTTTTTTTCTGGGACACTGATTTCGGGACGACCTTTGATAAAATGATGGCTGATCCCTTGAAATGTGCAAAAATGCTTGTCGTTTTTTACGGTGTCATTTCATATGTACATTTTTTCGTAAGACTGTTCCATAATTATCTGATCGGAATCCTTGTTGCGGCGGCCGCTGCATACGCAGTATTCAGCATCAGGGACCGATTTACGGATGACCAGTTTCTTCTCATCGAGCTGTTTATGATATTCGGCGGGCCTGTCATGGATATACTCAGGCTCATAAGGTATCACAATATGAAGCGTGAGGTCATTGAAGAGTCCAGGGATCTTAAGGATAAGATCGACGGCATTTATGATAATGTTCACGGATATGAAGCAGGCTATGACCGCGGATACGAGAGCGGATATTTCAGGGGACGCAGTGAGAGCATATCCTATGACGAAAGAGAACGCATAGAGGATTACGGCGAAGATGACGGATATGATGATGAGTATGATGAGGATTATATAGAGGAAAGAAAATCCCCGGAGGCTCTTCCTGCCGGATTTTTCGAAGGATGCAAAACAAAGGAATCCATAAAGAGACGGTACAGGGATCTGTGCAAGGTATACCATCCCGACAGCGGGAACGGATCCGAGGCCATATTCAGGGCGATATGCGATGAATATAACAGTCTGATGGACGAATAGCGGCATTTGTGGTAGATTAATCTATTATATTTTTCATTTCAGATAATCCGAGATCGTGCGTAGGATGGGCCGGACATGCTTGAAGTAAGCGGTTCCGTGCCGAAAAGGAAGGTGACAGTTATGCAGAATAAAGGACCTTATTACATTACAACGGCAATAGCCTACACATCAGGCAAACCCCATATAGGAAATTCTTATGAGATAGTCATGGCCGATGCCATCGCCAGACATAAGAGACAGCAGGGCTATGAAGTCTTTTTCCAGACAGGAACCGATGAGCACGGCCAGAAGGTGGAAGAGAAATCTGCTGCGGAAGGTGTAACTCCCAAGGAATTCGTCGACCGTATCTCCGGCATTATCAGGGGTATCTGCGACAGTCTCGATGTTTCATATGACAAATTCATCCGTACCACCGATGCGTATCATGAAGTTCAGATACAGAAGATCTTCAAGAAGATGTATGACAAGGGTGATATCTACAAGGGAGCTTATGAGGGAATGTACTGCACTCCCTGTGAGTCCTTCTGGACCGAGAGCCAGCTGGTGGACGGCAAGTGTCCCGACTGCGGACGTGAGGTAAAGCCCGCCAGGGAAGAGGCTTACTTTTTCAAGATGAGCAAATATGCGGACAGGCTCATGAAGTACTACGATGAGCATCCCGATTTCATCCAGCCCGTATCCCGCAAGAACGAGATGGTTAATAATTTCCTGAAGCCCGGACTTCAGGATCTGTGCGTATCCAGGACTTCTTTTACCTGGGGGATCCCGGTTACTTTTGACGAGAAGCATGTGGTATATGTATGGCTTGATGCGCTCAGCAACTATATCACCGGTATAGGCTATGATGCCGATGGAAACAGCTCCGATATGTACAAGAAGTTCTGGCCTGCGGATCTTCATCTTATAGGAAAGGACATCGTCCGTTTCCATACGATCTACTGGCCCATATTCCTAATGTCCCTTGGAGAGCCACTTCCCAAGAAGGTATTCGGACATCCCTGGCTCCTCCAGGGCGGCGAAAAGATGAGCAAGTCCAGAGGAAATGTCATTTATGCGGACGATCTCATCTCACTCTACGGTGTCGATGCGGTACGTTATTATGTGCTCCACGAGATGCCCTACGAAAATGACGGAACCATCACATGGGAGCTCATGACCGAGAGATACAATTCCGATCTTGCGAACATCCTCGGAAATCTCGTAAAGAGAACGGTCTCCATGACCAATAAGTACTTTGGCGGTGTTGTAACAAAGACAGGTGCCGAGGCAGATGTGGACGCTGACCTTAAGGCTGTGGTCACTGCGGCAAGGGATAAGGTCGCCGCAAAGATGGACGATCTCAGAATTGCGGATGCCATCGACGAAGTATTTGCTATCTTCAAGCGTTCCAATAAATATATCGATGAGACCGAGCCCTGGACCCTGGCCAAGGACGATGCCGGAGAAGAAAGGCTCTCCGAGGTAATGTACAATCTTACCGAGTCCATCATCATAGGAGCAAATCTCCTCTATCCCTATATGCCCGCAACCGCAAAGGCCATCCTGGCACAGGTCGGAGAAGAGCAGCTCAGGGATAATGACGATCTTGATAAATTCGGTCTTTACGTATCCGGAAATAAGGTCACAGCTGAGCCCGAGACTCTCTTTGCACGTCTTAACATGGAAGACATCATGAAAAAGGTTGAAGAGATCCGTGCAGCTCAGAAGGCTGAGTACGAAAGAGAAAACGGTACAGCTTCGGAAAGCGGTGAGGATAACGCTGATACCGCGAATGCATCCGATAAGGAAGCTTCCGATGTGATAGACCTTGAGCCCAAGGCTGAGATAACATATGATGATTTTGCAAAGCTCCAGCTTCAGGTGGGCGAGATCATCTCCTGTGAGGAGGTCCGGGGATCCAAGAAACTCCTTTGCTCACAGGTCAGGATAGGAAGTAAGACCAGACAGATCCTTTCAGGCATCAAGTCAGGATATTCCGCTGAGGAGATGGTCGGCAAGAAGGTTGTTGTCCTTACAAATCTTGCTCCGAGACAGATCGCGGGACTTACAAGTGAAGGAATGCTCCTGTGTGCAGAAAATGCCGATGGAGAGCTTTCGCTTCTGGGCGTGGACAGGGATATGCCTGCCGGTGCCGAGATCGGCTGAGATCAATTGGGGGTACCTCTATGAAGAAGGAAGAATTCTTTTTTGATTCCAGAGACGGCGAAACGAGCATTCATGGTGTCAGATGGATGCCCGAGGTTCCGGCTTCATCCGTAAAGGGAATAATTCAGATCATCCATGGGATGGAAGAGTATGTCGGAAGATATGAGGATTTTGCCGAATTCATGACAGGCAGGGGCTTTATCGTAACGGGTGAGGACCATTTGGGACACGGCGGAACCGTTGCCGAGGGCGGAACCAAGGGATATTTTTGCGAACAGGATCCCGCAACCGTCATTGTTCGTGATGTACACAGGCTCAAGAAGATCACCCAGGAAAAATATCCCGGGATCCCTGTGATCATCATGGGACACAGCATGGGCTCCTTCATAGCAAGGAATTATATTTCACGTTACGGCAGCGGTATCAATATGGCCATAATCATGGGTACCGGAAGCATGGATATGTCCGTTCTGAATGCCGGCGAGGCACTGACTAAGTTGACTGCGTTCTTCAAGGGATCGAAGTGCAAGCCTGCCATGGTCACGAAGATCAGTTTTGGCGGATATCTCAAGAAGATCCCTTCTCCGAGAACGCCGTATGACTGGCTTAGTGCAAACGAGAAAAATGTCGATGATTATATTGCCGATCCGATGTGCGGATTCGGTTTTACCGCAAACGGATATCTTGCGCTCTTCGAGCTGATGAAGAGGATGCAGAAAAGTGAGAATGTGGCTGCGGTTCCAAAGAATCTCCCGCTTTTGTTCGTTGCCGGAGAGGATGATCCCGTAGGCACATACGGAGAGGGCGTAAAGGCGGCTGCGGACAGTTACAGAAAAGCCGGAGTAAGTGATATAACCGTTAAGCTGTATCAAGGTGACAGACACGAGATACTCAATGAGGATAACAAAGAAACCGTTAAAGAGGATATCCTTGAATGGATAACGGCAAGGCTTTCCTGAAATCCCGAATAAGATACGAATGGGCAAGACCTGAAGACTGGACTGAGGCCATATCGCTCGTCTGGACCACCTTCATGGAATTTGAGGCATCCGATTACGGTGAAGAAGGCACGGGGCATTTTTTTGAATTTATAACGGATGATGACCTGCATACGGCATTCCTGAAAGGGAACTATACTGTAATGGTGGCCAGGCTGGACGGAAGGATAGTGGGAGTCGGATCCTTAAGAGGCGGTAACAGACTGTCGCTTTTATTTGTAGACAAGGCGTATCACCGTCTCGGTATAGGGACCGAGCTTGTTGACAGACTCTGCAGGTATCTGAGGGATATCTGCCATGAGAATAATATGATCGTCAGGGCTGCTCCCTACGCAGTCGATTTTTACAAAAAGATAGGCTTTATGGCACTCGAAGCGGAGAGGAGCATATCCGGGATCCGTGTTACGACCATGGAACTTGTGTTTTAGAGAGGTTTATTGTGAGATTTCTTAATCCTGATTCAAAATTCATGACTGTTCTCAATAAGATCAGTGACGTCATGATAGTCAATCTGCTTACCATTTTGATGTGTATTCCGGTTATAACTGCGGGAGCTGCACTTACCGCCAAGGACTATATGTGCTACAAGCTCGTAAAGAATGAAGAGGGCGGGATAATAAAGGGATATTTTCATTCCTTTAAACAGAACTTCAAGCAGGCAACCGTTATCTGGCTCATCATGATAGTGGTGCTCGGAGTTGCAGGATTTGATGTGCTTTTTGCCAGCGGACTTGAGGGAAGCGGTGCAAATATCGTGAAGGCAGTCATGATCGCCATTCTGTTCTTTATTTTCATATCATGTATCATGATCTTCCCTGTTTTGGCGAGATTTGACAATACCGTCAAGGGAACGATAAAGAGCGGGCTTCATATGACGGTTGCGATCCTGCCCCGTGCGGTTTTGATGGGGATCATGTACATAATCCCTCCTGTTGTCGGGCTTTACTGGTTTGCCTCGATCCCCGTGGTCTTCCTGTTCGGTATAGCGGGTCCCGGATATATCAGTGCCATGCTGTATCGCAAGGCATTTGAAAAGGTTGAGGAAAAGTTCTATGCGGAACATCCCGAGGCAGCTCCCGAGGTGGACCCTGTGGAGGAACAGATGAAGAAATATCTTGGTGAAAGCAGCAAATGACCGCTGCCTGAAAAATGACCGTTAACGGCCCGCATAATGCGGGCCGATTTTTCATAAAACACTGTATATATACGTCAAAACGACGAAACGATACAAGTTTTGGTTGGGCAAAATGCCAATGAGTTTAGTTTTTTTTTATTATCGATGGCAAAATGACCAAACAGAGCCTGAAAGTTTGTTTATCTCTGTTCTTTTCAATACCCTTGGGTAAATGGTATAGTGCTAGAGTATTGGGCGGTCAATGCCCCTATTTATATTCTGAAAGGAGTATGTACCAATGGCAAGTCTTTCACTTAAGCATATCACCAAGGTTTATCCTAACGGCTTCGAAGCAGTTAAGGATTTCAACCTGGAGATCAACGATCAGGAATTCATCATCTTCGTAGGACCTTCCGGATGCGGTAAGTCAACAACTCTCCGTATGATCGCAGGTCTTGAGGACATCTCCGGTGGAGAACTTTACATCGGCGATAAGCTCATGAACGATGTTGAGCCCAAGGATCGTGATATCGCAATGGTATTCCAGAACTACGCTCTGTATCCTCATATGTCTGTTTATGACAACATGGCATTCGGACTTAAGCTTCGTAAGGTTCCCAAGGATCAGATCGATAAGATGGTTAAGGAGGCAGCTCGTATCCTCGACCTTACCTCTCTTCTTGATCGTAAGCCTAAGGCTCTTTCCGGTGGACAGAGACAGCGTGTTGCCATGGGACGTGCTATCGTACGTAACCCCAAGGTATTCCTCATGGACGAGCCTCTCTCCAACCTCGATGCTAAGCTTCGTGTACAGATGAGAATCGAGATCGCTAAGCTTCACCAGAGACTCGGAACCACCATCATCTACGTTACCCACGACCAGACAGAGGCTATGACCCTCGGTGATCGTATCGTCGTTATGAAGGACGGTATCGTTCAGCAGGTTGATTCTCCTCAGAATCTCTATGACAAGCCTTGCAACCTCTTCGTTGCAGGATTCATGGGATCACCTCAGATGAACTTCCTTGATGCTACCGTAGTTGTTGACGGCGATGTTGCAAATCTTGAGATCGCAGGTCACAGCATTCCTCTTCCTCCTGCAAAGAGCAAGAAGCTCATTGAGGGCGGATATGACGGAAAGATCGTTACCTTCGGTATCAGACCTGAGGATGTATACGATTCAGAGATGTACATCGAGACCTCTCCTGCAAGCGTATTCGAATCAGTTGTTAAGGTTTACGAGCTCATGGGTGCTGAAGTATTCCTTTACTTCGATCTCGAGGAGTTCCCTATCACCGCAAGAGTCGATCCTCGTACCAATGCAAGACCCGGCGATAACATCAGATTTGCTATCGATATCGAGAAGATCCACGTATTCGATAAGGAGACCGAGAAGGTTATCACCAACTAATCTTTTACGAACCCTGATCCCGGGCTTTCCTAAGCCCGGGATTTTTTTTAAATAATAAGAGGCGGGGCTAATGGTTACAAATCAGATTTTGCTGAAAAGCATTACTTCACTTCAGGCTATCACCAAGGTCGGGATGGCTCTTTATGATGCCGAGGGAAATGAGATCGTGTCCGCACAGGGACCCGGTGTAAAGCAGAGCGCGGTGCGGAATTTTGTATCCTCCCAGGCGGATTCCCAGGAGTCCGGAGGAGTTTATTTTCTTAAAATAGGCGATGACGGCGAGACAAGATATGTGCTTGCATGCGATGCTTCCAAGGATGAGTCTTATCAGGCCGGAAGGATCTGTGTGTCACACATATCCGACCTCATGGATGCATACAGAGAAAGAGATGACAAGGGAAGCTTTTATCAGAATCTCATTTTGGATAATCTGCTTCTTGTAGATATATATAATCGTGCGCGTAAGCTCAGGATCGAGATCAATGTACCGAGGTGCGTTTATCTTGTATCTGTAAAAAAAGACAAGGACAGTATTGTAAAGGATCTGCTCAAGGGTCTTTTTGCACCCCAGAGCGGTGATGTGATCACAAGCGTTGATGAAAATACGCTGATACTGATCAAATGCTTCAAAAACGGTTCCGATCCGGAAGCTCTCGATGACGTGGCTCAGACCATAGTTTCCAGCCTTAATACCGAGGCGATGATCTCTGCAAGAGTTTCTTACGGAACTGTTGTTGAGGAGCTCAAGGATGTATCCAAGTCATACAAGGAAGCAAGGATGGCATTGGATGTAGGATCCATATTCTATGCGGAGAAAAACGTGGTTGCCTATACCAATCTCGGGATTGGCAGGCTTATCTACCAGCTTCCGGTTCCTCTTTGCGAAATGTTCCTGGGTGAGATCTTTGGCGGTGGGATTCTTGATGATCTTGATGAAGAATCAAGGGGTACCATAAAAATGTTCTTCGAGAACAATCTGAATGTATCCGAGACTTCAAGGCAGCTCTTTATTCACAGAAACACACTTGTGTACAGGATAGAAAAGCTTCAAAAGACCACAGGCCTTGACCTGAGGAGCTTTGATGATGCGGTAACATTCAAGATAGCACTTATGGTTGAAAGCTATCTAAAATACATGAATGAAAGAGGATGATCATGTTAGCGGGAGATGATCCCGGACAGATCCCACTTGGGAATAAATGATTCTGAAACGGCTTCGCCCTCCTGGGTAAAGCCGTTTTCTATTCCTATTGACACGGCAAAATCAAGAACTCGTTTATATTCATCTTCGGAGACTTTTTTCGAAAGGGACGGATGGTCCGCTACCTGCGGAACCGGTGTGTACTGGTTCATGATGCTGATATATATGTCGTTTCCGTATGTATCGTGCAGATATCTGAGTACTCTCTTTGAATCGGGTACACAGCCGGGAAGGACCAGATGCCTTACCAAAACCCCGCGTTTCATCATACCGTCTTCCGACATGACGACGGGTCCCGTCTGGGAAAACATCTCAGCTATGGCTTTTTTTGCCACTTCCGGATAGTCGGATGCTTTGCTGTATGAAGCTGACAGCTCCGATGACATATATTTTAAGTCAGGCATATAGATATCTATGAGGCCGTCAAGCATTTTAAGCGATACGGGTGATTCGTATCCCCCGGAATTGTAGACTACAGGTATCGAAAGTCCCGATCTTTTCGCACGGATAATGGCGTTTCTTACATGCGGGATATAGCATACCGCAGTGACAAGATTGATGTTGGACGCTTTTTGCTCCTGCAGCTCAAGGAAGATTTCGGATAATCGTTCTTCACTTATATATGTGCCTTCTCCTCCCGAGGATATGGCGCTGTTCTGGCAGAATATGCATCTCAGGTTACATCCTGTGAAAAAAACGGTACCTGACCCATGGCGGCCTGTAAGACAGGGCTCTTCCCACATGTGTCTGTATGCCTTGGCCGCAGTGATCTTATCCGCAACGCCGCAAAACCCGGTCTTTCCGGCTGTTCTGTCTGCATGGCATTTTCTCGGGCACAGGCAGCAGTCTTTATAATATTTTACGGTATCTGTTAATTCGTTCATCCTTATGAAGAGGATCATTAAGATAAAGAGGCGGCAGTTTCATACATGACAACTGCGGTGTATAGGTAAAGAATTACGGTGTATAGGTAAAGAATAAAAAAGTTGTCTGCAGAAAGCAACTCACCACCCGGCTGGTCTGCGGCACATGGACGGTCTGCTTAGTGCTGCTTGGTTCCCCACCTGACACGGTTCACAGGGTCGCACTGCGCAGGACCGAATGATGAGCTGCTGTCTGCACACAACGAGGATATATTATAGATTTTACGGCTTTTAGTCAAGTGCCTCTTTCCTGTGATTGACAAGGTGATTTGATAAAGGCAAAATAAAAATGTTATGAAAAAAGAAAGCAGGATCATTAAAATATGTGCCGTTACGGCTGCGCTTCTTGCAACTGCCCTGGGGCTCGTAAAATCGGTTTTTATAAGCCTTGATATAGATGAGTCATATCTGGTTGCATGTGCATACAGGATTGCTGCGGGGGACAGGATCTTTGCGGATATGTGGGAACCGCACCAGCTGGCCTCACTGATCCCTTCTCTTTTTGTCAGAGCATATATGTCTGTTTCGGGTACTACGGAAGGCATCGTTATCTTCCTCAGGATAGTGAGTGTGATCATTCACATCTGTACGGGTATTGTGTTTTACGGATTCATGAACCGCAGGACCGGAAAGGGCATTTCATTTGCATTATTACTGGTGCATCTTAATTTCCTGCCTAAGTGGGTACAGTCACTTGATTTTGAACTGATGGCATACTGGGCGGTGCTCGGAAGCTGTCTTCTTCTTTTATCCGCTACGCAGACATCATCTGAAGAAAAAACCACTTCAGGCTCGTCATTCAAAGACTGCATGAAATTTTTCGCAGCAGGCTTTCTCCTGCTGATATCCATGCTTTCTTATCCTACGCTTATGATCCTGTATCCAGTATTTATAGCCGGGATCATCATCTGTCATGAAAAAAGATCAAGGATAAAAGGCATATTCTTATTTACCCTCGGAGCATTGCTTCCCGGACTTTTCATACTGTTTTTGATATTCCTTTCTGTTCCGCACGGTGAGTTTGTAAGCAGCATCGTCAATGTCTTCAGTAACCCTTCCCATGCAACCCGGCCTTTTTTAAAGCGTATGGGAGAATATGCGGCAGAGGGCGTAAAGGCTTTGCTCATATGGGGACTTATTACCTGCGCGGTATTTATCCCTGTAAGGACGGTCCGAAAAGAAAAAAAAGCTCCGGAAGATACCGCCTGCTTTTCGATGCTTGTTTCATTTATCGTACTTCAGACCGTGATGATCATCGGATGTATCTTTTTTGACAAAAATCAGTTCTTCATGCAGGGAAGATACGCGGCTTTTATAATTCCCGCGATCATCATTTCCATAAAAAGAAATGAAAAAAAGCTCTTATGGTTCGTGATGCTTCCCGGCTTGGCTTCAGTATTATCCGTTCTTGCCGTGACCAATATGAATGCGGGAACGGCGTGGTCAAAATCAATGCCTGCAGTACTCGTTTCCATATATCTGCTATTATCAGCGTACCTAGATCCTGAAAAAGCCATAATGAAAAAGACCGCAGAATGTGCCGTGCTTGCGCTCATCGCGGGACTCTTTCTGTGCAGGCTGGGGCTTATACGCGTTACCGGCTGTCTCCCTGTTACGATAAATGCGGATTTTGAGAAGGTGACAAACGGACCTTCCAAGGGGATTTATATAACACGGATGTTTGCGGAATCCGCAAACAGTGAATATGAAGCTCTTGAAGGACTCTACGATGCGGACACCCCTGTGCTCTATGTGGGGGCCGAGATGCTTCTTTATCTGGATCATCCGTGCAGAATAGCATCACCCTCCGTTGAGGGCACAACGATTTATGATGAGTATTTTCTAACATATTATGAAAAGCATCCGGAGCAGCTTCCTGAAGTGGTCATCTATGATATGAATTATCCGGAAGTATATGAATACAGAAAATATCCCCAGGAATATGTTATCGATGAATGGATCGCGGATAATTATCCCAGGGTGCTCATGGAAACGCAGGATCTTACAGTATATGCAAAATGATCCCTTTAGGGTTTATAATGCATTAAAAAAATAACAGCGAGGTGAAAAGAATGCTTGTACAGAAATATATTGATATGCTCGGAGCAAAATCGGTCATAAGAGACCTTGCGGGTAAGGCGGCAGAACGCGGCAGGGAGATAGGATATGAGAATGTATTTGATTACAGCCTCGGAAACCCTTCCGTTCCGGTGCCTGATCAGATCAATGAAACAATGATAAGACTGATCGGAACCCTCGATTCAAGATCGCTTCACGGATATTCACCCAATCCCGGACTTCCGGAAGCCAGGGATGCGGTTGCGGCTTCTTTGGAGAGAAGATTTGGAATACCCTATAAGAGGGATCATATCTTTATGACAAGCGCCGCCGCATCTGCGCTTGCACATGCATTCAGGCTTGTTACCAACCCCGGTGACGAGATACTTACCTTTGCGCCTTACTTTCCGGAGTACGGTCCGTATGTAAATCTTACGGGCGCTGTGCTTAAGGTTGTTCCCGCAGATACAGCCACCTTCCAGATCAATTTTGATGAGTTTGAAAAAAATCTCAATGAAAAGACCATGGCGGTGCTTATCAATACCCCCAATAACCCCTCCGGAATTGTCTATTCCGAAGATACCGTAAAGAAGCTTGCGGATATCTTAAGGGAAGCACAAAAGAAATATTCGCATGCCATCTATATCATTTCCGATGAGCCTTACAGGGAGATCGTCTTTGACGGAAAGGAAGCTCCCTGCATTTCCAAATATTATGACAATACCATAATGTGCTATTCATATTCCAAGTCCCTGTCACTTCCCGGAGAAAGGATCGGATATATGGCGGTGAATCCTGCCGCTGAGGGAGCGGATATTATGGTCAGCATGGCTGTTCAGATCTCGAGAGGCATAGGCCATAACTGTCCTTCATCCATCATGCAGAGGGCGGTTGCCGAAAATATCGATCTTACTGCGGATCTTTCGGTATATGAGACCAATATGAACCTTCTTTACGATAAACTGACCGGCCTTGGATTTACGGTGGTCCGTCCCGGCGGAACGTTTTATATCTTCCCGAAAGCTCTTGAGGATGATTCGGTTGCTTTTGCCCGGAAGGCTCTGAAATATGACCTGGTGGTCGTGCCCGGTGACAGCTTCGGTGCACCCGGATTCTTCAGAATGGCATATTGCATCGATACCGAAAAGGTTGAAAGATCTCTTCCTGTTATTGAAAGATTCGTAAGAGAAGAGTACGGAGTATAAGAGATATGAGTGAGATGATAAACGGTGGCCTCGTCCTTGAGGGCGGAGGAATGAAGGGGATCTTCACGGCCGGAGTCCTTGATTTTCTCATGGATAAGGGGATCATGTTCCGGTCGATATACGGAGTGTCCGCAGGCGCATGCCACATGACGAGCTATATTTCCGGACAGCGCGGCAGGGCACTGGATGTGAGTGTTGATTATCTCGATACCAGATGGTATTGCGGGATTCCCTCTCTTGTGACCACGGGAAATCTGTTTAATACGGATGTCGTGTATGGTTTGATCCCTGATGATCTGAATCCTTTTGATCATGAAGCTTATGAAAAATATGAGGGATGTGCTTATTCGGTCGTGACGGATGTTGAGACCGGAAAGCCCGAATACCTGAGGGTAAAAACCTGCAGGGGCAAGGGCATGGACCGGATAAGGGCTTCTGCTTCGCTTCCCCTTGTTGCAAGAATGGTCAGGATCGGAGGACATAAATATCTTGACGGCGGACTCAGCGATGCTATACCTCTTGAAAGATCCATTATGTCAGGTAATGAGAAAAACCTTGTGGTACTCACCAAGGAGGTCGGATATGTCAGAACGCCGATCCCGGGTTATGAGCTTGCAACCCTCAGGTTAAGATATGCCGCGTATCCTGAGATATGGAAGCTTATGAGAAACCGCGATATCAGGTACAACAGGCAGATGGAATACGTTCATCGGATGGAAGAGGACGGAAGGGCGCTGGTGATAAGGCCCCAGCATAAGAGCAATACCGGAAGGATAGATAAAAATCCCGAGCATCTGCAGGCTTTGTACCGTGAAGGATATGAAGAAGCAGGGCGTAATTTCGAAAAGCTGAAGGAGTATTTTGGCGTATGATAACCGGCCTGTACGGAGACCGGATTTTATAGGTCAGTTTCCATGGAAATGCTGAAAAAACACGGAAAAACAGGGATATTTATTTGACAAAAACCATTTGTTATATTAAACTCGTTTTTGTTGAGGACGCGTGTTTTGGGCACTCAGGTCCTCTGGGGAGAAAATTCTTTTTTTAGACAGTTAGAAGGGAGATTATTATGGCAGTCGAAAAGAAGTCTATTGCTAAGCCCGCTGCAGCAAAGGCAGAGCCCGCTAAGGCAGAAGCTGCACCCGCTAAGACAGAAGCAAAGGCAGCAGTTAAGAAGCCCGCAGCCAAGAAAGCAGCACCTGCAAAGAAGGCAGCACCCGCAAAGAAGCCTGCTGAGGCAAAGGCACCTGCAGCTAAGAAGTGCGATACAGAAGCAAAGGTCGTTCTTCAGCTTGGTGACAGAGAGTATACAAAGTGTGATCTTGTTAAGATCGCTAAGGACGTTTGGCAGTATGATCTTGGCAAGAACGTTGCAGATCTTAAGGATATCGAGCTTTATGTCAAGCCTGAAGAGTGCAAGGTATATTATGTTCTTAACGGAGAGAGCGGAGATTTCAATATCTGATACGCTTTCCGGATGAAAAGAGATCAAAAGACCGTTCCGCATAAGGAGCGGTCTTTTTTTTGTTTCCTTTCTTTATTTTATTTTCATAAATGAAATGTTGACACATTCCGGTATGAGTGATAATTTAATTCTTGTAAATGTTAGCACTCTAATTAAATGAGTGCTAACAAAGAAAAGAAAGGTGCTTCGAAACTGTCATTTGTCAGATCCTCAGAAAGGGGGACGGGTATGGAAATGGATGAGAGAAAAGCCACTATACTTCAGGCCATCATCCGTAATTATCTGGAAACAGGTGAACCTGTGGGAAGCAGGACCATATCCAAATATACCGATCTCAATCTGAGCTCGGCTACCATCAGGAATGAAATGTCAGATCTCGAGGAGATGGGATATATCATCCAGCCCCACACATCTGCGGGACGTATACCCTCCGACAAGGGATACAGGTTCTACGTAGATACGATGATGGAGGCTAAGGACCGCGAGATAGAGGAGATGAAAAAGGTCCTGACCGAACGCCAGGATAAGCTCGAGGACATGCTCAAGGGAGTGGTAAAGCTTCTTGCCAAAGATACCCAGTATGCCACGCTTATCACCTCACCAAGCGCTTCGCGCAATAAGCTGAAATTCATCCAGCTTTCGAGGATAGATGATGAGCATATCCTTACGGTCATAGTCAAGGAAGGAAATGTCATCAAGAATAAGGTGATCGAAGTTCCCGAACCCTTGAATGAGGAGACGGTGCTCAAGCTGAACCTGATGCTCAACACCCAGTTGTCCGGAATGACGATGGACGAGATCTCACTCGGAATGATCACCGGATTAAAGGCCCAGGCGGGCGCGCACTCCGATGTGATAGCCCAGGTGATAGATGCGGTGGCTGAGGCAATAAGTGCCGGAGAGGATCTTAAGGTTTATACCAGCGGAACCAATAACATCCTCAAGTATCCTGAGCTCAGTGATAATTCGGAAAAGGCCGGACATCTTATCAATACCTTTGAGGAAAAAGAAGGACTTGAGGCGCTGGTAGGCACAGAAGCGGAAGGCGATGACGGAACCGGCATTCAGGTATATATCGGAAGTGAGAATAAGGTCGAGGGAATGGAAGACTGCAGCGTTGTTAC
>OCVV011330942.1_pt1 | contig 14850 bp, 13 predicted proteins | sample 1539721 | NCBI WGS metagenome assembly OCVV01 (sample SAMN02144230, study PRJEB22623) | gut metagenome | biome: sheep rumen | host: Ovis aries | place: New Zealand
CGCGATGCGGCTATGCTTTTCGTTAAAAGTCTGTCGGTACAGGGTGGCCAGCCAATTCCCGCTGACGAGAGCGGCATTGATGCCCTTGTTGATGAGAAATACGACAAGCAATGAAAGCATACATCGACACGAATATCCTCGTCGACCTTGTATTGTCGCGTCAGGAGTTCCTTCTCGATGCCCAACGTGTCTTCGCCTTGGGTTATGCCGGAGAATGTAGGCTTGTGGTCTCTGCACTGTCTTTTGTAAACACCGTCTATCTGGCTCGTAAATACAAGTACCCTCTGAACGAGGTGTACGATAAACTGCGAATGGTGGCCGACTTTGTGGATGTGGCCGACCTTCGTGGACAGAACGTGGTCGATATGCTTGGCATAGGATGGAAGGACTATGAAGATGCCACGCAACATCGATCGGCAATCGACGTGAATGCCGACTGCATAGTTACTCGAAACAAGAAAGATTTCAAGAAGAGTACCATTGCGGTGCTTACTCCCAAGGAACTATTCTCCCGAATGGACTTTGCATGATATGCTGTAAAGGTATGCTGATGCGCATTTGTCGTTCACCGTACGTGTTTACTATTTGAGGGCATAGGTTCTGTATTCCATCTTGCCTCTGTCGGGATTTTATTATAGCTTTGTTGTCAAAGATAGAACAAAATCAACGCAACAAAGAATAGTGACTTTTATGTCCATTTTTAATAAAGGGTGTCCGTAGCGCTACGGGCACCCTTTGTTTTTGGGCATGGGGTAAATGGGCATCGCGGGTCCCAATTCTCCTACCCGCATGGTTATAGCGCGTTGTCGGCGGGCAAGTAGCTGTCGGGGCCGAAGAGGCGCTTGGCGTAGGGGGTGAGCTCCACGTGCTTGGAGAGCCAGAAGACGGGCAGCACCACCGAGGGGATGCCGCAGGCGTAGGGCTGGATGTGGTAGAGGTCGTAGCTGACGATGATGCCGTTGCGCGCGCTGTCGATGAAGAAGTCGGCCGGCATGGGCATCCGGTCGGCGCCCTGGTACTCGTCGAAGAGGCACTCGCGCACGTCGCGGTTGGCCTCGAGGTCGAAGACGGCGCGGGCGATAGCCTCGCAGAGGCCGTTGGTGTCGGCGACGAGATCCGTCAGGTGGACCACCTCGCCGCTCTCCAGGTCGACGGTCAGCGTGTGCGACGAGTAGAGTCCGTGGGCGGCGCCGGCGCCGTAGCTCTCGGTGTTGACGGTGAAGGTGGCCAGCGCGCTGTCGGTCCGGCAGGTGGACTGCAGGTGTACGTAACTGTGCTCGATGGTGTCGGCGATAGTGCCGATCACCTCGCCCTGCAGGCCCTCGTCGTCGGTGAACCAGATGCGTCGCAGCCATCGCTGCGCGGCATCCTCCACGCTGGCGGCCGCGCTGTCGTCGAAGCAGAGTCCCATCAGCTCGCGCTGCGCCGCCGCCGAGAGCGTACCCGCGGCGGGCCATGCCACCGAGTAGCTGTTCTTTTCGTAGATGGGCCACGGGTCGTCTGGGCCGTCGCTGCAGTAGAGGCACAGGCTGTCGGCCATGGTGCGGGTGGAGAATTCGGGGTTGTTGTGGCGGCACCCTGCCATGAGCAGGGCCGCGAGGGCTAGGGCCAGTGTCAGTCGTTTCATAGTGGTAGTTTATGTTTTTTTCAGTTTCAGTTCTCCTTTTGCCGGGGCGGTTGGCGGCGTCCGACCGCGCTTTCGCCTCGATCCCCGGCCTCCTTGTTCCTGCAATTTCCGTGCCGAATGCCGCCGGGGGAATATAATTTATTTATAAATTATATTGCTCTCCCGGGGTTCAGTCGTCTGCCCGGTCCGGGTAGTTCTAGGGTAGCGCTAGGGTAAGCCTAGGGTAATTCTAGGGTAACTATAGGATAACACCCTGATAACACCCTGACAACACCCTGATGACGCCCTGATGCGGCCCTGATGGCGGCTCCGTTTTCAGCAGGAAACCACGGACTTGGTACGGTTTTGTCGGCATGTTGGTACGGCTTATCTGCGCCAGGCGCCGATCACCTCGCCGATGTAGACGGTGTGGATGCCGGCCTCGAAGCCGTCGTACCACTGGCGCGGGGTGTCGCTGCGGAAGTCGCTCTCTGTCTGGTGCCAGGCGGTCATGGTCGAGCATTCGATGACGAGGCTGGCCTCTTCGTAGTAGGGGGTGCCGTGGTCGGTGTAGGCCACGTGGAGGCCGAGGGCGGCAGCCTTGGGGTCGGCCGTGGTGCTGTCGGCGAATTCGCGCCCGCTGCGCTTGCCGAAGAACTGCCACACCGCGGGATCGTCGAATTCCATGATGGTGAACCGCGGGTGCCGCTCCATGAATTTGTAGGTGTAGCGCCCGGGCGCCACGTAGACCGTCACCGCCGGACGCTCGTGGCCCAGGTAGTTGCCGATGGCGCCCCAGCCGATGGTCATGGCGTTGCTCTCCGTGCTGTCGCCCGCGCAGAGGACGAGGTTGCGCGTGAAGAGGGTGAAGCCGTTGTCGGCAAAGTCCTTCTGCACGTCGATGGGTTTCAGTTGCGTGTTCATTGTGGTGTCTTGTTTGTCGTCCGCGTGTTGCTGGCGGTTGGCGCATCCGGCCAGCAGGGCCAGCAGCAGCGCGGGGAGGATGAATCTGCAGGTTTGGGACATAAGGGTGTTTTTTATAATTCTTTCACAAGGCTCCAGCTGCCCATCGTCTGCCCCTGGCAGTCGAGCTCCTGGTAGTCGGCCACCGCGAAGCCGAGGTGCTGGTAGAAGTGGAGGTTGCTCTCGCTGTTGGTGAAGAGGCAGAGGCGCGTGCCGCCCAGCTGGCGGATGTGGCCGACGACGTGCTCCATCAGCATCTCGCGTCCGTAGCCTTTGCCCTGCTGATGGGGGTCAACGGTGAGCGAGCTGAGGTACCAGGTGGTGCCGCCAAGCAGCGTGTGGCAGTAGTGTCCGGCGCGGGTGTCCATGTCCAGCCATGCCTTCACGGTGTCTTGCTTCGGCAGCCGCAGCACGCGCCCCCAGCCGTGGAGCAGGTATTGCAGGTCGGACGGCTTGCGCCACTCCGGCGGGAAGAGGTCGGCCACCGCCACGGGTTGCCCCTCGTGCCGGCCGACGAGGAAGTGCGCCCGGCGGCGGGTGGTGCGGTATTCGCTGCGGATCATGGCCCGCATGAACTGCAGGCGCTCGTCGCGGTCGGGGTAGAAGTGGGTGAAATACTCGTAGTCGGCGAAGGCCTGCACCGACAGTTCGGCGCACTCGTCGACGTCGCGCCGCCGCATGGGGCTGACGATCAGGTGTTGGGTGTTCATATCTCGTGTACTCGTGGTGTCGCGTCAACTATAGTTTCCGGGCCAGTGTCTCGGCAATGTCGGGAATGATGGTGGCTGTCTGCCAGCGGGTCAGGAGCTCGCATACGGGGGCGCCGTCGGGGCCGGTGATGGTGTGCAGGCATTGCTCCTTGTCGCCTGCGACGGGGCAGGTGCGGCAGCGCAGCCGGTCGCCCAGGTGCGACTCGCGCAGCCAGTGGACCGTCATCTGCGCCAGACGCTTGGTGCGCAGCTGCTGCTCGGGCAGCGTCAGCAGGGCGAGGTCGACGTAGCTGCGGTTGCCCATGTGGCCGTTGAAGTCGACGTCGAGCCGCGTCACCGTGTGTTCCATCTCCGCCATGGCGGTTTCGCCCTTGGGGAAGCGCTGCTTCTTGTGGCTCGGTGTCATCAGCTCGGGCACCACGGCGAAGCGGCCTTGCAGGAAGTCGGTCGGCTCCAGCCGGTGGCTCTCGGTGTTGAGTATGTTCATCTGGAAGGAGCCTGTGGCCACGGTCGTCCCGTTGTCGGCCCTCGCAATGCGGAAGTCGGCGAAGATTCGGAGCGAGGACAACTCGCTGACCCACAGCTCCACGTCGACCTCCTCCGACCAGAAAGCCACCGCCGACCCCATGTCGGCCGTGTATTCGCTGATGACCCACATGCGGTGATCCTTCTCCACGTCGAACGCCGCCACGCGGCAGAGGGTCATCATTCGGGCAAAACAGTCCTGGGCATACATCAGTATGGCGTTGGGGGTCAGTGTGTAGTTGGCAGCCATGTCGGCGGCTGTGACGGTGTAGCGGTGTTTGTATCGGTCCATCATGGGGAGTCTGTTTGGGTTATTTCTCGCGGACATGCTTGCCGCTGAGGTGTTCAATCTGCATTTCGAGCACGTAGGCCCGGGGGCGTTCCGCCGCATGTCGTCCTCGAGGTCGTAGCCCTGCGGGAAGTATTTGGCCCCCAGCTGGCGCAGGAGTGCGTCGACGCGGGTGTCGTCGACGATGCCGATGCGGCCGAAGCAGACGACGCTCTCGAAGTGGTACCACCAGCTGTCGGGCTCCTTCACGCCCTCGCCGAGCACGCAGAACGAGGCTTTGTCGCAGCGGCGGATGGCGTCGAGCTTGTGCCCCTCGCGGGCGCAGTGGAAGTAGAGGCGGCCGTCGGCGTAGAGGAAGTCGAGCGGAACGGTGTAGGGGTAGCCGCCGTCGCCCAGCACGGCCAGGATGCCGCGCGGGGCCCGCTGGAGGAGGCTGGCGCACTCCTCGGGGCTCATCTGCTGCTTGAAGCGCCGCATGGGGCGGAACGTGGTGTCGGCCTCGGCCAGGCAGGCGTGTTTCTCCAGCTCGCGGTGGCGCTCGAGGAGGTTCCACACGGCGTCCTCGCTGAGCACGCCCCGCTTGAGACCGTCGGGCAGACGCCCGGCCTCGTCGTCGGCGCGGTCGGCGTGCCATTCGGGGCTGCCGAGGTAGGTGTCGAGGGATGCCAGATCGTCGCGCACGGCTTGGTACTGTTCAAGGGCTTCTTCCAGCGCCTCGACGGCCGCCGTCGTGCGCTCGAGCCGTTGCTCCATCTGGCTGATTCTATCGGTGTTCATCTATTGTTTCAGTTTTTTTATCAGGTCTCGGTCGGCCGGCAGCCAGTCGACGCTCTCCAGTTCGCTTGGCGTCAGCCATCGGGCCGCCTCGTGCTCCTTCAGCTCCAGCCGGCCGCTCTCCACGCGGCAGCGGTAGCAGTGCATCGTCAGGTGGAAGGCAGGATAGTCCCATTCCACCGTCTCTACCAGTCGCTCCACGGCGATATGTGTCGCCAACTCCTCCCATATCTCGCGCCGCAGGGCCTCCTCGGGCGTCTCGCCGGCTTCCATCTTGCCGCCTGGGAACTCCCACCAGTCCTTCCACTCGCCGTAGCCTCGCTGGGTGGCGAAGATGCGGCCCTCGGCGTCGTGGATGATGGCGGCCACCACCTCGATGTGCTTTCGCTGTTCGAGGTCCAGCAGACGCTGTTTGATGTCGGGGCCGTAGGCGTAGCCGCCGAGTCCGTTGGCGGCTATGAGCCGGTGGCAGGGGATGATGAGGGCGATGGGGTTGCGGCTCGCGGCCTGGCCCACAGCCTGCGGCGAGCGGCAGCCGAGGCGGCGCGCAAGGTCGCCGTAGGTGGAGGTGTGGCCGTAGGGTATCTTCAGCAGCTCTTGCCATACTCGCAGTTGGAAGGGGGTGCCCTGGGGGGCAAGGGGCGGGGTGAAGCCCGGGTCGCGGCCGGCGAAGTAGAGGTCGAGCCAGCGGAGAGTGTCACTCTGTGGCGCCTGAATGCCCCGACGGGTCTGGCACGACGGGCCGCCTGCAAGCTGCAGGGCTGTCAGTCGGGTGCCGCAGAAGGTCAGCGATAGGTTGCCTAGGGGCGAGGAGTAGAGGACCGAAGCTTCCGTCATAGTGCTGAGCAGGTGGCTTTGACCAGAGCCGTGAGGTAGTGGCGGTCGTCCACCTCTTCGATGTAGAAGTATGGCTTGGCACCGGGATAGGGCGGCCGCATGGCTACGCTTTGCAGCAAGGCTCGTCCCGCTTCGGTGGGTTTGATGTAAAAGCCATTGTCGCTGATGAGGCCGAAGAGCTTGCCGTTGCAGTAGACACAGTAGTCGCCGAACATCTTGCGGGCCGTAACCTCGCCTGCACCGCTGCACTGGTCGACAATATATTGTACAAAGTCAGGGTTGCTGGCCATGGACTCTAGGTGTTAATGGGAGCCTCCACCGACGCCAAAGTCTCTTTTGCGCGGTGGAGGCGTGTTTCCATTTCTGTGATTTTGCCGAGGCCCATTTACTTGAAGTACTGCACGCCGGACTCGAAGATCTGCTGGTCGTCATCGCCGTAGATGTTCAAGGCGGAGCCCTTGCTGCGGCGCTCGCTGTGGCCCATCTTGCCGAAGACGCGCCCGTCGGGGCTGGTGATGCCCTCGATGGCCATGTAGGAACCGTTCATGTTGTACTCCTCGTCCATGGTGGGATTGCCCTGCAGGTCGACATACTGGGTGGCTACCTGGCCGTTCTTGAAGAGGCGGTCGATCCACTCCTGCGGTGCCACAAAGCGGCCCTCGCCGTGCGAGATGGGAATGACGTAGGTCTTGCCCAGCTCGGCGCGCTGCAGCCACGGGCTGAGGTTTGAGCTGACGCGCGTGTAGGCCATCTTGCTCTGGTGGCGTCCGATGGTGTTGAAGGTCAGCGTGGGGGCATCGGCGGCCTGCGGACGTATCTCGCCGTAGGGCACCAGGCCCAGCTTCACCAAGGCCTGGAAGCCGTTGCAGATGCCCAGCATCAGGCCGTCGCGCTTGCCCAGGAGCTCCATCACGGCATCGGCAATCCGGGGGTTGCGGAAGACACTGGTGATGAACTTGGCGCTGCCCTCGGGCTCGTCGCCGGCCGAGAAGCCACCGGGGATCATGATGATCTGGCTGCGACGGATGGCGTCGACGTAGGCGTCCACGCTTTCGCGGATCTGCTGGCCGTTCTGGTTGCGGAAGACGATGATCTCGCTCTCGGCACCGGCGCGGTTGAAAGCGCGGGCCGAGTCGTACTCGCAGTTGGTGCCCGGGAAGGCAGGAATGAAGACGTGCGGCTTGGCAGACTTGTGCTGGCAAATGTGGATATCCTTATAGTCCTTGGGTTGAATGGGCTGAATGGGTTGGATGGGCGTGTTGGTGCGGGTGGGGAAGACCCCTTCGAGGGGCTTCTGCCAGGCGGCGAGGGCATCCTCGATGCTGATGCGTTCGCCCTTGTACTCGAAGTAGGGCTTGTCGGTGACCACGCCGATCTCGCGGCAGCGGAAGGGCAGGTCGCCCACTTCGGCGGCGGTCTCGACGATGATGTGGCCGTAGTTGATCTTGCTCAGGTCGTCGAGGGCGATACCGTCGCTGAGGGTCACGCCCAGCTTGTTGCCGAAGGCCATCTTGCTGATGGCTTCGACCAGTGCGCCGCGACCGATGCAATAGGTCGACAGCACCTGCCCCTGCTCGATGCTGCGACGCAGGGCCGCATACTGGCTGAGGGCGTCCTCGTAGTCGGGCATGTCGTAGTCCTTCTGCTTCACGTCGAGCAGCACCAGACGGCTGCCGGCTTTCTTCAGCTCGGGGGTGACGACATGCTGCAGGTCGCTGATGCCGACGGCGAAGGAGCAGAAGGTGGGCGGCACGTCGATATCGTTGAAGGTGCCGGACATGGAGTCCTTGCCGCCGATGGCGGGCAGGTGCAGGCCCATCTGGGCGTTGTAGGCACCCAGCAGGGCGCTGAAGGGCTCGCCCCAGCGGTAGGGGTCGTTGCCCAGTTTCTTGAAGTATTCCTGGAAGGTGAGGCGCACCCGGCTGGCATCGCCACCGGCGGCGGCGATCTTGGCCACCGAGTCGAGCACGGCGTAGACGGCGCCATGGAACGGGCTCCAGCTGAGTTTGTAGGGGTCGAGACCATAGGACATGATGGTCACCGTGTCGCACTTGCCGTCCAGCAGGGGCAGCTTGCCGATCATGCTCTGCGTGGGCGTCAGCTGATATTTGCCGCCGAAGGGCATCACTACGCTGCCGGCGCCGATCGAGCTGTCGAACATCTCGACCAAGCCCTTCTGCGAGCAGACGTTGAGGTCGGCAAGCGTCTTGAGCCACTGCTCCTTAATAGGTTTAGTGAGTTTAGTGGGTTCAGCGGGTTCAGCGGGCATTTTTACCGAGACGGTGGTCTCCTGGTGGGCGCCGTTGGTGTCGATGAAGCGGCGGCTGAGGTTGACGATCTCCTTGCCACGCCAGCTGATCACCATGCGGGGCTCCTCGGTGACGGTGGCCACCACCGTGGCCTCGAGGTTCTCCTCGTCGGCATAGCGCAGCATCTGGTCCACGTCCTTCGGGTCGACCACCACGGCCATGCGCTCCTGGCTCTCGCTGATGGCCAGCTCGGTGCCGTCGAGGCCGGCGTACTTCTTGGGCACGCGGTCCAGGTTGATCTGCAGGCCGTCGGCCAGCTCGCCGATGGCCACACTGACGCCGCCGGCGCCGAAGTCGTTGCACTTCTTGATCAGCGACGACACCTCTTCGCGGCGGAAGAGGCGCTGTATCTTGCGTTCGGTGGGGGCGTTGCCCTTCTGCACCTCGGCACCGCAGGTGGTGAGGCTCTTGGTGGTGTGGCTCTTCGAGGCGCCCGTGGCACCGCCGATGCCGTCGCGGCCCGTGCGGCCACCCAGCAGGATGATGACGTCGCCCGGGTCGGAGGTGAGGCGCTTCACGGCGCGGCGCGGCGCAGCGGCAATGACGGCGCCGATCTCCATGCGCTTGGCCACATAGCCCGGATGGTAGATCTCGTTGACCAAGCCGGTGGCCAGGCCGATCTGATTGCCGTAGCTGCTGTAGCCGCGGGCGGCGGTGGTGACGATCTTGCGCTGCGGCAGCTTGCCGGGCAGGGTCTCGCTGAGGGGCTTGGTGGGATCGGCGGCGCCGGTGACGCGCATGGCCTGGTACACGTAGGTGCGGCCGCTCAGCGGGTCGCGGATGCAGCCGCCCAGGCAGGTGGCCGCGCCGCCGAAGGGCTCGATCTCGGTCGGGTGGTTGTGGGTCTCGTTCTTGAAGTTGATAAGCCACTCCTCGCGGTTGCCGTCGATGACGACGGGCACCACGATCGAGCAGGCGTTGATCTCGTCGCTCGGCTCCTGGTCGTCCAGGTAGCCGGCCTTCTTCAGCCGTTTGCCGGCCAGGGTGCCGATGTCCATCAGGCAGACGTACTTGTCGGTACGGCCAACATACTGCTCCTGGTGGTCGGCCAGGTATTGCTTGAAAGCGCCCTCGATCAGCGGACGGTAGTAGCCGTCGTCGAACGTCACATCCTTCAGCTCGGTGGCGAAGGTGGTGTGGCGGCAGTGGTCGCTCCAGTAGGTGTCCAGCACGCGGATCTCGGTCATGGTGGGGTTGCGCTTTTCTTCGTCGTGGAAGTAGCGCTGTATGTGCTTGAAGTCGGCCAGGGTCATGGCCAGGCCCAACGAGTCGTAGAGCTCCTTCAGCTGCGGTTCGGCCATGTCTTTGAAGCCGTCGAAGACGATGACGTCGGCCGGCTCGTCGAAGTGGTCCTCCAGGGTGGCGGGCTTCTCCTCGTCGGTCAGGCGGCTGTCCACGGGGTTCACGCAGTGCTTCACCACCGCTTCCTGCCACTCGCTCGCCGCTTTCCACTTGCCACTCTTCACGCCCGAGATGACGTAGGTCGTGGCGCTCTTGATGATCGGATGCTCGGCGTCGTTGAGCAGGCAGACGCACTGCTCGGCGCTGTCGGCCCGCTGGTCGAACTGGCCGGGCAGGTACTCCACCGTGAAGCAGAAGTCGCCGGCCTGGTGCGGAAACTCCTCGAGGTAGACGTCGTCGACCGGCGGCTCGCTGAAGACGGTGGTCAGGGCCGTCTGGAAGGTGGCGTCGCCGACGTTCTCCACGTCGTAGCGCACCAGCACACGCACCCCTTCGGCCTCGATGCCGAGGTATTGGCTCATTTCTTCCTTCAGCTCCTTGGCGCGCACGGCGTAGGGAGCCTTCTTTTCTACGTAGATTCTTCTTACCATATTGTGTGTTGTTTTATTTCGTGAGGTCGTTCAGTTCGACGAACTGGTCGGGCCGCTTGGCCATGTCGGCGCGGTAGAGGCGGTGGATGGCGGCGCGGTCGGCCTCGTAGTCGTCGGTGGGCATCATGGAGTCGAAGAGGCCGATCTCCTTGCGCCCGAAGTCGATGTAGGCCGGCACCAGCGGCACCTGGGCCTGGTGGGCGATCTCCCAGAAGCCGCGCTTCCAGCGGCGTACGGGCTTGCGGGTGCCCTCGGGAGTGATCACCACGGCGAAGGGCTCGCCGGTGGCAAAGCGGCGCACGGCGGCACCCACCATGTCGTTGTGCCGGTTGCCGCGGTCGATGGCCACGCAGCCCAGCCGACGCAGCAGCCCGCCGACCGGCCAGCGGAAGAATTCTTTTTTGATAAACACGTGCCCGTCGACGTTCAATGCCCACAGGTAGGCGGCCCCGATCAGGAAATCGGACACCGCCGTGTGCGGCGCCACGACGAACACACAGCGCTGCAACTCAGGCCGTTCGCCCTCGGTCGGCAGGTTGAACTTCCAGCCCAGCAGTTTCACTATTGCAATCCAGATTCGCTTCATAAATCGAACTGCAAAGATACGAATAATATTTAATACCAAAAAAAATACTTTTCAACCACTCCCCCAAAGCGCCCTCCGGCCCCCGACGACCCCTGTCATCCAGGCATCATCCAGGCATCATCCAGGCATCAACTAGGCATCATCTAGGCATCAACTAGGCATCAACTAGGCATCCTCCAAGCATCCCCTCTGCATCATCTCTGCATGTTTCCCTGCAAAATGCTTTGTTTCACCCTGTTTTCGGTAGGGCAGGCCGCAACTTGGTGGCGAGTCGGGCCGATGGAGGATGTTTTTTTGTTAAAAATATTTAAATGAGAGTCCGCTGCCGGTCGGTAGGGGAATTTTTCGTATATTTGCAGTCTCAATTAACGGAATTATAAACCAAAAACTCTGATCTACAATGAAGAAAACCACTACTGTTTTGATGATCGCCGTCTGTGCCGTCGCGATGATGGGCCTCAGCGGCTGCTACCGCGACCATCCGCTCAAGGGCGACCGCGCCAAGCGCCTGGTCAAGAAAGAGATGGCTCGCACCTTCGAGAACGAGCAGTCCACCACCCTGGCCGTGGGCTACTACGAGTGCAACGATGACGACGCGCGCTACAAGCTGCGCCAGCTGGCCGCCAACGAGCTGGTCACCTACAGCTGCGACCGCGTGCAGCGCACCCAGAACGTCCGCAAGTCGCGCCGCGTGCAGAAGGTCATCTACGGCTATTCCTACTACGACACGCAGTACTACTACGACACCGAGGAGGTGACCACCTACTTCGTCAACGTGGCGCTCACCGAGAAGGGCAAGAAACTGTTGTACGAGCAGCTCGACGCGGTGCCTACGCCCGAGGAGAAGGAACTGCGCGAGGACTTCGAGCCCGACCTGAGCCAGTATCCCGAAGCGGCGGTCGACTACGACGAGTTCTCCTCCGGCGCCGCGCCTGCGGCCGAGGATGCCGTGCTGAGCGACGAGGTGGACATCGACGAGGGCGAGGAGGATCACAACTTCGAGGACGAGTTCCAGCCCGACGAGCCCATGGTGGACGGCGAGGTCGACGGCTACGATGCCTACGCCGCGGCCAAGAGCAAGGAGAAGATCGAGACGGTGCGTGTCAAGACCTTCGACCTCAAGGTGGTCAAGGTGCGCAACATACGTCAGAACAACAGCGGTGTGCCCACGGCCACGGCCGAGGTGCTCCTCGAGGCTCGCAACGTGACTCCCTTCGGGCGCATCCTCAGCAAGGTCTACGACGGCCAGCGCGAACTGATGGACGAGGTGTCGTTCGCCTACTTCCAGGACAAGGGATGGCGCCTGGTCGACCTCGACTTCTGACCCGCCTTCCAGCCAACGGGGGCGCCGCACGGCGCCCCCGTTGCTTTTGCCCTCCGGCAGGGGAGTCCGACCTCCGCCGCAAAGGCTGGAATCGGTGTACTACGACGCTGACCGACAGAGGGTTGAAAATAATATTTGGCCATGTCGAAAAATGGGCGTATCTTTGCACATCAATTCAGGAGAGATGGCAGAGCGGTCGATTGCGGCGGTCTTGAAAACCGTTGACCTGCGAGGGTCCGGGGGTTCGAATCCCTCTCTCTCCGCAAAAAAGTACTAACCAATTAAACTACAAACACATGAAAAAAGCAATGCATTTTCTGACGGTGGCTCTTGTTGCCGCCATGACGCTGGCTGTCACCAGCTGCCAGAAAGACCCCGAAGACCTGATCATCGGCACCTGGAACGGCACCACGGCTTATTCTACTTTCACCCTCACCGGCTTCGGTGAGGAGATCGACGGCACGACGGCCGACACCATCACCATGGCAGAGGGCGATTACGCCTACACCTTCAACAAGGACAACACCATGACGATCCACGCCGTGGACGAGGAAAGCGGTGCCGCAGAGGACACCCAGGCCACCTACACTATCAGCGACAAGAAGCTCACCATCACCATGGATGGCGAGCCGCAGGAGATGACCATTGTTGAGATCAGCAAGAAAGATCTCGTTCTCTCCTACACTGTCAGCATGGCGCAAGGCGAGGGGTCGATGACTTTGGGTGCGGAGATCCACTTCAAGAAAGCCAAGTAATAAACCCCTAAATTAAAAACGTTATGAAAAATGTATTGAAAACGGTGGCAGTGGCCCTCTGCACCGCCTTGACGCTGGGCCTGGTGGGCTGCCAGCCCGACAACGAGGATCTCATCATCGGCTCGTGGCAGGTCGAGAAACAGGTTTATACCATGTCCGACGGCACCCACAGCCAGACCGAGACCGAGACCATGGAACCGGGTGAGACCGGCGTGATTACCTTCAACAAAGACCTCAGTTTTGTTGCCACTACGACGTGGGTCGAAGACGGTGAGACCACCAGCGAGTCGGATCGCGGCACCTACAGCATCAGCGGCGACCTGCTCACCATGGTGAGTACCTACAGTTGGGAAAACGAGGACGGTGAGTGGCAGAGCGATGTGGAAACGATGACGTTCACCATCAAGAGCCTCGACAAGAAGGAGATGGTGCTGTCAATGTCCGAGACCGAGACCGAGGACGGCACGACCTATACCTATTCGACGGAGGTCACGTTCAAAAAGATCTAAGTTCCTTTGCTAACCCTTAATCCCCAATGGTATGAAAAGAACAAGCAGAATTCTGACGGCTATTCTCTGTGCCGTCCTGACGTTGGGCTTCACCGCCTGCCAGCGCGACTATGAAGATCTCATCATCGGCTTGTGGGAGGTCGTGAGTTCTACCCTCATCACCACCGACAACGGAACTTTTACTGAAACTCCCGAAGAGGGCCAGCAGGAGGTGTTAACCTTCAACAAAGATCTCAGCTGCGTGATGTCCGAGACGGAACACTCGGGAGATGAATCCCTGACCGAGTCGTTTCGAGGCACCTACAGCATCAGCGACGACCTGCTCACCATGGTCGTCACCTACAACTGGACGGACGACGAGGGCGATTTGCACAGCGATGTGCAAACCCTGACGTTTACCATCAAGACCCTTGACAAGGACAATCTTGTGCTCTCGAGAACCGTCGATACCAATGTTATAGAGGCGAGGTTCAAGAGGATGTGATTCGACGCTGACTGGAAAACGATGGCCTGGGCGGCGCTCGCTGAGCGCCGCCCAGGTTTTTATTTTATTCGTCGCCTACGCACAATAAACCATTGGCGGTGGCGTTATATATGCTAAAATTTATATCAAGATGTTACAACTGCAATACATAAAAGACCATCGTGAGGAGTGCATCTCCCGCTTGAAAATCAAGAATGTGAAGGATGTCGAGGCCCGCCTGGCCGAGATCCTGGAGCTCGACGCCCAGCGCCGTGCCCTGCAGGTGAAGGCCGACGCCGTCAAGGCCGAGCAGAACCGCATGGCCAAGGAGATCGGCATGCTGATGAAACAGGGCAAGAAGGAGGAGGCCGAGGCCGCCAAGGCCCGCACCGCCGAGCTGAAGGGCGAGGAGAAAGCCCTCAGCGAGGAGCAGGCCGCCACCGAGAAGACCCTCAACGAGAAGCTCATCTCGCTGCCCAACGCGCCGCATCCATCGGTGCCGTGCGGCACCAGCGAGGCCGACAACGTGGTGGTGGGCGAGTTCGGCACGAAGCCCGACCTGCCCGCCGATGCCTTGCCCCACTGGGACCTCTGCGCCAAGTACGACATCATCGACTTCGAGTTGGGCAACAAGGTGACCGGCGCCGGCTTCCCCTTCTACAAGGGCAAGGGTGCCCGTCTACAGCGTGCCCTGATCAACTTCTTCCTCAACGAGGCCGCCGACGCGGGCTTCGTGGAGGTTCAGCCCCCGCTGATGGTCAACGAAGCTTCCGGTCTCGGCACCGGTCAGCTGCCCGACAAGGAGGGCCAGATGTACGCCATCCCGCTCGACGGTTTCTACATGATTCCCACGGCCGAGGTGCCTATCACCAACATCTTCCGTGGCGAGGTGGTCGACGCCAAGCAGTTCCCCATCAAGCGGGTGGGTTACAGCGAGTGCTTTCGCCGCGAGGCTGGCAGCTACGGCAAGGATGTCCGCGGCCTGAACCGCCTGCACGAGTTCTCGAAGGTCGAGATCGTCGTCATCGAGCACCCCGACCGCTCCTACGACATGCTGGAGGAGATGAAGCGCCATGTGGGCGGCCTGCTCGACAAGCTGGGCCTGCCCTACCATATCCTCAAGCTCTGCGGTGGCGACATCAGCTTCACCAGTGCCATGACCTTCGACTTCGAGGTGTGGAGCGCCGCACAGAAACGCTGGCTCGAGGTGAGCTCGGTCTCCAACTTCGAGACCTTCCAGGCCAACCGCATGAAGCTCCGCTTCAAGGACGAGAACGGCAAGATGCAGCTCTGCCACACGCTGAACGGCTCGGCCCTGGCCCTGCCGCGCATCGTCGCCGCCCTGCTGGAGAACAACCAGACGCCCGA
>OCVV011360763.1_pt1 | contig 14849 bp, 21 predicted proteins | sample 1539721 | NCBI WGS metagenome assembly OCVV01 (sample SAMN02144230, study PRJEB22623) | gut metagenome | biome: sheep rumen | host: Ovis aries | place: New Zealand
GCCCGCCAGTTCCTACATTGTCAGCAAGTGTATTATAAATGCATACAAACTTTGCGCCCTTAAGATTACTGATATTAAAAGTTGCCGTATAATAAAGACTGGAACTCTTATCTCCTGCCCAATCCGGAGTATCAGCAACTGTTGCGCGTGTTCTGAAACCACTGGCAATCATGTCGGACGCTCTCACCGCATCTCCGGCAGTCGGGTAAGTCTCACCCAGGAAATTAGTTCTTATGTCAACAAGTTCTGCATTTCCACTTGTAGAACCTGTGGGCAGACTAGAGAACCCATCCATTCTCCCCTCAAGAACACTAATTCTTCCATTCTGAGTAGCAAGCGTCTCATTCTGACTAGCAAGGTCAGCGTCAATCTGAGCTGTCTTCTCTTCCAACCAATCTTCTGTAAACGGTTTAAGCAACATGGACAGAGTGCCATTCTGTGCCATGGTATCAAGTTTATTATTAATCTCTGTAGTAATATCAAGATTAGCAAAATAATTATTCACATAATCCTGCAATTCTTCATATGCAGTTGTGAAATCTTCCATTCTCTCATTGATATAAGTCTGAAGTGCTTCGGTATTTTCACCAAGTTTTTCAGCCATATCATTTAAGAACTGCTGATTGGTGACAAACTGCTGTGCAAACTCTGTTATACTTCCAGTTGCAGTTGTTAAATCCCCCATCATATTATTAAGGTAATTAACAACTCTGCAAAGAAGTTCATAATACGACAGACTATCATCGTAAACTAATGGTAAAGCCTTTTGGCACCAAAATCTAAACGGTTTAAGTTCGTGAAAAGTAGGTACAGTAATATCACCACCAGTTGAACCATAATCACCATCCACATCTACAGGATTGAATGAAGGTGTAAAATCAGCATTCGGCATATTTCATTCTCCTTTCAATAAATGTTCATAAATAAATCACTAAGGTCATTGATAATGCGCATGTCAATGTTTATAAATGTCTTCCTCAATTTCTCCAACACTTCTGCATATTGCGCATTCCCCATTTTACCCTTAACAGTTTCAGTAACATCGCTATTAAATTCGGTTGTTGCAATCTTTCCGTGAGTTGTGGTATCTTGCCCAACATCTGTCAATCCAGTTGTTACCTTTTCATCTGTTATTGTTCCGTTTGTGGTTGTTGTTTCTTTTCCAGTATCCTTATTGATTGTTGCGTTAGTTAAGTAAGCGTTGTTATCTACATCCATTCTTGAAATTGAACCTTGTGGTGTATCAGAATACAATCTGGTGTTATTAAGATTAGGAACACGCTCAACTTCATAATCATCATATGTCCTTGTGTTTGTTTCATTACCATTTCTTTCATTTCTTCTGCTTATAGTATCTGTTCCACTATTTTTTAACTTATCATCACCACGTTTTTCAATCTTTCTTTCATAATTTACATCTTCAAACGGATTAAATTCTGCCATGTCAACAGCCGATTGATACAACTGGTTGTAGTACGGCATAATCTCATTCATTCTAGTTTGAAGGTAGAACTTCCATTGACCGTAAGTTTCAAACCCTATCTCCCTAAAATAGTAATGCCTTAATATCTTTGTTTCAAGTTCTTCTTTTGGTGTTACATTTGCAATTACAGGATAGGTAAAATTGAAAATCAAAGGTCTGGCAGTTGCGATAACGCTATCAGTATCATCATTTCCTGCGCTTTCGGTAAGTCCAGATACGCTTTCACATATGCTCCTAAGTAAAGTAGTATATTTCGCCATAGACTCACCTCATTTCGTTCTTAAATCATACATGATAGGAGTAACTTCCTCATCACCACTCTTGCCTGCAAACATCATTTCATCATCCTGTTCCCTATAGTCTTCCCTATAGTCAACACTAATGTCAAGACCAAACATCTTGTTAATCTTATCTACTGCTTCTCTTCTGGCCTGCAATCTGGAGTACCTGCTTGCGATTGTTCCACCTTGGTTTCTTGTTACTTCATCGGATACCAAACGTTCTTTCTTTTGGATATTCAAATTGCTGATGCCAAGATATGTCAATGCTTCGTTCCATATCTGTGTCTTAAGCATGTAGATTTTGTCTGCTACAAATGGTGCATCAGTTTTAAGAACTTTTAATCCGTCAATGTCAAGATTGCTATCGCCATATATAGCAGGGTAGTTGCCTTCCCATTGCATATACATGTTTCTAAGGGTTAATTGCTGTTGCTGTGAGGATTGTAACAATATTGGAGTCTTCTGGGCGTTTGCATTTACATCAATAATTCTGTCAAGATTGTAGAGTCTTCGTGCATACTGTTTTACATGTAAGATTGAATTTGTGTGCAGATAGTTGTTGTAGATTATTACGCTATCATCAATGGTAAGATTTTTCTGGTATCCGTTTACAGCATAGGCTCTTCGTCTTACTGGTATTCGGTATACATTAAAGCCACCATTCATAGCAACTTGCAAGCATAGAAAACCAAGGTCTTCATCACGGAAGAAAACACATTGTCCGTCATGGAATAACGTTAGTTCAAGAAAACGTGGGTCTACTGTATCTGGCAAGTTTTTCCAATCAAACATTGATACCGATAGTTCTGTCAGCCTATGCAGGTATTGACCATATGTTTGTGTATTCAAACGGTTGCTTTCATCAAAACCTGCGTTCCGTCTTCTAGGCACATATTTCACCCCCCTTTGCTTATGATAAAACATTGTTATCCTGCGTGTAGTTACCAATGGTTGTACCAGTTTTCCAAAACCTCATACCCTTGTCGAACATTTCCTCAATCTTTCGTGCATCTGCTGAAGGCATATTTCCATGAACATTACATCCTAAGGTCTTAACATATGTGAACCTAGTTCTGTTGTTCATGCTAGGCGTTTTTACCTTATTCACACGATAACCGAACATGGTAAAATAGTTGTCTATTGTTTCAGCATAATCTTTTGTGATTGATTTATGAAAAACTTTGAAGAACTTATCATTTATGCCCATCATCAAATCAGAATTAGGTGTGCCAAGTACGCTATCTGGGATACTAGAGTAATACTGTTTATCTGCAAGTAGGTTAGTTGCTAGTTCTAACATACTGCCCATATAACTGCTTGCGTCATTTGCGGCATTACCAACACCACCAATCATGCTGTTAAAGGCCTGTGTGCTATTTTTCGCTGTACTCATACTTGCATTTGCACCAAGAAAGTTTGAAACAATGCTAGTTCCCATATCCAATGTTTTTGCGGCTATCTTGCCAGATACTCTTGTGTACCCACCACCGCTATTCATTTGTGCCACATATGCTTTATACTGGTCTATAGCCAAGGAAGCCTGTGGAAACTGTTTCATAACCATCATTTCATCTTCAATATAGTTTATACCAGAACCTTTATATTGTGTAGGTATGATACACGCTTCTGGTACATCTGCGGCTACACCGAACCAATAAAAATGCGGTACATGGTCTGAGAAAAATTCATATCGGAACTCTTTTTCAGAACCCTCTTGGTTTGTAACATCCATCACGCAATAAGGGTAATTATACAGTTTTTTGTTCTTTGGTCTATAACCATCAGCATTACCTATAGTATTACCTATTGTATGTTCCCACGAATGCCAACCACCTGCCCAATTTACAGGCGATAAGGGTTGTAGAGCAGTTTCAGTAGCTACAGGCATCATTTTACGGAAAACTATGTTGGCAGAAATTATTGCGTCTGCCCCATTAGGTTTACCAAGAAGTTCGTCTATTCTGCCTTCTAAAGCGCTTTTTCCGCTTTCACTTATATCAAATTTTTCATATGTTGCCCCAGAAACAATATTCCCCCTATACAAGCCAGCCGCACCAACATCTTCACTGTTTCTGGCGACACTTAGAACTAACACTGGGTCTGAGTTTATTTCTACAAATTCTGTTTTTCGTACAACATAATCACCAGTTGGTAGGTTTTCTTCTATTAAATGCTCATACAAATTATCTGTTGCAGTGCATTCACGTTCTACCAGACAATTACCAAGTATAAAATCACCCATCCATGTCATCATCACATCATCTTGGTAATAAACGTCTGCTACTTCGTTATTCACATATTCAATGTTTGTTACGAATGCGTAAAACCATTTATTCTCAAAATTTATATTTCTGAAGCGCATATATTGGGCATTATACAGTTCCTGCATAGTTCCGCTATTAACTTTTACTCTAACAACCCCTCTTCCTCTTCTGGAATATGTCTGGTTTTGTAAGATAACCTTCGGCGTAAGACTATTAAACCATGTACTCTTATCACTTTCACTTGCAAAATATCTGGTATCTTCTGAATTAGGTATTAGGCCTAAATCGCCGTAAAACATTATTGTGCTGTTAGGTTCAACATTCATACTATTTATCTCCTATAAGTTGGGAGAATATAATTAAATACTCTCCCAACATAACTGGTGCTAAATAATTAAACTAGCAGCAGGTGTCATAAATTAGCCCCTTGCAAGTGTAATAGTTGCACCGACTTCGGTTTCCAGATTGAGTGCGGTACTTGCAGTATAGGTGGTATTACCAATCTTAGCGACAAGTGTAATATCATCGTCCACATCAGCAGGAATAATAACCGCACCATATTTCTGAATAGCAACACCAAGAGTAGTAGCCGCTTCGGTCTGAACAAAGTTGTAACCAAGGTCTGCAAGTCCTGCATTACTAGCAGATACTTCAAGAGTAAAGATGGTAGCAACGTCAGATACATCTTTGCTAGCAACAGTTGCGGTAAGAGATGCGGGTGCAGTAATTGTTGCATTGGAACTTACAAATACAACTGCATTGGAGAACGGAGAATGAGAAATTGTCTTCCACACATGGTAGAAGTAATTCCAGTACAAACCGCTTGCAACATATTTTTCAGTCATTTTGTTGTTATTGTCATAAACCTGGAACCAGTTTTCGTCTACAATAACAGCCTTTACATCTGCAAGCAAAGCAAGTTCGGCCGCTGTTACCTCTTCCAGACCGTCAGAGTTGGCACGAATAATGTCAAAACGTTCGTTGTCAAATGAAGTCCAATCATCAATCAGATAAAGGCTACCCATAAAGTCTGCTTTATCCATGTTGAATGCACTTGCAAGAACGTTAACATCAAATGATGCGTTGAACCTAGCATCCATAAAGATAACCTGTCTACCTTTGGGAGTAGTAGTTTTTACACCTGCTTCATTATATTCGCTACTCATGAACGGAAGCATGTTGGAAATACCACGGAACGCAACTGCGCTATCCTTAAGGTCGGTCAAGTCTCCAATGTTTTCTGGTTTGAACGCTCCACTTGCAATACCTTTAATCAGCAGATATTTGAACAGTAGGAACTCATCATACTCCGCACCTGTGTACACTTGGTCTACAATCTTTGCGATAAGAGAAGTTACACCGTCAACATTAAGGAATGCCATTCTAAGGTCTTCATCTTGGATGGTGATGGGATACATAACACGCCAGTTCATGGTGTGGAATGCGCTTCTCACATCTGGGATAGTTCTCTTAAATTCTCTTGCAGGTGCTTTTTCTGCGCTATAGTCAACAGCCTTTGCGATATTTACGAAAATATCTTCAACCGTCTCACCAAACTCAAGATAACCTTTTTTAAGTCTACTATACGGATTGTTAAAGGTCGCACTCTGCATACGGACAGTAGCAATACGATTTACAAGTGCGTTAATAAACTGGTTTGCAAATGCAGGTGTACCATAAATCACTTCACCGACTCTGGGAATATCGGTTGCCTGTGTTACTTCTGGCACATTCTGCTGATAATCATAAGACGCATTCTGTCTAATGACATTAAGAATATCAATCGTTGACGCATTAAGCGTACTCTGGGCAATTCTTCTAGGCATATAAATTCACTCCTTTACTGAAAATAAATCTTCAAACCTCATAGGTTTAGTTGCTTCTGGTTCATCGTCATCTTCTTGTTCATCTTCTGAACCAGTATTAAAAAATCTGTCTCTGTATTTTTCTCTCCATTGTGCGTCATTTTCTTCGTATTTTTCTTTCCAATTTGTGTTATCATTTGTCTTTGTTTCGTAGTCATCAATCGTGTCAGACACATCCTCTAGTATTGCCAAACTTGCGTCATCAGTTTGTTCACCTAATCTTTCTCTAAGGGCGTTTAACAAATCGTCTTTTTGTCTAACCATATCTTAACCTCTCTTATAAGGATTTTTAAGGTAAAACCAGAAGGGCATTTTCTTTCTACCAGTTGGGGTAGGTCCAGGTCCAGGTCCAGGGCCAGGGTCAGGTGGAACTACACCAGTAAAATATTGATACCAATGGTTAGCATATTGCTGTCTTGTTGGTAGTGATGTATCACCAGAACCGCCATGGTATTCCATATTCTGGTAAAAAATTTCTGCAAGTGTTGCGGGTGCTTGGGTGCTTCTTGCGTACTCTGCCAGACTTACATTGAATATCTTCAGCCAACCCCATATTCCTGTAGATAAACCCATTGATTGTATGTCTGGGTCTTCTGCATTTGCTACCAGATACAATTGTTCATAACCATCATTCAGTTGTTTGTTATTCTGTTGGCACCAGTATAACCAAGGATTAGGCCATATTGTGCCATCTGGAGAGGGTGCAGGTGCTGTAAACTGAATAAACCCTACACCTGCTCTATAAACCCAAGGGTCTAAGTTTATCGCATATCCTGTTTGAAACTGTGCAGGATTTATATAACTTTCATGCGTCATGTTGCCCAATGCACCGCATACCGCTTCAAGCGTCCAACCGTATGTATGATAAAGAACACTATAAACTTCTGTTGCATTCTCATTCATTTCAGTTGAATAAGTACCCCAAGGTGCTTGGTTAGTTTGTACACTATGGAATGCCATTTAATCACCATACCTATCAAATAATTTTACCAAGTCATTAACGCATTTTTGTACCTTCTGGTAATCATAGCCATATGCTTTCAGTTTCCTAATGCGTTCCTCACCATTCCCATAATCTCCTGCAAGTACACGCAAAGCAACACCTACTGTTTCTGGTATTGTCAATGGGTACATAGAAATTGCACCTTCTGTACTTGGAATATCGACTCTGTAAACATAATCAGCCATGCTCTTCATCTCCAATATGGTTAAAATTTAGTCGCTCTGTCAGTTTCGTAATTGCTACTGTGTTGTTATTTAGGCTTTCGGTAAGTTTTGACATCTCTTCTTGGTGCTGTTCTGTTTGCTTATTCATTGTGTAGAATAATGCAATACACGCAACAATAGGGAAGCCAAGTGTACCAATTAACTGAGTAACTGATGCAATATCCATTGTTGTACCCCCTTTCAAAAATATTAGGCATTACTGCACATATATAGTAACATATTTATTGAATTTTTGCAATAATAATGTTATAATACCAGAAAAGGAGACAATAATATGACCAATAATTATTATGATGGAACAAAACTATTATCAATGCTAGATATTAATGGAAAGAAACCAGAAATATACATGTGTACTACAAATAGAACTGGCGGAAAGACAACATTCTTTAGTAGAATGCTAGTCAATAAGTTCAACAAGAATAAAGAAAAATTTATGCTGGTATATAGGTTCAATTATGAACTAGACGATGTATCAAATAAGTTTTTCAAAGATATTGGCTCTTTGTTCTTCAAAGATAAGATAATGACAAACGTAAGAAAAGCAAAAGGCATTTACCATGAACTGTACTTAGCAGACAGGTCTGGCAGTATATCAGATAAGGGTGAAAACTGTGGGTATGCTATATCGCTAAATTCTGCTGATGCCTTAAAAAGATATTCGCATCTATTTTCTGACGTTAAAAGAATGTACTTTGACGAATTTCAATCTGAAACTAATAGGTACTGTGCAGATGAAGTGAAGAAACTAATTAGTGTTCACACAAGCGTTGCTAGAGGACAGGGAGAACAGTACAGAGAAGTTCCTATCTATATGACAGCAAATCCTGTGTCAATTATTAACCCTTATTATGTTGAGATGGGTATATCCCAGAGACTACAAGAAAACACGCACTATCTAAAGGGAGATGGTTTTGTTCTTGAACAGGGTCATGTAGAAAGTGCTTCTGAAGCGCAAAAGGCAAGTGCATTCAATAGAGCATTCAAGAACAATTCTTATGTGGCCTATTCTACCGAAAGTGTATACCTTAATGACAATAAGGCGTTCATAGAAAAACCATCTGGGGTTGGCAGATATTTAGGCACATTAAAGTATGCAGGTAACGAATACGGCCTTAGGGAATATGCGAATGAGGGTGTAATATACTGTGATAACAGACCAGATACAACCTATAAGTACAAGATAAGCGTAACTACTGAAGACCACAACATTAACTATGTGATGCTAAAACGAAATAGTTTATTTGTAGAGAATATGCGCTTCTATTTCGAGAGGGGTTGTTTCAGATTTAAGGATTTGAAGTGTAAAGAAGCGGTAATGAAAATGATTTCATATTAAGGTATCTACATGTGATTACACAACTGAGGAGACAGGGTTGCACGGTTGAAACTATACCGCCTGTTGAACTTATCGGTACTGCAAACCGCTTTTGTGTATCATGTGATTTAGATATAAAAATGCCCATAGGATAGAAACTATGTTTCACCTATGGGCGTTTATATTTATCCGAATATAGCCTTGTCTATTTTATCAAGTATTGATGAAGTATATTCTCTCAAGAACTCACACCATGTTGTATCTTTTAACCCCTGTATTTTTTCATTGGCCTTGCATTGTGAACAACCTTCGGTTACCATACATTCATCATAACTTTTGATAATTTCTTCTAATTCCTTCTCCATATCAGTTTTCTCCTGTGCTTCCAAAACCACCACGATTTTCATTACCCAAGTGTTTAACACGAACAAGTTCTGTTTCTGGCATGTGCTGTATAATTCTAAATTGGCATATTCGGTCGTTCTTATGTATTGTAGTTTTCCTCATAGCAAGAACTGGCATGTGCCACTCATCACCGTCACCGCAATATGACTCATCAATTAAACCAACAGAATTGACAAGCAATACACCCCACTTAGAAAAAGTAGATGAACGTGGTATCACTAATGCTTCGTACCCCTTTGGTAGTTCCATAGCAACACCTAACGGTATCATCCTATATTCACCTGCTGCAAGTTCTACTGTTTCTCCTGCTCTTAGGTCAATCCAGTCTCCCTGTGTGATGTTCTGAATTGGTTTAATGTCTCTAACGTATTTTACAAGAATAGTTTTCATAATAACAACCTCACAATGCAAATAATAGTGAATATAACATAGAACAAAATAATCTCGCCACCAATACCAATACCGATGAACAATAAAATTGCTGTAGTGAAGAGAATACCTATAATATATGCTAGAAATTTTATTATTCCTTTCATGTTTACCTCATTTCGTATGTGGTATCCTCAAGTAGCACCCCACCTCTAATTCTCCTTGGATGCAATTTGCCGGGTATTTTTAGGCCTATCTTGAAGTCGCTAATTTCTCTCTTAGTTTTAGCAAATTCTAACTTTTCACCATCGTATCTTCCCTCACTTTCATTGTAACCGTTTACGCTATCAAGAAATAACCTCTTACAATTCTCTGGCATTCCTGCACATTTGATGTTGTAATACGGCTCCTCTATTGGCTGTAAATCTTCCTTAACAACATGCTCAATATAGGTCTTCTGCCGTACAAACAGCCCAAAATCCCAAGTGCTTTCAAGTTTCCAACAACAAAAATCCCTGTCATGCACTTTAATTCCAGTAACTTGTTCTGGCTCTAGGTCACAATGTATGCTGTCTGTGTCTGCATAAATGAACCCTGGCTTGTCAACACCGTGATAGTTTTTCTGGGCGGCTCTTATGGTAAAGTTTCTTGCATAACTTGTTATCGCTGAACCGATTGGTATATATCCTGCTTCTTTCTCATGTGCTTCAACTGTTGAAAAGCCAATTGTTTTATCTTCTTTAACATAAGCATATTTGAAAGAAGATATATCACTACTTGCCATCTTTCCATACAAATTATTCAAGAACAACTTTGCCAATGTTCTTAATGCACCTTTGCTTTCAAGTTTTATCTTTTTGTACTTATCAATGTACTCATCAAATATTCCTACTTTTGCATCAAAGAAGCATCCGTCTAGTATCTCAAATTCATACACATTATAATGCTCCAAGAACAAATAGTAGTCTGTCATAGTTAGCGTCATTTCTACTCTTGTACTGCATATGTTTCCATCAAAATCTTTATAGAATGCAGACTTTAGTTTCTCTCTTGTTCTCTCATTTTTAATTATTATGTCTGAACTTTCAAGACATTCATTACCACTATAAAACCAACTCCCCTTTATCTGGATGAACGGCAAATAATTTCTTTTCAGATAAAATCTAGTTTTAATTCTGATGAAGAAATATTTATCGTCTCCAAGTGCTTCCTTTGGTATTCCATCTCCTGTCCAAAACGTGGGTAAGCCTATTGGGTATCTATTGCCACTTTCCGAGTGCATCATAGAAGGGTATAAACTGTTAACATCAGCGGTAACACCTTTGTTATATATTTTATTCTCTTTTCCCTTCGCTAAATAGCACCACCCACCTTTATAACTTTTTCTAATATAGGCGTCAACATTAGGCTTTCCATATGTATCCTTGTCAATAAATAAATCTGTCAACGATGGAAAAAATACCTCATAAGCCTTTTTACCTGTAATTGACTTAAATTCAGACAAACAGCATGAACCTATTGTCATTTTATTATGCTTTTCTTTGAACATTATTTCAAGTGCTTCTTTGACAACTAAAACGTCATTTTCAATGTACCGTTTTTCTTCATCTGTTATCTCACAACCAGAATACCTAAATCCTTCATATTCCATGTTCAGTTTTTGGTGCTGTGTCTTAAATGCTTTTCCTATTGCTTTTACTGAGAATGGTAACAACTTCAAAGAATCTCTTATCTCAATAAAGAAGTCACCAACTTTGATTTTAATTGCATACCATTGTCCCATATCGGAGATAATATACTTGAAGGTGCTAGAGGGCATTTCTTCGTCTTTCAGGAAGTATACATCATTTGCACCTGTACCAGTTTGAATGGATGCCTGTTTCATCTTCAAATCTACCAACAAATATGATAGCCAAAAATTACCATCGAACTTCAAATTGTGATAATAACAAATTATGTTGGTTTTCAGACTCTTGAAGTACTCAAATGTTTCTGCTATGGAGTGAAATATTTTTACATCATCTGTAAACAATTCCACAACAGCAGATGCCCATACTTCTGTGTACACCTGTCCTTGGTATACTGTTGTTTCAAAGTCGCATGAATAATATTTCCATTTTCGTTGCCTAGCCATGTCCTCATAAGTCACCTTCATAATCATCCTCATCAATCGCATCCTGCAATCCTCTTGCTTCTTCCATTGACATTACTTTGTTGTTTATCAGTTTGTCTATTGCATTTATAGCATTCATACCAGTTGGTGCACCTGCATTGTACTTTAATGCTGTCTCTGCTTCTGCTATTAGTTCATCCTCTTCTCCTGCCATAGCCATAGCAACATCTGTGAGTCCCTTATCTGCAATATTCCTTTCCAACATATCTCTCAATAATGCTGCTGCTTTTGGGTTTTCTGCTTCGGCCATGTCTATCATCTGTGTTATTTTCTGGTAGACGGCATTACCTTCGTTGAATGTGTCTATAAAATCTTGGTCAAATGAAAGTCTATCTCTGTCCTCTTTATCCTTTTGACTAATCTCCTCTTCATAGTGTTCATCGTATACTATCTCTCCTGTTTCCTTATCGACTATTTTTCCGTCGTACATGGCGTACTGGTCTTCTTGCCACACTTCTCCAGTTTCTTCGTCTACATAGTAACCAGACTCATAAAAAATTTTACTCATGATACACTCCAAGGATTAAGAAAGGCAAGGGGTTTAATCCTTGCCTTATATGTTCGACTTATTCTAGGGAAAAACGTTTATACAACTGAGCAGGTAATGAAGTCTTTACCAGGTCTGTTCTTGCTGGGAAGCCTATACGCCTTGAGTGACCAATCATCGGTTCCACCTAATTCGTCCCAGATGAACATGAATGCGTTGAAGAATGATTCACTTCCTGTTGCATACCTGCTACCATCTTTGTCTACAATAACATAGCACTTGTAGTCTGGATTACTAGACTTCTCATTGTGAATGTTCAGAACTGCATAACTATCTACATCAATGATAACTGGACCATTGTTAGTTGCTGTATCAAGTTTAATGCAATCACTTGTATCCTTAATCTGAAGTCTTTCTTTTGCGCTAAGTTCTTTACTGGAGTACTCAATCTCTACACTATAAGTTCTTTCCATGTTGGTACCATCCTTTCATCTTTTTCGTTTTTATTAGTCGTTGGTTTTTCTGGGCGGGAGAACATCTGCATATTCGATGAACTTTTCTTCGCTCATGCCATACAGAGTTTCGACAACTTTCTTGTCAACAATGTGCACCACCTTGACTTCATCATTATCGACCATGCCTTTGATAATTTTCAGAAGTTTTTCGTCAGAATGTTCTCTGGGTACTGTAACAGTTTCGTTGAACGCTTCTGCTGTATTAACGTTCAAGCAAAGAACTGTTGCTACAGTTGAGGTGATAGTTCGTGTTACCTGGGGTTTTCTCATGACCTTTTCTCCTTTTCTTTTAATGCTATGTTATTATGCACGTTATTGTGCAAATAGTGCATGGTGGAGTTGCACCACCTGTACCACCTCTCTGGTACTCTGTTTGCACCACCTGTGAGGATTTTCAAATGTCCAAAGAACATCTCTGGCAAGTATTATTATACAGCAGATTTACAGGGAAAGCAAGCACTATTTGAAAAAGTGCGATTGGATATGTTTACTATAATCCTGTACCACCTTTCGGTACACCAAGTTAACATCAATGCCTTTAACAATTTCGCTGGTGAAGTTATAAAATGCTGTCTTAAAAATAATACTGTAAGGTGAACATATTTGAACAACCATATCATCATCAAAAAACATCACCATTACCTTACCATTTACATGTTGTTCTAGTTTTGCTTTTAATAAACCCTTGAACATGTGCTGTACTTCTCTTGTTACGCTAAAATTATCACTAGTGATATACACGCTAACACCCCCAATGTGATTACTGGCAGCAGGAACAAATATGTGATAAGTTCCTTGCGATGATTTTTGTAAAGGTATTTCAATAAGGTTCGTACTGGTCTGGGGTCAAAATCATTCATGATTATCTCCTTCCTTGTATGGCCTATGGTTCTTCATATATTCTAGTGCTTCATTGTTTACAGGGTTGCGATTGAAGTCAACACAAGCAATCTTGCCAGCTCTTCTGTAATAATCTTTCTTCATCCTGCGTGTTCTCTCACGTTCACTAGGTTGACTCATTTGTACCCCCTTATCTGTACAATTTGTACGTTCTAATCCTGTAAAATCTACACCTGTTCTTATTGTTGTTTCCTTGATATGCCCTAACACGGACACTTGCATAGTCGGTTCCAAGTTCCGGATAACTCTGTCCAAAATGGATAGAACAAATTGGGTCATAATAATCGTCGCATATTCTTACCACATCGAACTTACTAATGTAACCGTATTCCCTCATAAGTTCTATTCCGTGACTCACTACCAGATTGAATAGCTTATGCAAGTCATGGTGAAAAAATTCTTCGTCCGTAACATTGAACTTTGCTGAATACATTTTTACCATAATAGTTATTCTCCTTTCTTAATAGTAGGGGAGATAAGGGGTAACCCCCTTAATCTTCCCAAGGTACCAAGTATCTGTTCATATAGGTATGTACCACAAGGTCTTGACCAAGCCTGTAAGCACAAGTGAAGAAATTACATGTTGCAGAAAGTATCCTGTAACCATGTCCACCAAGTGCGAACATCTCTTGAAGAATGGCAATCTCTGCGTTAATCTTTGCCTGTGAACATCTCCCATATGCGTACTGTACGCCAGTAATCGTGCTACGCTTGTACTGTTCAATCCAACCTCTGTTCTTCATTTTAACCCTCACTTTCTAATCTGTCATTAGTTCCTCACCCTAATCGGGATGATATGCACTGGGGGATTTGAACCCCCTTAAGGCCTGTTTACCTTGTGCATGGAAGAGGGGCACGCCCCTCATTCCTCATCGTCTGCCTTTGTTCTGGGCGGAAGTACTCTAGCATGAGCCAAGAACTCCTGCTCTGTCATACCATACAACAATTCATTCATGACAATGTTTGTTATCGCAACCACCTTGAAATCGTCTGTCTCATAATGTGACTTAATATAATCCAATTCCTTTCCGTCTTTTACGGCCACATTTTCTTCAGTATAATTTGCAACCTCACCTTTTGAAACGTACACACCCATGAACTGGATTGTCTTTGTAGTAATTGTACGTGTCACCATCTTCTGTGTTCTCATTTCGTTTCTCCTTTCGTGTGTAAGAAAAAATATTATTTACTCACCCCATAGGGTGGAAAGAAGTTGGGGGATTTGAACCCCCTCAAGGCCTAGCCCTCACTTCTTGCATCTAATCTCAATTGCACCCGTTTCCGTGTCCTGGACAACTCCAACGACCTTGTGGCCAAAAAAGTATTCGGAAAGGTCGTGACTGTATGCGATTGAGTACGCCAGTTTCTGCCCTGGATAGAACACAGCAGACACACCATCTAGCCCCTCATGGGCATAGCACACCACCACGTCAACATAGTTAGAGAGTATCTGGGCATGGTCGTACCATACGTCCTCAAAGTCCTTCCCCACCCATGCGTGCAGTCTTCTCCTAGTCATAGCGTCTCCTCTCTGCCCCCTCTAGGGGCTATCCTTGTCACCC
>OCVV012844834.1_pt1 | contig 14849 bp, 14 predicted proteins | sample 1539721 | NCBI WGS metagenome assembly OCVV01 (sample SAMN02144230, study PRJEB22623) | gut metagenome | biome: sheep rumen | host: Ovis aries | place: New Zealand
AAACGCACTTATAAATCTCGGAAGAATGTCGAGTAAAAAGAATTGTTTGTTGGAAATGAGGATTTACTATATATGGAAAGGCGAGAATAAAAGACAGCTTTTATCGCCGAATATGGCGCATGGCACCCCCTCGTTGGCGGCCTGCGGAAGGCAAAAGGAGAATGACGGATGACCAAAGAAGAATTCTGGAAGTACGTCGACGGCTTTGGAAAGAAGCCGGGCGAATTCACCGACGAGGAGAAAGAGGAAATCTGCTTAAAAGGCAAGACTGATCTCTCTTCCAAGGACAAGATTGGATTTTGGGGCGAGCTAGCTAAAAGGCTTGGCGTGAACCCCGGTAACAGTTATAAGAAGGGCGAATCTTTACGCGCTTGGCTTAAAGCCAGACTCGCGAAGAAAGGAGAATTGCCCAAATCTATTAGGATGCTTGATGGTAAAGTCATAGATGGTGCGGACAGTAAAACGCTCGCAACAGTTGTGGCTGAACAGAAACGCGACCTATACATGGCACAGACTCTTGTGAGGGACGCCATGAATGAATACAGGGATGATCTCCGCAAGGAGGCAAGATCCCAACTTATCATTAACGCAATGAAGGAAATGGCCGACAAACGTCAGCCTCTCCACATCGAGCCGTATGAGCCGAAAAAGGGCGACGCTCCCTTCAGGGAAGCCGTTCTTGTTATATCGGACATGCACATCGGCATGTGCATAAACAGCTTCTGCAACGTGTATAATGCTGATATTGCGGCAAAGCGTATGTCAAAGCTTATATCCGATGTATGCGTGGAATGCGGCAGATTCAACGTGGAAACACTCCACGTGTTGGATCTCGGCGACGCAATTCACGGATTAATTCACAATTCCTCTAGACTTTCTCAAGAGTATGATGTGGCCGAACAGGTCATGATCGCTCAGGAATTGATGGCGGAGGCGCTTGCTAAACTCGCTGGCGCCGTTCCTAAGATTACCTATCGTAGCTGTTTGGATAACCACAGTCGTATGATGGCTAATTACAAAGATAGCAAGGACACCGAGAACTTCGGAAGACTGATTCATCACTACCTCAAAGCGAGGTTAAGAGGAATTCCGTCTATCTCATTCCCAGAAGACAACCTTGATCCGTCTCTTGGAATGGTGAAGCTTGCTAACAACGAAGTAATGTTGTTTGCTCACGGACACTTAGATAATCCTACGCAGGCAGTCCAGGAAATATCAGGTATTGTATCTTCAATGCCAGATTCTCCTGGTAAGGTGACATATTTTGTACTCGGACACTATCACTCCGAGAAAATGAAGTCATATCAAGGCTGTAGAGTAATCGTTAATGGATCATTCTGCGGAACTGACGAATATGCCCTTTCAAGAAGGCTGTTCAGCTCTCCGTCTCAGACTCTTTTGGTCTTCAACGGCCAGAATTTAGTCGAGGAGAGGATTGGGCTGGACATCCGGGGCTAAGGAGGCGGCGTTATGGGACGTTTGGCTACGGTGTTCGCCGGAGAAGCTGCGGACATCGCCAACCCCGACACACACGCAAAATCCTTGGCGGAAACCGAGGAAGTAAGCGAGCAAGTAGCCGAGGCTAAGGCGATAAAGGCCGCACAAGCAGCTCAGAGGGCAGCAAAGTACGGTAAGGGTGGAACGGCTGCAAAAGAAGCCGTACCCCAGAAAGAAGCGCCGAAGATATCGGTCCATTCTGAACCGAGAGCGGTTGTCTCCGGGCAGGAAGCGTATAAGAAAGCTGCTGCTGAGTGTAAAGGTGACCCGGTTGGAGCAATCTTTAGATTCTGCTTCGACCAAAATGTGTTTTATCATGAAAAATACGCGAAGGCGTGCGTTGCGGATAACGCGCTTCTGGCATCTTTGCCTGACAGTTATCTAGACATGCTCGCCGCTAATCCGTCGTTGAAGGGGCTTACGTTCTTCTCTCAAATCAAGAGAGAGGGATTTGAAGCCGCCTACGCCGACGAGCTGGATTCGCTCGATCTGGCCCCAGAGGACAGAAAGAACCGCCAGCAGATATTGTCTATCGTTAGTTATGACCCCTTTGCGAAGGAGCCGCTGGAAGATAGGCCGCAGATGTACCGCGACTTGGCCGGTTTGCTTACTGATGCAATGAGACGTGACATTCCTAAGAGAAATGCCGCAATTGAGGTTGTGCATGACTATGCGACGATTGGCCGATACCAACGCAGAATGGCAATTCTTGAATCATCTGGGAAAGATGATAGGGAAACTCGTGATGGTATCGACAACTGCATTAAGATGATTTCTAAGATGCAGGATACCATTAACAAACTCACAAAGGAGAATGGTTTCTCCTCCGGTAAGGCTATAGGGGCTAGCGGAAGAGGTGGACTTTCTGAAGTAATGGCGATTTGTGAGGAAAAGGGGTATGACCCCGGCGCTGCAAATATTTACGATATAGAGACCTCCAAGGCGATCGAGGAGGTAGCCAGTATCAGCGTCCGTTCGATGCTGAATCAGGTGAACTTGTCTGGAACGGATTACGCCGAAATACTTACGGAGCAATGTAAGAAAGTTCTGGAATATCGAGATGCCGCGATGCGTGCCATTGAAGGTATGAGGATCGCTGAATCTAAGCTCGAAAAGCAGTCGATACTTGAAGAATACCGAGGCGAATTAATGGCTAAGGGAATTGACGAAGCCGACATATTGGAGATACTTAATCAGGAGATCCGAATGTACGATGGGGGAAACTGATATATGATCAGCGTATACCATCACATGACAAACAACAACATGACTCGTAGGGATGAAGAGTCCATCGCGAGATATGTGAAGTTGATACAATGGGGCCGGTCTAACCCGGTCCAGTTCATCGAGAGGGTGCTTGGCGTCCCGTTGATGGATTATCAGAGGTGGCTCGTCTCTATGACGTGGGTCGCTAAATACGCCGTATGGGTGTGCTCGCGTAATGCGGGCAAATCCTTTTTATTAGGGAACTTTTTAACTGCCAGAGCCCTTTTGTTCCCTATGCAGAAGATCTGGATTATGAGTACCGGGTCGAGACAGGCCGGAGAAACGTTCGAAACGATGGAAAACATTGTTAAGAGGAACGTTGCGTCTCTGAAGACTCAAAACACAGTGTTCATAGATGAATTGGCAAAATCGAATGCAAATACAGATGGATTTCTCCATAGTGCAAAGGACGGCAATAGCTGTGCTTTGCTTAATGGTTCGGAAATATCATCTGTCGTTGGTACTGCGAAAACGGTTAGAGGTAAGAGATCTACCTGTAACGCGTATGACGAAGCTGGAACGATCGATAAAGAGTTCTTTGAAGTCACCGAACCGTTTATGGCTCAAAGCTCGGAATTCGTTATGACAGCCGACTCCGTAAATGGAAAAGCTTTACCTAATGGCATCCCTAACCTGAGGCTTTACATTGGCTCCGCTTCTGATACAAGCTCGGAGTTCTATAGGCTTTACAGGGAGGGCTTTAAGCAAATGCTTAAAGGAAATCCCGACTATTTTGTCGCAGACATAAACTGCGAAATCCCGATGCATCCGACCAGGGACGGCGCCCCGATAACGCCGCTTTTGGATGCGAGTGAAATCGAGAGAAAAAGAAGGGAAAATGAGATACTTGCTAACCGTGAATATCACAACATATTCGACAGGTTCAGCCTTGAGGATTCGCTGGTTTCCAGGTCCGATATCATGGCCTGCTCCGATGCTTACCCGCCGCAGACTAGCTGGGGTGGTAAGAAGCATAAATACGTTCTTTGTTATGACCCTTCCTCCAAAGTGGATAATGCGCCGGTTTTGGTCGGCGAGGTTTATAAGAATGAACACGGCATTTGGGAAGGACGTATTGTCAATATGGTTAATCTCGTCGTTACTTATCAGGATGGGTCACACAGCCCAATGAAACACGATGATCAGGTTGATACACTTCGTCGGATGATTTACGAATATAATGGTCGAGAGAAGAGTACGCCTTACGAAAATATCATGTTCCTCATGGATAATGGGTCTGGCGGGCAGCCTTACTCCCTGTCCCAGGACTTGGTTAAGGACTGGGAAGATGAGAATGGCGTTATGCACCCTGGCATCATTGACGAAAACGATGAATACATGGTTCGTTGGGGTGAGACTTTCCCCCATGCTGTTAAAGAACACATGAAGCTTCTTGAACCAAGAGCTTATAGAAATAAGTTCTTCGAGGCCATGAAGGAAGAGATTCCTGCTGGTCATATTAGGATGACGTGCGAGACTCCGCGTTTCGATATCCTTGTCATGAATGAGGAGGATGAGAAAGGCAACCTTATTCGTAAGGAACGTAAGCTTAGTAAACGCGATCTCGACGCTATGATCCAGATTGACTTAATGAAAGAAGAAGCCGTCGCTGTAGTACGTTCAAAAACCCCTGCTGGTAATATAACTTATGGTTTACCCCCAGAGAAGAAGAACAAGATGCACGATGACCGTGTTTTTGTCTTGGCAATGTTCTGCTGGTGGGTTAAGCAGCTTCAGATAGATGAGACACTCGGCGATTCGCCGGCAATCGATTATCAGAAGGCATATCTTGACCAGATGGCCAAGTTATCTCAAAGCAAAAAGGATCATGAGGGTCCTCGCCCCGAGCAGTCGGCTTGGGGTCAATACCTCACGGGCGGTAGGCCGCAGGCAAAGGGGTCGCTTAATCCCTTCGCGTCGGCAAAGAGACCGTTTAATTAGACGATATTACCATAGCGCCCTCTCCAGAGGACGCTTTATAATGTCGCTTAAGACAAGATAGCAAAAGGAGACCGATATATGATAGTGTGCAAGATAGTGGCCGATTTCGACGCAAAAGGCGGAGACTTTAACGAATTTTTTAATTCTCTTTCCCCGCTTGGGGCGATATTGTGCCCTGGAGATGTGATGTTTTTCGCGTCGTCCCTTGAATCGGTCGACAAAAAGAAAGTCAAAAGACTACTCAAAAAGAGTGGTTATTCCGATTCCGTGATTGTCGAGTACGGAGTCGGTAATCCTCCTAAGGAAACGCCAACAATTAATGGTTGGCTCTTCGATTTTATCACTCAGAATGCCATTGTGCGTTTAGGACGTGATAATAGAGAAGCAATCAAAGAAGGAATGCATCAACTCGACGAAATAGACGCCCTTATCGCGCAGGAGCTTGGGAAACTTCCCGATGAACCGGCGAAAGTTGGCGAAGGTGAAGCGGAGGAATAGCGAATGGCCGAAGAAACCAAGAAAACTAAGCGCGGCAGGCCGAAAGCTACCGCAGAACCCGAGAAGACCATTAACGATGAGGCCAATGGCCGCCCGTTAAGAATGGAGGACGAGCCCACCATTGAGGGAATTTCTCGTAAATGGCGTGACACGTTCACGAATATAATGGCACTCAGTAATAGGGGTGTCGATGTGACCGAATATATTTATGCGTGGAATAGGGCTAACCCGTTCATCCAAAATCAAAGGGTGAAGGGACTCTCTACGTCTCCGGCCACATATTCTAAGGAGCAACTTGCTAAATTTGCGGCTAATCCGCAATCCAGCGAGGTGGCGCTCCGTGCTGCGGCGATGACAGCTTCGTCATCTCAGCAGATTTATTATAACATACTGCGTAGGGCGTGCGACGTCCCGCTGTATCACCATTTCGTAATCCCCGAAAGTCTCACGGGAGAATCTGCTTATAAAAAGGAAGATTTTTCTGTTGAGGCTAAGCTCGTGGACGAATGGTTCGATGTGTTTAATGTTCCTCTATCCCTTAAGACGATCGCCTTACAGGTGAAAAGAGAGGGCAAGTGTTCCTATATCCTTAGAAACAGCATGAGTGGTGTAGGTAAATCAAAACACATCGATTATGCGGTGTTCGAGAAGCTTCCGACCGACTGGATTAAGATTACCGGTATCGGTCAGCTTGGGTACACCATCTCCTTCGATTTCGGATATTTCCTTCAGGTCGGACACGACCCGGCATTCTTCGGTGACTTTTTCGTTGATGTTTGGCAGGATATGTTCGATAAGGGCGTCATTGGTGAAGGCCGTGACGGTAAGAAGGAGCTTAAATTTGACAAAGCACGTGGCTATACATACAATTGGAACGGTACGATTGTGACTTCAACTATTGAGTCCAGGATCCTTGATCACATGCAGGAGAGATTCATCTTCTGGGTGACTTTACCGTTTGATTTAGCATACACGTTTGCCAGTGATAATTCAACTCCGTTTGTGGCCCCTGATACGACCGGCCTCTTACAGAAGTTACAGGAGTTAACTGACTATGGAACGTTGGCAGGAATTATCGCAAGCACTCCTCTCACTGCCGTTCTAACAGGTGAAGCGGAGTTTGTCGAGGGTGCCAGACCTAATAAGAACGAGACAAAAATTTCTCCTGAAGTTCTTATGGGTCTTCAGACGATGTTTAATTCTATGACATCTTCAAACGTCGAAGCGTACTTTATGCCGCTGAAGAATATCAAGCTTCAGCAGTTGAACGCTGACGTTAATTCAAGCGATATTACAACCAAGGCAATGAGAAACCTTGTTGCTTATGCTGGCGAGGGAGGTCTTACCATCACGACAGACAAACCGTCTATCGCGCAGGTTAGAGCAGCCGAGAAGCTTGCTGCAGAGCAGCAACGCTATGTTACGTTGCAGATAGAGAATGTTCTTAATTACATTCTTAGACACAACCTTGATCTCAAATATCGCTGGAAGGTCAGCATTTGGGGTGACATCTTCTTTGGCGATGAGCAGAAAGGCGTCTTAAAAGAGGAAGTGCAAGGGGGCAACATCGCATTGCTTCCGAAACTCATGTCTGCCGATGGGCTGAACATGACAGACACTAAGGCATTGACAGAATATGTTATGAGCCTCGGTGTGTACGAGAAGTTCAGAACCCTTACGCAGGACCATGCTTCTGAATTGAGCGATAAGGCTGCAGAGGCAGAGGATTCTGAGAAAAAATCGGTCGGTAGACCGACAATTTCGGACGGTGACATCACGTCCGACGCCACTGGAATCTCTAAAGATTCCGGAGCTAATACGAAAGATGGCAGGGTGACCGAGTCTGCGAAATGCCCGATTTGCCATACTCATTACCTCCATTCCGGGATGCGCATTTGCGAATCTTGTATGGAGGAATTGATGGAAGAATATGGCGAATGATGACGATGACCACGACGGAGGATAAAAGAAATGATTAAAAAAGATCCCATTAAAGACGGAACACTCTTGCATATTTACTCTGATAAAGGGCTGTATATTCGTCAAATAGACACTGGCATTGAGTATAAAGAAGCCTATGAATCTGCAGCTAAACCTCGTCACGAATACGAGGAAGTTCTTCCTAAAGAAGCCGAATAACATGGAGGTGTCTTTATGAATGAAAAAATGCAAGAAGTATTGAACAGGTTTTTGCAGTTCCTGTTTAATGGAAATGCTGTGATGGATAATATCTGCTATAATTTAAAATACAAAGGTTATGCGTGCCTAGAGCGTGCTATTCACAATCCTATGGCTCATAAGATGGGTGTATGGGCAGATAAGGTGTCGGATCTGATGGACGAACTTTGCGTCCGCCCGGTCCGTTATGCTTTACCCGACAACATTGAAGAGCTTGACGCGCCGGCCTGCTTTGAAACACTCGTTAAGTATTTTGATGAATTGCGCGCAATCACTTTCAAGGCGATTGAAGCGGCCGAAAATTACAATGAGTTAGAGGTTAAGCTCTTCTTCGAAGATTTTGTCGAGGATGAGCTGCAGAGGTATCGCCGTCAGGCCATTGAATGGCGTGATGCTGTCAATGCGATTGGAGCGGACACCCTCAACGTTCACATCGCTGACTATACCTCTTATCTTAAATAAAATGTTATATTTCTTGGAAGCGTTGCCCGACGTAGAGTGGGTGCGCTACGGGATAGAAGGAGCCGTGTTCTTTGTTGGGATGACGATTCTTATAGTCCTTTACTTCATGATCAAGAAAAGCAACGAAGCCTTTCAAAGTAGCATGGTGAAGTGGAGAAAAAATCAAGAAGAATCGCTCGCCGACCGACAAGCGCGGCAGGACGAGAGGGCGAAGCAGCAGGATGATAAGTTGACAAAAGCGCTTGAGGCCATATTAAAAGGTCAATCGCACGTACATACCCAGGAGGAGGAGAATGTGACGTCAAAGTTCACGAACTTTGTTCATTTGGGTTTGGAAAGACTTGTCCAAAATATAAAATGCAACCGCGCATACTTTGTTATATACCATAATGGTGCGTGGAGTAATAATGGCATCTCTCTCCCGAAGATGTCGCTTATTAATGAAGCATATCACGATTATGATTTGGAGCCAATTATGCCCCAGTTGCAATCGATCCCGAGGGGGTTCCTACCGGGGTTGGATAACATATTCGAGGAGGATGGTCGAGTATTCTATAGGGACATTGAGCTCTTCAAGGAGAGGGATCCAATAACGTATTCCTGGCTTACTGCGCATGGCACGAAGGCTGTCGCCATATTTCCCGTCAGGGATGTATGCAAAAATTACAATATTGGGTTTGTAGCAGTTGAATACTACTCGGATATTCCTGAGAATATAACCGATAAGGAGATTAAGATTCATACCTCAAAAGTAGCAGAGGGAATCGCCGCCGCAGCGTGCTTCACGAACGAAGACGAGAAGCTTGCTACGGGACATAAGAATCAACAGTAGACCGGAGGAGGGTTGGTTTAATGAAAAAGATGTTTTTAGAAGCGGACCCTAATCAGGTCGAAATAAAGAAACTGCTTGGAAAAGATTTCCTTGAGCTTTCTATGAGAACTGTAAGTTCGGCGAACCCGAACAGAAATGGTTCTTGGTTCACAAAAGAAGCGCAGGAGAAGGCGTTGGCGTCTTATGACAATAAGCCGATTCTTGCATATTTTGAGAACGGTGATTTTGTCAGCCACAATGGCGAATGGAAAAATGATCCTAATACAGGGATGGATTTCTGGGATACTCTCATTACCAAAGGGGAACGCCCCATTGGTACGATTCGTGAGAAGGACAGAAAGGAAGTTGTTCTAGATGAAGCTACTGGCCTTTACTGGACAGAAATAACCTGTATCCTTTGGACACAGTATTCTTATCGTCAAGTGTTGAGACTTATTAAGGACGCCCAGGAGGCGGCCAAGAACGGAGGCCCGACCAAGAGTATCTCGGTTGAGGTCGATATAACTGATTACGAGGAATTACCTGATGGTGTCCTCAAGATTAATGATTACGTTTTGCAGGGGATTACCATCCTCGGATCGCGAAACGGCAAGAAAGTTGAGCCGGGTATCGCCGGGGCACAGCTAACTGTGTTGGATGTTGTCTCTAGTGAATTGTATGCGCGCCAAAACCATGCTTTGATGCAGGCTTATGAGGCGCTCGATGCCGTGCTCCAGAACAAGGAGGAAAAATCCATGGATCCAACCATGAAGTTAGACGAGAATGGAAATCCTATTGAGGAAACCAAACCCGCCGATCAAACTACTGCTGCTTTTGAGAGCGGCGAACAAAATCCGGAAAAAGAACCGGAAGAGACTACACCTGAAGAGACTACACCTGAAGAGACTACCTCTGAGGAAAAACAAAAGTCTGAGAATTTTGAAGAAGAGGATCCCGAAGGTAAAGAGGTTACCAAGTCTGATGTCATCTGCGATCTCGCGTGGATGATCGAGAGCCTCAATTATCGTCTTTGTGATTATGATAATACTATCAAACATTACGAAGAGATTGAGGTAATGCCCGGAAAGAAGTTGGTTATCAATACACTGAAGAGAATGCGTGCGTGTATGGAAGAAGAGATTGCTGAACTTGGCAAGCTCTTAGCTCTTGTTTCCGCCGAAGATTTTGTCGAGGATGAAGAGCGCGAACAATTCGAAGAAGAACTCTGTAAGAACTGTCGCCTTTCTGAAGTCTACACCAAACTTCTTGAAACCGAGAAGGAATGCAAGACATTTAAGGAAAAGTGTGAAAAATTTGAAGAACCTTGTCCCGAATGTGGTGAGAATCCCTGCGTTTGCGAGAAAAAGAAACTCGAGGCTCTTCAGGCCGAGTTTGACAAGATGAAAGAAGAGAAGGAAAAACTTGAATTCTCTGCTTTCATGGAAAAAGCCACCTCTGTGATTGAGAGTGCAAAGGGGCATTTAGGCGATGAGTTCGCCGCCGCCCTTAAAGAGCGTTGCGAAAAGAAGGAAATTAAATCTTTCGAAGCGCTTGAAAGCGAGATCGCGCTTGCTGTTGGCAAGGCGACACTCGCCAATGACAAATCCAAAAACGCGTACAGCGCGCCAATACCTACCTTTGCGAGACCGGAAGATGGAAAGACAGCCGAAGTCCAGTCCAAAGATCCGTTCGTCCGCTCTGGTTATAAGGCGAAGAAGTAAGCGTTTTGGAATATATCCAAAAAGGAGAAATAGACAAATATGGCTAATAAAAATTTATTCTATGCCGGTAAAATGGCTAGCCAACAGCTCGATGTCTACCTTGCTGGCGCCGTTGTTTTGGATGCTAACGATGAACCCATCGAAGCCCCTGACGGCGGCTTGGTCGAATTAGGCGATCTCGTTGCTGATGACACCTATTCCGCAACCGGCTTGCAGTATGACGTTTATGAAGCGAAGGCTGCCACCACCGACTATAAAGACCTTGCCTTGATCGACTATGCTGGCGTTCAAGAAGGCGAAATCGGCGGAAACGAATATAAGATCGGAGATAAGCTCTTCGGTTTGAAGGTTCCTGCTGGTGTTGTGACCCGCGTCCGTCGTCCCCACCTTCACGACAAGTTCTGGCTTGGCGATGACAACTATGACACTGTTCCCACCCTTGGTGATCATTATGGTGTCGATACTGGTAAATTCACTCATGCTAAGATTGCGGCTGAAGATGTTGCCACTCATACTGGTTACATGGTTAAAATCGTTTGCGTCCGCGAACTCACCGTTGGCCACCGTAGCAATGGTGGACAGTACCTTAACGAAGTTAAGGCTCTTTAATTAGGAGGAATGTGAGACTATGATTAAACAATTCGCTTATAACGCGGCTGGTCTTGATACCTCCGCGATCAACATTATTGAATGCAACCTTGATCTTGCTAGACAAACTTATGCCGGCAATAAGGATGCTGATTACGACGCCAAGAATACTCACCTTTGCGGCCTCATGGCTAACTATGCCATCGCCGACACTAAGTTTGCTACTCGCGTCGCTTCCATCGAAGACGAAACTGCTCGTTATGAAGCTTCTCGTAAGCTCTTCTCTGAGCCGATGGTCAATAAGAACCCCGTTGTTCGTTCCAATTTCGCGATTATCCTTTCCCAGGTTATTTCCGCGATCAACCCCGAAGTCAGCAATGATATGTTTATGCGTTTCATCGCCGAAACTCGTCAAATCGGTTTTGGTGACACCGCTGTCTTCAAATTAGAAAGTAATGATCTCTTCGCCGTCAAGGATATGGCCGAAGGTGTTCGTCGCACCGTCGATCAACCTATGTGGGATGATGAGGTCACTGTCCATCCTCACCTTGTTGGACTCAGCTCTCATATTGATTGGTATCCTTTCGCTGCTGGTCGTTTCGACATGGGTTATTTCGCCGTTAAGATCGCAAAATCCTTCGCGGCCTACATCTTTGTTAAAGCTATCAGAGGTATGACTGCCGCTACCACTCAATTCGGTGCTGCTTATAGCAAGAACGGTGTTTCTGCTAATAACTGGACTGAACTTGCTCAGCGCGTTCAAGCTGCTAACGGTGGCATGAAGGTTATTGCTGTTGGTACTAAAGCCGCTCTCCATAATTGCAACCTTGGTGGTAACTTCCAAGTTGAAATCGGTGAACGTATGAATACCGTTGGCTACCTCACTGCTTACCTTGACACTCCTTTGATCGCGATTGATAATGTCATCGCGGCTGGTACTGTCAACAGCACTGGTACTCTTTTAATCCCTGATGATCGTATTTATATGGTTCCTATGGCCGGCGATAAGCCCGTTAAGATTGTCTTCGAAGGAAATCAATCTTCTGTCGACGATAATCCTGAAGAAACCTCTGACGTCCGTTGGGGCATCACTGTTTCTCAACGTATCGGCGTTTCCGCTGTTTGTGGCTCGAAATTCGGTACCATTATTCTTTAATTCTTTTCGTTCAGAATTAAAAGATTTTTTTATATCAGTCTTGCATATCGCATGATTTTGATGTAAAATAGGGATGGCATGGGACAGCAGGTTCGAAACTGTTTCCCCAATCCTCTCCTGCTTTTGGGGATTACCATGTCATTTATTTTTAGCAGGAGGTTATCAATAATGAAAATCAAAATCCTTCCCTCTAAGGAGGATATATTGTAATATTATATAACAGAAAACCACATTTGATACTTATAGTGTTGCAATATATCCTCCTTTAGAGGAGGATTTTTAATTCATTTTGAATTTAGAAGCAAAAGGAGGATATTATATCCATGGCTACTAACCAAAAAACTAAAACTACCGTTGAGGAAAACGGTGAAAAAACAGTACTTGTCGAAGAAACTAAGGAAACCACGCCCGCCGTGGCCCCCCAGTTTACTCTCGAAGATATCAAGGCATTGGTCCAAAATGCCGTCGCTGATGCTGTTAAAGCTGAACGCGAAGAAAACGGCAAAAAGATCGCTGAACTTGAAGAACAGCTTAAGGCCGAAAAAGCCTTAAAAGCAGCCCCCGCCCCCGCCTCAACTGACAGCGTGTCAATCGTGTATTTATGCGATTATGATGGTGTCATTAACCGCGTTCCTGGGCTTAACTTAGTTTTCCATTCATACGGTGATACTGTTACCGTGTCCCGTACTCAGTTCGATGCCATCGTCGGTGAATACCGTCGTTGGTTTGATAATGGCATTCTCGCTGTCCACCATCGCAATATTGCAGTGGCTGCTGAGAAAGGTCTCAGAACTGAAGACGAATATGCTTTGTCTCCAAAGTTGCTTTCTCGTATTGGCACTATGCCTGTCGAAGAGTTAAAGAAACTCTGGTATGACTGCAAATCTGACACAGAGCGTTTAAGCATTGTGTCCTATTATAAACGTAAATTCATCGAGGGTAAAGAGCCCGGATTCCGCGAAACTGAACGCGTTGTCATGATGAATGCCCTGACGGGACAGGGCTTAAAGAGGGAGGCCGTGGAAATCTCCGGAGCTTCTCTGAAGATTGCGCCTACTGACTTTATGAATTATTAATGTCTTGGCAATCTTCTTTTTTAAATTATTTTTTCGCATTTTTCGCCAGATAGGAGGGTTATGAAATGATACAATTCAGCGAAATCTTCGATCTCGCGGTCAACCTTTTCGATGACCCCGACATCAGGCGGATGTACGTTGACGACCCGGTTGGGTTTCAACAGTCCATGCGCCCATATTTAATTAAGGGCAAGGACGAATTTACCCACCCGATTTCGATCGCCGACAAGCTCGCGGCTGTGTCCGCTCCCCAGGGCTCTCTAGAAGAGTTTGATGGGGACGGCTCTGCCGTCTATGACCTGAGTACCCAACCGATTGATGGGGCTTCCTTTACTTTTAGAGTGAATGGTTTCCCTATCAAAGGCGGCACCTACGACCCGGATACTGGAAAGGTAACCTTCCCTGAACCCGTGCCCGAGGGATCCACCTGTTCGGTAGCGTGGTACTACGCCGGTGCGTTCACGGAGGACTTTTCTGATCTTGGTATGAGAGGCGACTATAATGTCGCTGGAATCATGGCCAAGGTGAAGAATATCCTCGCCACATCTGTGGCCGTGGCGTGGGCGCTGAATGAGATGAACAGAGCGTTGGAGATAAGAAACATTCTTTCCAATGCGGACCTCTCTTTCTATTCGCCGGCGAATTCGGCGCAGGCCAAGACGCAATGGCACGCAGCAGTCCAGCGTGAGATGGACAGTTTAGAAGCTCAATTGAACTGGCGCATATATGCCACCCCAAGGGGCGGCAGCCGCTTCGGGAAGTGATCCTATGGAAAACAAGAACGAAATGGTTTTGCGCGAATTCTCCCTTACGGACGGGGAGAAGGAAGAATATCTCAAAAGTGTCCGCAAGCAGCTCATTAAATTACTGAACCTAATTGAGGCCGAGAGAGATGGCGGCGCGTCTGCGCGTCTTTATTTTGGCGGCCTTATGTTCGACATCGGATCGGCTGACTGGCTGTTCGGGAACCGGTTATCCCCAGTTCTCGTGAAGCTTAGTGGCCTATACCGTGATGACGCGTACCTCACCTTGGAGCACAGGGTGGTCAGAAACAAGATATTCGAGTCGAGGGGAATAGTAGATGGTCTTATCCGTGAGCTGCAGGGAACCGCTAGGTCTAATGGCCAAAAGCCCGAGGGAGTATGACCTATGGGCAAGGTTACCGATATCTCTAAGGGTTGTGTCGATGGGTACATGACATTGTCCAAGACCCCGAAGAATAGAGATAAAGGCAACTTCTTTATGAAGGAGTTGCAGGACAAATATAATGCGGAATGGAAATACGCACCCGACGTCGTTGATGTCGAGTTCGAAAAAGACTGGGGAACCGGAAAATTCGACTGGATCGAAGTCCGTGATCAGAAAGTCCGAAGCGACAAGAACAAAGCGTATTCTGACGATGCCAGAAGGCTCGTCTTCCGTGACATTTGGGAGAAGCGCTTCCGTATCGGAAGCAAATTTCGCTTCTCTGAAAGATTTGACGAATCTATCCCCGAGGAAGGGAGGAGCGTCTGGCTTGCTACTAACGCGTCCTATGCGTCACCGGCCACATCGGTCGTTGTCACAAGGTGTAATGGTAGGCTGGGGTTCCGTCTCGCCAATGAAAGAGGGATATCAAAGGACTATTACGAGCCGGTTATCTTTGGTGGAGAACT
>OCVV011356378.1_pt1 | contig 14847 bp, 8 predicted proteins | sample 1539721 | NCBI WGS metagenome assembly OCVV01 (sample SAMN02144230, study PRJEB22623) | gut metagenome | biome: sheep rumen | host: Ovis aries | place: New Zealand
CCTTTCAGGGCTTATAGGAGACTTACGCAAAGGCGTTGATGGAGAAGCGTCAACGTCCAGAGATATCTCCTTTGTTAGAGGTTGCCCCCTAGTTCCAGCTAGGGGGCGCTTCTGCATTTAACCTGTCTTGTCGCGCTCCGCGCGTCAAACTTTATCTGAATCCACCGCCACGCTTGACGATCTTACTAGGCGTCAAATCCAGACCACCTATCTTCAAGTAGGTCTGGTTCATCTCCTTTTTCATCTTGCGCTCTGCCTTCCTCAAAGTGCCAGGACTCATCATTTCGCGAAGGTGGTACTGAATGAGGTAGTCCAAAGCTGCGCGCGTGTACCACAGGTTGATAAAAGGCGTGTTGTCCCAAGCGGCGCGGACGCCTATTTCGCCGGCCGCGCCAAACTCGCCTTGGAACATGTTGCCTGTGGCCTGGAAAATTTTCGTGGCGTTTGTGAGGAACGGCCCTGCAAGATTGGCCGCCGCCTGATTGCCAAAACGGTCTGTCTCGCCCATGAGAAAATCGCCGATGATGCCCAAGCCACCGCCCTGCAATATTGCGGCCACCGTCACGCCTGTTGGGTTGTGCGTAATGTCTCTTGGCGTCCTGCCCTTTGTGAGATCCTTACACATCATGGAGATGTACCCAAGCACGGTCGTGATAAGGAAAAACTGGACGATGCCTGGAACGTCATCCGTAATCCGGTGACGGTCAAAAAGGCCGGAATACCCGCCGACAGTCTGCTTGCTGGCCCTCTGCCAGCGAGACTCGTTCATGATGCGCTGCAGATACGTTATCGGAAACGCCTTGAACTGGAGAGCAAAGCGCAGAATCTCGCCGGCAACGGTGCCAGGCTTTGTCCCCTGGTACATGGACGCGCGCACCTTGGCATCCGGCTCAAGCACGGCGTAGCTGGTTTCGTCAGCAATGTAGCCCATGACCTTTGTCTGCACGTCCCTGCGGATGCGGTTTAGACCGTTGGTTCTGGCCTGCTGCCAATCGGCTAGGCCGGCGGGATTCGCCGCTATCGGCGGATTCTGCAACTCTATCGGAAGATACCTCACAAGCTCAGACTCAGGGAGGTTCATGGCATTCTGCGGGACAATGTATCTCTCGCCCTCAACGTCCTCGGCAAGCAACTTCATCAAAGGCCAGTAGTCTGCCATGCCCTCCTTTTCCAGCACCCGCCTGTAGTCGGGGTTCAGCCGTGCAAAATCGGTGTCGGCGTTCCGCGCCAGCCTGTTTGACGTGTAGTAGGCGTAGGCCGCTTTGTGCGCCTCCGTCCACCCCTCCAAGCCAGACAGCCGGAAAAAGGTGTTCATCCATCGAGACATGGTGCCGTTGACGGCGTCCGTGGCGTCAAAGCGGTTGTATATCTCGCCAAGCAGCCCGTTGACGTACACGCCAAGACTGCGCCCAAGCTCAACTCTATCCTCGCCCTGAAACCTCTGGAAGCGCATTGTAAAGGCGTTGCGCCACTGCCCTAACCACGATTCGCCGCTATGGCGCGCCGCAGCCAGCTTAAGTCCGATGTCTGCGAAACTCGACAGCACCGCGCCGCCCAGCTTCGCCATAGACGTAATGCCACGCGCAAAGCTTCCGATTCTGGCCGCCGTGATGTTCTCCGGCGTCCCCGCTTCGCCGGCTAGCACCTTGTACCTGTTCGCCAGCCAGCCGGTCTTGTCTGGCCTCCAAGCGCGCTGCATCTGGTCTGCGAGTTTCGGGTTGTCGCGCACCGTCTGCAGCTGTTCTTTCAAGAGGCTCTGGATCATAAACTCAGGGTTAGGCCCAAACGTCTGCATGAGGCCAACTTTCTTTGCGCTTGAATCGAGACGGCGCAGAACGGCATCAACTATCGTTCCGTCTGAAAATCTCTGCTGATATTCAATGGCAGCCTGCCCGTCACGAAAGAACAGCGACCGTTCCTTGGCGAGATTGTTTGCCATATTGCCAGGAAAGCGGAACGGCGAATCCTCGCGCACTGAATCGGCCGCGCGTATTCCGGTGGTAATTTCCTGGTAAATCTCTGCCAGAATATCGGGAATCTTTTTCGGGTCAGTGTCGGGAAAAGTTTTCTCCCAATCAAGGCGCGGAGAGATGTAGTCTATCCACTCCTTCATCCCCGCGCGTCTGAGCTTCAGGCTGTCGTGCGACTGCGGAGCATAGTTGCGCAGCTTGCCTATGTCGGCACCGGCCTCGTTGCAGCGCAAGCGCCACTCCTCAAGATGCCGGCTGAACACGTCTGCCGTCTGGCGCGCCAGCTTGTCACCCGTCCTGCCAGGCTCAATCATCTCGATCATAACCTGATCGCCAAAGGTTCTGTCCTTTTTCAGCAGAGGCACAACGTCCAGCTCGTCAAGCTCTTTGGCAAGAGAACCTGCCCACAGCGCCCTGAGTGAAGTGCCGGTGCGCGCGGCAGACTCGCGCCCTCCCGTCAGGTTTTTGCCACTGCCGACAAGCCTAGCGTTCAAAGCGTCCAGCGCGGTGCCACCTTCAGCCTGCACCTGTGCAATATACGAATTCAACTGGTCGCGCTTGACGATGTTCAACGCGGCCTGCCGTTTCTGAATCAGCGCCTTGCGCCGTGCATTTTCAGCCTGCTTTTTAATCAGGTTCGCAGCGGCCTGCTGCGGGTTTACCGTTCCCTGCGGCCGGCCGCCTGACACCTGGCGCTCGATCGAATCCACCACGGCCTGCGCTTCCTGCGCCGACAGCCCTGCGTTTTGCAGGGACTGCATGCAATCTGCTTTGTTTGCCATTACGCTACTGCTCCTATGATGCACTCGATGGCCGCCAGCGAAGCCTCTTCCACCCTGTTCACATGTTCCAAGGTCGCGTTGGCATCGTTCAGCATTTGGAGATGTTCCGGCGAAACCTGTCCCTGCTCCACCAGGCGGGTTGCTTCGTAGTCAATCGGGGAATGCCCCATCTCGTTAAGTATATCGTCAGACGCCCTTTCCAGATTCTCCACGGTGTCCGGCCTGACTTCCGGCAAGGGGGCCGGCCTGGAGTAGTCCGGACTTGCGCCCTCCATGCGGAACTCGTCCATCCTTTCGCCGGCGTTCCAGCGGTCAGGGTCAAGTAGCCTGTCGTACACCTGGCGAATCTCGTCCTTCAGTTCAACGCCGTCTGTGCCAGCAACGTACCGCTTAATGTCTTCATAGATGCTTGCCAGCCAGCGCGCCATGCGCCGGAAGACGCCTTCAAGCGCGGCATTCGGCGCTTTGCCCTCGTACAGATACTGCTCAAAGCCTCTAGCAAAAGCCTCCTGCACCTTGCGGTAATCGTCTGCCGAAAGCTTGCCCTCTTCAGCTACGCCGGCATATCTGCGGATAGCCTTAAGGTCTGCTCTGGCCTGCTCAATGTTCGCGCCTTCGCCGCCGCGCGCCACGACATTCTCAAGCTCCCTGTGGAAGATGTGCGCCGATTCATGCGGAACGGTGGACGCATCAGCATTTGGCCCAAGGAAGATGCGGTAGGTTTCCTCCGCTGAACCTGGTTCAGCCCTCTGCATTTCGACCATGCCGCGCGGGATTTCGGATTCGGCCTGCTTCTTCGCCTGATAGAGCTTGTCATATATTTGAATTGACTTGTCATCAAAGACAACAAAGCAACGTCCGTCCAACCCGCCATCGTAGGTAATGCCAAGAACACCAGCTTCTTTAAGTGCGCGAGAAGCGGCCTCGGGAGAGCCTAATGCGTCCGCTAGCTCTTTATAAAACAAGCGCCCGTCATAAGCGTTGAACATGGCCTCTTTGCTAAAAGTATCTTCGTTATACCCAAGAACCTCAACATACAACTTTCGGACAGCTTCTTGCACTTCTTGTGGCTGTTTGTTGAGTTTCAGTTGTTCATCAAGCAACACATTGTTTTCTGGTATCTCTACTTCAAACAACTGCCCCTTGTTTTCGGCAATGTCAACTTTGCCCCAATCAGTATCGCGAAGTATTTTAGCCTTAGCTAGTTCTTCATTGAGCAATGCGGAGTTGTTTTCTATCTCTTTTGCCAACCCTTCTGCAAACGCTTCTAAAGAAACGCCTTCGCCTTTGTTTAGGTTGTCATACAATCCTTGAAGACGCATATACTCTGCGGAGTTAATGTCGTAGTTTCTAAAAATACTATCGTAAGACTCTCCAGCTTTAATCCTTTCAGACACGTTGGTAAAAAGCTCCACTATCTTTTTGACAACATTAGCATTCCCCTCAACGCCTGCCACAACCTTTCCAATTAAATCGCTAACATCTTCACCTTTTCGAGCTTTTTCTATGGCGCTAAAAACTTTCTTCGCATCCCAAGATCGCAGCTCCCAAAGTAAATTTGTAAGGTCCCAGCTTGTATTCCCGTCTATGTTTAGTCTTTTGTTCCTGTTCCCGTCAGCTATAAGCCTTTCTCTGTATGCGTCATTAGCAATAGCCCTGTTTTCAGCAAAGTATAGGCCGTGACCGTGTGCCTGCGCACCTTCGCCCTTTCCGATGTGTTCCAACGTGAATCTATCAAAATTATATGGCGTTCCATGCCAAGCGCGCTGGAACAGCTCCATCATGCGATCTTCTACGGCTTGCTGATACAAAACAGATGTGTTGCGATAATTAAACCTTTTACTGAGAGGGATTACATTGCCGTTTTCGTCACGGGTTACAGCGTCAAGTAATTTGCGGTTATTCTTTGTGTTGCGGTATGCGTAGGCGTTTCTGTCATCGTATCCCCATTCGTTTATCGAATTGGCATCCCACCACACGTCATCGGCCTTGACGCGCATTTCGATGATGCGCCCTTTGCCGTTAAGCGTATGTGCCTTGTGCATTTCTGCATATCGTTTTGACGGTGTAATCCATGAACTGTTGCGGAAAGAACCTTCCTTAACGTCCGAAGGCACGGCTCTGTACATGGTCATTTCACCGTCACCGCCGTTCTTTAAATCGGCAATCGCAGCCTTAATTGCGGCCAGCGATTCCCTGTCGGCGGGATCGTTCCGATCGATATAATACTCAGGATGCGTAAAAAAGTCGCTTGGCACCATATCGGAACCATCAGCAACTTCCCGCAAGCTTGGAATTTCATCAGGGTAGCTTGAATCCGGCGCACGGTGTTGCATTCGATAATCAGAATCAGGCGAATACCCCATCTGCGTGGCGCGCTCGTTCACCATGCGCTGAGCCGTTTCCATATCGCCGGCCCTAACGGCCGCCAAGTATTCCGCATCCATACGCGCCATATTTTTGCTGGCGGCGGTTTGATAAAAGATGTTCGGGTTGTTCGGGTCAAACGCGCCACTGTTGCCGATAGCTGACTTGACTTGCTCTGGACGGAAAACAGCAAACTCTGTTTCCATGTCCTCTTCTCTTTCTATCGTGCCGTCATAGCCCTCGCGTTCAAGTCTTTCGCGAACCTCGCGCCCCTTGCCTTGCGCGCTTGGTTTGCCTTCTCTCGGATTCCGCATGTTGAGAAAGGCGGCAATAGTGTTCCCGCCCATCTCTGCCCAATCCTCAGTGCCGGAAGAAAAGAAAAATGCAGGAATGTCGCTGTCCTGCCGCGCCTTTGAAATGTCGAAAACTTCAAACTGCTGTTCTGTCTGGTGGTAGACAACCAGCGGTTCGCCGTTTTCGTCCACCACCTTGGATGCGTTGGCAGGGTCAAGCTCCCAATCGCCAAACCAGTTTTTGAACTCAGGAGTGCGGACTTGCAGCCACTGGTGTTCATTGAGGTTTGTGTCCCTGCCGTTGGGCGCTTTCATCCACTGCTCTGTGCCGTAGTATCTGTCGCGCACGGCCTGCATGGACTCTGGCTTTACGCCAAAAGCTTCCTCCATCTGCTCCAGCCTGACGCCTTCGCCCTCGCCCAAGCCTATGCCTCTATGCACAGAGCGCCGGCCCAAGGCTTTCACGGCGTCCACGCCGTAGGCTTTCTGGAACGCAAGCGCCTGCGCAACGTGAAGGTTGGCAATGCTTTCGGCTCTTTCCCTGTTCTCGCCTGCGCCAACCATCTCTTCTATCAGCCGCTTCCGTTCTGCGCCCAGGGAAGTCTCCGCATTGATGCGCACAGCGCCGGTGTCCTTGTCGCGCTCAAGAAAGCCTTTCTCGATAAGGTCATCCTGCATCTTTGTCAGCGACTTAGCCAGCGACTTACCGCCTTCGGGAACAGGCGCGCTGCGGTCGAATCGGATGGCGTCAACCAAGGCGTCTGCAAGCTGGTCTGCCGTGTGGTGGCCGCGCAGGACGCCAGTGCCTTTGTTGAAGATGCCCCAGACCACGTTGCTTGGAAGGACAAGCTGACCATCGCGCAGGATGTCCATGCCTCCGGCGCGCTCGATAGCCTGCAGCGCGGCGAGACGATCTGAGGTCAGCTTGCCAAAGTTGACAGTGGGAACGCCTTCCTTTTCGACAGCAGAGAGCATTTCCGCAAAAGTCTTCTGCACTCCAGGCGCGACGCCACGGGGAAGCAGGCTTTCGCCGTTCACAGGTTCATGCCCACGCAAAAGCGCAGCCCACGAAGCAACATCCATGTCCTGCCCTTTGACCAGCGTTGCCATAGCCTTGTCGAGCAGGCGGCCGGCGTCTTGCCTGTTCACGCCTCCAAGCCAGTTCCTAACGGCCTCCGCTTTTTCGGTACGCTGCGCAGTGTCGGCAAGCACGTTGACAACGTCATGCGCGCGCCGGCTGGCCTCCGCCGCGTCAAAGCCCATGTCTGTAAAAGCCTTGCCTAGCGACTCTTCCTGCGGAGCCATCGATCGAACACGCTTGTTGTGCAGCCAGTGACCGCCTGCGCCAATGGCACCGCCAAAGAGCGCGCCGAAGGTCATGTCGAGCGCCATAGTGCCAAACCCAACGTCTTCGCCTCTTGCCTGGGCTGACGGCAAGACAACTGCATCAGCAAGCGCAGTGCCGACAGCACCGGCTTTTGCCCCTGCCAGCACACGCTGCCCAAGCTTTGCACCTTTAGCGGCCATGCCTCCAACTGGAACCAGGTTGATAGGATCCGGCAGGCTAGCAATTAACGCCGCCCCAAAGCCAAGCGCGCTTCTTGCTGGAGTGCTTGTGCGCTCCATGATGGCGTTGTCGTGCTGGCGCTTGTCGTACTCTTCTGCCGTTATCTGCGCGCGCTGCTCGGTCATGCGTGGCGTCCATTTTATCGCACCGTTCCTGTCGTATCCCTTGCTTTTGAACGCCTCTTCCGTCATGGCGTGAGGATTCGGAATCTCTTCGCCTGCGGTATAGCCGACTTGCCATTGCTCATCATTGTATGTGCCGGCAGCCTTTTCGGCATTGGCTACGCGCGTTTCAAACGCCACCATGCCAGGTGTCGTGTACAAATCAAAAGTCTGCGCCGCCTTTGTCTTTGTTGACCACCACGCGCCAGGGTCATAACTCTCAGTTGCAAGCTTTCGTTCAAATTCTGTGGAGATGTTTGCTGGTTTCCAAAAGTATGACATTCAAAACCTCCACAACTAGTTTGCTTCTTCCGACTCGTTCGCAGAATCGTCTGCGCCGTGTTCCCTTATCTGGTCTTTTGTGATTGTAAAAATCACGCCATTGTCATCAACGACAGGGCTATGTGTTTTAGGATCCATAAGTACAAAGCCGTCTCCAAAAGGAGAAACAACCCAAATTCCAATACTCTTTAACCTGTTAGCTTCGTCGTCAATGTTATATGTTGCATCTTTTTGCGTGAGCCTTGAACAGCCTTTTAAGAACTCGCGCAAAGGTTTATCAATAGCCCATTTTAAACCGCCATCGAACAGATATTCGCCCATGTCGTTTGGAACAACAATCGCGGCATTGTCTTCGTCATACGTATTCCTGCCAAGGTCAAGCAGTTGCTTTATTTCTCCTGCTGACATTCCAAGCTTCATGCACTTCTTTGTGAAGTCTTTCATTTGCTGAACAACTGCAAGCGAGGATGAATCAAGCGTTGTCTGCCCCTGCTTTTTATAGACGTTGTACACCTCGCTGTCTTCAAGCGTTGCCCTAATGTCATCGTCTGTCAACTGTTCAAAGCCGGGGACATCCTTGTTTGTCAAAGACGCAATGCGGAAGGCTTTCGTTGCAAGATTGGTGTTCGCATTCTTGTCTTCCAAGACTGCGCTTGCAATGTCCTGCTCATGCGGCCCTAGACCAATTTCGCCAAGCAGACGGGGTGCGTTTTCGCCAAACTCTTTTTTCCAGCCGTCTATCAAATCCGCTTTGCTTTCTGCCGGCGCTTTGTCCCACTTGTCTTTGAGTCCGGCGGCTTCGGCTTTGGTCAGCATGCGCTGCTCGACTTCGCCCACGCCCTGCCTGGCCTGATACGCCAGACGGCCGCGCGCCTTGTCTCCTGCATTTGTTTCCGGCGCTATGCCGGAATAGGGATCCTGATCCGCCGCCTGCGCAGGGTCTGCTTTAAGCGCCTCCATCCTGCTCCTGGCAATATTGGTGAGCAGTTCGTACTGTGCAGAGACTTGCTGGTGAGTTTCGGCAGACAGCCCTTTTGCAGCGTCTGGATTAAGCTGTTTTGCAAGAACGGATATCTGGTCAAACAGCTGCGGGAGAGGCATAGTTACCGCCGCCTGTCGCGTCTGCTCGTTTGACTTGTACAAGTCGGACAGACGCTGCACCTTGTCGGCGTCCTCAATCTTGCCTAGCTGCCGAAGGGTGCCGGCGATGCTGTCCAGATCTTCGCAGTTGCCGGTGGTTTTTGCTCTGTACTCAGCATCAGGGATTAGCTGTTTGAGTTTAGCCGCGTCGCTGTCCAGCCCCCGTGCGCGGAGCGCCTGCACATGCGCCTGTGTTGGCGGCGTGGCGTAAAGTCCAAGCAGGGGCGCGCCGGCCTGAGGCGTTACACCTTGCGCGGGAGAGGGTGCGGGAGTCGGAACTTGCTGTTCGCTCTGTAGCGCTGCCAGTATCTCTTTGCCCCGTTGGCTCTTGACCTTGTCGCTCGATGACGCCATGCCCTGAGCCATCTCCATAAGCTGAGCCGGGTTTAAATTCATCGCCTTCCAGGCATCATATGTCTCTTTGGCTTCATTGCTCATCTTGACGGCAGGCGCGGACTGCGCCGGCTGAGACTGCGTTTGTGACGGCGCGCCGCCGTTAAGCAACGCCTCAACCTGTTCCGGCTCGTAGTGTTTGCCTAGTTCGCTCTCGCCTCTGGCAAGGGCAACCATAAGGCGAGAAAGAACACGGTTGTCGCTACGGTTAGGCACCTCATCGAGACGGAATCCCGCTTCCTTGATCTTTGCCCAATAGTCTTTGTCTGGGTTGTAGCCAACATAGGTCAAAACCAGATCCTTGATGGTCTTGTTAGCGTAATACTTGTCGTCTCGCAGAGCCTTGGCCTGCGCCAAAAAACCTTCCGCATCTGAGCGAAAAAACGAATAGCCCTTCGGCGGCTTGACGGCACCTGGGTTATGCTGACGCTCTGGAATGCTGTTTCCGCGCGCCCCTGTATATTCCACCCATCCGGCAGGAACGCCCTGCCCACCAGCCGGCGCACCCCCCTGCTGCAGGAGCGGAACGAGCGTTGCGCCGTACAGCTTTTTTCCGCTGTTGTTGGCGTACCACTCTTCATATGGCGTATCATGAACTTGGCCATTTTTACCGCCGGAAGCTTCCGTGACCCACAGGCGGCCGTCTGGCCCTGCATAAGTCGAAACAATGTGGTCGATGCCGTTGGGGCGGTTGTCGTAGGCATGCCTGTTTGGGCCGGAGTCGATGCCGATAACCATGCCAGGGCCAACTCTGCCAGGGGCAAGCTCTGCGTTGCCAAGCATCCTGCCACCTTGGGTGAGTTTCGCAGCTTCAACCACAATGCCCTCAGACGTTCCGCGCCCACCTGGAAACAGCTTTGCGCGCACGGCAGGATCTTGAATATATGGACTCCACAGCTGCGTCTGGTAGCCGGAACAGTCGTTCATTGTGCCAAACTTGTACGGCGTTCCCCTGCGCCTTGCGGCTTCGGCGGCAATACTCTGGTTCCAGCCCGTCCCTGCCACCATGCCATTCTGCAACTGTCCAAGCCCCTGCCAGTTGCCGGCCTGCGCAAGGTTGTTGGCGTACTGGACAACGCCGGAATTGTAGGCCGTATTGAGCTTCGCTACATCATCCGCAGACAACACAGCGCCATGCTGCTGCAGAAGCTGCTGGGCGTTGCCAAACTGGCCCTGAGAAATCTGTATGGCAATGGCGTTGCCCCACATTCTGCCGACTGCGGAGCGATACGCCTGCGCCTCCATATCGGCGCTCCAGCCATTCCGAACTGCCTGCTGATGAACAAGGCCACGGATGCGACCGGTGGAAGTCGCCGTTGCCGCAGAATCAAATGGATTAGCAGCAAGGGTGCTTGCCTCTGCATCCATCGCAAACTTGATCTGCGTGTCTTCATACTGCCCTAGCTGCTGCTCAAAATAGCTGTGGACGCCGGAAGCCTGATGCGCGTTGAACTGGTCGGCATGAAGGTTGAAGTAGCGCAAGCCGGCATCGCCTAGCCCCTGAGAATGGCGCGCCTTTGCCTTAGTGTACCAATCGCGCCACTGCGCCTCCACGTCCAGCGACTTGCCGTCTGCCCCGATGGCGTTGGCACCTTTCAGACGCGAGAGCCGTGTGCGCTCCTCTGTGCCTTCGATTTGCAGGCGCGCATAGGCTTCTTCAGCCTTCGCCATATCTAAACGCCTGTGCCGGTCATAAAGGCCAACAAACATGGGGCCAAGCGCACCTATGCCCCTGGCTAACCCCTGCAAGCCGTCAGCCTCTCTGCCCTGCGCCTGCGCGGCGAGAACGCCACCGGCGTCAGAATAGCGCGCAGAAACATCCGCACCTGGCTGATAGACGTTGCGATCCGAATTGTCTGTAGGCAAAGCCCCGCCGGCAGCCTTGCTCGGAACCACCATGTTGCCGTAAATGGCCATGCACTACCCCCTAGCGAACTTGCCTAAATCCATCTTGTTGTAATTAGAAGTAAACTTTGGCCCGGACGTATGGTCACCATACTTGGCATCGAACTGCGCCCAAGTCGAACCAATAGACGCAATACCACCGATGCCTTGCCCTATAGCGTTCAAAGCGGATGTAGAACCAATCGCATCAGCTTGCGCTTGATAGCCCTCGGCCTGACTATTGTAGTTCCAAGCTTGAATCTCGCTGTTGTACGCGCGGTCTATGCCTTGGTTGTATGCGTTGGTTGCGTCAAATTCGCCTGCAGCCTTCGTGTCTTCAGCCACGTCCTCAAACGAGCCTGAATCCACGGCAACGCCGGAAGCGCCGGCCTGCGCCCTCTGCTGACCTATCAAGCGCGCCGTTTTCAGTCGCTCAGCCTGCATTTGCTCATAACCCTGCATGCGCTGTGCAGACGCCTGCTGTTCTGCCAAGTCGGCGTTCCTTTGCGCAACTTTGCTCTGGTACTCGGCCTGCGCCTGCTGCGCCTGTCCCTGCTTTATGCTTGAGTAGACGCCTATGCCGGTGGAAATTGCCGTTGCTGCAAGAGATGCAGCCATGATTGCAGTAGTTGCAGCCATCATACCTCCCCGAAATGCACCTCTGCCATGATTGATACCACGCGCAGAGGAAGAGGCTTATCCTGTTTAATCCATATCGAAGTGTCTGGATCTTGCCCCGCCGGAAGCGAAACTTCAAGATCGCCTGAGTATGGCTGGCATGCTTCGCCCCACGTTTCCGGCAGGAATGGCAACTCGAAAAACTCTGCCTGCTTGTAGCCGTCAGGATCCCACATTCCATCGAGCCTGGACGCCGCGTATGCACCGCCGACAGACCTGTACATGCGAAGGACGCACTTGCCGTATGCGCGCCTTTTTCCAAGCGTTGTCCCCGTCTGCTGCATGTCCGTCTCCATAGGCAGCGGAGCCATTGCAGAGACGTAGCCGAACCCGACAATGGCCTTGCTTGCGGGATGGTCGAGAACAAGAGTTCCATCCGCAGAAACAGCGTGTCCCGTCTCTGGAGATCCGTCTGCCAGCACGGAAACGGTGCGCCCCGCAAGGTGCGCCAGCCCCCGGCACACGACCTGTCTGCCGTTTGAATCCATCTCAGGCGTCACTTCAATGCCGGAGTCCACAAACCAGGCGTCTTCTATTGCAGTGTCATCCCTAAAGCGCGGCATCAGACGCTCAAGACAGTAGGTTGTCTTGCCGTTTGCCATACGCTGCACGACCATCATGACCACATCTTCGTTTTCGCCGTTTAGAACGGCAATCGACTTGACATTCCCGTTTGTGACGTGACGCGACCAGCCGAAAACATTTTGTTCTTTCATGTAGGTGAGCGACAGAACAATTCCGTCATCCCTGACGGCCCACACGGTGGAATTCGGCGTCTGCTGGTAGCACCACTGCACAATGTCGTGGCCTTCAACTAACTGCGGAGCGAGGATTGATAAGTCGTTGCCGGAGTAGCCGTCACTTTCAAGCGTGTAGTACAAATCCCGCACATGATTGCCTGACCTCTGGCAGTGCATGATGCTCTGCCCGATGATGAGCGGCTGAAGGTCTTTGCTTCCCCAGTAGGATTGCACGGTTATCTGGCAGTCGCTTGGAGTGATTGCAGAAGACTTGGAAGCCGCGCACTTGAACTCTGCACCGGCTGTGCCAATCAATAAGTTGTCGAAAGACACTATCCACTTGACGTCATCCACAGAACCGGAAGCAAGCACATATTCAAGCGCGTCATCGTCCTGTAGCGGCATGCTCTTGCGGAAGCTTTCGTAGTCTCCCGTCCTTGAAGCATAGATGGTTGCAGGATTTTTCTTGCCGCCTCCCAACCACATCCTTTGCTGGTGGAAAGCAACGCTGCAGGGATTGTTGCCATTTTTAAATGGATCCCAGTTTTTCTTGGGCGTCTGCGCCGTGTCAGGCTCGTAATTTTCATCGCGGAAAACGCCAACAGTCGTGCCGCCAGATATTGTCGCATCCGTTGTCTTTGTGCTTGAAGACGTGCCGATATAGCCGTAGTATCCTGCGCTTTCTCTGTAGACGTTGTACTGCGTTGCGCCTTCTATAAGGGTATACTGCACCTCTACATAGTCACCTTGAATCCAGTCTGTGGGGAAACGCCCTTTGCAGGAGCCTATCTTTGAGGCAATAGATTCAACGCCGTCTGCATCAACGCTGGTTACTACATAGCGGAGCGTAGCGTTTTCGTTGTCTGTAGAGCCTGCTCCGCTACCCCTGTGCCATATGACTGTTGGCTTGCCTGGAGCAGGCAAAGAAGCATTCAGCGCGACCTTGCTGATCGTCCATGTATACGGCGCGGAACCGGAACGGGTTATCTTTCGCAGTGCATAGTTGGGGTGCGCAAGATAGAGGACGTCAGCCACTTGAGCAAAAGAAAGCTGGTAGATTGCAAGATGCGAGGTGTAAGGGCTGTCCATTACAGCATTCGCAATCAACCCATCTTCATTAGCAACATAGATTTTCTTTTCATCCCTGCAAAACAGCAGAGCATAGTTGTTTTCTGGGTCTGTGTTGAACTGGAAAGGAATGATGACGCACTGGCTTGGAAGTGTTGAAAGATACTTTGTCCCCGGTCTACGCTCGACATCTCCGTGCAGATTAGGAATGAAATTGCGGCAAGTCTGGAGGAAGGAGCCGAATTTTTTGAGGTCGTATCTCGCGCAAAGCGTTGGAGTTACTTCGCCTCCAGAGAAGTTGCGGAAAGCTATTCTACTCATTGCCTTCCCCCGTTAGCTGGTTGTGCAGAGCAATCAGCGCAGTGCAGACGCCGACAATCTGTTCAGTGTTTGTCTTGCGCGAAAAGTAGAGCGTGAACATCTCGCCCTCCAGATACTTCATAAGCTCTTTCGGTGAGCGGGTTTCAAACTCAAGACGGCGCTTAATCTCAGCTGGCAGATCCATCGCTCAACCCCTCAACCTGCAAAAGTTTGCCGGCTGGCTCTGCTTCAGCTGCCGGCGCACCCTGCACCTTGCACAACGCATTCAGCTTTGACACACGCGCATCAACCACCGGCGCGGCGTACACATTGGCCTTCTTCCACTCCTGGTCGCTTATCATTTGCGGAGTGAACTGCGGAACAAAGACAGGCGAGAACCACTGATACAACACTTTCATTGGCTGTTCGGTGGCAACCTGTGGCTGTTTGATGCCTTCAACAACGTAGACATACAGCTTGCTCGACAGATCTTTCCTAGGAAATGCATGGTTCCAAAAGTCTACAATCTGCAAGCTTTTGGGATCAGGAATGCCAACAGTGCTGTTGCTTGCGGCTTTGGCAAGCGTCCACTTGCAGTTGCTCTCGTCTGTGAAGCTCTCAACCGGAGCAAAGCCTTCAACCTGATTCAAACCCAAGCTCTGCATTTGAGGAAGCACAGGCTGCTGAAAGTAGTTCGGAAGCAGACTGCCGTTAGGTGCCATGAAGTTATTCAATCCCTGCATACAGCCTCCATAAGTGCAGGCAGGCACTTGCTACATGCACAAGCTCATGCATCTTTTCCTCTTGCGTCTGCGCCTTCTTCAACTCGCCGTACTCCATGTCGATGATGCCCATGCGGCCGCCTTCATCGCTGGTATAGGCCGTCCATGTCTCAGGCAGATTGGCTAACGTCTTGGCGCTTTGCGCCATAAATTCCCAATCGCGCGGTTTTTTCTGGACGATAGCCCAGTCGAATTTGTTTTCATGGCCCTTGACATCTGTGCCATGAACAACTTTCGGCGTGTTGCCGTAATACTGCTTTGTCTCGCGCATCAACGCTTCGCGCATCTCATCAGCCGTTGGCATCGGCTCTTCCATCTTGTGCGCCTGATAGTGTCCAGGCAAGATAATCAGCATGCCTTCCTCCATTTACTCAAAGGGGGCCGGATTGCTCCAGCCCCCTCATTATCGCTTAAACTTGTGCCGGAGAAAAGACTATGCG
>OCVV011277874.1_pt1 | contig 14844 bp, 17 predicted proteins | sample 1539721 | NCBI WGS metagenome assembly OCVV01 (sample SAMN02144230, study PRJEB22623) | gut metagenome | biome: sheep rumen | host: Ovis aries | place: New Zealand
CAAACATCAAACATCAAACAACAAACATCAAACATCAAACATTATTGACGAAGTCAATACCCGCTTCGGCATACGCAGTATCAGTTTTACGCCCGAGCACGGCTTCCAACTCAACGGACAGACGCGTAAGTTCAAGGGCGTGTGCAACCACCACGACCTCGGTCCGCTCGGCGCCGCTATCCACAAGGACGCACTGCGTCACCAGATCAAAATGCTGCAGGATATGGGCTGTGATGCGATCCGTACCAGCCACAATATGCCCGCACCCGAACTCGTCGAACTCTGTGATGAGATGGGTATGATGATGATGATCGAGCCGTTTGACGTCTGGAACCACGGCAAGACAGATAACGATTACCACGTGGAGTTCAACGACTATTGGCGCTTCGACATAACGAACATGGTTAAGCACTACCGCAACAACGCATGCGTCATGCTCTGGTCGAGCGGCAACGAGGTCTGGAACCAGGTGCTGCCCGATGGTATAGGCATAGTAACCGACCTGCAGGCTCTGTTCCACGAGTTGGATCCCACACGCCCTGTTACCAACGGAATGGATCAGGCGATGTATATCATCCACAACGGCTTTGGCGCGGCGGTTGAACTGCCGGGACTGAACTACCGCACAGGGCGTTACCACGAGGCATACGAGCACCTGCCCCAGAAGATGATCCTCGGCTCAGAGACAGCCTCTACTGTTTCGTCACGAGGTATATACAAAACTCCAGCTGTCATCAAGGATTTTGCCATCTATGACGACCATCAGTCCAGCGGCTACGATCTCGAGTACTGCCAGTGGTCGGGACTGCCCGAGCAGGATTTTCAGTTGCAGGACGATTATCCATGGACCTTGGGTCAGTTCGTCTGGACAGGCTTCGACTACCTGGGCGAACCCTCACCGTACGACACCGACGCCTGGCCGAGTCACTCGTCGTACTTCGGAATCATCGACCTCGCCTCGCTGCCCAAGGACCGCTATTACCTCTACCGCTCGCAGTGGAACAAACAGTCGCCTACCCTGCACCTGCTGCCGCACTGGAACTGGCAGTCCGGCGACCTTGTGCCCGTATTCTGCTATACCTCCTACCCTGCTGCCGAACTGTTCGTCAATGGTAAGAGTTATGGCAAGTTGCGTCACGCCACGCCGGAGGAGTGTGCACGCCTGAAAGCAGGCGAGACGATTCAGGGTGTGAGCCGTATGCCTGAGGTCGGTCAGTTCGAAGTGCCCGTATGGGGCTCGCAGCCTATGCCCGAACTGTTGCCGCGGTACAGGCTCATGTGGTTCGATGTGCCGTTCAAGCCGGGTGAACTGAAGGTCGTAGCCTACGATACCGATGGCAAGGCGGTTGCCGAGCAGGTTATCCGCACCGCGGGCGAACCAAACCATCTGAAAGCCATCTGGGCTAACCAAGACGAGAATCCCGACGAACTGTGTTATATCACCATCCGCGTGGAGGACAACACCGGCAATCTATGCCCGAACGCAGCCGACCTGATCCGCTACGAGGGCACAGGCTTCGTGGCGACCGCCAACGGCGATGCGGCTTGTCTCGACCGCTTCGTTGAGCCGCAGATGCACGCTTTTGCCGGACAGTGTACGTTCATTCTTCGCCGTGGCAGCCACGGCACCTTCACCGCCAACGGCCTGACCGCCGCTACCGTCAAACTGTAAAACCTGCGCGTGCATCCCTTCATCAGCAAGATACACGCCAGCATCCCATCGGCCGCAATATGCACGCCTGCTACACACCACACGCCACTCTATCATCGGAGTGGCGTGTTTGCGTTTGTTTACAGCAGTTTCAACGCATCATAACTTTCAGGCGTATGGGGCAAAAATGCATGTTTATTGTAAGATTCTGGCGGTTCAATCGTATTACATATAGAGAGCCAAGCAAAGAGGTGGGCGGTGGCACAGGATTTGAGGGAATGCCAGATGTTCGTTTGGTTCGTTGTAATGGGTTCTTTGTAAGATGTCCTTCGCTTCGCTTTTCGTGGTCTTTGGAAGTTGTTCATCGTTTCGCGTAGCGGGTTCTTTGGCAGATGGGTATTCGCAGCAGGCGTTTTTACATTATGTGGTCAATTTCTCATGTCATAACGAATCTACGCATTGAATTATTACGAAAACACGCAACAAAATACCACAAAAATACTTAACGCTCTTGCAAATATGATTTAGAAGAAAGAAGACATCATTTGTAATATACGAAACATGACTACGTTTGCTGCACGAGAAAAATCCTCTTTCGGTGCACTAAGCACGCAACATCCGCAGAATTGGATTGTGTCGCATCCGGAAGCTTGTATAGGTGCCACGCAACAATAAATCAAACGACTACACACAGTTAGGGCTGTAACTCCAACCGGTTACAGCCCTAATTTTATATCCCTACCTGCACTACAGTGGATGGTTACTTTTTATGGTTATTTTTAGTCTTAAAGGCCTTTTTATACAATCAGGGCTGTAACACCAATCGTTACAGCCCTAACTTTTTGCATCTATCTGTACTTTAATGGATGGTTACGGAAAGTCCAGTTAGTGCCTTTGTACGTGAAAAACGTTTCTTTGATACTAGTTCACAGAAGTTATTTTAATGCTTGTTGCCTCACAGCCAGATGAACTCATGCTACACGCCTTCGTTTTGTAAAGTGTTGCTGTAGATTCAGAATGATAACCTTGCTCTTTTGCACCAGGAACAGTAAAGCAATCACTACCAACCTCATTTCGGCCATTGTAAACACTGACGCAGACCGTTACTGTTTTCGTGGAATTGTTATAGAATGTGAGAGTTGAAGAGGTTTGGCTGTCATTTGAAACAGAAACGAGAACTGTGTTTCCAGAATCACCTGGAACACTTGCTCGGGCTTGTTGTGCGTTTGCAACAAATACAAAACCAACCATTGCGATTAAAACTAATGTTATTCTTTTCATTGTTTCTTTTGCTCACTTATATCCCATCGAGCATCGGTTTTAGATAATAAAATTTAAGTAACCCTGTTCTTGCGGCTTTGCAGGTCTTGCCCCGTTTGGAGAGTGACGGTTCTCTATTAAGTCTTCTGCGGGATATTAGCAGATGGATACATAGAAATCAAAATGTATGCTTATTGGCAATTAGGATTATTTACTTCTATATAACTACACTTTGCAGTATATAGATAAACAATTCATTTTCTTATATTTACGCTACGTCCGCTAATTCTTGTTGCAGACGCAAGAGTTTTGCCTGTGTTCGTTCACACTGACGAGTCACAGCCAGTTTATGATGCTCGGCATATATCTTTTCATCGTACTCTTGTTTGCGTCCTACCATCGTAAAAAAGATTGTTGCCAATTTGTGTCCAGTTGCCACCATTGCTGCCAAGTGTCCTTTTCTCGCTCGCATCGTGCGAAAGTAATCTCCCATTGGACCTTGTGATCTCCATAACGAGTTGGCACACTGCCTAAAAATCTGACCCACCGGGTTCTTTCGGTTCGGTACGCGGCTCGAAAGTAACTTGCCTCCGGAAATTTTGTTGTTCGGCACAAGATTCTCCCAACTTGTAAAACGGCGAGCATCACCAAACTTCTCCACAAAGTCTCCCCCAAGTTCCGATGTCAAACTCAATAACGCATTCTTATTGAGACCCGGCAGCCTCATAACATTGACACTCCATAATTGATACGCATATTGCTCTATGTCAAACGTCACATCGTTGTGATAGCGACCTTGTTTTCCACTCCGACATAATTCATCTGCCTTGCTGTTCATTAATTTAGTGGACATTAATGTACTCATTTCTTAATGTAATGTTTTAGAGACAACGAACGCATCTTTCGTATCCTGGCTGATAGTGACGTTCGTATTTATTACATTTGAACAATATCAGGGGAAACATTGATGTAACTTGGCATGCACTCACCTATATCTGCGCCGATTTTAGCCAATCACCACTTAGTGGCAGCACATATATCTCTATTCAGTGAATATAGTTCATTGCATCGTCATGGAACTCAACGCACCAACCGGATTGCAAATCTATTGCATCTATCTGCGTTACCTCTTAATCCCATAACGGAAGAAGAATTATCTTCATACCAATAGAAAATACCATACGATGTGCCGTCTGAATAGGATGTCCGTGACCAGTAATCAACGGTATGTTCATTCTCATATTTTCCAGCGCAATCATATTTGCCGTCAGCGGGTAATATTATGAATTTTCCATTGGGACCAGTTAATTTTAGCCCCTTTGATGTCCAAACATACTCACAATACGCGAATAATTCTTCAAATTGTTCTTGCATCGGTAGTTGCTTTCCGTATGTTCTTACAGCTTCATCATACGTCATGAGACTACCCTCGTTGATAATCTTCCATTGAGTACCGCTAAGTAATCCCATGTCTACATAATCTCCTTGATATTGTGCGAAAACTGTTCCTGTAAATGTAAGCATAAAGAAAAAGACTATCTTTTTCATAATAAATGGGCCAGTTATATCCCATCGACACATCGGTTTTTAAAGTTTTTATAAAAAGATCTCCTTGTATAGAGACTTATTGTATCTGAATCACTTTCGGAGATGTTTGTTTGTAGCTCGGCATGCACTGACCGATATCTGCCCCTATATATGTCGGGTCACAAATGGTATAAACTTTATCGTTCCATTTAAAATAATCTCCATACGGTTTGTTGTCGGGGAAGGCAACTGCTGTAGCTAAATGTCCCGGGTAATTCAACAGAACCACTTCCAAGCCTAATAATTCACGCACTAATATGGAATAAAAGATTGATCGGTCTTCACAATCGCTGTAAGGATAGAAAATTGTCTCATCGCCAAACAGAGGGCGCTCGTATCCGAATTGGTCGCCATCAGTCTTGTAGTCGAAAGCGGTCTGTACAAAGTTTATCAGCATATTGGCAGCCTGTTGAATAGTTTTACCTGCTATCTCGCGCCGGAGTGCAGGATAAAGAGTCTGTTTCGTCTGTTCTGAGAATGAGGCGGCTGAATAATAATCCCAACTTGTACTCAACGGATACTCGTTGTAGAAGTTGATGAGATTGCGGTTCTCTGTCACATTGGCTTTCATACCTGGATAACGTCTCGATGTCAGCGTGCGTGTGTTAGCGCCGTTGTATGCCAATTTCGGCGACTGTGTCATGTACAGTGACGGTGCCTTTTCTTCGGGGAAGGCTTTGTTGAATACAAAGAACTGACTATTGTGGTCAATCTTATCCATTATGTAATATGTCTTTCCGTCCATGTAGATAAACGAGTACTCATACAACGTCGCTTTGAATGGCACTAGCAGTATCCATTTGCCATTGCTTTTACATCGTGCAATACGCACATCATAGCCACACTGCGTAAGAATATACATCTGTGTCAGCACTGCTTCGTTTGTCTGTTCTCCGTAGTACTGATTAGTCAACGTTTGCAAGAGGTTGATATATCCCCAGTCAGATAATTGCAGATCTTTGCGCAAATCCAAACAATCGGATAGTAGTCCATCGTATGAACTATCAGAAAGATATTGCCACATCTCACCGGCAGAAGACTCAAAATTATTTGTCAAGTTGTATTTCATATCATCCGTCAAATGCACGGCACATGGCGTGCCATGGAACGTAAACTTGAACTGCGGTTTATCATCAATTGGCGGCTCGTCAATCGGTACGACCGGCTCGGGCACTTCGTATGCCTCAAGCCTGATGATTAGTTTGTATCGGATCTCATTGACCGTAGACTCAGTCTTATCCGTCTTGTATGTCGGCTGCGGCGCATCTTGATCTTTCGGCTTGGGCTTGGCTGCATGGGTCTCGTACGCCTCCCAGCGCTTTTTCATATACGCCGCATAGTCGGCATTTATCTTTTGCCGATAAGCGTCGAATTCCTTCTGCTTGTCGGATTTGTACTTGGCAAATTTGGCCTGTTGTTCTGCTTTGTATTGCTCAAAAGATTGCTTTTGGGCGAAAACAAAAAGTGGGAACAATAATATTACAACTGCTATTCTTCTCATGATTAACACTTCGTTAAAAATTGGTTTATCAGTTTTACATTAGGCAAGTTAAGTACTGCAAGACTAAAATATTCAGATTGTTGGTATCTGATAGAAGATGTTATTAAAGTCAATAATTTGCTCCACCATTGTAGGTTTGTATCAGTCGTACTGACGCTTGATTACTTCTTGGATAAACGCCAAAGCCTTTTCGGTTATCACTTAATATCCAAAATTTCCAACCCAATTCGTTTTCACCAGGCGATGAAGTCCAATAATTACCTGTTTCCCCTATATCATCCCATTCTCCATTGCATGCTTGCCCACCTGCCGCAGGTAACATGATACTATTTCCGTTTATGCCTGTTATTTTATATCCATCACCGGTCCACTCCCATTTGCAAAGATCAACTAATTCTTTCCAATCGCCATAACATGGCAACTGATTTGAAAAGGTAGCATTTGCCGTTTCATAGTCAAAATAACCTTCTTCGTTGACGGTTTTCCATCGATTTTCACTTGGCAGACCTAAATCAACGTATTGAGCGAATAGCCCTACGGCAATGATATGTAATATGACAGATAATATTAATTTTTTCATATTCTTTTTATTGTATTTGAATTACTTCGGGTGAGGTTTGATTGTAACACGGCATACATTCGCCTATATCTGCACCGATATACGTCTTGTTACAAATGGTATAAACCTTGTTGTTCCAACTGCTTAGCCGCATATTCGGCATTTATCTTCTGCCAATAAGCGTCGAACTCCTTCTGCTTGTCGGATTTGTACTGCTGATACTTTGCCTGCTGCTCCTGCTTGTATTGCTCAAAAGTTTTCGTCTGAGCGAATAAGGCTATTGGCAGGCATGTGACGAAAGCGATTACAACCCTTTTTCATATTGCGAGCTCTTAGAAGTCATTAGGTGATGTGTTATCTTCTGGCTTTTCCTCCTCTAACGAAGACGAAATCATAAGGTCTTTGACCATACAATTGTGTCCCACAAATTTAATTGTATTTTTTTTACGAATGTTTTTAATTATAACTTGTATAGTATCTGTATGAACGTTTGTAGAACTATGAATAACATCACTAAAGCATACCTTTGCCTCTTTCTTTTTGTCTCCGCCCTCTAAGGAAACAGTAAGGTGAGGCAGTCCGTCCCCCGCATATCTAAAAGCATATCTGAAACTTAAAATCCCAGATAAATCTGATATGAAGCTAAAACTTCCTTGGGTGTACCCGCCATAGTAATTATCGCCACTTGTTGTTATCGCCACACCATCATTCCATGACCATTTGTCATTGGTCACACAGTCTGTTGGCGTTTCAATTCTTTGAACTTTGATGTTCATGTCTGTACACGAACAAAGTATTAAAAGCACAAAAAAACATAAAAACTTTTTCATATGGATCAATTTTTGATTTGTTTTAGAAGTCCCATGGATTTTCTGGATTTTGTGGCTCTGATGGTGCTGACGGTTCCGGTTCCTCATCTTCAAGGTATCCCTTGATTTTAATGTCTTTTATCGAGCAACGATTCCCGAATACAGATATACTCGTCTCAGCATCAACATGTCCAGTATTAACATGTTTCCACCCTGTTTCTTCGTTATCATTGAACGAGACCCCTCGTCCCCCTACTCGTATAGACCCCGTACCATAATCGTATATGATTTTATATGAGAAACTTAAATCTCCAGAAACATTCGTTACGAAACTAAAACCGCCAGCTTCTTCTTTAATTGATGCCATTCCATTATTCCAAGACCAATTAGAATGACAGTATGAGCAATCGCTTGCGCTCTTGATTCTTTGCGTGTATGGTTTCTTGCCACCACAAGAGGTCAATATTATGACCGACAATAGTAGTATTTTGTATGTAATCTTCATATCAGCAATCTTTTAGAAGTCCCACGGAGAATCAGGGGTTTTCACATCAGTTATCATTACATTCTTGATTTTGATATTAGAACCGACAACCCAAACAATGCTATCTTTTCCCACATGCCCTAATGATACTTTTTCATATTCTTTGTTTTCGAGAAATCCTGAACTGTTTACTTGATGGTCATCAATCCATAACGTCACCCAACTGGTATAATCTGTAGCTATTAATTTTGCATCCATCGTTAACTCACCAGACACTTTTGTCTTAATCGAAAATCCTCGTTCTGAATAATGATATGCACCTTCAAACGCATCAATAGATGCAACGCCATTACTCCATTTCCACCTATCACTACACGATTCACAATCAGAGCGACTTGTTATCTTTTGAGTTGCATGACCATTGCTTGGGGAATTAATGTCCGTACATGCATAAGACATGACTAACATAAATAATAGTGTTATTCGAAATATTGCTTTCATAACAAGACAAATTATTTACTCTTTCTTACTGGAATAGTGCGATACAAGTAGGAGTTACTATAACTGTTATTATTCCACCCGGTATTAGTGTAGTAGAGGTAAGAATGGTTATTATTATATGAATAACTGCTTGTCCAATATTCTTCAGATCTATCCAGTACATTTGTTTTCTCAGCGACTGCATACAATTCCTCTTTACTAGGTAAATACCAATCGTCATATCCATATGCAACCAGATTCTCACATGCTTCATTCGCTTGAGACCATGTCATACCACCAAGATCAGGATGGATAGTGTAAGTATAACCGGCATAATTCATTGTTGGGAGTAAGAAATATTTCAACTTGCTTGAGTTTAACTCCACCGGTTCTCCGTACCCTACACCATATTCGTTTTTAGCGTATGCACGGGCGTAGTAGGTCGCATTTTCAAAGTCAAGACTATTATCATTTATGGTGCACGAATATTCACCTTCACCACTGCCGGAAGGTACTTTGTTGTTCTCAATTGTCGGAATATTGGTAGACCAGCACAATCCACGTTCGGTGACGATGGCTTCACCCTGCGATTTGACTTCGCACTTAATAGTAAATGATTTCTGCGTCATATTGGTAATGTCAAGCGTTTCAACTGTTGGCAATTTGATATCCACAAATGGAATATCACCGTAGTCATATATATCAAGCCCGAAACCTTTTAATGATGAACGCTTGACAAACGATCCCTCTTCGCCGATTTGAATATAATACTCGGCATCTATCTTGGTGGCATCCACCAGGACTTCAAATATTCCTTCTATATTGGTGCTTGACGAATTATGTATTAGACGACCGTTTGTTACACGCACCATTATACCACTCAATGGCTTGTTGTTATTATCAATCACTCTGCCTTTATAGACGGTTGTATTGGTTATTCCCTCTTTCTCTAAGCTGCGAAGACAGCTTGTAAAAAGAAACGGTAGTATTACACAAATAATAAAAAATCGCTTCATTGCTTTTAGAATTTTATAGTCATACCTACTCCCATGGCGACATTGTAGTCTTCCGCGGGGATTACTGTCGGATAAAATGCATATGCGCGTTTAGGGCGTGCTTGAACTGTATATGCACGATAAAGATTGAAAATGTACAATGCAGCAGCAGCCCCATAGCATGAATAACTGACAATGCGCATGGTGTTGTACATTTTTTGCGCAGAATGAAAGGCCTCGTATTCAACAGTCCTGTCTTGCATGATTCCCAATTGCTTCTTGCCAATGAAATACGTTCCTACACCACCGCCAACAAGTGCCAATTCACCAACTAAGGTGAAAACTCCTTCTGTGTAATGGCGTTTGATCATTTGCCCAGAACCTGGAATGAAAAATGAAGCGGCGAGTGCCTTGCCGTCACTGAATTGACTGATTTTATCACATCCGTCAAATTCCTCATAATACTGCTGCGGGTTAATAATACTTCCATCACGAGGTACTTGGTATAACAAATACACACGGAACTTCTTGTCCGGTAATATTTCTTGCGTATGGCATACTTCTCTAATTGCAGGAAGCTTCAATTCTTTATTGATTGTTGAAATGGATTTTCCGGAATAAACGGATTGTATAACAGCTTCTGTAGATACATCCACGCCACAACGATGTATGAGTTTCTTCATCATATCTAGATACGCTTCTTTTTCAGCATCTTTGTATGAATCGCCAACTCCTATACCCACTTCATAATCCATCTCATAATTCTTGCTGACTGGTGTCTTTTTTGTCCAATCAGGCATTTGCGCTTGTAATCCCCCAAATGGTACTAACGCAAAAACCAAAAGTATTAGCTTTCTCACGATGATTCCTTATTAATTATGTATAGTATCTATTTCGATACCTGTTTTATATTATTAGACTCCTTACTTGTGATTACACTATCAGATAGTAATAGAGTCGTACTGCCTAATTGATAACTCTGGTAATCCACAAATACCTTTTTACTTGCGTGTTCAATATCTTCTTTAAGAAGTGCAAGTACAATGAAACAATGATACCGATTGTTTGAATCAAAGGTTACTTTCTCGCATTCTTTACGAGTATAACTCAGTTCGCCAAAATATGCCATAGGGTATTTAAACAAGATAGTGTCCGAATTGCCCGCCCAAATACTATCTCCGCGATATGTCACTATCGGCATAAATGTGCGTATAGAATCACATAAGCGACTGATTATTTTGCTTTGAGCATCATTCAACGAAGATTTGCGGGCAAACTGTAGACTGGTGCTGGTCCCATGACCCAATGCGCGCATAAATAATTCATCATCAGATGCCTCGGCCTCACAAGGCATGAGTGTTGTTACTGCTTTTTTCGTGCCACAGCCACTGTAAAAGAAAACAATGGTGAGTACAGCCACAATCAGTATACCGGATCTTCTCGTCATCTGTTAATCGCAATTAAATTGATCAAATTTAGGCGTCGTATATCCGTCTACAGGAACTTGCCATAGTATATGCACACGAACTTGCATGGATCCGGCAGGTCTTTCTGAATATTCACATACTTTGTTAATATGTAGGCGAACTTCTTTTGAGATGGTTTCCAAACTTTGTGTGATGTCGTGCTCAATATGGCTTAAGTCGTCATTAACTTTGACCGTCACACCAGAAATCTTCCAGGAAGTTTCAAGTATCGCACGAGCCAAAGCTTTAGTGTAAGCCTCGTCATAGGTTTTCGATTCGCCTGTAGTCACTTTGTAATCATAAGTCTTATTCTGTGATACGGGCGTCTGATAAACCCAATTGGGCATGTTTGCATGCGCACCCATTGAGAGTACGCATGCAAATAAAACAGCCCATAATCTGCATAGATTATTTTCCATATTTTTCCTTTTGGTGATCGAGCATCTGCTTTTGTTTTTCCTCTGCATATTTGCGGAAGCGATCGCGATTGAACTCAATCTCTAATTCTTCATTTGCAGAAAGTACATCAGCCATTTCGTCAATCATTTTTTTGACAGGTATTTGGATTGCGATAAACGAAGTGTAGCCCTCTGCTCCTTTATTGTACATTTTCTCGCACGTCTTTTGCGCGTGGTTGACGCGCTCTTGAACAACCTTATTCATGTCGTTTTCCATTAGTCTTTGCACTTTGTCTTGCTGTGCTTGACCTGCCGCTGTACGTGAATACATTTCAGACAATCCTTCAACATATCCTCCAAGTTTCTGCATAATCATGTCTTGTGCTGCCTGAAGAGCTCCGGTACGCGCACTTTGCATATTAATGCTTGTTGCTGTTCCCATGTCGCGGAAATATTCGTCATCATCCATTGATTCATAAACACAAGGAAGTGACATTTCTTCTCCTAACCCGCCATTGTTGCTTGCTGTCGGGCGATTTTGTGCAGGTTGAGCTGCATTTTTGCTTGCTCCGCAAGCAGTAAGCATTACAACCGAAAGAAGAACGATTGCAAAAAGACTCATCTTTTTCATTGTAGTTGTTGCCAGTTATATCCCATCGGCACATCGGTTAAAAATTTTTATTGGTTGTCAGTTACTTTATTTTAACGGATAACTGACGTGTCCGTTTTATTGTATTCCAAATCATCGGTTTCTCAATGTTTCTTCGTACTCTTCAAACTTTTTTCTCAATTTTTCCTTAAAAAGCTCTTCTTTAAATAGCAAAATTTCCTTCTCGTCATCCCTTAAATAATGATAATTCGGATTTGGGATTTGAATAGTTGCATTGACGATATACTTTTTCTTCTCTTTGGCTATACAAACACACGTGAATCTTGCTTTGCGCATTATCTCCTCATAACAGCATTTAAATTCTATCTTATCAATTTGCCAATTGATAGAATCAGTAGTCAAATAAGAGATGTTATATCCCGATTTCATAAGTAATTCGTCTGCTCCTTGTATCTTAGCGAGTATTAACGCGCTGTCTATTCGAGAATGCTCCACCACAACATTTGCGGTAATAGATTCGGGCGAATCCGTCTCCCAACACGGCAACTCAACAGAAAAGCCTTGTTCATCTCCGCGAAAAACAGATGGAAGTGAGCCTTCCGAAATCTTAGCACCTGTGATAAACCGTTCTGCCCAGCCCAAATCTCTTACAATCATTTCCGCTGAATCCGATGCAAAAAATGCATCTTTGCTAAGTTGTAATGCTTGGTACAACTTATCTGTGATTTCATCATGCACAACAGGCACAACTGCCTGTTTCTTGCTTGCGCAGGATACCAATACAAGTAGCAATGTTAAATAATATAATAACTTATTCCTTTTCATTTTTATCTAAATTTTCAACCAACAATTTCAACGTGTAGTAATAAACACCATCCACCAATTCCCAGTGCCCTTCAATATAGGTTTTGGCTATCATTTCATCTGCCCCCATTGCTTTCTTGGAGCCATTTGGAGAGTTTGACTCCCATACATATTTGTTTATGCCTCCTTTAAGAGGGAAGGGAAAACTTTGAGTTTTTGTAAACAACTGCTGTAGCATATCATTATATGCTGCAAGTTTTGCATCTTCTATTGTCGCTCCAGTGCCATTGCCCAAAGCATAAATAGAAAACGCTTCTTCATTTGCATAAATAGTTACTGTTGCATCATCACTAGCATACATTGGCATGTATACTATTGTGTACAACGCAACTAATATTATTTTTACAATGCTTTTCACAACTCGTTTGTATTATATGTTTTAGATTCACAAGCCTGTTTGATTTTCTCTTTATGCACAGATTCAGCCATTTGGAACAAAATCTGTAACATCTGTTCATCAGAAATTTCGATTGTCTCTTTCGCCCGTGGCACTTGCAAAGTGGCATAAACGATATAGTTTCCTTTGCGGTCTTGATTAACGGCTATACAATCGAACTCCGCCTGCTGCATATAAGCCGCATAAAGGTCATTATATTGAGTTGAATCAATATTATGTCCTTCCGTCTCTGACCAAATAGAATGCGCAGCACGCATAAACAAACGAGCTACCGCCTTGCGTTTAACAATTACCAAAGCACTGTCCAAGTTTTTATGTACCGCCACAGCATGCTGGCTCCAGTAATCTTCAGAATCCACGCTCTCACCGCAAGGAGAGAACTCAACTGATGAACCGAAAGCAGCCTTATGGAAGACCATGCCAAACGGCATAACAAACGAGTGCTTCTTGTCTTTGGGCAACAGCACATCAGTCTGCAAACCGTTAGCCCAACCTAAATCGTTGAGCGATGTGGAAACCGAATCGTTGGCAAGAAATGCGTCGCGTTGCTTTTGGAACTCCTTGCGTGCCAAGATGTCCCACTCTTCTGTAGCCACCGGCATCGGCGGGCGCTTATGTTTCCCTCCGTAGGATGCTAAACATCCAACGAGCACAAGCAATAATATTGCATAGCATTTCCTCATATATTCTTGTTTAATTATTAATTATTCTCCTCGGATGGCGTTCCGTTATCCACCTTGTTTACTTCAAAACTGATAACCACATAAGCCTTGAACTGTCCGGAATCTTCAGCAACATCGTTACATACAATCTCCGGTCTTCCGATAGACGTATCCAATTCGATATTCCCCTCGCTCTTGTCAATAGTCAGCGAATATTCGAAATCACGTCCGGGATGCAATTGCTTGAAACGTGGACGAAGTTTCTGCATAGCATCCTTGACGGCCTCTGTCAATGCACTAAAAGCGGTCTCTCCTTTTCCTGTCCCTAATTCGCGCACTTCTATATTCGTATCATGTGCTACATCCTGACAAGGCGTTGACTCCTGGGCATAAAGCATTCCTAACGGCAAGGCCATAAGCACGATTAACAATATTATTTGCAATGGTTTCATTTTTATAAACAATAAATATATATGTAAACGCATGCACACATACACGCACAAGAAAAAGCGCAGACTTCGCTATTGCTCATCTACGCACAAGGGCCTTCGAACTTGCCCGTCCAGTCAAATAAACAACAAAGAAACCTACGCCGATATGACATCCCGCCCGCTAAGAATAGCGCAGCGAGTATAATAGTCATACCCGTAGGCATCTACCGCATACTTTGTCTTGACTGGAATTGATGTAAAAAAGTGTTCGAAGCTTTTTGTGCGCCAATAACAAAGCGTTCAATAAACGCCTTTTCAATATGTAATGAATCCCTCTAACCCTCTCCCTTATAGGAGATCGGCGTAGTAGAATTCCATGGAAATGAAATTATGTTGGGCTATTGTGCCGCGCACAAAATCATTTTCGCCGCAAAGTTACAAAAAAAATATCAAATATGCAAGAGAAAAGTGCATTTTTATGCAAAAAAGGAAGAGAAAAGTGGAAAATTTAACGAAAAGGGGGATTTAGGGCCACAAAAATGAGGGGGAAATTTGGAAAAATTGAAAGGAAAGAACTCAAGTGCAGACAAAATCTGCACGGAATGGACGGAGGGACTCGGCATCACAGATACCGAGCACATAACGCCCTACTCCTGCGGTCACAAAAATGTGACCGAGGTGCAAAATATG
>OCVV011338238.1_pt1 | contig 14837 bp, 15 predicted proteins | sample 1539721 | NCBI WGS metagenome assembly OCVV01 (sample SAMN02144230, study PRJEB22623) | gut metagenome | biome: sheep rumen | host: Ovis aries | place: New Zealand
GTCGCAAACAGTAATAACGGGTTTGAGATAGCCGAAGCGGATCTTAAGATGCGCGGCCCCGGAGAGATGAGCGGAACTCTTCAAAGCGGTGATTCGGGGTTTGTATTTGCCGATCTTTATGAAGATGCGGACATGCTCTATATTGCAAACGAGGATGCAGGAGCTTTATTTGCCGACGATCCCGATCTGTCAAAAAGCGAGAATGCTGCTTTGTCAAAAAGATATAATGAAGTTCAAAACGCGGGATATTTAAGAACGATCTGACAGGCGAGAGCTTGTCCCGGCGGATCTTATGAAAGACCGGGTTATAAAAAGATGATGTTATCATATGTTGTAACAAAAAGTGTTCTGTTGTATAATTTTGAGGGTACAAAGCGCCCTGTATGTGTAAAAGAAACCGAAAGGAGTTAATATGAAAAAGACACAGGAGATCAGAATTTTAAGCAATAAGGAAGAATTTGATGCGGTGCTTGAGGAGGCGACCAAATTCTCCGAAGATATGGATTTATCCTACAAAGACTCGCTTAGGATAAGGCTGTTAACAGAGGAGACCATGGCTATGGTACGTACCCTGACAGGCGAACTTGATCTCATGCTTTCTTTTATCGGACAGGATGATGAATGTATCATAAAGGTCGAGACAGATACTGCTTTAGATCCGCTTAAAAAGGTGGATATCCTTTCCGTATCTCCTTCGGGAAAGAATGCTTCCGCAAAGGGAATAATGGGCAAGGTTCGTGATGCGTTTGAAACGGCGTTCATGTTACCTCAAGGTTCTGCTTATTCGGAATATGCTTCGCCGTCCCTTACCATGGGAATGCCTGTGGATGTATATACTGCGCAGTTTATGGATACGGTTTACTGGTCCCTATCCGATTATAAAAACAATGTCGGAAAAGAAGGCGCTTCTGAAGAGCATAAGGAGCGCTGGGACGAGCTTGAAAAATCCATTGTAAACAATATAGCTGATGATGTACAGGTTGGTGTAAAGGGTAATCATGTAGTAATGACAATAAGCTACAAGACCTCTAAATAATTTTGAAATGTAAAAAAGTGTTTTAAAAGGAGAGTGCGCTATGGGATATGAGAACAACAGATTAGATGAGAGCGAACTTGAAAAAGCGAGTGGAGGTTATATAGTCCAGGGTCCGGACGGAAAGTATTTTGTCGTTGATGACAAAACCGGAGAAAACCTCAGTCATGCCGCATATACTTCTTTGGATGCTGCCAAAGATGCTGCGGAAGTACTCGGTCAGAGCCCTGATGAGATCAGCTATGCGGATTGGCAGAAAATAATTGCGTTTCATGAACTATCAAAGGGCTGACATTAAAAGTGACGGTGTTGTCATCCGCTGGTGCCTTAAATGCATATAAAGCGTCTTGTAAAGGTGTTTTGCAAGACGCTTTTTGATTTTTGCAGGATTTGAGAAAAAGTGAGTAAAGTTAAATTATCATTAAACATATCGCGTATTTTCTTTCTGTATCTGATGAGCTGTTTGGAATTTAACACATCTAACTAAATATAGTATGATATAAAAGCCTGAAAAACGTTGACTTTATTGGTTATTTCAAACATAACGCTATAAATTTAATTCTTCTGACGATACTGCAAATAAAAAATAATACAATATTTGGTGTTTTGCTTTGCAAATGCCAACAAATTATGGTAAAATAGTTGCGTGTCCGTATTTATGGGCTTTTTTGTGGTGTTTATCAAGAGAGCCGACACAATAAATAACGCTATAAAGTTAATGCGATCTTGCGAAGATCGGGAAAAACGCAAAAAATGCTTTTAAGATCGCGGTTTTTTTCTTGCAGAATCTGCGGAAGGAGTTTTACGTAATGGCACCATCTAAATCGTCGGATTACGGCGCATCGAGCATCAAAGTCTTAGAAGGTCTTGAGGCTGTAAGAGTCCGCCCCGGTATGTATATCGGAAGCGTTTCGACAAAAGGTCTTAATCATCTTGTATATGAGATAGTCGATAACTCTGTCGATGAGCACTTAGCCGGTTTTTGTTCCGAGATAAAGGTCACTCTTGAAAAGGACGGGTCGGCAACCGTATCCGATAATGGTCGAGGCATTCCCGTTGAGATGCATGAAAAAGGTATGAGCGCAGAGCGTCTTGTATTTACCACCCTTCATGCCGGAGGAAAATTTGATGACAGTGCATATAAGACAAGCGGCGGTCTTCACGGTGTAGGTTCATCGGTCGTAAATGCATTGTCCGAATATCTTACGGTAAGGATATGCCGTGACGGTGTCGTTTATGAAGATAAATATGAAAGAGGCGTTCCTGTTACGGAACTTGAAAAAGGACTTCTTCCTGCCGTAGGTAAATCAAGACAGAGCGGAACGAGCGTTAATTTCCTGCCCGACGGTGAAATATTTGACAAGACATATTTCAGGGCTGAGGATATCAAGAACAGGTTGCATGAGACTGCTTATCTTAATCCGGAGCTCACGATTCATTTTAAGGATCTCAGGGTCGATCCGGTTGATGAAGAGACATTTAACGAACCCGAAGGCATCCGCGGTTTTATAAAAGACATGAATGCTAAAAAGGATACGGTAAGTGATGTCATCTCGTTTTCCGGTGAGAGCGAAGGCATCGTTGTTGACTGTGCATTCCAATATGTAAATGAATTCCATGAGAATGTTCTGGGATTCTGCAACAATATCCATAACGCCGAAGGCGGTACACATATCACCGGATTTAAGTCTGCTTTTACAAATGTTATCAATACCTATGCAAGAGAGCTTAATATATTAAAGGATAAGGATCAGAATTTTACCGGAGCCGATGTCAGAAACGGAATGACTGCGATCGTTTCCATAAAGCATCCCGATCCCAGATTTGAAGGTCAGACCAAAACCAAGCTCGACAATCAGGATGCAGCAAAGGTCGTAAGCAAGATCACCGGTGAAGAGATCGTAAGGTTTTTTGACCGTAATCTTGATACATTAAAGGCAGTTATAGGCTGCGCCGAAAAAGCTGCCAAGATCAGGAAGACCGAAGAAAAAGCCAAAACGAACATGCTCGCAAAGCAGAAGTTCTCCTTTGATTCAAACGGAAAGCTTGCAAACTGCGAATCAAGAGAAGCCGAAAAATGCGAGATATTCATCGTAGAGGGTGATTCCGCGGGCGGATCGGCAAAGACGGCAAGAGACAGAAAATACCAGGCCATACTGCCGATAAGAGGTAAGATATTAAACGTAGAGAAAGCAAGTATGGATAAGGTGCTTGCAAATGCCGAGATAAAGACCATGATAAATGCTTTCGGATGCGGCTTTTCCGAAGGTTATGGAAATGATTTTGATATCACAAAATTAAGATATGACAAGATCATAATCATGGCCGATGCCGACGTGGACGGAGCGCATATTTCGACGCTTTTACTTACATTATTCTACAGGTTCATGCCCGAACTTATAACTTCGGGACATGTATATATTGCCATGCCTCCTTTATACAAGGCTGTTCCTTCAAAGGGCGAGGAAGAATATCTTTACGATGATAAGGCTCTTGAGAGATACAGAAAGAATCATAAAGGAAACTTTTCGCTTCAAAGGTACAAGGGACTCGGCGAGATGGATGCCGATCAGCTCTGGGAGACAACGCTTAATCCCGCGACGAGAAAATTAAAGAGAGTCGAGATAGATGATTTCTATGAAGCGGATCATATCACCGAGCTTTTGATGGGGACAGAAGTTCCGCCGAGAAAGAAATTTATATACGATCATGCAAGGGAGGCTTTGTTAGATGTCTGATAAAAAGCCCGAAAATCTGGATAATATAATACATGTGGCTTATGCCGACCACATGGAGCAGTCTTATATCGATTATGCGATGAGTGTCATCATAGCAAGAGCTGTTCCGGATGTAAGGGACGGACTTAAGCCTGTTCAAAGGCGTACGCTTTATGATATGTATGAGCTTGGCACAAAGAGCGACAAGCCTCACAGAAAGAGTGCCCGTATAGTCGGTGATACCATGGGTAAATATCATCCTCACGGGGATTCTTCCATATATGATGCGCTTGTTGTTATGGCACAGGATTTTAAAAAGGGTCTCGTGATGGTCGACGGTCACGGTAACTTCGGTTCCATAGAAGGCGATTCTCCCGCGGCCATGAGGTATACCGAGGCAAGACTTACAAAAGCAACGGAAGAAGCTTTCCTTGCAGATCTTGACAAGGATATCGTTGATTTTATCCCTAACTTTGATGAGACCGAAAAAGAGCCCGCCGTTCTTCCCGTAAGGATACCAAACATCCTTATAAACGGAAGCGAAGGTATCGCGGTAGGTATGACAACTAGCATACCTACTCATAATACGGGTGAAGTCATAGATGCGATGAAGGCATATCTTCAGAACAGGGATATGTCCGTAAAGCAGCTTATGAAATATGTAAAGGGCCCTGATTTTCCCACCGGAGGCATCGTTTGCAATCAGGACGACCTTTTGGAGATATATGAGACCGGATCCGGAAAGATAAGATTAAGAGGTAAGGTCGATGTTGAAAAAGGCAAAAACGGTCATGTAAATATCGTCATATCCGAGATCCCCTATACGATGATAGGTCTCGGAATATCCAAGTTTTTGCAGGATGTTGCGGCTTTATATGAAAACAAGCTTACCAATGATATCGTTGATATAACGAACCAGTCCGGCAAGGAAGGTATCCGTATCGTCATAGAATGCAAGAAGGATACCGATACCGAGCAGTTCATAAACATGCTCTATAAAAAGACGAAGCTCGAGGACACATTCGGAGTCAATATGCTCGCGGTCTGTGACGGAAGGCCCGAGACTTTAAATTTAAAGAGCATATTCGAGCACTGTGCCGATTTCCAGTTTGAACTTGCTGACAGAAAATATACCAATCTCCTGAATAAGGAAAAGGAAAAAAGAGAGATCCAGGAAGGCCTTATAAAGGCATGTAACCTTATAGATCTTATAATCGAGATATTAAGAGGCTCAAAGGACAGGGCAATGGCGAAGAACTGCCTTGTAAACGGTGAGACCGAAGGTATAAAATTTAAATCCAGAGAATCTAGGATCATGGCGTCACAGCTTTTATTTACCGAGCGACAGGCCAATGCTATCCTGGATATGAGACTGTATAAACTCATCGGACTTGAGATAGAAGGCCTTCGTAAGGAACACGAAGAGACTCTAGCTAATATCTACCGCTACGAAGACATTCTTGAGAGCCGCTCATCGATGACCCAGGTACTTATCGATGAATTAAATGATTTTAAGAAAAAATATGCGGTAAAGAGAAGAACGGCTATTGAAAATGCCGAGGAGACGGTATTTGTCGAAAAGAAGATGGAAGAGATGCCCGTTGTCTGTCTTGTAGACCGTTTCGGGTATGCAAGGCTCATAGACGAGGCAACATTTGACAGGAATAAGGAAACCGCCGTCGAAGAGAACAGATTTATCATAAATTGCAAGAATACCGGTAAGATATGTGTATTTACCGATAAGGGTGATCTCCATACGGTTAAGGCTTCGGATATCCCGATGGGCAAATTCAGGGATAAGGGTATCCCGCTTGATAACATCTCCAATTTCAATACTTCAAGCGAACAGATCATCTTTATCTGTGCCCAGAGCGATGTAAATCTTTACAGGCTCATGTTCGTTACAAAGCAGGCCATGTGCAAGATCGTAGACGGCGGAGAGTTCGATGTTTCAAAGAGGACTACGGCGGCTACCAAATTAAATGAAGGCGATGAAGTTTTAAGCGTTGCGATCCTTTCCGGACAAAAGAGCGTGATCTTAAAGACCCACGACGGGTATTTCATTAGATTTGCCACCGAGGAGATACCCGAAAAGAAAAAAGCGGCAGTCGGTGTCCGCGGAATGAAGCTTCAAAAGGGTGACTTATTATCCGATGTATTCTATACTTATAATATGCCGGATGAAGTCATAAATGTAGATGAAAAGGAAGTCTTTGTCTCAAGGATAAAATTAAGCGGGCGAGACGGCAAAGGAACGAAATTAAGGATCTGATATGAGAGTTGTAGCAGGAAGCGCAAGGAGTTTACTACTTAAGACTCCCGAGGGGAAAGAAACAAGGCCCACTACGGACAGGATCAAGGAGACATTATTTAACATGATCCAGTTCGATATTGAGGATGCGTCATTTTTGGATCTTTTTGCGGGAAGCGGTGCTATCGGGATCGAGGCTCTTTCAAGAGGAGCAAGGCAGGCTGTATTTGTCGAAAATGCAAAAGAAGCATATGAATGCATAATAGATAACTTAAATCACACTAAGCTTGCCGATAAAGCAACCGTATTAAAACAGGATGTCTTTACCGCGCTGTCCGTAATGGAATACAAGCATCATTTTGATGTGGTATTCTTAGATCCGCCCTATCATAAGGAGCTTGAGATAAGGACACTTGAATATCTTTCGCATTCCTCGCTCATCGACGAGGACTCGCTTATCATCTTCGAATCGAGTCTTGATGATGATATAGATTTCCTTGATGATCTTCCCTACAGGATAAGGAAGGTAAAGGAATATAAATCCAACAGGCATGTTTTTTTGTACAGATCATTTGACAAGGATGAAGATTACAAGGAGGATTAATGAAAAGAGCTATTTATCCAGGAAGTTTTGATCCCGTGACTTACGGACATATCGATGTTATCCACCGTGCAGCCGAGATGTTTGACAAATTAACGGTGGTAGTAATGTATAATGTGCGCAAAACTACGTTGTTTTCTGTGGAAGAACGTGTTAAAATGCTTAAGGAGGCTGTAAAGGATATTAAAAATGTTTCCGTTGATTCCTACAGCGGGCTTGTATCCGATTACGCGAAGGAAAATAATTTCCATGTCTCCATAAGGGGATTAAGGGCCGTTACGGATTTCGAATACGAACTGCAGATAGCCCAGACAAATTACATGTTATCCGACAAGAAGCTTGACACCGTATTTTTAACGACAGCGCTGGAATATTCTTATCTGTCTTCATCGGGTGTCAAAGAGATCGCCCATTTCGGGGGCGATGTGAGCCAGTGTGTTCCCGCTTTTGTGGAAGAGGCTCTCAAGGAAAAATATAAACATTAAAGGGAGAAGATTATGAGCAGCAAAATCGAACAGCTTATTGATGAGATCGAGGATTATATTGCGGACTGTAAGCCCGCGACATTCTCGGCAGGTAAGATAGTTGTCAATAAAGAAGAGATAGAAGAGATGTTAAGGGAACTTCGTATGAAGACTCCCGATGAGATAAAGCGTTATCAGAAGATAATCAGCAACAAAGAAGCGATCTTGGATGACGCAAGGAATAAAGCAGCCCAGCTTATTGATGAGGCTACGATCCAGACAAACGAACTCGTTAATGAGCAGGAGATCATGATCCGTGCCCATGATCAGAGTGAGGAACTCGTTGAGCTTGCTTCGCGTCAGGCGCAGGAGATCATAGATAATGCCACGATGGAGGCTAATTCCATAAGACAGGCTTCTATCCAGTATACAGATGATCTTCTTGCAAATGTAGAGAACATCTTAAATCACAGTCTAGAGACTACAAGAGCAAAATACGAATCACTTATGACTTCATTACAGGATTGCATCAATATAGTTACAGCCAACAGAGCCGAGCTTTTCCCCGTTGAGCCTTTATCCGATGAACTCATGGATGACGGTGCCGGAGACCTGCCTCCTGAAGGCGGAGACGCTCTCGATATCATTTAGGAGTGATAAATGCGTTTAGACAGATACCTCGCTGATTGTAAAGTGGGGACCAGGAACGAATGCAAGAAGCTTATCAAAGCCGGAAGAGTATCCGTTATGGGCTCTTTTGTTACGGATTGCGCCTACCAGGTTAAAGAAGGGGATGAAGTTGCCTTTGACGGTAAAAGCATCACCCTGCCGGGTAAGCGCTATTTTCTCTTTAATAAGCCTGCAGGCGTTATATGCGCGAACGAGGATAATGTCAACGAAACCATATTTAAATATTTTGATGATCCGGGCGGTTTAATAAGTGTCGGAAGGCTCGATAAGGATACGGAAGGACTTCTTATCGTAACAGATGACGGCGATCTTTGCCACAGGATAATATCTCCGAAAAAAGAGATACAAAAGAGATATTATTTTGAAGCAAAGGGTGAGCTTAAAGATGATGCGGCAAAGCTTGTATCCGAAGGCCTCGATATCGGCGATGAAAAGCTTACCCGTCCCGGGATACTTGAGATAAGCCATGTAAATCCCGATTCCGGGATCACAAAGGGATATCTTACGATAACGGAAGGAAGATTTCATCAGGTAAAAAGGATGATATATGCCTTAGGTGGTGAAGTCATCTATTTAAGAAGAGTAGCGATCGGAAGTATTAAGCTTGACAGTGATCTTGAAAAAGGGACATACAGATATTTAAGCACGGAAGAGATAGAATCGTTTAAATGAAGATAGCAATTGTAACAGGCGCCACAAAGGGGATGGGCCGGGAATTCTTAAGAGAGCTTGATAAGCATTTAAATGATGCCGAGGAGATATGGGCAATAGGAAGGACGGCATCAACTGCGGATCTTCCAAAGACCATGTGCCGTATCAGGCGTATAGATGCAGATCTTACGGATGAGACCGGGATAACATATCTAAAAAAGCTTTTGGAAGATATTGATCCAAAGGTAAAGTGCCTGGTAAATTCGGCGGGATTCGGTAAAGTGGGTGCATTTTCCGATCTTGATATAAATGTCCAGAAGGATATGGTCAGATTAAACGATAATGCCTTAATGGAAGTTACCTACGAGGTGCTTCCTTATATGTTAAACGGCGGATATATCATTAATCTGGCATCAAGTGCAGCTTTTCTTCCTCAGCAGAATTTCGCGGTCTATGCGGCGACAAAAGCTTTTGTCTTATCTTTTTCCAGGGCTCTTATGCATGAATTAAAAGATAGACATATAAGCGTTACGGCCGTTTGCCCCGGTCCTGTTGAGACTGATTTCTTTAAGGTCGCAGAATCAAACGGAAAGAGTTTCAGATTAAAGAAATATGTTATGGCAAAGCCCGATAAAGTGGTAAAGAAGGCTGTCTTAGATGCCCTTTCCAGAAAGGAAAGATCGATATATTCTCTGCCGATGCAGATGTTTGATCTTTTATGTAAGGTACTCCCGCATAAACTGATACTTGATATATATGAAAGACTTATTTAAAGGTTATAAAAATAAAGGCGAACAGGAATATTTTATCGCCAAAAGAAGAGTTGTCACACTAAGGACCCTTGTATTTTTCTTTATTTCTTTTTCCTTATATCTGGCCGGATATATAAATACGGGAAGCAACAAAAATCTTCTTACTTTTGTTGCCGTTCTCGGACTTTTGCCCGCGAGCAAGAGCCTTATAGAGGCAGTCATGTATTACAGATATAAAGGCTGTGATAAAGATCTGCATGATGAAATATGCGATCTGGCGGATCTTTTTGTAAGAGGCTATGGATTTGTTTTTACATCATATGAGAAAAATTATGAAGTACCGGTCGTTATATGCAGTGATGATTACGTTTACGGCCTTTTAAGTTCAGGCAGCTTTAAAAAGGATAAAGACAAGGATTTAAATTCATATAAGGACAGTGCGATAAAGCATTTAAGTGAAAGGCTTAAAGCCGACGGATTAAGTCCGAAGGTATTTTTATTTACCGATAAAGATGCATTTATAAAAAGATTAAAAGAGCTTAAGGATAAAGATAACTTAAAAAGCGATGCCGATGAGGGCGCATTAAATGTCCTTAAGCAGATATCATTATGATAATGGTTTTATATGAAAGAGTTTATCATCGATAAATCCAATAAGGATCAGAGATTTGATAAATATATAAAAAGAATACTTAAAACTGCCCCCGATGCCTTCATCTATAAGATGCTCAGGAAAAAAAACATCGTTTTAAACGGAAAGAAGGCGAGCGGGAAAGAGAAGCTAAGTGAAGGCGATGAGGTAAAGATCTTCTTAAGCGATGAGACCTTCCTTAAGTTTTCCGGCCCTGCAGAATCCGATAAGCATGATCATTTAATTGATGAGACCTTTGCTAAGAAAAATGCCGGTTTATTTAAAGCGGGGATCCTTTATGAAGATGAGGATATCATAATTTACGATAAGCCGGCCGGGATATTATCACAGAAAGCAAAAAAGGATGATATCTCCGTAAATGAACTTCTTTTAGCTTATCTTTATGATAAAGAAAGTGATAATAAAGAGCGCTTTAAGATGTTTACCCCATCCGTATGTAACAGGCTCGATAGAAATACATCGGGGATCATCCTCCTCGCAAAGACTCTGCCGGGTGCGAGGCTATTATCATCAGCACTTAAGGACAGAAGAGTTCACAAGGAATATCTGGCACTGGTTCACGGAAATGTCGATCTTAAGGATGATAAGGAAGTCATAAAAGAAGCGTACCTTAAAAAAGATAAGGACGGAAACAGCGTTATCATTTCGGATCTGTCCGAAACCAAAGGCGGAAAGATAATATCAGAATCGGATGATAATGATATCAGGATAAAAACGGGAATCATCCCGTATAAAAGATACAGTTTTGCCGGTGAAGATTATACTCTTTTAAAAGTCATATTATATACGGGAAAGACTCATCAGATAAGGGCTTTCTTATCGCATCTTTCTCATCCGATCGCCGGTGATGTGAAATATGATAAGGGTCATAAGGAGCATTATAAAAATATAAAAGGATATCCCAAAAGACAGTTTCTTCATGCCGCAAAGATAAGATTTCCGGAAGATATATTATCCGGCAGGGAATTTGAATCACCCCTTGCGCCTGATCTTAAGGATTTCCTTGAGCTTATAAGCAAAAGATAAATGGGTACATGGAAGACCAGAGGACTTCGGGGATCTACTTTGGAAGACCTCATTAACCGTACAAACGAAAAATACAGGGACAATAAGTTAGCCCTTATACAAAAAGTGCCTACTCCGATCACTCCGATGAAATTTGATTCCGAGAAAAGAGTGATAACGTTAGCGTATTTCGATCAGAAATCGACCGTTGACTATATAGGGGCTGTCCAGGGCATTCCGGTCTGCTTTGATGCCAAGGAATGCGCGGCATCGACCTTTACATTAAGGAACATCCATCCTCACCAGGTTGAGTTCATGAAGGAGTTCGAAGCACAGGACGGGATAGCATTTTTTATCATAGCATTTACCCATGACGATCTTCTTTATTTTCTTCCTTTTGAAGATCTGGAATTCTTCTGGGAAAGAGCCAAGGCCGGCGGAAGAAAGAGCATAAAAAGAGAAGAGTTAAAGGATGAGTATTATTTTAAGTCAAGAGACGGATATATGGTACCTTATCTTGACGGAATAAAGATATATTTGGATAAAAAGGAAAGATCATGAAAAAATCATTACACACACCTGAAGGAGTAAGGGATACATACGGAAAGGAATGCATAGCAAAGCAGGTGGTCCTTAACACTTTAAAGGACACATTTTCCTCATTCGGATATGAAGAGATCGAGACGCCGGGCTTTGAGTTCTATGATGTTTATGAAAATACCGGAACCAATCCCGGGAAGGAATTATACAGATTCTTTGACAGGGAAGGAAATACTTTGGCTCTGCGTCCCGACTTTACGCCTTCTGTCATGAGATGTGCGGCAAGCCATTTCTCCGATGAGAGCGAGCCGGTAAGGCTTACATACAGCGGGAAGGCATATCTTAATGTTTCTTCTCTTACAGGTAAATTACATGAATTAAATGAGACGGGATGCGAACTTATAGGAGATGATTCAGCTTATGCGGATGCCGAGATAATCCATCTTTGCGTCAGCAATCTTAAGGCCTGCGGACTTGAGGAATTCCAGATCAGCATCGGAAATATCGGATTTTTTAAGGGAATGTGCGAAAAAGCCGGACTTAATGAAGAGACCGAGCTTGCGCTCAGAGATTTTATATCCGGAAAGAATCATTTCGGTGCCGAGGGATTACTTAAAGAATCAAATGTCGAAGAAGCATTTACAAGAGATTTCCTAAGAGTTACGGATCTTTTCGGAAATGAGGACGTGCTTGATGAGAGCCTTTCTTTAGCTGAAAATGAAAAGAGTAGGAAAGCCATATTAAGGCTTAAGGAAGTATATGAGATATTAAAGACATACGGAGACGATAAATACATATCCTTTGATATGGGCCTTCTTTCACGCTATAATTACTATACGGGGATCATATTTAAAGCCTATACCTACGGCGTCGGAGACTGCGTAGCTACCGGAGGAAGATATGATAATCTCTTATCTTCATTCGGATTTGACAAGCCTTCGATCGGATTTGTGATCTTTGCCGACGAACTTATGAATGCTCTTTCTCTTAAAGGGAAGCTCCCCGTAAAAGAAGCCGATACGGTATTTTTGTTATACGATGAAAATGCGGCGGACAAGGCCATAAGATATGCAAATGAATTAAGGAGCCTTAAAAACAAATGCATGCTCATCTTAAAGGAAGATCATAAGGATAAGGATCATTATATTGCTTATGCCAGGAAGAAAAATGCCTTGGAGCTTTCATATATGACCGAAAAGGAAAGGAATGTACTTTACAGGAAATAGTTATGGAAAACAATAACGAAGAAAGATATATAACATTTGCACTTTGCAAGGGCAGGCTTGCCGACAGGACGATGAAACTCTTAGAACAGATCGGAGTATCACTTGAAGAGATCCATGATAAGAATACCAGAAAGCTCATTTTTGTGGACGAGGTAAACAAATTCAGGTTCTTCCTTGCAAAAGGCCCCGATGTGCCCACTTATGTGGAATACGGAGCTGCCGATATAGGAGTGGTCGGAAAGGATATCCTTCTTGAGGAAGACAGAAGAGCTTATGAAGTCTTGGATCTTGGCTTTGGAAAATGCAGGATGTGCGTATGCGGCCCCGAGGAGAAAAGGATACTTCTTGAAAACAAGGAAAGGATAAGAGTTGCAAGCAAATATCCCAAGATCGCCAAGGACTATTTCTACGACAAAAAGCACCAGACCGTTGATATAATCAAATTAAACGGATCCGTTGAATTAGGACCTATGGTCGGGCTTTCGGATGTGATCGTAGATATCGTTGAGACGGGTTCAACATTAAAGGAAAACGGACTTACCATATTAGAAGAGATATGCCCCTTATCCGCCAGGATGATCGTAAATCAGGTTTCCATGAAAATGGAAAGTGAGAGGATCAGGGAGCTTATAGCTAAGATCAGAGTAAAATTATGATTTTGAGGTGAGAAAAATGAGAGATTCTTCCATTGAAAGAAAAACAAAGGAAACCGATATAAAGCTTTCCCTTTCCCTTGACGGAAAAGGCGATAGCGATATAGATACAGGGATCGGATTTTTTGATCATGTATTATCATCGTTTGCAAAACACGGCTTTTTCGATCTTTCGCTTAAGGCCGTTGGCGATCTTGAAGTTGACGGACATCATACGGTTGAAGACTGCGGTATCGTTTTGGGATCGGCCATAAAAGAAGCAGTAGGTGATAAGAAGGGTATTAACCGTTTCGGATATTTCATCCTTCCGATGGATGATGCACTCGTGCTTTGTGCCGTAGATCTTTGCGGAAGACCTTATTTTGTGATGGACGGTGAATTTACCGGACCTTTTGTCGGAGATCTGGATACTCAGCTTATAAAGGAGTTCTTTTATTCGGTATCCTATGCTGCCGATATGAATCTTCATTTAAGGATAATCTCGGGTGAAAATGATCACCATGTTATAGAAGCGATGTTCAAGGCGTTCGGAAAAGCCCTTGATATGGCTGTTAAATATGATGAAAGACAGACGGGCATACCCAGTACAAAGGGCAGTCTGTAAGGAGGAATATGATGGTTAAGCAGTTTATTGCGAGCATATATTTAAAGGATGGGAAGGCTGTAAAGAGTTTAAGCGACGATACGGTTGTTTCACAGGATGTTTTAGATCTTGCTTCTTCCTATGCTTTAAACGAAGCTGATGCGATAATGGTATTTGATCTTTCCGATTCCGATGAAAGTCATGAACAGGCTATCGGAGTGATAACTTCACTTTGCGATAATGTCGGCATACCGATCTACGGATGCGGAAACATAAGGCGTATGGAGGATGTTAAAAAGCTCCTTTATGCCGGCTGTAAGATGGGAATACTCAATCTATCCAAGGATTCTTCGTTTGAGATATTAAAGGAAGTCTCCGAGAAATTCGGAAAGGAAAAGATTGGCGCGACATTTATCGAAAAAGAAGAGGTCCTTGGTAACAAGTCCATATTAAAAGAATATGTCGGAACGCTGTTTTCAATTAAGGAACAGTGCCTTAAAGAAACAGCATCGGAGAGCGATATACCGATCGTTGCCGTTCTTCCCGAGATATCACTTGATAAGATGCTCACGATCTTAGAGCATCCCAATGTATGCGGAATGGCAGGAGAGATCATAAACAAAAACATTAAGGAGATCGCTTCGGTCAAGAAGATCGCTTCCGAAAGAGGCGTAGAGGTCTGCGTGTATGATCCTCCGATGGATTTTGAACAGTTCAAGGTTTCCGATGACGGACTTATCCCCGTTGTAGTTCAGGACTATGTAAATGATGAAGTCCTCATGGTCGCTTATATGAATAAAGAGGCATATGAAAAGACCTGCCGAACAAAGAGGATGACCTATTATTCAAGAAGCCGCAAGGAACTCTGGGTCAAAGGCGAGACCAGCGGTCATTTCCAGTATTTAAAGGGACTTGCCGTTGACTGCGATAAGGATACGCTCCTTGCAAAGGTTAAACAGGTCGGAGCCGCTTGTCATACCGGCAACAGGAGCTGTTTTTACACCAATCTTATCGAAAAT
>OCVV011350805.1_pt1 | contig 14835 bp, 13 predicted proteins | sample 1539721 | NCBI WGS metagenome assembly OCVV01 (sample SAMN02144230, study PRJEB22623) | gut metagenome | biome: sheep rumen | host: Ovis aries | place: New Zealand
CTTCTGAAGGTCGGCGATTTTGAGGCGCGGACCTTTGATGAGCTGTTCGAGGAGACGAAGGCCATCCCGTGGGAGGTGTATCTCCCGAAGGATGCAAAGTGCTGGGTAAAGAAAGCGTCCTCCATCAACAGCAAGCTGTTTTCGCCCTCGGACATCCAGCGGATTATGAAGAAGGCTCTGGCGAACCACATGCAGGAAGAATATGACATGGACCGCATGCCGGAGACGGGGGCCGAGTATCCGCTGCGGGTATTTTTCTATAAAGACCGGGTGACGGTCTGCCTGGACACCAGCGGAGATTCCCTTCACAAGAGAGGATACCGCACCATGCAGGGTGCAGCGCCGATTACGGAGACATTGGCGGCAGCCCTGATCCTGCTGACTCCCTGGAAGCCGGATCGGATCCTGGTGGATCCCTTCTGCGGCAGCGGCACCTTTGTTATCGAGGCTGCCATGATCGCCGCAGGCATTGCCCCGGGCATGAACCGGTCCTTCACGGCGGAGACCTGGACCAATCTGATTCCGAAGAAGTACTGGTATGAGGCCATCGACGAGGCGCAGAACCTGGTGCACGACGATGTGGAGACGGATATTCAGGGCTACGATATCGATGGGGATATCGTGAAGGTCGCCAGGGAAAATGCGGCCCGTGCCGGCGTGGATCACCTGATTCACTTCCAGCAGCGGCCGGTGGCGAAGCTGAGCCATCCGAAAAAGTACGGATTCATCATCACCAATCCGCCCTACGGCGAGCGTCTGGAAGAGAAGAAGAATCTGCCGGAGCTGTACCGGACCCTGGGAGAGCGCTATCAGGCGCTGGATTCCTGGTCCATGTACGTCATCACCGCCTGGGAAGAGGCCGAGCGGTATATCGGAAGACGCGCGGACAAGAACCGGAAGATCTACAACGGCATGATGAAGACCTATTTCTACCAGTTCATGGGACCGAAGCCGCCGCGCAGACCAAGACAGGAGAATGCAGATGAAGCATAAGATTATCTTTGCCACCGGCAACCGGGACAAGCTTCGGGAGATCCGGGAGATTCTCGGAGACCTGGGCCACGACATCCTCAGCATGGAAGAGGCCGGATTTGAGGGCGATATCGTGGAGGATGGCACAACCTTCGGGGAAAATGCCGAGATCAAGGCAAGAACGGTGTGGGAGAAGACCGGGGATATCGTGCTGGCCGATGATTCCGGTCTGGTGATTGACTGCCTGGGCGGCGAGCCGGGCATCTATTCCGCCAGATACATGGAGGGACACCCCTATTCCGAGCGCAACAAGGTCCTGATAGAGCGGGTCAATGCATCCGGCAGCAGTGACCGCAGCGCCCGCTTTGTCTGCAATATCGCAGCCGTCCTTCCGGACGGGACCGTGGAGCACGCGGAAGCAACCTATGAGGGTATCATCGCCGATGCCCCCGCGGGAGAGAACGGATTCGGCTATGACCCGATTCTGTATCTGCCGGAGCTGGGAAAAACCTCCGCAGAGCTTTCCGAGGAAGAGAAGAATGCCATCAGCCATCGGGGAAAGGCCCTTCGGGCCATGCGGGAGATCCTGAAGAACAGATTGGAGGAGTTTCGCCGTTGAAGGTACTCATCGTTAGCGATACACACAGAAAAGATTCGAATCTCCAGGAGGTTATCACCAGGACAAAGCCCTTTGACATGCTGATTCACTTAGGCGACGTAGAGGGCAGCGAAGACCGCATCCGCGGATGGTGCCTGGACCAGAATCCCGCCTGCGAGATTCATATCGTCCAGGGAAACAATGATTTCTTTTCCTCACTGCCCAGGGAGGAAGAAGTGCAGATCGGCCGGTACCGGGCGCTCATTACCCACGGCCATTACTACGGTGTTTCCGTGGGTCCCGAGCGTCTGCTGGACGAGGCGGCGTACCGGGAGGTACAGATTGCCATGTTCGGCCACACCCACAAGCCTTATCTGGAAGAGCTCCGGGGTATCACGATGCTGAACCCGGGCAGCCTTTCCTACCCCCGGCAGGACGGCCGCCGACCCAGCTATATCCAGATGGAGCTGGACCGGGAGGGAGAGGCTCATTACACCATCAGCTACCTGAAGTAAAGCCGTCCGAATTAATTGCAAAAACCGCTTGACATACGATGGCTATTAGGATATACTAGCTTTGCTGTTCGGTTAGCAGTTGGGATTCTGTAGCTCAGCTGGATAGAGCAACGGCCTTCTAAGCCGTGTGTCCGGGGTTCGAATCCCCGCAGGATCATGCGCGGGCGATTCGCCTGCAGCACAATTTCATAATGTGGTGGGTATGGCGTAGTTGGTTAACGCGCCAGATTGTGGATCTGGAGATCGTGGGTTCGAGTCCCACTATCCACCCTTTCCTTTATCTGGGAAATTGGTGATGGGCTATAGCCAAGCGGTTAAGGCACAGGACTTTGACTCCTGCAGCGTTGGTCCGAATCCAACTAGCCCAGTTTTTTATGGGGTATTAGCTCAGTCGGTAGAGCACTTGACTTTTAATCAAGTTGTCGGGGGTTCGAATCCCCCATGCCTCACTCATCGACTGATAATCGAATATGTAGTTTGAAAAGCGGAAGTCTGAGGGGACTTCCGTTTTTTTGCAGTGCGCCAGCGGACGGCAGAATACGCATATCTGCACCGGCAGGAGAAGAGATGTAAAATCTCTCTTGACAGTCTTTCCAGTCTGCCTGAAAACATCTGATATTCAAATATAGATTACAAAATATGATTATATGCAGTGTATCATCGCGGAGGCCGGCTCTCCTTATCTGTTTAGAATTGCGCACTCCATCAAATTGTGCTATGATATATGGAAATTCGCAATATCTCAGGAGGATAGATTATGGCAGACGTTACGATCAATGAGAATAAAGAAGCTGCAGAGCCGGTCAGCAAGAACTTTATCGAGAGAGAGATTGACAAAGACCTGGCAGAGGGCGTGTACGATCATGTGCAGACCCGTTTCCCGCCGGAGCCCAACGGCTATCTTCATATCGGACATGCCAAGTCGATTCTTCTGAATTACGGCCTGGCGAAGGAGTACGGCGGCAAGTTCAACTTCCGTTTTGATGACACCAACCCGGAGAAGGAGAAGACCGAATTCGTCGAGTCCATCATCGAGGATGTGAAGTGGCTGGGAGCGGACTTCGAGGACAGAATGTTCTTCGCCTCCGATTATTTCCAGACCATGTATGACTGCGCGGTTCTTCTGATTAAGAAGGGCAAGGCCTTCGTGTGCGACCTGACTGCTGAGCAGATCCGCGAGTACCGCGGCGACTTCACCCATCCGGGCAAAGAGAGCCCCTGGAGAAACCGCAGCGTCGAGGAGAACCTGGAGCTGTTCGAGAACATGAAGAACGGCGTCTACAAAGACGGCGAGAAGGTGCTCCGCGCCAAGATTGATATGGCATCCCCGAACATCAACATGAGAGACCCGGTTATCTACCGTGTGGCCCATGCACATCATCACAACACGGGAGACAAGTGGTGCATCTACCCGATGTATGACTTTGCGCATCCGATTGAGGACGCCGTAGAGCATATCACCCACTCCATCTGCACTCTGGAATTTGAGGACCACCGTCCGCTGTACGACTGGGTGGTGAGAGAGTGCGAGTTCGAGAATCCGCCGCGCCAGATTGAGTTTGCCAAGATGTACCTGACCAACGTCATCACCGGCAAGCGCTACATCAAGAAGCTGGTAGAGGACGGCATCGTGGACGGCTGGGATGACCCGCGTCTGGTGACCATCGCCGCTCTCAGAAGAAGAGGATATACTCCGGAGTCCATCCAGAAGTTTGTTGAACTGGCAGGCGTATCCAAGGCAGACAACTCCATCGACAGCGCCATGCTGGAGAGCTGCGTAAGAGATGACCTGAAGCTGAAGGACAAGAGAGTGATGGCGATTCTTCACCCGCTGAAGCTTGTCATCGACAACTATCCGGAAGACCAGATCGAGATGCTGGATGCCCCGAACAACCTGGAGAACGAGGCGCTGGGCAGCCGTGAGCTTCCCTTCGGCAGAGAGCTCTGGATTGAGCAGGACGACTTCATGGAAGTTCCGGCGAAGAAGTATCACCGCCTGTATCCGGGCAACGAAGTGCGCCTGATGAACGCCTACTTTGTCACCTGCACCGGCGTGGACAAGGATGCGGAGGGCAATATTACCGCCGTTCACTGCACCTATGACCCGGAGACCAAGTCCGGTTCCGGATTCACCGGAAGAAAGGTGAAGGGCACCATTCACTGGGTGGCTGCAAAGACTGCATTTGAGGCAGATGTGCGCCTGTATGAAAACCTGGTGGACGAGGAGAAGGGCAAGCTGAATGCAGACGGCACCCTGAACCTGAACCCCAATTCCCTGACAAAGGTGCGCGCCTACGTTGAGCCGGGACTGAAGGAGGCCAGAGCCTTCGACAGCTTCCAGTTCGTGCGTGACGGATACTACTGCGTGGACTGCAAGGACAGCGAGCCGGGACGTCCGGTATTCAACCGGATCGTGTCGCTGAAGAGCTCCTACAAGGTGCCGTCTGGGAAGTAAAAAACGCCGGAAACAGGCTTCCGACAGAAACCTACAGAAACTAACAAAATAATTTTTATCAAGGAAATTTATATCGATCATGCAAAAGTTTGAATGATTGATGAATTAATAACAAAAAAAGCCGCGAAAAGCACGGAACTGTCTGTGTTTTTGCGGCTTTTTTCATGGAAAAACTATAGTTACAAAAGCCCTGAACGCCCGCAGGTTCGGGGGTGTGTTCGTTGACTTTCAAAATTTCCGATGATATAATGAATCCGTAAGATTTTTGGAAGAATTGCGCCTTTTTATGTGAAGAATATGACAGGGTTGATGAAACCCTTTTATATTATGAAATAAAAATGGAACGCATTCCACAATGTGGAATCTTGGAAAAATCTTTCCGTCTCACTCACATGGACGCATCAAATGAAGGAGGTGTAACCAGATGTTAGCTGGACAGGACTTAACGTTCATCGATACGCTATACGTATCGCTGCTGGGAATCTTAGTAGTATTCTCGGCCCTCGTCGCTCTGGATCTTGCCGTTATGATCATCGGCAAAGTTATCAACGCAATTCAGGGCGCGGGCAAGAATGCCGCTTCGAAGGCAGCTCCCGTGAAATCCGCACCGGCTGTTTCTGACGAGGCTGACAAGGAACTCCTTGCGGTTCTCGCTTCGGTAATCGCGGAAGATCTGGGCGTAGCTACGGACCAGTTCAGAATCACCAGTGTAACGGAGATTAAATAGCATTTCGGGAATCACGAAAGGAAAGGTAAAGAAGTTATGAAGTACAGTGCTACTCTTAACGGCAAACAGTATGAAGTAGAATTGGAGAGAGTGGATGAGTATGCTCCGATCCCGCGCGGCGGCGTTGCAGCAGCAGCTCCGACTGCTCCGATCACAGCTCCTGCAGTAAAGGCAGCTCCGGCAGCACCGGCTCCGGCACCGGCTCCGGCTCCGGCAGCAGCACCGGCTCCGGCTCCCGCACCGGCAGCAGCACCGGCTCCGGCAGCAGCTCCCAGCGGCGCAACCATCGAAGCTCCGATGCCCGGCAAGATCCTGAAGGTTAACGTAACTCCGGGTCAGGCTGTGAAGTATGGCGATACCGTCATCATCATGGAAGCTATGAAGATGGAGACCGAGATTGTTGCCCAGTCTGACGGCACCGTTGCACAGGTTCTGGTTAAGGCCGGCGATATGGTCGATACCGGCGCAGCCCTTGTGACGATGTGATGAATTGAGAAAAACGAAAGGACGTTTGAATTATGAAGTACATCGCTACAATCAATGGAAAGAAGTATGAAGTAGTAGTCGAGCAGCTGGACGGCTACAAGTCTCTTGACCGCAACGGCGTGGCAGCACCGGTTATGCCGGTTCTTCCGCAGGCAGCTCCGGCTCCGGCGGCAGCACCCGCTCCGGCAGCAGCTCCGGCACCCGCTCCGGCTCCGGCAGCAGCACCTGCTCCGGCACCCGCTCCGGCTCCGGCACCCGCACCGGCAGCAGCACCCGCAGGCGCATCCACCATCGATGCTCCGATGCCGGGTAAGATCCTGAAGGTTAACGTAACTCCGGGACAGGCTGTCAAGTATGGTGACTGCGTCATCATCATGGAAGCTATGAAGATGGAGACCGAGATCGTCGCACAGGCAGACGGCACCGTTGGTCAGGTTCTTGTAAAGGCCGGCGATATGGTCGATACCGGTGCAGCCCTGATTTCCATGAACTAATCCACGGAGGTACAGGATGAACGTATTAGAAGTATTCGCGAGACTCATGGCGGAGTCCGGTTTCGCTGCTCTTCACTGGCGGAACCTCGTCATGTTCCTCATCTCATTTATTCTTATGTATCTGGCGATTAAGAAGGAGTATGAGCCGCTTCTGCTTCTCCCGATCGCATTCGGTATGTTTCTTACCAACCTGCCCCTGGCAGGACTGATGTATGATGCAACCGCAGACGGCCTGCCCTGGTATCAGTCCGGCGTTCTGCAGATCATCTATTCGGGCGATAAGTGCTCCCTGTTCCCCTGCCTGGTATTCATGGCAGTCGGCGCGATGACGGACTTCGGTCCCCTGATTGCGAACCCGGTATCCCTTCTTCTGGGTGCTGCAGCACAGTTCGGTATCTACGTTGCATTCGTTCTGGCCAATGCTACCGGCCTCTTCACACCGGCCCAGGCAGCAGCTATCGGCATCATCGGCGGTGCTGACGGCCCGACCGCTATCTACATCGCAAACAACCTGGCACCGGAACTGATGGCTCCCATCGCCGTTGCCGCTTACTCCTACATGGCGCTGATTCCGATGATTCAGCCGCCGATCATGAACGCCCTGACCACAGAGCATGAGCGGAAGATCCGCATGACCCAGCTCCGTGTCGTCAGCAAGACCGAGAAGGTTGTATTCCCGGTATTCGTCGTTCTGTTCTGCTCTCTGCTTCTTCCGTCCGTTGCTCCGCTGCTTGGTATGCTGATGCTCGGCAATATCTTCCGTGAGTCCGGCGTTGTAGAGAGACTTTCTGATACCGCACAGAACGCACTGTGCAACATCGTAACCATCATGCTGGGAACTTCCGTAGGCGCTACCGCCAACGGCGAGCTGTTCCTCCGCGTGCAGACCATCGCTATCGTCTGCATGGGTCTTCTGGCATTCGCATTTGCCACTGTCGGCGGCGTGCTGCTGGGCAAGCTTCTGTGCCTGCTCACCGGCGGCAAGGTTAACCCGCTGATCGGTTCCGCAGGCGTATCTGCCGTTCCGATGGCAGCCCGTGTTGCTCAGAAGGTCGGTTCCAAGGCTGACCCGGCAAACTTCCTGCTGATGCACGCCATGGGCCCGAACGTTGCCGGCGTTATCGGTTCTGCAGTTGCAGCCGGTTTCTTCATGGTTATTTTCAAGGGCTGATGCCCGGTACTAATCAAGGTAACTTTTATTGCGTAAGTTCGGACTGGTCTGCGGCGGGGGAGCTGCAGCCGGCCTGATGGCGCAAAATCTTAATAAAGGAGGCTTTATTGTGAGTAATAAAGTGTGTTCGTTACATGATGCGATTGCCAAGTATGTCGAGAGCGGCGATCAGATCTCCTTCGGCGGTTTTACAACCAATAAGAAGCCGATGGCAGCAGTACGTGAGATCCTTCGCCAGGGCCAGAAAGACTTCATCGTATGGGCCGGACCGGCTGGTTCCGACTGGGATATGATGATCGGTGAGGACCGTGTTAAGGCATACATCAACTGCTATACCGCAGATTCCGGCGTTACCAACGTTTCCCGTCGGTTCCGCAAGAAAATTGAGGAAGGCAAGCTGATTTACGAAGACTACTCTCAGGATGCTATCATGTTCATGCTTCATGCTGCATCCCTGGGACTTCCTTTCCTGCCGGTACGGTTCATGATCGGTTCCGGTCTGGTTGATGAGTGGGGCATCACAAAAGAAGTAAGAAAGACTATCCCTGGTCTTACCGAGGATAAGTTCGTCTATGTTGAGAACCCCTTCAACCCGGGTGAGAAGGTTGTAGCTCTTCCGGTTCCGCAGCTGGATACCGCTATCATCCATGTGCAGAAGGCTTCTCCGGACGGCACCTGCATCATCGAGGGCGATGAGTTCCATGATGTAGATATCGCTGTTGCAGCAAAGAAGGTTATCGTAACCTGCGAAGAGCTCATCAGCAACGAAGAGATCCGCCGCGATCCTTCCAAGACCAAGATTCCGTGCTTCTGCGTAAATGCAGTCTGCCACGTACCGTACGGTGCTCATCCGACCCAGTGCTACAACTACTATGACTATGATAACAACTTCCTGAAGGCCTATGGTGCAGCTTCCAAGACCGAAGAAGACTTCAAGGCATTCCTGCAGGAGTGGGTATACGGCCTGAAGGGTCAGGAGGAGTATCTCGAGAAGCTTGGTGTAATGCGTCTGATCAACCTTAAGGTTACACCGGGTTACGGTTATCATGCAGATGTAAGTAAGGAGGACTAATACAATGGCTGACTACACAAATTATACAAATAAAGAGATGCAGGCAATTACGCTTGCAAAGCAGATTGTAGACGGTCAGATTGCTATTGTCGGAACCGGACTTCCGCTGATCGGCGCATCTGTAGCTAAGAGAGTATACGCTCCGAACTGCAACCTTATCGTTGAGTCCGGTCTTATGGACTGCAACCCGATCGAGGTTCCGCGTTCTGTAGGCGACCTTCGTTTCATGGCTCACTGCGGCACACAGTGGCCGAACATCCGCTTCATCGGATTCGAGGCTTGCGACTGGCTGCACAACAACCAGAGAATCATCGCTTTCATCGGCGGCGCTCAGATTGACCCGTACGGCAACGTGAACTCCACCTGCATCGGCGACTATCATGCACCGAAGACCCGTTTCACAGGTTCCGGCGGCGCCAATGCCATCGCTACCTTCAACAACACCGTTATCATGATTCAGCATGAGAAGAGAAGATTCATGCAGAAGATTGACTACGTTACCAGCCCGGGCTGGATGGACGGCCCCGGCGGACGTGAGAGAGCAGGCCTTCCGGGCAACGTTGGTCCGCAGGCAGTTGTTACCGACCTCGGTATCATGAAGTTCGACGAGAAGACCAAGAGAATGTATCTTGCAGGATACTATGAGTCCTCTTCTCCGGAGCAGGTTATCGAGAACACCGGTTTCGACATCGATGTATCCCGCGCTGTTAAGCTGGATGCTCCGGATCCGGAAGTTATCCGTCTTATCCGTGAAGAGATTGACCCGGATCAGGTATTCATCAAGGTTCCGGTACCGGAGGCAAAGTAATTTCGTCCCTGAGACAACGCAATATTACGCATGACTGACCGGCTTCCCGGGAGAAATCTCCCGGGACCGGCTTGAAAAATAAGGAGATTACAATGGATTTTTATTCAATGCCCAGCTATTTCCAGAACATGCCGACCATCGGTAAGGCACTTCCGGCTGTAAACGCTGAGAACGAGCAGGAGATCCGTGCGGTTGAGGACGACATCCATGCTAAAATTGATGCCAACCACGCTGCAGGTATCGTAACTGAAGAGAAGCTGAACGAGAGAGGCCAGCTCTCCGCTCTGCAGAGAATCAACGCTCTGGTAGATCCGGGTACCTTCTGCCCCCTGAACCAGCTGTTCAACCCGAACGACAACAAGTTCGGCGACACCGGCATCATCAAGGGCCTTGGCCGTGTAGGCGGCAAGTGGGTTATGGTTATCGCTTCCGATAACAAGAAGATCGCAGGCGCATGGGTTCCGGGACAGGCTGAGAACCTGCTTCGTGCTTCCGATACCGCTAAGCTGCTTCACATCCCGGTTGTATACCTTCTGAACTGCTCCGGCGTTGACTTCCCGGTACAGGAGCTGGTATATCCGAACAGACGCGGCGGCGGCACACCGTTCTTCCGCAACTCCGAACTGAACCAGCTTGGCCTTCCGGTTATCGTAGGTATCTACGGAACCAACCCGGCAGGCGGCGGCTACCACAGCATTTCCCCGACCATCCTGATCGCTCACAAGGATGCGAACATGGCAGTCGGCGGCGCAGGCATCCTTTCCGGTATGAACCCGAAGGGCTTCGTGGACAAGGACGTTGCTGAGAGCATCATCACCCAGCTCGAAGAGAACTCCAAGCACAAAGTTCCGGCTCCGGGTTCTGTTCCGATTCACTATGATGAGACCGGTTTCTTCCGTGAGGTATATCAGGATGATCTCGGCGTTATCGAAGGTATCAAGAAGTACGTCAGCTTCCTGCCGGCATACAACCTTGAGTTCTTCCGCGTTGACACTCCGAAGGCTCCGCAGTTCCCGGCAGAGGATCTGTACAGCCTGATCTCCTTCAACCAGAAGAGACCGTACGATATCTATGAGGTTATGGCTCGTCTGTTCGATAACAGTGAGATGCTTGAGTACAAGAAGGGCTACGGTCCGGAGATGGTTACCGCTCTGGCAAAGGTGAACGGACTTCTGGTCGGCGTTATCGCCAACGTTCAGGGTCTGCTCATGAACTATCCGGAGTACAGAAAGCCCGGTTCCATCGGCGTAGGCGGCAAGCTCTACCGTCAGGGTCTTATCAAGATGAACGAGTTCGTTACCCTGTGCGCACGTGACCGCATCCCGCTGATCTGGCTGCAGGATACCACCGGTATCGACGTAGACGACGAAGCTGAGAAGGCTGAGCTGCTTGGTCTTGGTCAGTCCCTGATCTACTCCATCCAGAACTCCGGCATGCCGTCCCTGGAGATCACTCTCCGTAAGGCATCCGCAGCGGCTCACTACGTACTTGGCGGACCGCAGGCTAACGACAACAACGTATTCTCCATCGGTACTGCCGCATGCGAGTACTACGTAATGCCGGGCGTAACTGCTGCAAACGCTCTGTATTCCAGAAGACTGGTGAAGGACAAGAAGGCAGGCAAGGATCTGCAGCCGACCATCGACAAGATGAACGCTCTTATCCAGGACTACACCGACAAGTCCAGACCGGCATACTGCGCAAAGATGGGTATGGTAGACGAGATCGTCGACATGACCGATATCCGTCCGTACATGCAGGCATTCACCGAGGCCGCTTACCAGAATCCGAAGGGTATCTGCCCGTTCCATCAGATGCTCACTCCGAGATCTCTGCGTGACTTCGATAACTACAAGAAGTAATTTCCCGGAGATTCCGGCGTAAAAGAATAAAATGGCGGGGCGGGGTGTGCGTGCATTTCCCGCCCTGCCGATGTTGTTATCTGTAAGGGCTGCCTAACCGTGAGGAATCCTGTCTTTTTTTGCCCAAAACGGGAGAAGATATGATATACTGAAAAAGGCAGTAATTAAGGTCACAGAGACAGTACTACACTGACAACGGAGGAAATTTTATGAGCGATATTTTCACGTGTGGAATTGATGTCGGCTCGACTGCGTCGAAGGCTGTCATCCTGAAGAACGGCACAGAGATTGTCGGAAAGTCCCTGGTGGACGTCGGTACCGGTACCTCCGGTCCCGAGAGAGCAATCCGCGAGGTATTCGAGAATGCCGGGATGAAGCAGGAAGACATGGCCTACATCATGGGAACCGGATACGGCAGAAACTCCCTGACCATTGTTAATCACAATATGAGCGAGCTTTCCTGCCATGCCAAGGGAGCTTACTTCCTTCTTCCTTCCGTCCGCACGGTTATCGATATCGGCGGACAGGACGTGAAGGTCATCCAGATCGAGAACGGCGCGATGGTTAACTTCCAGATGAACGACAAGTGTGCTGCAGGTACCGGCCGTTTCCTGGACGTTATGGCGAAGGTTCTTGAGGTTGAGGTGGGAGACCTGGGAAGACTGGGCGCAGAGTCCACCAAGAAGGTAGACATCAGCTCCACCTGCACCGTGTTCGCGGAGAGTGAGGTTATCAGCCAGCTGGCCCACGGCACGGACAAGAGAGATATCATCAACGGCGTACATCACTCGGTTGCAGCCCGCGTTGTCGGACTGGCACACCGCGTAGGCGTAAGAGATGATGTCATGATGACCGGCGGCGTAGCGCAGAACAGCGGCGTAGTCAACGCCCTGGAAGAAGAGCTGGGCCACATGATTCACACCGACCCGCTGACTCAGTACACTGGTGCTCTCGGTGCGGCATTGTTCGCATACATGAAAGCATCTAAATAGTTGCGTAAGTGACATTACGAAAGGAGATTTTGTATTATGGCTGAAAACGTAACAGCAACTGCTGCACCTGCAGCTCCTGCAAAAAAAGCGAAAAAGCCGGAACTTCCGGGCGTGCTCGCACTTCGTCAGGTCGTTACCGACGTATATCAGGCAGCATGGGATGCCAAGAAGGCTGGTAAGCCGGTAGGCTGGTCCTCCTCCAAGTTCCCGTGCGAAATCTGCGAGGCGCTCGATCTTGCAGTTGTATATCCCGAGAACCAGGCCGCTGGTATCGCTGCCCGTCACGACGGACAGAGACTCTGCGAGGCTGCTGAGGACATGGGCTATGATCCGGATATCTGCGGATACACCCGTATCTCCCTGGCATACTCCGCAGGCGTTGAGACCACCAACGAGACCCGCCGCATGCCGATGCCTGACTTCGTTCTCTGCTGCAACAATATCTGCAACGATATGACAAAGTGGTATGAGAATATCGCAAGAATGCACAACATTCCGCTGATCATGATCGATGTTCCCTACAACAACGACGTGACCGTAAGCGATTCCATGGTTGCCTACATCAAGGGCCAGTTCATGGATGCTATCAAGAAGCTGGAAGTTATCGCCGGCAAGAAGTTCGATGAGAAGAAGTTCGAGCAGGCATGCGCAAACGCTAACCGTACCGCTCAGGCATGGCTGCGTGTCTGCAACTTCTGCCAGTATGATCCGAGCCCGATGTCCGGTTTCGATCTGTTCAACCACATGGCTGACGTCGTTACCGCCCGCGGCAAGGTTGCTGCAGCTGAGGCATTTGAGCTTCTGGAGAAGGATCTGCAGAACTATGTAGAGACCAACCAGTCCACATGTCCGTTCCCGGAGAAGTATCGTGTTATGTTCGAGGGTATTCCGTGCTGGCCGGAGCTGAAGGCTCTGTTCAAGCCGCTGAAAGAGCATGGAATCAACGTTACCGCCGTTGTTTACGCTCCGGCATTCGGCTTCGTTTACAATGGTCTTGATGAGCTCTGCAAGGCATACTGCAAGGCTCCGAACTCCGTCTGCATCGAGCAGGGTGTTGACTGGCGTGAAGGCCTCTGCCGCGACAACAAGGTTGACGGCGCTCTTATCCACTACAACAGAAGCTGCAAGCCGTGGTCCGGTTACATGGCAGAGATGCAGAGACGCTTCACCGAAGATCTGGGAATCCCGTGCGCAGCATTCGACGGCGACCAGGCTGACCCGAGAAACTTCAATGAGGCTCAGTATCTGACACGTGTTCAGGGTCTGGTTGAGGCTATGGAAGAGAACAGACTGAAGAGAGAAGCTGCAAAGGCAAAGGAGGCATAAGCATTATGAGCAGAATTGAAGAGATTATTGAAGAATTTAACGCTGTTGCCTCTAACCCGGGCAAGCAGATGAAGAAGTTCGTCGATGAAGGCAAGAAGATCATCGGCATCGTTCCCTACTATGCTCCGGAAGAGCTGGTTTATGCAGCCGGCATGGTTCCGATGGGCCTGTGGGGCAGCAACAGCAAGACCATCAGCCGTGCAAAAGAGTACTTCGCAACATTCTACTGCTCTCTTGTACAGCTTGACCTCGAGATGATGCTGGACGGCACCCTTGACTGCCTGAGCGGCGTTATCACCCCGACCTGCTGCGATACCCTTCGTCCGGCTTCCCAGAACTTCCGCGTATCCATGAAGAAGCTCGGCAAGTTCCCGACCATCTTCCTGGCTCATCCGCAGAACAGAGTTCCGGAGTACGGCATCCAGTTCTGCCTGGATCAGTACACCAACGTAAAGAAAGCTCTTGAGGAGATCGCCGGCAAGGAGATCACCAAGGAAGCTCTTCAGGATGCCATCAAGGTATACAACAAGAGCCGTGCAGCACGCCGTGAGTTCTGCAAGCTGGCAAATGAGCACTGCGACTGCATCACCGCAAACAAGAGAAACGCAGTTCTGAAGGCATCCTACTTCATGCTGAAGGACGAGTACACCGCTAAGCTGGAAGAGCTCAACGCAGAGCTTGCTAAGCTTCCGGCAGACACCTTCGACGGCGTTAAGGTCGTTGTCAGCGGTATCATCTGCGACAACCCGGATCTGCTGAAGGTATTCGAGGACTACAACATCGCCATCGCAGCTGATGACGTTGCACAGTGGACCAGATCCTTCCGTACCGATGCTCCGGAGACCGACGATCCGATGAGAGATCTGGCTGTACAGTTCTCCATGCAGGACTACGACACCATCCTTTTCGACGAGAAGTCCAACGAGAACCGTCGTGGTGAGCACGTTGCCGAGCTCGCAAAAGAGAGCGGCGCACAGGGCGTGGTTATCTTCATCACCCAGTTCTGCGACCCGGAGGAGATGGAGTATCCGTACCTCAAGAAGGCTCTGGACGATGCCAACATCCCGCACGTCAAGCTCGGTCTCGACATGCAGATGCGCGACTTCGGTCAGGTCAGAACCTCCCTGCAGGCTCTGGCAGATGTGCTTGAACTGAGAAAGTAATATAACATAAGACAGCACCACCGTAATTCCGGCGTCATGCTGAGAAGGAAGCTTGCTTCCGGAACAGCATGACGCCGGATATTACGGGGCGGACAGGGCGCGAAGCGCCCCTGTCCGGCTTTAACGAGGATTGCGCAGCAATCCGAGTGAGAGTGCTGTATAGTAGTAGAATCCCCCCCGCCGAAAGGCGGGGG
>OCVV012892052.1_pt1 | contig 14826 bp, 11 predicted proteins | sample 1539721 | NCBI WGS metagenome assembly OCVV01 (sample SAMN02144230, study PRJEB22623) | gut metagenome | biome: sheep rumen | host: Ovis aries | place: New Zealand
ATTAATGTCCCACGGAAATAACGGAAAGGACGGAAATCTTTGCTCCGCACCATGCGTAGTCTTTCTGTTGTTTCTGTCATTTCCGTGGGACAATGATATACGCTTGCACCATCTTTAATGTACCACGGAAAGAACGGAAATTATTCAGAAAACGGAAATATGTATGAAATCATCGGATGAAACAAAAAATAACATTATTTTCTGTTTTTCCGTTCTTTTCCGTTTTTTCCGTTGTTCTTCATTTTTCATTTTTCATTCTTCATTTTCATCATTTTCATCATTTTCATCATTTTCACTTTCTTCTTTCCCCAGTTCACATCGAAGATGAGGGAATAGGTGAAACCCAGCGTACCACTATTCACCGTTGTGCCATATCCAGGAATATAAAAAGGTTTTGCATAGATGTTTTTTGTCGATGCAAGCTCACGACGATACCGTACAGCCCAACCCATGTGGAATCCTTTCCATATCTTCACTTGCACACCTACCAATGCCTCTGCCCAATGGCTCGTGGTGCTGATGCCTCGATAGTCGAACGGTTCTGCTCCTCCCCAAATGGGGTCAGTGAGAGCAGGACCAGAAATGTCGAAATTGTATTTCGAAATGCCATATCTCACACCCACGTACAAGCGATTGTCTTGCAACTTGTTCTTCAACATATTGAAGTCGATACCCACACGTGCGAAAGGAGCGGTTGTCTTGTAGATAATCTGCGTATTCAATTCCTCCTTGTCGCATTTGCCCAATCCTATTTCTACGATGGGGAAAAACGTGTTCTTCAGGTTGAGACGTAATGCAGCCTCTACGCTTCCATAATCCCACAGGAGATATTGCACAACTCCGAATACGTCAGCCGACAACGTGAAACCTTGAAAGAGCGGAATTTTTGGCTTCTCCTCCTTCACTTCCACATAAAGCGAAGGCTTCTCAGGCTCAGGGATATTTCCTTGAGCAGCCACGAGGGTATGAAAGGCAGGCGTGATGAATAAGAAAAGAAAAACGAGACAGAGAAAACGAGTCAAAGCACCCGTTTTCGCATCCATCAGTATATTTGTTCCCTTCTTTTTGCTCATTTTCCTCTTTTCAATAATCAGCACTTCCATTGAAGTAAACCTTCACATTTTCGTTTCCTTTGTAGTTCACATCGGGGTTGCCGATTTCAATGCGGTCGATGCCATAGTGTGTGCAGCGAATCTCCTTCAGATGATGAAAGCGATGCGTGCCACATTCGGGCAGTTCCACATTCGAATAGCTATCATGCGTCAAATAAACCGTGTCCTTGTTGGAAATGCTGGAGTAGTCAAAAATGAGAGTGTCAAAGTTCGAATAGTAGCTCATCTGAATCTTCATCGAACTCGCATTATGCACATTGCTCGCCAACACGGCATCACGACGTGTTTCACTCACCGTTTCCGTATAGCCATTTTTGATGTACGTAGAGTCGCGCTTGTCCAAGACAACGGTTCTTTGTCCCAACTTCCGATAAGTATAGACCGTTTTCATGCCAGGCAGAAGCGTCCTCACCGAAATGGTGTCTTCATACTCCACAGCCACCCCCTCACTGTCGTAGAACCCATAGTTGCAAGTCACCGTGCTTTCCAGCGGACAGTTGTTCGCACTGCAAGCACACAGCAGGAGGAGCATCAAAATGAAGAATGAAGAATGTAGAATGAAGAATGAAGAACCTTTAGCTCGGCGTAGCCAATGAGCGCTGCGCTTCGAATGAAGAATGAAGAATGGTCGCTTCGCTCCGAATGAAGAATGAGTTTTACTCTGCTCATTGAATGTGTAATTTTCATTCTTCATTCTTAATTCTTCATTCTTAATTTTCCTTTCTTCATTCTTCATTATATTATTCTTCATTCTTAATTCTTCATTCTTAATTCTTCATTCTTAATTTTCTTTTACACCTCCTTCTCCACCTGATACTTGTTTCTTTCTTCCGAATTGCGACTGATCATTTCGCCGAGGAAACCAGCCACGAACAGCTGGGTGCCCAGAAGCATCATCGTCAGAGCGATATAGAAATAAGGAGAGTCAGTCACCAAGAAGCCATACACACCCTTCGACAAGGCAATCAGTTTCAGAACGCCCACAACGATGACGGCAATGAAACCAATGATGAACATCAACGAACCGATGAATCCGAACACGTGCATCGGTTGCTGACCAAAGCTGGAGAGGAACCACAGCGAGAGCAAATCGAGATAACCGTTCACAAAGCGGTTCAGACCGAATTTCGTCTTACCGTATTTGCGAGCCTGATGATGCACCACCTTCTCGCCAATCTTGTCGAATCCAGCATTCTTGGCAAGGTAGGGGATGTAGCGGTGCATTTCGCCATACACCTCGATGTTCTTCACCACGTCCTTCCTGTACGACTTCAGTCCGCAGTTGAAATCGTGCAAGTTCTTGATACCACTCACCTTGCGAGCCGTGGCGTTGAACAATTTCGTCGGAATGGTCTTCGACAGCGGGTCATAGCGTTTCTGCTTATATCCGCTCACCAAGTCGTAGCCATCCTCCATAATCATCCTGTAAAGTTCAGGAATCTCGTCAGGACTGTCCTGCAAGTCCGCGTCCATCGTGATCACCACGTCGCCCTGCGCACGAGCGAAACCGTGGTACAGAGCAGGGCTCTTGCCGTAGTTCCTGCGGAACTTGATGCCATGCACCTCGGGAAACTTTCTCGACAGTTCCTCAATCACATCCCAAGAACGGTCCTTCGAACCATCATTCACAAAGATGATTTCATAACTGAATTTGTTTTCATCCATCACACGCTTAATCCATGCGTGCAGTTCGGGAAGCGATTCTTCCTCATTGTATAGTGGAACTACTACAGAAATATCCATGATGTTAGTTTCTAAGTTCTTGAGTTTATTAAGTTTATAAGTTCAACGTGAAGCGTGAAGTGTGAAGCGTAAAGCGATTGAGCCGGATGGCATTATTAATTTTTAACTTTAATTTTTAACTTACCAAGTAGAAGCCGTCCGGATGGTTATTACTCCCCCTTGGGGGAGCTGGAGGGGGCTCTTTTAGCAAAAAAAGCAGTGGGAACAGCCAGAATCAGCGAAAAGAGAAAGTTCTGGTTGAAGAGACTGAGGCAGAGGTCCACCGCACTGAGCGAACTTACCATGTCCAACGACTCTTTCAGCGAAGCCCATGCATCCTTCATGCCCATTTGCTTGTATGTCTGCTCTGTGCCAGGAGTATTCAGCAAGTCATAAAACGCATTGAACACAGCACCATGATCCAGGTACTTGAAATACACCAGTTCAGCCACTCCCGTCAGCAAGCACGCATAGAGCATCATGCTCAGGCTGAACCAGTATGCCCTTCCGAAGCCAATTGGCACGTCCTCCGGCATCTGCTTCTTGAAGCGTCGAGCCAGATAGAAACCAAACAGCGGAAGCGACACGAACAGCAAGCACGACAGCATCATCAGCAGCGGGTGCATCGTTCGGAAGCTGGAGATGTACAGAACGAAAACCAACACCCAAGCCAAGCCCAAGAACGTGCCATACTCCGTAGCGTAAGCACTGAACAGGCGGTACTTGCTCAGCATGTCGTTCCCATCCTTTCTTATGTTGTCATTTTCCATTTTCTATCAGTCTTTTGCGTAGAGTTCAAAAAACGATGCAAAGTTACATCAAAAATGCCAATCCACAAACAAAGGAAAACAAAAATCCTTGCTTCTCCGCTTTCTTTGGCACATTATTACTTTGACAATCATCGTGGAGGTAAGCTTTCATCCCATAAATCGCATTCGCTTTGTGTAAATTGACGAAGGTTCGTTTGAGTTCTTTTGAACCTTCGTTACAATTCCTTCGGACGTTCGTTGATGGTATGATGAGCGTTCGATGGTTTTTTCTTTCGTTTTTCTTTTATTTGTGAATGAAAAAGAGTACCTTTGCGCTCATTCAAACAAAAATCAATCAAGCTTTCATCATCATGCTACTTCAGGATTTCCACTCTGATGCGATTCTTGCGAGCGACCATCGGATTTCATACGCAGAAATGCTTCGGCGTATCACTTTGTTTTCACGCTACATTCCCCCATGTACTGCCGAGGAAGCTTTGCAGCCTGTTGAGCAGCGGCGGAAGGTGGTGGTGTTCAGTGAGAACCGCGAAGGCTATGTGTATGCGTTCTTTGCCATCTGGCTCAACCGCTGCATCGCCGTGCCTGTGGATGCCCAGATGAAGGCGGAAGAACTGGCGTATATCCTGAACGACTGCAAACCCGATGCGGTGTGGACGAGCAAGGGGAGGATGAAGGTGGTGAAGGAAGCGTTGGCGTTAGTGGAGAACGATGGTGGGGTTGCGCCGAACTGCTTGTTGATTGACGACTATGAGCGGATGGACTGTGCAGACGATGTGGAAAAGGCTGATTTGCAGTTTGAACAGGAACAGACGGCACTGATTATTTACACGTCGGGCACTACGGGCCATGCGAAGGGAGTGATGCTTTCGTTCCGCAACGTGATGACGAACGTGAAGGCGGTGTGCGAGGATGTGCCTTTCTTTACGAAAGACCGTCGCACATTGGTTTTGCTGCCACTCCATCATGTCCTGCCGTTGGTGGGCACGATGATTTGTCCGCTATATATGGGTGCTGGTGTGGCGATTGCACCTTCGATGAGTGCGCCCGACTTGATGCGAACGATGCAGATGGGCAGGATTGGCATGATGGTGGGTGTGCCTCGCTTGTGGCAAACGCTGTATCAGGGCATCATGAAGAAAATCGATGCTTCGGTCTTGACTCGTACACTCTACAAGCTGTGTGAGAAGGTGGACAGCGTGAAGTTTTCGAAATTTGTTTTCAAGAAAGTTCACCAGATGCTGGGAGGAAACTTGCAGGCTTGCATCAGTGGCGGTGCTGCGCTGGACCCTGCCATTTGGAAGGGAATGCGCACGCTGGGTATAGAACTGGTGGAAGGCTACGGCATGACGGAGTGTGCGCCAATGATTACGTTCAGTAGGCCCGACGACCTCATTCCTGCTTGTGCCGGACGTGCTCTGCCTTCGTGCGAGGTGTGCATCAAGGAGGGTGAAATCTGTGCGAGGGGCGACAATGTGATGCAGGGGTACTATGGCATGGAGGCTGAAACGGCTGCAACGATTGACGCTGACGGATGGATTCACACGGGCGATTTGGGCTATTTGGATGAAAAAGGCCACTTGTTCATTACGGGTAGAAAGAAGGAGCTGATTGTGTTGTCGAACGGCAAGAACATCAACCCTGGCGAATTGGAGCAGATGATTGAAGCAGACGAGGTGCGGGTGAAGGAAGTGGCTGTGGTGGAGGATGAAGGTGTGCTGAAAGCCATCATCTGTCCGCAGACGGTTTGGGCAGCAGGAAGAGATGTGCTGGAACTCGAAACGGCATTGAAACGAGAGGTGATTGAACCTTTCAACAAGAGCGTTTCGACCTACAAGCAGATGCATGGTATGTTTGTGTATGATGGGGAATTGCCTCGCACTCGTCTTGACAAGTTGAAACGCTTCAAATTGGCTGACGTGGTGGCTGAGTGCAAGAGTGGTAAGACCTCGGAACGGAGGGTGGAGGAAAGCGGGCCTACTTCGGATGAATACCGTCGCATCAGTGAGTATGTGGCGAAGGAAAAAGGCATCGAGGTGTTGCCAAGCTATCATTTGATTTCGGACATTGGCTTCGACTCGCTCGACATGGTGGGCTTCGAATGTTTCTTGGATCAGACTTTCGGCGTGGAATTGGAACAAGACGAGATTCAGGGCTTTGCGAATATAGCAGAACTGGCTGACTACGTGACTCAGCACAGGATGGATTTGCGCGAGGAGAATGTGGACTGGAAGAAGCAGTTGAGCGAAGACACGAAGGTGGAGAAAACGCCCGAAGTGGGACCGCTGATTTGGTGGATGGTGAAGGGCAGTCGCAGGTGGATGAAGTGGTATTTCAGCATGGAGATGGCTGGACTGGAGAATGTGCCACGAGATGGGCAGTTCATCCTTGCTGCCAATCATCAGAGTTATCTTGACGCATTGTTTGTGTTGCAGGGTTTCGAGAAAGACGTGTTCAGGAATATGCGTTTCTTTGCCAAGGAAGAGCATGTGAAGGGTAGCTTCACGAAGTTCATGGCTCGGAAACATGGTGTGGTTGTGCTGAGGATGAACAAGGTGAAGGACAGTATCATGAAATTAGGTGAGGTGCTGCGCGACGGTAGGAGTTTGATGATATTCCCCGAAGGTACCCGCACGAACGATGGCGAGCTGAACGAGTTCCGTCCAACCTTTGCCATTTTCAGTCTTGCGCTGAATATCCCGATACTTCCAGTGTGCATTGACGGTGCTTTCGATGCCATGCCAAAGCATCAGAAGATGCCTTCGCGCAAACCTATCAAAGTGACTTATTTGCCAATGATTGATCCTTCAGGCTTTGCCAACGAGAATGATATTGCAAAGGCTGTGCAGGAATGTGTGGCGAAGAAGTTGAATGAAAAATAAGCCTCACCCCCAGCCCCTCTCCAAAAGGCGAGGGGAGTAGACAGAGAAGAAAAAAATCCCTTTAAATCCTTAAAATCCCTGATAAAAACTCAAAAACTTACGTGAAAAGTGAAAAGAAGTCTCCTAAAGAAATTGGCAAAATCAGCAAAATTTAAATAAAAATTTAGTATATTTAGTCTATTTCTTTAGGAGACAAAAACTCAAAAACTTACAAATTCAGCTATTGCTTTCAACGAATGTTTTGATACTGAGCGTTTCGCCTGCTGCCACAATCACGTCGCCTTCTTCGAAGGTGAGTTGAGGGTCGGGGTTGGTGATGAGTTTTCCGTTGCGCTCAATACATATCACGACGCATTGTGCTTGTTCGCGTATGCCACTGTCCTTGATGCTAACGCCAACGAGACGATTGTCCTTGGAAATGTTGAAATGCTCAAGTGTGACGTGTGTGCGTTCCTTTTTGGGATTGACAGTCTGAATGCTGGCATCGAGCATTTCCTTGAATTTGGCTATTTGTTCATCACTTCCTGCCACAACGATTTTGTCGCCAGGATAAACGATGACCTTACCGCCTGGTATGTTGATGTTGATGCCACCACGAACAATGCGCACAATGCTGACACCCGAACGTGGACGAATGTTGAGTTGCATGAGCGACTTGCCACAGAAGTTGGATGTGGCTGGAAGGTCGAAGTCGGAGAGGTGGACATCGTAGTTGAGCAGTGAGTCTGTGAATTTGCGGCTTACGGTTCGTCGTGACTCTGCTCGCTTCTCACGTGCCGTGAGGTTGGCTTCGAAGGTGGCAGTGATGGCTTGCGAACTGGCTCTTACTCGGCTCGACATCAACATACCCAATACCAGGAAGAGTGCCAAGATGACCATGACACCCGACGTGATGGAGAACACGCGCATGAATCCATAGCCAAGCAGAATGACTGCCACACAGAGGCGGACAAGTTTGATACCGATGAGTTGGGCTTTTTGCATGTTGCCACTCCGCCAAAGTATTCGTTCTTCTTTCGATAGCTTCTGTGGATTGACAATCTGGAAGATGAAAGGGGAGACGGTGAAAAGGAGAATCAGCATCACTGCTACATCTACGAGCCAGCTTGGTATGGCATTAGGCAAGATGTTGTTGAGCCAAGGGGCTACAAAGCCGAAGAAGAGGTAGTAAATGAATTCGAGGATGACTACATAGATGAATATCTGAACGAGTGTTTGCTTGACGAGATGCCTAAACACATGGGGCGTAGTAACCGTGTTTTGGTTCTTGGCATATTTGTCAAGCGTGAGTTTCATGCCCGGACTCATGTGCCTGTCGAGGAAGTTGAAGGAAGGAATGGCTCCTTTCATGACTAAAGGTGTGAGGAACGTGGTGACGACGCTGACAGCCACGACAATAGGGTAGAGGAATGGTTGGGTGACATGGAGGTCCTCACCGAGTTTTGCAATGATGAAGGCAAATTCGCCCACCTGCACAAGCGAAAAACCTGTCTGCATGGACACGCGAAGCGATTGACCAGAAAGCAGTGTTCCTGAAGATGCAAAGAATATCTGTCCACAAATGACAACGAGTGTGAGAATGAGGATGGGAAACCAGTATTGAAGCAGTTGCGATGGGTTAATCATCATGCCAACTGAAACGAAGAAAATGGCTCCGAAGATGTTCTTCACGGGTTCTACGAGGCGCTCGATGCGCTCTGCTTCCAAGGTCTCTGCCAACATGGAACCCATGACGAATGCGCCTAATGCACTACTGAATCCAGCTCCTTCTGCCAGAAGCACCATGCCAAGGCAAAGTCCGATGGAGAAGATGGTGAGTGTTTCGTCGTTGAGGTATTTCTGAAACTTTCGGAGGAAGGTAGGGAGTAGGGCAATGCCCATGACAAACCACAAGATGAGGTAGCTGACAAGGAGTAATACTTTGTTGGCGAGTTCTGTGCCGTTGAAACTGCGGGATGTGGCTATCGATGAGAGCAAGACCATGAGAACGACGGCGAACAGGTCCTCCACCACGAGGATTCCCAAACATATCTTTGCAAACTTTCGCTCACGCAGTCCCATGTCGTCGAGTGCTTTGAACACGATGGTGGTGGATGACATGCAAAGCATTCCACCCAAGAAGAGCGAGTTCATTTCGTCCCAACCAAAGAGGCGGCCAACCAAGAACCCCAATCCCATCATGCCGATGACGATGGTGCCAGCTGCAACAATGGCGGTACTGCCCACTTGAAGCAGTTTCTTGAAGGAAAATTCGAGTCCCATCGCAAACAACAGGAAGAGCACACCGATTTCTCCCCACATCTTGACGCTTTCTTCTTCACCGACCCATGAGTCGCCGAGGACGTGTGGACCGACTAACACGCCAGCCACGATATACCCAAGGATAACGGGTTGCTTGAGGCATTTGAATAGAAGGCTGGTTATGCCAGCTGTCAGCATGATGATGCAAAGATCTTGAATCATATTTTTGTTTAGTGTTTAGCGTTTAGTGTGAAGCGAGTCTTGTGAAGCGTGAAGAGAAGTACAAGGTACAATTTACAAAGTACAAATTCCGAAGCCTGTACATTGTCCTTTGTTCTTTGTCCTTTGTCCTTTGTTCTTTGTACTTAATGTGAATTTTTCACTTTTCACTCCCTCCCTCACAGGGAGGGTTGGGGGTGGGTCTCCTTTTCTCTGTCTTCTTCATCGAGATTGCCTTCCCACAGGTAGTGCTGAGTTTCCGCAGCTATCACCTTGGAGAGCAACAGGAGAGAGACAAGATTCGGAATGGCCATGAGCGCATTCATGATGTCGGCGATGTTCCAGACTAAATCGAGTGCCATGACACTACCCACGTAGGTGAGCAACACCCATGCAATGCGGTAGAGGATGATGGAACGTTTGCCGAAAAGGTATTCCATGGAACGCTCCCCATAGTAGCTCCAACCGAGAATCGTGGAGAAGGCGAACGTGAGGATGCCGAAAGTGAGAATAGGAGTTCCCACGTAAGGGATGGTGGCAAAAGCCTCTTTGGTAAGTAGTCCACCGTCCTGATAGTCGATGTTTGGATGAGCGATGATGGACGTGGTGATGACAATTCCTGTGATGGCACAGATGACAACCGTGTCCCAGAAAGTGCCAGTTGAGGAAACCAATGCCTGACGAACGGGATTGCGAGTTTGTGCAGCCGCTGCAACAATAGGAGCAGAACCCATTCCCGACTCATTGGAGAACAGTCCTCGTGCTATACCATAACGCGCTGCCACCATCAGCACTGTGCCCGTGGTTCCTCCAACCGCTGCTTTCAACGAAAATGCCTCAGAGCAAATGAGCCGAATGGCTGAACCCACGTAAGCATGGTTTACACCAAGAATGTAGATACAACCAACCACATATAGCAATGCCATGACAGGAACGAAAGCAGAACATATTTTTGCAATGCTTTTCACTCCTCCCAGGATGACAACTCCAACGAGCACAGCAATGATAACACCTACCAACATGCGCGATTTCTCAGGTCCCATCACGTCGTGAAGTAGTAATGACACGTTTTCGCTGATGGCGTTGGCTTGAACAGCATTTCCAATGCCGAAGGAAGCAATGGAAGCAAAAATGGCAAAGAGAACCGCCAACCATTTCAGGTTCAAGCCCTTCTCCAGCGCATACATAGGTCCTCCAAGCATACGTCCATCAGAAGTTTTCACACGATATTTGATGGCGAGCAACCCTTCTCCATACTTCGTAGCAATACCGAAGATGCCAGTGAGCCAGCACCAAAGTACCGCACCTGGACCTCCCAAACTCACTGCCGTTGCTACACCGACGATGTTACCTGTTCCAATCGTAGCGGCAAGGGAAGTGGCAAGCGCAGCGAATTGGCTCACATCGCCCTCCGAGTCCTTGTCTTTCTTGATAGACAGGCGAATGGCAGTAAATATCTTTCTTTGTGGAAACTTCAGTCGGATGGTCAGAAAGATGTGAGTGCCCAAAAGCAGAATAATCATGGGCCATCCCCAGATGTAACCGCTGATAGAATTGGTAAGTTCAAGTAGATTCATTTTAGAATTTATTTGGGTTGGGGAGGGTCTTTTTCACTTTTCACTTTTCACTTTTATCTCCTCTCCGCTTATGCCCATAGCAGACATGAGTGAATAGCCAAGGATTTGCTGATGGAAACCAGTTCCCATTACGGGCGACATGCCCAACAGAGTGACATGCTTCTTGTTCTTTCGCAATTCGGAAACGACAGCATTGCCATAATCCTCCATGTTGGGAAGCAGCATCACGTTCTCCACCTGCTCGAAATTGAGAACAACTTGCATGGTCTCAAGAAAGAAATCCCCTTTGTTGGTCATGTCCTTTGCCACAGGGTATGCCTCCATCGTGAACTCCCCAATCTGGTCTTTGAAAGCCATTCCGTTGATTTCCGTCAGAAGGTCGGCTGGGTTGAAGTTGTCAAGAGTCGTTTTCTTCTCGTATAGGAAAAACGCCTGAATGCTATTTTCACCAGGTTGGATACCACCATCGAGAGCCACGCAGTCGAGCCAATGGCCAAGGTCAGCCTTGCGGATGCGACGCTCCAACATCCGCTCGAAGTTCACGCTCAGGTCGAATGCAACACTGTCAACATATTCTGCATCAATCAGAATCACATTGGGGGAAAGAGAGATGTCTGGAGTCATTTTAGAATAAACTTTTGATGATGAAAAACAAAATGGGAATGAAAATGGAAGGAATCATGTTGAGCGTCTTGCAGTCCTTGATTCTTAGAATCGCCAAACCCGATGCCGTGATGAGAGCTCCACCCACGATGGAGAGTTCGCACAACAACGATTCGCTGATGGCATCCTCCGATAGTTTTGCCACAAGATAAAAAGCACCCTGCCAGCAGAAAAGCACAGGAGCAGCCCACACCATCCCAATGCCGTAAGTGGAGGCAAGGACAGCAGACGTGACGAGGTCGAGCGTTGCGTTGGTGAACAAATACGTGTTGTCGCCGTTCAGCGCACTGAGCACAGGCCCAAGCATGGAGAAAGTGCCGATGCAATAAAGAAGAATACCCGTCGATAAGCCTTCGCTCAAACGGTTCTCTTTCACCTCCTCAATACCATCTTCCCAGTTGGAATCGCTGGAAACAGTGTCGGCAACCGCAGAGACAGGTACTTCAGCGGCAGTGTTTCCACTCTCATTCTCCTCCGAAGCTTGAATACGGAACGAACCGGTAGAGCCAACAGCTTTGACTGCATTCTTCCTGTCTTTTTTCCGCAGGCGTTTGCTACTGTTGACCAGCTTGTCAAAACGATGAGTCAGTTGCAGGACCGTGCCAATGAGAGAGCCCAGAGCCAGACTGACAATGAAAAGCACAGGGTATTCGCTTTGGGGAATGTATTTGCAACATGCATTCAGACCGAGAGCAAGAGAGCAAATGCCCATAGCCGTGTAGAGGCATTGCTGATATTCAGCCTTGATGCCCTTTCGGAGTTGAGAACCAACGATGCTGCCAGCGATGATACATGTTGTGTTTACAATTGTTCCTAACATCTTGTTTGGTTTGTGTTTGAAAATAGGAAAAGGGTGGCAAAGCACTGGGCTTTACCACCCCAATATCTAATTCAGAGTGTATTTTGTTGGGGTTGAAAGCGTGGAACCATTCGTTCCATCATCAACAACTCACAGATGCATCAAATACCATGAAAACGACTTGACCGTCAAGTACATGCTGCAAATTTTGCTTGCAAAATTACTAAAATTATCCCACTTTCTGTCCTCTTCCTGCATTTTTCTTCCTGCAGGCATTCGATTTTAATATAAATTAAGGTTGAGAAAAGTGAAAACAGACTCAGCCCAACCCAAGACCCACCCCAACCCTCCCTGTGAGGGAGGGAGTGAAAAGCCTAAATTAAGTACAAAGAACAAAGGACAATGTACTGGCTTTGAAATTTGTACTTTGTAAATTGTTCTTTGTACTTCTTTTCACTTTCAAGCCAAGTGACTACTCCCTCCCTCACAGGGAGGGTTGGGGTGGGTCTTTTTCACTCCTTTTTCCCTCTGTTCACAATCTCCTCATGAAAGAAATAGTTGACTACCACAGGCGGTTCGCCATGCTTGGAGCGCACGGAGTCATCGTTGCGAATGTATGGCAGCCCCTCAGCCTCGCAGAAAGCTCGCATCTGCATGTCGAGCTGCATCCAGTAGGAGCGGTCTTTGCGAGTGTAGATGTCGTGGTAGAGCTGCTCCAGTTCGGGGTGGTGCTCATGAATCCATGCGAGAATCTTTCCCTTATAATCACCTCGCAGGTTCAGGTTCTCTAACCAGACGAGGTTGCAGTAGTCCTTGGCTTTGCGGATAATGGCTTCCACATCGGTGATGCCTGGGAATATCGGCGAGATAAAACAGGTGGTCTCAACGCCAGCCTCATAGAACTGGCGCATAGCCTCCAGTCGGCGCTCGATGCTGGCGGCTACGTCCATCTCACGACGGAACGACTCGTCGAGCGTGTTGATACTCCACGACACACGAGCGTGTGGAAAAGACTTGATGAGGTCAAGGTCGCGCAGCACGAGGTCGGACTTCGTAGCGATGCTCACGCTGATGCCGCTACCCTGAAGCTGTTCCAGCAGGGCACGTGTGCGTTTGTACTTCGCCTCATGTGGTTGGTAACAGTCGGTCACAGAACCGAAAAAGGCCTCCTTGCCCGCATATCGCTTGGCATTCTTAATCTCTGGCCAGTACTTCACATCGATGAACTCGCCCCATGGCTCTGGGTGGTTCGTAAAACGCTTCATGAACGAAGCGTAGCAGTATTTGCAGCCGTGCAGACAGCCCACGTATGGATTCACCGAGAAGTCAGCCACCGGCAGGTTCGACTTAGTCATCACCGACTTCACTTCAATTTCTTGTATCTTCATTTCTCTTGTCCTTTTATTTCACACTGCAAAGGTACGACGATTTCCACACCCTTGCAAGACAAACAAAGACGGAGATGTCATTTATCGGGACTATCGTTGCCACAAGCTATTTCACTACCACGATTATGCTTGCCTTAGCTATTGCCAGCAAAGAAAATACATTCCTTGTGGGGTATGTCTCACTTCTTGATGCTTCGCCTCTACTTACACCTTGATGTTTGTCTTGGATTTTCTTTTGATTGTACTGAATCGTCGAGCCTTCAGTGTTTTTCAAACGAGCCCTCGCTTGAACTACAACGAGGGCTCGCCGTTTCGATAACGAGCCCTCGGTCATTTAGTAGAACCTTTATGGCAGGTTTAATGCCAACAAACTGCGACTTGCAGACGATGAAGTCCACGAACTTTGCCGATGGCAGATACGATGGACGCATACCGAAGTTCCAGCAAGAGATGTCAAAATAGGATGCTGCTATGATAGCAGTCCGATAAATTTATGAATTAATAGATATTACCTAAAATTTAAATTTATTTACATTGAACTACATGATTTAATACATAGCCATCTTTTGTTTTATTAAGGACGGCAGACCCTTGTTGATTTAATCCTCTATACCGCTCAGATACCAGTCATTGAGAGGTAAGGATTTTTTGCTGTAATAAATATAGATGACTGCCAGAAGGATATTCTTTGTCGTTTAAGATGTTGTATACTGTCTTTCCGCCACCATATGTTCCTGACGGGATATGTAACGATACATTTGACGATGATATTAAATAGTCAACTATCTCTAACTTGTTTTGAATTACTGCCTGTTCAATAGGTGATATATGGTTCACCGACATAAATGGATCGGCATTACCTTTTTCAATTAGATATTTTACATATTCAATAGATGTTACTGCTGCTGCATTTAGAGCATCTCTTTCCAATCCCATAACAGAATCCGTAGTTATTCTATTGGGATCTGCTCCAAATTGTAGAAGTGCAGCAATATATCTAATATCAGTTTTATAATTTGAGGTTAGATACTTGGAGGCATAAATTAGAAGGGTTGTTCCATCAAAAGCAGTAAAATTAGGATTCGCACCTAAGCGCAACAAAGCTTCAGTGGATTTATAATGCCCATTAAATATAGACCATATAAGTAAATTTTTATGATATTTAGAATCCACTTCATCTATATCAATTGACGGATTTGAATTTACAAATTCACTCATTTTCACAGTATCTTCGGATTGAACAAGTTTTGCAAGTGCCCAAACGCGAGAGCCTTGGAATGAATCAATACTGTGAAATGTCTTATTCTGACGGCATGATGCCGTCAGAATAAGACAAATAGAGAATATAGCTAGAACTAATTTCATGACAATATTGTTTTCAATGACCCTTTCGTCCACTTCCTCTTCGCGCATCCCCAGTTCTTCCACATTGATAAAGTCGAGCTGGAATTCATCC
>OCVV012885883.1_pt1 | contig 14824 bp, 10 predicted proteins | sample 1539721 | NCBI WGS metagenome assembly OCVV01 (sample SAMN02144230, study PRJEB22623) | gut metagenome | biome: sheep rumen | host: Ovis aries | place: New Zealand
ATGCACATCGGCCTGGGAAGGGTGAAGAACCCCCACTGGGTTCCCGGAATAATATCAAGTTCGTGACTCATATCTATCTGTCATTCAGTCATTTGCTCACACAGGGGTGCACTTGGAGGTGCACCCCTTGCGGTCAGCGGATAATCTTTTTGATTTTGTTGGCCTGAAGGATGAGTTCGCGGATGCGGGCGTCGTCGCGGGCGGCGACGGCGTCGCGGAACTGGCTCATCTTGTCAATATAGGTATCCATCACCTGCAGGACGTTGTCGCGGTTCTGGGTGAGGATGGGGACCCACATGTCGGGGTTGGACTTGGCAAGGCGGACGGTGGAGGAAAAGCCACCGGATGCCAGGTCGAAGATATGTTTTTCGTCTTTTTCCTTGTCCAGGACGGTGAGCGCCAGGGCAAAGGACGTGACGTGGGAGATGTGCGAGACATAGGCGGTATGGACGTCGTGCTGCCGGGCATCCATCCTGAGGACCCGCATGTTCAGCGCGCCGTAGAGGGCCTCAATGGTTTCTACGGCCGACGGGGCCGATTCCTCCGCGTCGGCCAGGATGCAGGCGCGTCCGTCGAAAAGGCCCGGCTGGGCCGCCCAGGGGCCGCTGTACTCCGTGCCGGCCATGGGATGGGTGGACACGTACTGTGCCCGGCAGGGATGTCCCTCCACCGCCCGGCACACCGGTTCTTTGGTGGAACAGACATCGATGACGATCTTGGCCGATGCCCCGGAGGGAGAAGGGTCCCCCGCAGGAACAGATTTTAGGGCCGATGTTCCTGCGGGGGACCCTTCTCCCTCTAGGCGGTCCAGGATGTCGGGGACCATTTTCACGGCAGTGCCGACGGGGACGGCGACGACGATGATGTCGGCCCTTCGGATGCAGTCTTCGTAGCTGACGACCTCGTCCACCAGGCCGATGGTACAGGCCGCCTGCGCCGCTACCGGGTCGCTTTCTACGCCCAGGGTACGCGAAGCGAATCCGCGCCGTTTCAGGTCCAGTGCCATGGAGCCTCCGATAAGCCCCAGTCCGATTATTCCAACCGTTCTCATACTACTTGTCATTCTGAACGAAGTTTGTCATTCTGAACGAAGTGAAGAATCTTCCCATACGCCCTCTCCAGCGTAGGCACGTCGGCACACAGGGAAATGCGAAGATAGCCGGCGCCGTTGCTGCCGAAGATAAAGCCCGGGGTCAGGAACACGCCGGCCCCATACAGAATACGGTCGCTGAGGACTTCCCCTTCGGTGGCCGATACTCTGCCCCAGACGTAGAGGCCGCCCGCGGCGGAGTCATAGGTGCAACCCAGAAGGTCCATGATGCGGCAGGCGACTTCCCGGCGGCGACGGTATTCGGCATTGAGGGCGCTGTACCACTCGGGGCCGGCATCGAGGGCCGCCACGGCCGCCTCCTGGATGCCGCGGAACATGCCGGAGTCCATCTGCGACTTCACTTTCAGGAGTTCACGGAGGATGTCGGCCGACCCGACCATCATGCCTACGCGCCAGCCGGCCATGTTGTGGCTCTTCGACAGGGAATTCATCTCCAGGCATACCTCACGGGCGCCCGGCACGGACAGGATGGACTGCGGCTCGTTCAGGATGAAGCCGTACGGGTTGTCGTTGACCAGGAGGATGCGGTGCTGCCTTGCGAAGGCCACCAGTTTTTCCATCACGTCGCGGCGGGCGGGGGCTCCGGTGGGCATGTTGGGGTAGTTCACCCACATGAGCTTTACGCCGGAAAGGTCCATGGCATCGAGGGCGTCGAAGTCCGGATACCAGCCGTCGGCGGCAACCAGGTCGTAGCGCACGACTTCCGCCTCGCACATCCGGGTGGCCGACGTATAGGTGGGATATCCGGGATTGGGCACCAGCACTTTGTCGCCGGGATTCAGGAAGGCCAGGGACAGCAGGAGGATGCCCTCTTTGGAGCCCATGAGAGGCTGGATTTCAGCATCCGGGTCCAGGGTGACGCCATACCAGCGGGCGTACCAGCGGGCAATGGCCTCGCGGAGTTCCGGAATACCGGTGTAGCTCTGATAGCCATGGGTTCCGGGCCGACGGGCACACGCAGAAAGCGCCTCTACGGCCTCCGCGGAAGGGGCGCCGTCAGGCGAGCCGATTCCGAGGTTCACCACCGGGTCTTTCCCGGCAGCCGCCCGTTCTCGGTTGAGCCGGGCGATTTCCTTGTTTTTGATGGAGAAGTAATATTCCTGGACGGAAAGGGTTCTTCGGGCGGGTTCAATGATCATAGTTCGTTTTACAGGGCTGCTTTTTCTCCGGAGCGGGCGATTTCCGCCGCACTTTTGGCGGTATCTTCGCTTCGCTCAGAATGACAGGGGGAGGCATAAAAAAGACGGGCTGCCTGTTCGTGGAAGCAGCCCTTGTATCCCTGAATGGCTACGCGCCGGGGCATTAGACGGTAAGGATATCCTTCTCCTTGGCGGAGATGATTTCATCCACCTTCTTGACCCACTTGTCGGTGACTTTCTGGAGTTCGTCCTCGCCTTCTTTTTCGCCGTCCTCGGAGAGGCCGTCGTTCTTCTGGGCTTTCTTCAGGAGGTCGATGCCGTCGCGGCGGGCGTTGCGGATGGTTACCTTGGTGGTCTCGCCCTGGGCCTTGGCTTTCTTGATGAGTTCCCGGCGGCGTTCCTCCGTGAGGGCGGGCACGACGCAGCGGATGATCTCACCGTTATTGGAGGGGGTGAGGCCTACATTGGCGTCCAGGATGGCTTTTTCGATTTTGCCGATCATGGAACGCTCCCAAGGCTGGATGGCGATGGTCTTGGCGTCCGGCGTGGTGACGGAAGCTACCTGGGTCAGCGGAGTGGCCGACCCGTAATAGTCCACCATCACGGGGTTCAGAATGGCCGGGGAGGCTTTGCCCACACGGTAATTCTTCAGATCCTCTTCCAGATAATCTACGGCATCCTGCATTTTGACAGTGATGGCGTCCACAATTTCTTTAGCCTTAGGTAACATAGTTCTTCTCTTGTTTTTACGTGGTTGCAAATATAATCATTTTTTAAAAATTCCTTATATTTGTGAGTACAACAATAATAAGGATATGTTAAAGAAGATTCGTATTTGGGCCGCACTCCTTTTCTGGCTGGGCATCACCCTCCTTCTGATGGATGTCTCGGGCGTGCTGCACGGCTATCTGGGCTGGATGGCCAAGGTCCAGTTTCTCCCCGCCGTACTGGCCTTGAATGTAGGTGTCATCGTGGTCCTGGTGTTGCTGACGATCATTTTCGGACGAATATACTGCTCCGTGATCTGCCCGCTGGGCGTGTTCCAGGACGGTATTTCCTGGCTGGGAACCCACCGGAGCAAGAAGCCTTACCAGTATAAGAAAGAGCTCAAATGGCTGCGCTATGGCGTGTGGGTGCTGTTTGTGATCGCCCTCATTGCCGGAGTGCAGGTGCTGGTGGCCCTGCTGGCGCCGTACAGCGCTTACGGACGCATGGTGCAGAACCTTTTGCAGCCGCTGTACCTGTGGGGCGCCAACGTCATCGAAGCCCTGGCCGAAAGGATGGGCTCCTATGCCATCTACCCCCGCGAGGTCTGGATGCGGAGCCTGCCCACCTTCCTGATTGCCCTGGGAACGCTCATCGTGATCGTTGTCCTTTCTTTCAAAGGCGGCCGCACGTACTGCAACACCATCTGTCCGGTAGGCACCACCCTCAGCTTCTTCTCCCGCTTCGCCATGTTCCGTCCCGTCATCGACGCCGACAAGTGCAAGCACTGCAAGGCATGCGAACTGCATTGCAAGGCCCAGTGCATCGCAATCGGCAAAGACAGCGAAAAGATCGACTACAGCCGCTGCGTGGACTGTTTCAACTGCATCGATTCCTGCAAGTTCGGTGCGCTGCAATACCGCTGTGCGTGGGGGAAAGCAGATTCTTCGCCTTCGGCTCAGAATGACATAAAGGGGCAGAATGACAGTGGGAGAAGGGCGTTTATGACCGGAACGGCGGTTGCGGCAGGGGCGCTGGCGCTCAAAGGCATCGAGGCCAAGGCACAGTCCCTGAAGAAGGTGGACGGCGGTTTTGCCGAGGTCCTTCCCAAAGAGGCCCCGAAGCGCGAAGTCCCCATCACGCCGCCCGGATCCGCAAGCGTGAAGGATTTCTATCGGCACTGCACCGGCTGCCAGCTTTGTGTGGCCCAGTGCCCGAACAATGTCCTCCGGCCTTCGACGGACCTGGAGCGCCTCATGCAGCCCGAGATGTCCTTCGAGAAAGGCTTCTGCCGTCCCGAATGCACCCGCTGCTCGGAGGTCTGCCCCACCGGCGCCATCTGCAAGATTGAAAAGGAGGAAAAGACCCTCTACCATATCGGAACGGCCCATGTGAACCGCAGCCTTTGCATCGCCGAGGACGGCACTGCCTGCGGAAAATGCGCCCAAATGTGCCCCACCGGCGCCATCGTCATGGTGGACAACGAGGGCATGGGCAACCAGATTCCCACGGTCAACGAGGAGGTCTGCATCGGCTGCGGCGCCTGCGAGTTCTACTGCCCGTCGCGGCCCGTCAGTGCCATCACGGTCAACGGAAGGAACCAGCACTGCTAATATTCTTCACTTCGTTCAGAATGACAAGGACCATGAAAAGAAGAGAGTTCATCAAAATAAGCAGCGCGGCGGCCATAGCGGCAGCCTGCGCACCCAAGAAAAGCCCGTCATCGACCCCGGCGGAAGGTCCGGAGCAGATGGTTCTGCGGGAGAACCCGGTGAACGGCGACAAGGTGTCGCTGCTGGGGTTCGGCTGCATGCGCTGGCCCATGATCAAGGATGCCGACGGGAAGGACGTGATTGACCAGGAAGCCGTCAACGAGATGGTGGACTACGCCATCGCCCACGGTGTCAATTACTTCGACACCTCCCCCGCCTACCTGCAGGGACAGAGTGAAAAGGCTGCAGGGGAAGCCCTGAGCCGCCATCCCCGCGAGAGCTATTACATCGCCACCAAGCTCTCCAACTTCGGCGACCGCTCCCCCGAGGCGTCCATCGAGATGTACCGGAACTCTTTCCGGCAGCTCAAGACCGACTACTTCGACTACTACCTGCTGCATTCCATCGGCCGGGGCGGGGAAGAGGCCTTCAACCGCCGCTACGTGGAGAATGGCATGATTCCTTTCCTGAGGGCCGAAAAGGCCGCCGGACGCATCCGCAACCTGGGTTTCTCCTTCCACGGCTCCCAGCAGGAGTTCGACTATTTCATGCAGCTGCACGACTCCGGCGAACAAGTCTGGGACTTCTGCCAGATTGAAATGAACTACGTGGACTGGACCCATGCCGACGGTGTCCGCAACGCCAATGCCGACTACCTCTACGCCGAACTGGACAAGCGTGGCATCCCCATCGTCATCATGGAGCCCCTGCTGGGCGGCCGGCTGGCCAATGTTCCCGCAGGGATTGCCCGCCAGATGAAAGAGCGCGAACCCGACATGAGCATCGCCTCCTGGGCCTTCCGCTTCTGCGGCACTTTCCCCCGCGTCCTCTGCACCCTCTCCGGCATGACCTCCATGGATCCGCTTCAGGACAACATCAAGACTTTCGGCCACTTCAGGCCCCTCACGGACGAGGAACTGGACTTCCTGGAGCGCATGGCCACCCAGATGAAGGAATATCCGCTGGTAAACTGCACCGACTGCAAATACTGCATGCCCTGCCCCTGGGGAATTGACATCCCGGGCACCTTCCAGCACTACAACCGCGCCATCACGGAAGGCACCTACGCCCAGAGCAGCCAGCAGAAAGACTACCGGAAACTGAAGAAGGCCTACCTCGTGAGCTACGACCGCGCCGTCGCCTCCGTCCGCCAGGCCGACCACTGCATCGGCTGCGGCATCTGCCTCTCCCACTGTCCCCAGAGCATCGCCATCCCGGACCAGCTCCGCCGCATAGCCAATTATATCAACAACCTAAAACAGAACACGTTATAGATTCAAGGGGTGCACTTTTCGGTGCACCCCTTGAATTTTCAGTATTTCACGACGCGGACCCGGTAGGTATTTCCGCCGTAGGTCAGGACGACGGTGTATCGGCCGGGAGCGAATCCGCTCATGTCCAGCCGGATGGGCGAAAAGGCGCTGGCACTCAACTGGGCGCTCTTGACCAGGGCGCCGGTAGACGAGTAGGCCGACAGGCTCACGTCGACAGGCTTCTCCGTGCCGATCCGGATAACAGCTTCCGTGGAAACCACCTCGTCCTGAACCGTAACCGGCTGGCTCGGATCCACCACAGCCACCAGGAAAGTAATCTGGGCCGACTCTTTCAGGAAGTCCGTCGCGCTGATGGTGACTTCGGCCACGCCGTAGCCCTTGGGGTGGATGCTGATGCGGTTGTCGGACACATCCAGTCCGATGCAGGTATCGCCGGTGGAGGCCGACACGACGGGCGTTTCACCGTCCGGATCCGTAAACAGGCCGTCCAGCTCTACGTGGGGCACTTTCTGCAAGCCGGTCAGCAGGATGTTATCCACCTCTCCGAGCGCAATGGGCGCGTGGTTCGGCAGCAGGGTGTAGGTAAGGCTGGCCGATGACTCCAGCCCGCCTGCATCCCTGGCGGTCACCACCGCGGTGTAGGTCCCGGGTTGGGCGTTGTAACCCGTGATGGTCAGCGTGTACGTATCCTCGTCGAAGGTTACGGCGTCGGATCCCGGTGAGCAGGAGAAGGTGAAAGCGTCGCCGTTGGGGTCGTAGGCGTTGATGCCCACCGTCACCACTTCATGCGCTTTCACTTCCTTGGAGGATTCATCCAGCTGCAGGTAAGGAGGTTGCGGAGTGTCGGCATCCATACCGCCGGCAGGATAGTTGTCTGCGCCGTACTCGAACGAGGCGAGCGCATTCAGCCGTTTTCCGACAGGCCGGGAGGCGGTCCCCACACGGGAGCCCAGGCCGCTCAGAAAGATATCGCGGGCATCATCGGCCGTAAAGCCCTGACGGCCGAAATAAGAGACGATGAGCGCCGCTACGCCGGTGGCGTGCGGGCAGGCCATGGAGGTTCCCATCCAGCCCCGACCACCGTAGCCGATGGAGGTCTTTTCCAAGGGAAGCGTACTCCAGATATCGCCCATGCTTCCACCGCCCGGAGCTGCGACATCCACCCAGTTTCCGTACTGGGAGTAATAGGCGGCGCTGCCATCCATGTCGAAGGCGCCGACGGAGATGATCTTGTCGTTGGAACAGCAGATGGGGTCGTAATCGACGTTGTAGTGGCCTTCGTTTCCGGCGGCGAAAAACACCAGGCCGCCCTTCATGGGGGCGTCGGGCCGCTGATTGCCGCTGGGATCACAGCCGGCATAGTCGATAAAGTACTGGATGGCTTTTTTCAGGGCCGGGAAATCGTCCAAGGTAAGGGATTTGAAGTATTCCCGTTCCTCACGGGTCACTGTGCCATTGTCATCCATGTCGGCCGAATAACCCCAGCTGTTCTGGGAGATGACGGCACCATGCTCCGCGCTCCAGACAAAGGCGCGGGGGGCGGAAATGTCTTCGTCTTCACCGATCTCGTCCAAGTAATCCCACCAGGCATCCTGCTCGGCGTTGGTAGAAAGGTAAATCTGACACGACATCAGGCGGACGCCGGGGATCCCCTTGGCGTAATCGCCGCCGGCAATGCCGCTCACCCCAATCTTATTGTTGTTTGTTGCGCCGATGATGCCGGCCACATGCGTGCCGTGTCCGTCGGCAAGGTTGCCCGTCCAGGACAAGTCGAAATTCTGTTCAAAAGGATTGTAGCCGTGATGGCCGCGGCCATCGTCCCAAAGGTTGTCCTTCAGGTCGGGATGGTTCAAGGCCAGGGCTTCGTCCATGACGGCCACCACCACGTTCCGGTTTCCGACGGTGTACTTTTTCCACACATCCAGGACATGGATATCGGCCTCGGGATAGTCTTCATTGACCAGATGCCACTGGTGATTGGCCAGCTGGGGGTCGTCGAAGAAGGCGCGGTGATGGATTTTCCGGGGCGGAGTGACGGACAGGATGCCGGGCACGCTCCGGAGGTCGGTGACAGCCTTTGTAACAGGCTGCTGCCCGGCGAAACGGACAATGTAAAAGCGGTGCAGGCCGGCTTTTCGGTGGAGGGCTTCATACGCTCCGCCCACCGGGAACAGACGCTCCATGCTCCGGATCCCCAGTTCCTCCATCACGCTGCTGAGCGGGGCCGACTTGGTCGGAAGCCCGCCTCCGGCGAGTTCCTCTTCGATCAGGGAGAGGAGGGAGTCGTCGAATTCGACGGTGGCGACACGGAGGGAACCGGTACTGAAAGCTACAGGCTCCGATTCTGTCGGAGCCTGTAACTGTTCGGGACTTTGCACCGTACAGGCGGCAGCCAAAAAGGCTGCTGCGATGTACTTAGCGAAGTTTCTTGTAACCATAGCGAGCCTCATCGGCAAGTTCGATTTCGATGCGCATAAGGCGGTTGTACTTGGCGATACGGTCGGTGCGGCTCAGGGAACCGGTCTTGATCTGACCGCTGTTGGTAGCGACGGCGATGTCGGCGATGGTGGTGTCCTCAGTTTCACCGGAGCGGTGGCTGGTGACGGTGGTGTAGCCGTGACGGTGGGCCATTTCGATGGCGTCCAGGGTCTCGGTGAGGGAACCGATCTGGTTCACCTTGATGAGGATGGAGTTACCGGCACCCATCTCGATACCCTGCTGCAGGTACTTGACGTTGGTGACGAAGAGGTCGTCGCCCACGAGCTGGCACTTGTCGCCGATGGCTTTGGTGAGCTTCACCCAGCCTTCCCAGTCTTCCTCGGAGAGACCGTCCTCGATGGAGTCGATCGGATACTTGGAGATGAGCTGCTTGAGATAGTTGATCTGCTGGTCGGTGGTGAGCTTGCGGCCGCGAGGGTCTTTCTTCTTGCCGTCCTTGAGCTGCTTGTAGTCATAGTAGAACTTGCCGTCCTCCTTGAAGCAGAATTCGGAAGCGGCGCAGTCCATGGCGATGGTCACGTCCTTACCGGGCACATAACCGGCGCCTTCGATGGCGGCGATGATGCAGTCCAGGGCGTCGTTGATGCCCTTCAGGGCGGGAGCGAAACCGCCTTCGTCACCCACTGCGGTGCTCAGGCCACGGCCTTTGAGCACTTTCTGCAGAGCGTGGAACACCTCGGCACCCATGCGCACGGCCTCGGCCTCATTCTTGGCGCCGATGGGACGGATCATGAATTCCTGGAAAGCGATGGGGGCATCGGAGTGGGCACCGCCGTTGATGATGTTCATCATGGGAACGGGAAGCACATAGGCGTTGGTGCCGCCCAGATAGCGGTACAGGGGAAGACCCAGTTCAGCGGCTGCAGCCTTGGCAACGGCGAGGGAGACACCCAGGATGGCGTTGGCACCGAGCTTGCTCTTAGTGGGCGTGCCGTCCAGTTCGATCATGGCCTTGTCAATGGCGCGCTGCTGCGTGGCATCCATGCCGATGATTTCGGGGGCGATGACCTTGTTCACATTGTCAACAGCCTTGAGAACGCCCTTGCCGCCATAGCGCTTCTTGTCGCCGTCGCGGAGCTCGAGGGCTTCGTTCTCACCGGTGGAGGCGCCGGAAGGAACGGCCGCTACACCAACAAAACCGGAATCAAGGGTAACTTCAACTTCGATGGTAGGATTTCCGCGGGAATCCAGGATCTCTCTACCGAATACGGATACGATCTGCATAATAGATATAGATTAAAAAATTTGCGTCACTCTGCTAAGAGCGGCGCAAATTTACGAAATTATTTGCAGAAAATAAAGAAGATTCGCTTACTTACTGCCCAAAGCCCACCAGACCGGCTCGGTATAGACGTATGAACCGTCGCCAAAGGCTGCCTGGACGTTAGGATTGGTAGTGGTATCGGAAGAACCGTAACCGCAGCGCAGAGGGAATTTTCCGGCAGCGTTCTTGGGGTTGGCCAGGGTAATGAAGTCCTCGCCTGCCGCTTTCAGACGGCGCACATCGTTGTAGGCTTCTACGGCGCCGCCGTTGGCATTGTGGAAGAAGAGGTACTTCTGGATCATGATTTCCTTAAGAAGCTCTTCATCGGCAAGGGTACCGAATACTCTGGCAGAGTAATCAGATGCGTCTGCGGCCGACAGATATTCACCTGCGTAAACAGGACCATAAACGCCGTAGCCGTAAATGTCGGGGAATTGCTGGGCCGATTCGACCGTGGCATTCACGTTTTCGAAGGTGGCCAGGATGGCTTTGTCCAGCTCGAGACGGGCAGAAGGATAATCGCCGGTACGGGCCAGGATTTCGGCTTTGATGAATTCAACCTCGGCATAGCTGAGAAGGTGGGTGGGAACGTCGATGGCATAGAAAAGGACGTCTTCGGCATAGTAATACTGCTCTTCGATACCTTCGCCGTTGGGCACTGGCTCGAATCCTTCTTCGGGATCTTCCGGGTCAATCACCGGGCCCCAGTTCCAGCAGTAGGACAGGCGCATACGGGGGTCATCCCTTTCGTCAAGCTTGTCATAGAGGCTCGCGGAAGCTGCAATTCCTTCACGGCTGTAGAAGAAGCCGAAGAGGGGATTGATATTGTTTCCACCGTCATAGACGGCTATCTGAGCCTGCTCGGATGCATCGGTGAAAGACTTGTTAAGGTCGTCCAGGATGCTGGTATATGCACTTGCCTTGTCGGAAGCCCGGAGTATGGTATGCAGGGTGAGGCGGGCGCGAAGACCATAAGCGAATTTGAGCCACTTTGTGGAGTTGCCGCCATAGATAAAGTCAAAACTTCCGGTGCCAAGGCTTTTTTGACCTGCAACTTCTTCCAGCTGGTCGATGGCTTCAGTTACAAGGGAAAGGGCATCTTTGTAGATATCTTCCTGCTTGTCAAGGGCGGGTGTCTTGTAATTGTCGTAATCACAGGCCTGGCTGTAGGGAGCGTCGCCGAACAGGTCGGCCAAAACTGATGCATTGTAGGCAAGGAGAATCTTTCCTGCTGCATTCAGGGCAGTGTTTCCGGCATCTACGCCATCGGCTTCGTCATCGGTCTTTTCAACGATGATGCGGCAGTTCTTGATGGTGTTATACAGGGATACCCAACTGTTGTTGAAGCAACTTGACGAAATCCACTCACCATCGCGTTTCTCGGCTTTGTAGAGCTGGTTGTGTACGCCGCCCCAGTGCTCGACTGCAACGCCCAGATAGGTGTTGAAGTCGCCTCCTACTACTGAAAAGGCTGTAGCGAGGCCGGCATCGGCAAAGACAAACTTGGCTTCGGCATCGGGAGCGTGATCGACGTCCTGGTTAACCTTATCCAGCGCAAGTTCGGAGCAGGCAGCCAAAATACTGAGGGCTGCCGCCATGAGAATATATCCAAACTTTTTCATAAGTTTCTTAGAATTTGAGGTTCAAACCAAAACCATAGGAAGAAGCACCCGGGAGGGAGAAGCGCTCAAAGGCGCCGCCCATGTTATTGTTACCCTGTGATGCCTCGGGGTCGAAGCCCTTAAGTGCGCTCCAGAGGATGATATTCCGGGCAAAAGCACTTGCCGTGAGGCTTACTTTCTTGCCGATGGAGAAAGGATAGCTGATGGTAATGTCACGCAGCTTGATGAAGGAGGTGTCGTGTACGAAGGACTCGGAGATGTCGTTAAGGCGCGTGTAATAATCCTTTGCATCCGCACCGCTGATATAGATATCGTTGGGAGCGAAACCGTTGCCGTCACGTTTTACGGAATTGGGCTCTTCGTCAAAGAGGAACTGATCCTTTTGGCGATAAACGCCGGAGCGTTTACTGGTTCCGTAGTAGTCCATCATGGTATATGTTCCGCAGTACATGTCGCCGCCTTTCTTCCAATCAAATGTGGCAGAGATGTTTACCTTGTAGATATTAAGGTTTGTGGTAAAGCCCAGGGTAAAGTCGGGTGATACACTGCCAATCACTTTTTCCTCACCGATCTCCGGCAGGCCGGCTTCGTCGACTATTACATGTCCTTCCGGATCACGTACATAGCCTACGCCATAGATAACCGGGTATTTATCGCCGATGCCGGCACGGATCTGAGGCTCCACAAAGCCGCCGAGGTAGATGCTTTCCACGCCTTCGGCCAGCTCGTCAACATAGTTGTCGATCTTGGTGAAGTTGAAGGCGAAGTCCCAGTTGAGATCTTTGGTGCGGACAGGATTCATGCCCAGGGTGATTTCATGTGCGTTGGTGTGCACGGAACCGGCATTGGTCATGAAGCTGTCAAATCCTGTGGAACCGGCCAGAGGAACTGCGAAAATCTGATCCTTGACATTCTGGCGGGAGAAGGTGTAATCCAGGGAGACAAGGCCTTCCCAGAAAGCCAGCTCGGTACCGATTTCCCATGAACGGGTATTCTGGGGAACAAGGTTCTCGTTGTAACGGGTTGTGCTGGGGGCATAAGCTACAACACCGTTGATAGGATAGCTGATGGGGGCGCCGCTGTAGAAACCGCCGCCATAGCTGGGCGTTGAGTAGTAAGAGTTCAGGAACTGGCCTGCCATACCTACTTCTGCGTATGAGCCACGGATCTTACCGAAGGTGAGTACATCGTTCTTAAGGGCGGGCAGCTCCGTGAAAATGAAGCCCAGGGAGACGGAAGGATAGAAGAAGCCGCGGTTGCCGCTTGGCATGGAGGAGACCTTGTCGTAACGGCCTGTGAGGTTCAGGAACAGCATATTTTTGAAGTCCAGGGCAATATTGGCAAAGTTACCGAAGGTGCGGCTGGCCGACTTGGAAGCGTAAGAGCTGTAGTTGGAAGCGTTGTTAAGATTGTTCCAACCGCCGAAGTTGAAGTTCTGGCCCCATGCATCCAGGTATGCAGTCTTGCCATCTACGATTTCATTACCATAAAGGAAATTGAAGTGGAGATCGGACGTGATGTTCCAGTCGAAACTTGCAGTGAGCAGGGAGTTCAGCTGGGTGATAGTCTGGGATATCTCGTCAATTTCGCCTTTACCGTTTGAATTGCCGAAACCAAAGATATTGTTGTATGTGGTAGTGTAAGCGTCCGTGCCAAGCTGATATTTGGCGTCGATTTTCATATTGGCATTGATGGGATAGGAGAATGCCAGGTATGCGTTGCCAAAGAAACGCTGGGTTGCTTCGGTGAAGTTATTGTTCTCCAGGGCCCAGTAAGGGGCAGGGAAGCCGGCTGTTCCACGGTAGGTATTCTGTTTATAAGGATTACCGTCGGTGTGGCTGGGGATGCCTTTGAGGTCGTAGTTGGCCGGAGCGCCGTACACCATGGCGGTGATACCGTCATTGGCACCGGACTGTTTCTTCACATTGGTTTTCACGAAATTAGCGCTTACGCCAGTAGTGAAATACTTGTTGAGACGCGCACTGGCGTTGAGCTTGGCATTGTAACGGTCCATGCCGGTGGTGGGAACAATACCGGTCTGATGGGTGTTGCCCAGGCTGAAGGCATAGTCTCCGCGGCCCAAATTCTGGGCTACACCGACTGAATTGCTCCAGGTGAAACCGGTCTGGAAGAAATCGCCAATGTTGTCATAGACCTTGGGAGTCACCCAGGGATCTTCGCCTGCATCGGCCAATTGAGGGACATAATACATGCCCGGTTTTTTGCCGTACAGCGCTGTGTAATCGTTATCTGTGTTGCCGCCATAGGATGGATCGTCGGGAAGGTCTGCGATCTTGGGGCCCCAGGAAGTGGATGCTGTCGGAGAGAATTTGACGCCATCGCTTCCCTGGGCAAATTCAGTCTGCACTTCCGGCTTTGCCGACAAAGTGGAGAACGCAACATTCGAGCTGATGGTGATGACAGGCTTGCCGCCCGAGATATTCTTACCGCTCTTGGTGGTGATGACGATCACACCGTTGCCTGCACGCATACCGTAGAGGGCCGATGCAGCCTGGCCTTTCAGGATATTGACGCTCTCGATGTCGTTAGGGTCGATATCCAGGGAACGGGTTGCATAGTCGGCTCCTGTTACGCTGTCGTCGGTGGACATGTCGGGGGCCGATGCTACCGGCATACCGTCAATGACATACAGAGGAGTATTGTCACCGGTGAAGGAACGTGAGCCGCGGATTGTGATCTTGGTGGAAGCGCCGGGCATACCGGAAGAAGGGGTGATATTCAGACCCGATACTTTACCGGACATGGCCGATGCCAGGTCAGTGGGGGCGCCTTTGATAAGATCTTCGCTGCCGACCGCCTGCGTAGCATATCCCAGTGCTTTCTTTTCACGGGAGATACCCATGGCGGTTACGACCACTTCGTTCAAATACTCAAAGTCTGGTTCCATGGTGATGGAAACCTGGGGAGAGACGGGAACTTCGATGGTTTTCATGCCCATGAAGGCAATGACCAGAGTTCCGTTTGCAGGGACGTTCGTGAGGGAGAAGCTGCCGTCAAAGTCGGTTAACTGACCTGAGGTAGAATCCTTCACAAGGACATACGCGCCCACGACGGGCTCCCCGTCAGTGGACGAGACTATACCCTTAACTGTAATGTTCTGCGCAAATGCGCCAAAGGACATTACAGTAAAGAGCAAGCCAATCAGAATAGCTTTGATCTCTTTCATTGTGAATAAATATTGAATACCTTACAAACTAATCTAAGAGCAAAATAAGTGAATTCCAATCTAATTTCCAAACTTTTTAAAAGTTTTTGCATATAAAATCATTTTAACAGCGCATAATGTATATTTATTCACATATTCATAATAAACGAGAAGAGCCCTGGACATCTTGATGTCCAAGGCACTTCGAAGAACCCGGAGAGATGCGGTAGCTGTCGGTAAACGAAGAAGCCCCGGTCGAGATGACTCGATCGGGGCTTCCGAAGAACCGCAGCTACCTACTCTCCCAACTGGTGGGTCAGTACCATCGGCGA